>JRHI01002497.1_pt1 | contig 12542 bp, 8 predicted proteins | sample 215371 | NCBI WGS metagenome assembly JRHI01 (sample SAMN02929681, study PRJNA255918) | sediment metagenome | biome: cave system; feature: Ice Cave; material: Sediment; isolation source: sediment from deep within a dark volcanic ice cave with no known source of... ...
ATCGGGAAGAGACCCTCTGCCTCTAGCTGCTCGTTTGCCCGCTCACGGATCGGCGCGAGAATGCGCGCACGGACGTTGTCCGGGTGCTGGCGCGTCCCATTACGCGTCGGGAACGCCGGCTCGCCCTGGCCGGTCGGGTATTCGGTCCGGTGCTCGGTCAGGCCTTGGCGCAGCGCCGGCACGATCGGGATATCGCGCTCGCCGGCATCGGACTTCGTTGCCGATCTCGGGACGCGCAGGCGGCCACTCGCAATGTCGAGGTGCGGGCCATCGAGCCCGCAGAACTCCGAGACGCGCAGGCCTCCCAGGATCAGCGTGTCGATGACAACGCGGCGCGGCACGTCGTTGCGGTTCCGTGGAGCGGGGTCGCCGTTCCACAGCTCGCCGCGGCGGACCTTGCGTATCAGAGTGTCGGATACCCCGAGCTCGCGTGCGAGCGAGACCGCGGACCGGCTGGAGCTCCGGATGAGATCCACGCTCTCCCATGTCAGCCCGCGACGCTCGGCCTCGATCAGATCGGCCGCGCGCAGGACCGCGGCGATCTGTTCGGCCTCGAGGAACGAGCGGCGCGGGCGCTCGACCTTCGGCGCGGCGGCCTTCAGCGCGGGTACCTCGCCGACGAGCACGCCGCGCTTCCTCGCGTCCCGCAGCACACGCTCGGCAGCATCGAGTGCCTTGCGAATCGATCCATTGGATACGCCTCGCCGACGGGCCTGGTAGCTGGTTCCGGTGCGCGAGTCCCGGACCGCTCTCATCAGCGGCACCCCCTCGGCCGCGGCCCGCTCGATCGCCGCCCTCTCCTCGCATAGTTCGATGACCAACTCGTCGGCGAGGCCAAAATCCAGCTCGTCGATGAGCGCGGGGCCGAACTTGTCCATGACCACTGAGAGGCGCCACTCGAGGTCGCGCATCGTCTTGGTGCGCCCCTCGAGGTCGCCGGCTCTGACCTTGCGGCGATGCAGCCATTGCGAAGCCTCCACCTGGAAGCTCGGCGCAGCTGCGGTCGCGAGTCCGCGCGCCGATTCGGCCTTCGCCGACGTCCACTCTCCGCGGTTGACCTTCTCCATGAGGAACCGTTGCTCCTCCGCCGCGCGCTCTTCGTCCCAGCCCTCCCACTCGCCGCCGAAATGCTCGTAGAACTCCTGGCCGCGATATGTGAACGCGACGCCGTAGCTGGTGCCCTGCTTCGTCGGGCGACGCTTGAGTGTGCCGCGTCGCGGACGCCCCATTAATGCCAGCCCCTTGAAGGGCCGGGAGCTTGCATAGGATCCAACCTCCGCTGTCTGGCCGCCGGGCCGGGGGACACGACCAGCGTGGCCATCGTGAATCGACGATCGAAGGATGGCACGGTCTCTGATTACCGCCCGGACCTGCCTTGAATCAGGGGCACCCCGGCGGGTACAACCTCCCGTCGGGGCCGTCCCCGCCGTCGCGGTCCCACTCCGTTGCTCGGTGGCTGGGCGCCGTTCCCGCCCGCCGCCAGTGCCTGTCGTGCCAGCTCGACGTCGAAGCGCAACCGCGCGCGCGGACCATTCCCCAGCCGCACCCCCCCAAGGCGCTCGGCGTTGGCGTAGACCCAGTCGCGAGCGACGCCGAGTTCCTCGGCCAGCTCCCGAGCATCGATCATTCCAACCTTCGGACGCGCGGACGCAACGATCTCGGCGATGTGCTCGCCCACAGCCTCGATCTCCTCGACGTCGAACGCCACAAGGCGCCCACGTCGCGTCGCGAGCAGTTGGATCTCCCGCGCGATAACGAGAGCGAGAGGTGGCGACGCTAGGACCGCGCCGGATCTTGTTCTCTCCGTCTGCATGGGCCTGACTTCTAGATACAGAGTTTCCGGCCCTGAGTCTCGGTTCGTGCTTCGGTTTCCGCAGTGGTCGCGATCGCCAGGACGGCGATCTACGACGACGGCTCGCGGGGTCGTAAGTCACGAACGACGGCGCGGCGATCGGCACTCTCGATCGCCAGCCTCAAGAATCTGCCTCGGCGACCGCCGCCCGTGCCGCCGTCCAGCTCCCGTAGACGTCGGTCACAACGCTCGGGGAGGGCCAGTCGCCTTCCCTCAGTCGTTCGAGCGCCTCTCCCCCACGCCGTCGCGCGTGCGTGCGTGACCAGTCGTAGGACGATGGCATCCGGCCGTACCGCGCGCACCATGCGCGCATCGCTCCCAGCACCCTCTCACGCGTCCACCGACGCCCGATCGCGCCCGGGTGGCACTCCTTGCAGTACGCGTAAGCGTCGCCCTTCCCGTTCCGCGGCTGCGTGTACGCGCCGCAGCCTCGGCACACCCCCTGGTAGCGCGCCTTGACCGCCCGAGCCTTCTCTCCCGTGGGGTCGTAGAAGTACGCCTTGACGGTCGCCGGCGACCGCCCGAGACAGTCCGCGATCTCCCTGATCGAGAAGCCCTCGGCCTCCCGGTAGTGCCGAGCGAGCGCCACCGCACGTCGGCGCTCTCGCACACGCTCCAGGGGAGGTCTTGAGGCCTTTGGCGTCACGGCGCCGAACGTATCGCGTCAGGTTGGTGTTCTCGGGGAGGCCCGTCGCCCTCGCCGAGCCGCGATCGCATACTCCTTCCTCGCGATCCAACACAACCACCGGGCAGCAGGCGGCGTCTTGACCGGACGCTGTCGTCATCCTGTGTATGAGGACCACAAGACCGCGAGCAGCTTGCATCTCCGAAGCATGCCCGTGTGCGTTCCCTGGATCGTGACTGCTTTCTGGGGCGGCAATCTCGGCGGCACCGAAGACACGGCTGCTCTCGAAGCGTTCGCGCTTGCTCCGCGCCGTAGCTGCGCGGCGAGTCTCGGGCGGCAACGTATCGGCCGCTGCCGTCAGCGGACGGGCGTAGGTGTAGGTCAGCTCAGTTCTGTTCACCGCTGCCGTTGAGGTCAACACCGGCTGGCAAGCGGTCGACATCTACCCGGCGGATCAGTCCGCGCACGCTAAGGCCATCAGTCGAGCATCACCCCCTTTCGCCGCTCAGCGCGTGAGCTTATCTCACAGGTTGTGCTCTCCCAAACCCGCTCGCCTCGACAGCTGTCGGGGTCTGCGTCTGGTGCCTAATCCTGTCTAGCCCATAACCTGAAGAGATCTCGACGTCGTCGCGTAGCTTGTGAGTTTCGGGGACGTTCTGGAGCTTCTTGAGCGACTGATTCTCGATCTGACGGACCCGCTCGCGCGTGACGTTGAATCTCCGCCCGACCTCGTCCAATGTGCGCGGACGCTCGCCGCCAAGCCCGTAGCGCAGCTCAAGCACGCGCCGCTCGCGGTAGCCGAGATCCTCGAGCGCAGCTCGCAGCGCCTCCCTGGTCAGGAGCTCCACCGCGCGCTCGTAAGGTGACTCAGCCCGCTCGTCGGCGATGAACTGACCGAACTCCGACTCCTCCTCGTCGCCGACCGGCTTCTCCAGCGAGACGGGCGCCTGGGCCGAGCGCTTGATCGACTCCACCTCGTCCGGCTCGATTCCCGTGAGCTCGGCGATCTCCTCGACCGTGGGCTCGCGCCCGAGCTCGGTGATCAGCTTGCGCTCAGCGCGGCCGATCTTGTTGAGCTTCTCCACGACGTGAACTGGAATCCGGATCGTGCGCGCCTTGTCGGCCAGCGCGCGGGCGATCGCCTGGCGAATCCACCACGTCGCATACGTCGAGAACTTGAACCCCTTGCGGTAATCGAACTTCTCCGCCGCGCGGACCAGACCGAGCGTGCCTTCCTGGATCAGATCCAGGAACGGAAGTCCCTGGTTGCGGTAGTGCTTGGCGATCGACACCACGAGCCGGAGGTTCGACTCAACCATCTTCTGCTTGGCGTCCAGATCGCCGCGTTCTATCCGCTTGCCGAGATCGACTTCCTCCTGGGCGGTCAGCAGCCGTACCTTGCCGATGTCCTTGAGAAACAATTGCAGCGAGTCGGTCGTCATGTCCGGCTTCAGATCCAGCGCGGTCTTCGGCCTGCGGCGAGCACGTTTGTCGGGCGCGCGCTCCATGGTCATGTTCGCGGCAGTAGCGGGGTCGATCTCGTCGACCAGTTCGATTTCAGAGCGCTCGAACAGCCTGTGCAGCTCCTCGAACTCGGCTTCCTCGAGATCGAACTCGGCTGTCGCCACTGTGATCTCGGTGTGCGTGAGCACACCAACCTGCCGGCCGCGCCTGATCAGGACCTTTATTTCTTCGAGCTCCTGAAGGTCCAATGCTGGCAGCTGCTCGTGGTCACGTTCAGTATCGAGACTCAAACCCACTCCATCGATGTATTGGTTCCTTGGCTAGAACGCACGAGCTCTTATCGGCTTATATGCCTCGTGTAGAAGGTCGACCCGGCGCTTCGGGATTGCGAGGCAGCACCGAGCTTCTACGGATTGTCCGTTTGTCCCGAAGGTGGTAAGATAGCAAGAGGCTAAAGCGTTGCTTGCAATCGTCTTCCGCGAGGAGGCTCGCGCAATGTCCGCGGAATCGCCGCCCCCGGCGTCGCAGGAGGTTTCAGAAGCGCAGATCGCTGTTCACTGGCGCGAGGAGGAGTACTACCCGCCGCCCCCGGGATTCGTTACGCAAGCAAACGCGTCGGATCCCGCGATCCGAGAGCGCTTCAGCGAGGAGCACTTCCCGGAGTGCTTCACTGAGTACGCCGATCTGCTGACCTGGGATCGCAAGTGGAGCACGACACTTGATACCAGCCATGCGCCGTTCTGGAAGTGGTTCACCGGAGGACGCCTGAACGCATGCGTGAACTGCGTAGACCGTCACCTGACGTCACGTGGCGACAAGAACGCGCTCATCTGGGTGCCCGAGCCCGAGACCGAGGAGGCGCAGGAGATCACCTACGAGGACCTGCACCGGCAGGTGAACGAGTTCGCGTCGCTGCTTCAAGCCTTGGGCCTGAAAACGGGCGACCGGGTCACCTTCCATCTGCCGATGGTCCCCGAGCTGCCGGTCTCGATGCTTGCCTGCGCGCGTCTCGGCGTGATCCACTCGGAGGTGTTCGGGGGCTTCAGCGGAGCGGCCTGCGGGCACCGGATCGCCGACTCGCAGAGCAAGATCCTGGTGACGATCGACGGCTACTACCGCAACGGCGAGCTGATCGATCATAAGGAGAAGGCCGACGAGGCGCTCGCGGCCGCTCGCGAGGAGGGTGTCGAGGTCGAGAAGGTACTGGTTTGGCGACGGCATCCGGAGCAGTACGCGTCGCAGCACCCGATGGTCGAAGGCCGCGACCTCTTCGTGGACGAGCTGCTGGAGGACCACCGAGGCCAGCAGGTCGAGCCCGTTTCGATGCCCGCGGAGGCACCGCTGTTTCTGATGTACACGAGCGGCACTACCGGCCGGCCGAAGGGTTGCGAGCACAGCACCGGTGGCTATCTGTCCTACGTTGCCGGCACCTCGATCTACTACCAGGACATCCACCCTGACGACACATACTGGTGCTTTGCCGATATCGGCTGGATCACCGGCCACTCCTACATCGTCTACGGGCCGCTGGCGCTCGGCGCGACGAGCGTGATGTACGAGGGGGTGCCGACTTATCCGGATCCGGGCCGGCCATGGCGGATCGCGCAGCGGCTCGGCGTGAACATCTTCCACACCGCGCCCACGACGATCAGGATGCTGCGCAAGCTAGGCCCGGATGAGCCGGCCAAGTACGACTACCACTTCAAGCACATGACGACGGTCGGCGAGCCGATCGAGCCGGAGGTGTGGCGCTGGTACTACGAGGTCGTGGGCAGGGGCGAGGCGGCGATCGTCGACACCTGGTGGCAGACCGAGAACGGCGGCTTTCTCGGCTCGACGCTGCCGGCGCTAGAGCCGATGAAGCCCGGTAGCTGCGGGCCCGGCGTGCTCGGCGTCTACCCGGTGATCTACGACGAGAACTATGAGGAGGTCGAGAAGGGGAGCGGCAAGGCGGGCAACATCTGCATCCGCAACCCGTGGCCCGGGATCTTCCAGGGGATCTGGGGGCAGCCCGAGCGATATGTGGACACCTACTACGCGAAGTACAACCGTGACAAAGACAGCAAGGACTGGCGCGACTGGCCCTACTTCTCGGGCGATGGCGCGGTTCAGGCGGCCGACGGCTACTTCCGGATCCTCGGCCGCGTCGACGATGTGATCAACGTCGCCGGCCACCGGCTCGGGACCAAGGAGATCGAGTCGGCGAGCATTACCGTCGGGGAGGTCGCTGAGGCCGCCGCGGTCCCTGTGATTGACGACCTCCGCGGCAGGATCGTGGAGGTCTATGTCTCGTTGAAGCCCGGAGTCAAGCCGAGCAAGGAGATCGAACAGAAGGTGAGCGATGCGATCGATAAGGAGATCGGAAAGATCGCGCGCCCGAAGAATGTGTGGATCGTCTCGGACATGCCGAAGACCCGCTCGGGAAAGATCATGCGCCGGGTCATCGCGGGGATCTCCAACTTTGCCGACGTCGGCGACGTGACGACGCTCGCGAACCCCGAGATCGTCGACGAGATCCGCCACTACGTGGAGAGCGAAAAGGTCGCTCGCGGAGCGGTGCCGCGCGAGCTCACGCCGGAGGAGGTTGCGTCGATCAAGGCGTTCGGTCAGGCCGAGTAACCGCCTCCGGCCCGAACAGCGGCCGATAGCGATCAGCCCCGACGCTGAAGAGCCCTCGACGCGTAATGAGGTGTGTGCCTTCGGCTATCAGGTCCCTTTTACGGAAACGTCAGGAGACCCCTTTCACGAGCAGTGTCGCGGTTCCGGGAGAAACGATCTGCGGGGGGAAAGCGCTGAGCCACTTACACCTCGGCGGTCAGCAGTAGACCAAGGCGACCAAGCGGTGGCCCGGAATGACACAGCAATATCTCGTCGGTGAGTTGTCCCTGCTTTTGGCCGAGCTAGAGGCAGCGGCCTGTGACGCATCGTCCGCGGGTGACGTGGCGCGCCTGCGTAGGCCGCGACCCGCAACCGGGCGGCGGTGGCGGCGTATCCGGCGTCGTCCTTGCTGTCGGCGACCTGGCCGGTGATCTCTGAGAGCTGCGTCGCGACGGTGCTCTCCGCCGCGCCGACGCCTTCGAATGAGTCGAGGATCTGGTGGTGCTCGGCGCCGCGGGCAGCGAGTACCGACACGACGTGCTCGATCCCCCCACGCCGGATGTACGGAATGTAGGTCTGCACGTGCCCGCGCGCGGCGCCGGGCCTAGCGGCGCGGCCGACGCGCTGCTCGAGCCCGCTTGGCAGCCACGGGAGATCGAGATGGCAGAGCACGGAGGCGTTCTGGAGGTTGTGTCCCTCGTGCCCGATCCGTGACAGGCACAGCACCGGGAACTCGCCGGCGGTGAACCGCCGCTTGAGCGCCTCGAACTCCGCGTTGGTGATGCTGCCGTCGGCGACGTGCGCCTCGACGCCGTGGCGCTCGCGCAGCGTCCGCGCGAGCTGGCGCAGGCACCACACCCGCTCGCCGAACACGATCACCTGCTCCTCCGCGGCCACGCCGGCGAGCGTCTGGGCGGTGACGCCGCGCAGCAGCGGCAGCCCGTCCCCTCCCCCCCGGATCGCCTCGGCCACGAGCCCCTGCCGAACCAGCGCGGTCGCGAGCGCAGCCTTCGAATGGGTCAGCGTCTCAGGGTCGACGCTCGCGTCGACGAAAACGCCGACGTTGCCCAGCACGACGCCCTGGGCGCGTGCCAGCTCCGCGAGCGCGTGCTTGAACAGGTCGCTCCCTGATTCGAGCGATTTGAGCTCGCGCAGGACTCCGAGCAGCCGCCGATACGCTTCCTGGCCGCCGCGGCGGATCGCGTCGAGCAGCTCAGCGAGCCCAGGGTCCGGGTCGAGCGCGAGCGGCTGCGCCGGGCGGACCTCGGGCATCCACGCCTGCATGTCGCGGCGGGTGACCCGCACCAGGTGTGGCCCATAGTTGACCCGCAGCCGGTGGGCGTGGATCTCGTCCATCAGATCGCCGGCTTCGCGGGTGTTCAGCCGCTCGGTGATCATCGCCCGATCCCCGACCGCAAGGCCGACGAGCACGTCGAGGTGCTCGGCGCTCTTGCCGCGCGGCGTCGCGGTCAGCAGCCAGCAGTCAGCGACGGATCCGAAGCGGAGTTGGGCGAGTGCCTGGTGCGCTTCGGTGGCGGGGTTGGCGTAGCGGAGCGCCTCGTCGGCGATCAGCAGGTGCCACGGGATCGTCTGCAGGTCGGACGGGTAGCGGTCAAGCACGCTGTTCGGGACGAGCGCCACTCCGGGCCGGTCCCCAAGCTCGCGGTCGAAGGACCGGATCTGCCCGGCGATCTGCCGATCGTCGCAGAGCACGAGCAGCTCGAGGTTCGGCGCCAGCGGCGGGAGGCCGCGACCCGGCGCCCCGTGGGCGAGCTCCTCGCACCACTGACCGAGCAGCCTGCCCTCGGCCACGACGAGCCCGCGGAACCGCGGCTGCGCCGAGGCGCGGTGCGCGAGCGCCCGGCCCGAGCTGATCGTCTTGCCGGTGCCGACCGCGGACGCGTCGACGCCCGAGCCGACGACCTTCAATGCCGCCATCTCGCGCTGGCGTCCGAGCAGCACCGGGTCGTCGGCCAGCGGCCGCGCGAGCGTCATCCGCACGACTTGCCGCGCGCCGGCCGCGAGCGTCACCTTCGCCCTTGCGCGTTTGAGCGCGCGCAGCTCTGAGAGCGCCTGCTCGGCCACCAGCCGTCGGGTCGCCGCCGAGACGCCGTCGGAGGTGGTGATCGTGAGCATCCCTGGCCGACCCTTCATCCGCCCGACCCGGACGGTGTCCTTCAGCTGGCCGGCGGCCTCGGTCGAGAGCAGCAGCGGCAGTCCGGCGTCGACCGCCGTCTGCACCGCCTCGCCGAGATCCATCACCGCGCTCGGGCGCGCGTACTGCTCCTCGCGCGGCGCCGAGCCGAGCCGCCGCTGGGTGAACCCGCGCCCGGGGAACGTGAGCACCCGGAGCTCGAGCTCGGCTGTGCTCGTGCCGTCGGCGCCCTTGTAGGAGCGGCGGTGCACCGCGAGTCGCCCCCACCGGTCGCGCTTGTCGCGCGGCACACCGGGGCTGATCGCCGTCCGCAACTCGCATGAGAGCTCCTGCGCGAGCTGCCCGGCGGAGTCCAGGCACTCCCTTGGCCCGGCATGCAACGTGTGCACGTTGACCCGCTCGAGCATCGCCTCGCGGCTGCCGATCGGCAGCACCGCCGAGCGCAGATCGCGCTCGAGCCGCCCGCCGAGCTCGGCGACCAACCTGATCGTGTCAAGCGCGAGCACCGGCACCAGCTGCCAGCCGTCACTTGACCCGAGCGCCGGCACGACGAAAACGCCGACCGGCCGCTTGACCGTATCCACGCTGCCGAGCTGCTCGCCGGCGAGCGACAGCCAGGTGTCCGAGCCGATTCGCCAGCAGCGCAGGTCCGCGGCGTCGAACTGGCCGGGGTGGGCCAGCACCCACCGCGACAGATCGTCCGCGCGATCGCCGTCAAGCCCGAGCGGGCGAGCGAGCGCGCGCCGCTGGTCCAGCGGATACGCCCAGACCGTCGGATCCTCGAGGGCGATCGGCAAGCTCTCATGCGCTCGGCGCAACGCCTCGTCGAGTTTGCTCGCCGGAATCGTGACGACGCTCCAATCCAGCCCGGCGTTGCGGTCGGCCTGGGCCTGCCCGTCGATCAGCGCACCGAGCGCGGCGGATGTGAGTCGGGTCGCACTGACCTTCCCCTGGCCGTGGCGGTGCAGCACCGCCTGGGCGTGCGCGTCACGGCTGCGCCAGACGTCCGGGTCGTTGGGGTCGACCGGCTGGTTGGCGGCCAGTCGCTCGAGCGCGCGAGCGGTCAACTGCTCGAGCGCGCGGTTCCAGCGAGGAAAGCACCGCAGCAGCTGCGCGCTCGCGTCCGTTGCCTGGGCGCGAGCCTCCAGGCGCTCGCGCTCAAGCGTGCGCTGGTCGGGGGAAGCACACCAGCCGCCCCTGACTTCGCGCAACCGCAGATACGTGTCCGCCGCCGGGATGCCGGCGGCGGGAGATGAGTTCGTCATGCAGGTCTCCTTGTCAGACCGTTCTATGGAGCGCACCAGGCGCGGTGCGCAAAGGAAGTACGGCCGCCCCAGGAGGCGGCCTGTGCTGTGTGTTTGCCCGCTCGGCTCTCAGCTCACCGTATGTGGCATTGACGAGCCGTCAGCCGTGAGCGGAGCGACCCCCGCCGTGGTCGGGTCGGCGGCGCCGAGTTCTCGTTCGGGTTTGCCAATCAGAACGGCAGATCCTCGGCGCTCGCCGCTTCCCCGTCGCCCGGCGCCGACACAGATGCCAGCTCGCGGTCGCCGCTGATCGCCGCCGCGCCGTCCGTTTTGTTCTGCTCCCCGGCCTCCGCGGCGGTAGCCGGTGGCGTGGAGCGGCCGCCCTCGAACACCACCTGCCGAGCGCGGAATGTCACCGCCTCGCGCTTGGAGTCGTGCTGGTCAGTCCACTCGCGCCAGTCAAGCTCGGCGTCCACGACGACGCGCGACCCCTTGCTCAGGTACTGCGCGCATGGTCGCGCCTGGGCGCCGTAGACCTCGACGGTGAAGTAGTTCGTCTTCTCGATCCACTCCTCGCCGCTTCGTCGACGCGTCGTGGTCGCCACCCGCAGGCGGGCGACGTCGGTGCCTGAGGGCAGGTTGCGCAGCTCCACGTCGCGGGTGAGATTTCCCGACAGTGCTGCTGTGGCGATATCACGCATGCGGCTGCTCCTTAAGAGGCGGTTGTGTCTGTTAGGTACTGAGCTGTCGCTCAGGGATCTCGGCCACACGGCCGCCGGATCGGACTCCCATCGCCTGCGACGCCGTTGCTTGCCAACGGCGCCCGGACTCCGCGAGAGTGCTTTGTCCGCGCCGGCGGGTTAGATTCACCGGATCTCACGCAGGCGTCGACGATTGGAGAACCTCTTGCCCCTGACCCAAATACAACTCATCGCTGCGGTCGCAGACCGAGCACAGCTCAGCAGAGCTGACGCCAAGCGCGTACTGACCGCCCTGGACGATGTCGTGTTAGAGCAGCTCGGTAATGCCCAGAAGGTCCGCATCGGCGGTCTGGTGCAGTTGACGGTACGGGTCAAGCCGGCGCAAAAGAAACGCAAGGGACGCAACCCGGCAACGGGCGAGGAGATCGACATCGCGGCCAAGCCGGCGAGCGTCGATCTGCGGGCGCGTCCGCTGGCCAAGGCCAAGGCGGGTCTGCCATCGGTGCAAAAGGCGCGCCGTCGGCTGGCTGCCTGAGCCGGCCAAGCCCCCCTCCCCTCGGTCGTGCACTGCTACGTCGGCGGGTATCCGAGAAGCTGGTTGCGGGCGTAACGAGGCGCCGCATGGGGCCGGGCACGTGACCGTCACCAGCAGCTTGATTACAACCGTTGCTTCCCGCGGCCGCCATTCACACGCGGCGGCACTGATGTCAGCGACGGTTGGATCGATTTCGGGGTTTGACCGGGCAGCGCCCGCTACCGGCAACCAGGGCAAGCGGGTTCTCTGCCGACTCCCGTCACGGTCCCCGGGGAGGGACGGATAGCAACGGCCGCGGAGTCAAACCTCTACACCCCGACCCCGCCAGGGCAGCTTCCCCATGCCTCGCAGTACCGGGCGCTGCACTTCCATCCGCCCGGGTCGGCAAATCCCCAGGGCTCGTCGGGACCGAACCGCTCATAGTTCGTAACGATCTGTGAAGCGACTTGCGCGATGCGGACAAGCGCGCCGCGCAGCTGTCCCGTTGATCTGCTCGTGGTCACGAGCGAGGCGCCGATCTGCTTACGGCGCGGGCCGGGCTTGGCGATCTGGGCAAAGCAGAACTGCGCCGCGGGATCGCCTTGCAGCCAGCGCCCGGCGAGGTAGACAGCCGGCTGGAAGTCGTGGTCGGCCTTGTATTGGCTCAGCGGCGTGGTCTTGACCTTGTAATCGACGACAGCCGGCAGCAGCGCGCTGGCGTCGGACCGCCGAGTCTCGAGGTCCAGGTAGCAGAGCACGCTCCACTCCAGCCCGGGCGCGATGGTGTACTCGACCTTACGCTGGACGGCGACCGGCTCGCCGAGGTGCGGGATCAGCTCGCTGAAGGTGAGCTCAACGGCGTCGAGGCCGACCTTGAATGCGCTGTCCTCACGCAGGTCGGCCTCCCAGGCGATCCCGAGTTGCTCGCGCTCGGCCTCGGCGCCAGCTTTCCAGCCATCCCAGAAAGCGTCCTTGAGCTGCTCGACGGAAAGGCGCTCGCCATCGTCGAGGATGTGGCGGTAGTAGAGCGTGATCGCGTCGTCGACCTGGCGTCCGAGAAACATCGATCCGCTTGGCGCGGTCTTCTCCCCGAGGATGTAGCGCCGGCGCCAGTCCTCCGGGCAGAGGACGAAGCGGTTGTAGCTGGAGTGAGAGAGGTGCTGAAGCGGCTGGCCGTCGTAGCGCGGTGGCAGCCGCCGCGGGATCTGGATCCGAGCCGCGAGCTGCGCTGCGTTCGGTGCGGTGGCGGCGGGCTGGGTGCCCGCCGCCGTGATCTCGATCGCGCTCATCACGCGGCCGCCGGTCCGAGGTCGCCGAAGTCGACGGTCACGACTTCGCCTTGCCCGTTCGTCGCCGGGCTGACCGGCTCGGCGACGGGCGGCTCGGGGG
>JRHI01002498.1_pt1 | contig 12541 bp, 7 predicted proteins | sample 215371 | NCBI WGS metagenome assembly JRHI01 (sample SAMN02929681, study PRJNA255918) | sediment metagenome | biome: cave system; feature: Ice Cave; material: Sediment; isolation source: sediment from deep within a dark volcanic ice cave with no known source of... ...
CTCCATCACAGTGACAGAGACTCTTCCGGTGAATACGACAGCCGTTAGCCTGACTGGGCCCGCGGGATGGACATGCAGCGTAGGTATCGCGAAGTGTACAAACAATGCCGGCAATCCTTTGGCGGCGAATGCTGCGGCGAGTTTTGCGTTTGTAGTGACCGTAAATGCGGGAGTGGCTTTTGGATCGACGATAAGTGACGCCGTCTCGGTGTCGGATACCACACCGGCTGATCCCAATCTCAGCAACAACACGGCTTCAGTGAGCGTGCAGGTGGGCGGCTCGGCAGATCTCTCGGCTACGAATTCAGCAAGTCCTGTTCCGGTGCAGGCGAATAACAACATCACTTATACCCAGGTTGTAACCAATGCGGGGCCCAGCACGGCGGCCACGATCACGCTGACGGAAACGCTTCCCGCGAATACGACTGCTCAATCCTTAACCGGGCCCGCGGGATGGACCTGCAATCTTGGAACACTCACTTGTACGATCGGTACTCTAGGGGCCAGCTCCACTGCAAACTTCACCTTCGTAGTAAAGGTGAATGCTGGAACGCCCGCCGGGACAGCCATTAACCAAACTGTGACCGTGAGTTCTTCTACCCCTGATCCTAACTCGGTTAACAACAGCGCCACAGCCAACGACGTAGTAGCGCTGGCGACGCAGGCCGACCTGGTGACCACGAACTCGGCCTCGCCGCTTGCCGTGGCGGCAGGAAGCAATGTCACCTACACGCAGAGTGTGACCAATGCCGGCCCTGCGGCGGCTACTACCGTTAGCTTTACGCAAAACACGCCGCCCAATACGACCTTCCAGTCCATGACTCCTCCGGCGGGATGGACATGCGGCATTGTGCCGCCAGTTGGTGGGACGGGAACAATCACTTGTACGATTGCGAGCCTGGCGGTCAATGCCACGGCTAACTTCACTTTGGTTCTGCAAGCGAATGCGGGCACGGCATCGGGGACGAACATTGCCGAGACGGTGACGGCCTCCGCCACAAACGTCGTACCTAATCTTGCGACGAATAGCGCAACCGCTGCTGTAATTGTCGCCAGCGGGAGCGTCGCCGACATGGCGATTGTTAAAACTGCGACGCCCAACCCTGTTCTGCAAGGCGATACTTTGACGTATACGCTGGCCGTAACCAACAACGGTCCCAACCCAGCGACAAATGTAACTGTGACCGATACGTTGCCTACGGGCGTGACCTATTCGTCTTACATTCCAACGCAGGGCACATGTTCCGAGGCCGGAGGAGCTGTAACCTGTCTGCTGGGCACGATGGCAAACGCCGCCAACGCTACGGTGAATATCCTCACGATGGCAGGGACGCCGGGAGTGGTCACAAACACGGCTACCGTCACAGCCGACCAGACCGACCCAAATCTAGTGAATAACTCTTCATCGCAGACTGAAACCATCGTCGCGGCCACCGAGGTCCAACTGCAATCTTTCAGCGCGCACCCAGGCATCACCAAGAATGGTGCGAATCAGGTAGTACTTACCTGGAAAACCGGAGAAGAAGCGCGCAACCTCGGATTCAACGTGTACCGCGAACAGAACGGAAACCGGATCCAGCTGAATTCTTCTCTCATCGCCGGTTCCGCTTTGCTTATGCGGGGCGCGCTGCCGAAGCACTCCGGTCGGACCTATGCCTGGATCGATGCTTTGACGCAGACTTCGGGGGCGATTAGCGGCGGCCCGTACTGGCTCGAAGATGTGGACATTAATGGCACTCGGACGATGCATGGGCCCGTGTCCCCGGATTCCACACCGCTGACCAGTGGAGAAATAGCATCCCCGGCGCCGATGTTTAGCCAGCTAAACCAGACGCAGCCGCCCACGGAGCATAGCTACGCAAGTCATCCGGTAGAGAAGGCCCTGACGGAATTTGTGCCGCTGCCCCACCAGTTGCAAAAGCAATTTGAGATCGCGTCTCGTCCCGCAGTCAAGATACTGGTCAAACATGAAGGCTGGCTCCGTATCACGCAGCCGGAACTCGTGAAGGCTGGACTGGATCCCAACGTGGATCCCGCGTTCCTGCGCTTGTATGCTGAGGCGGTTGAGCAACCCTTGAAAATCACCGGCACTACGCCGGGCCCGGGCGGCTTCGGACCGCAAGCAGCAATCAGTTTCTATGGAACCGGTATCGACACATCATATTCGGAAACGCGAGTCTACTGGTTGATCGTTGCCGAAGGACACGGAGATCGGATTGAACAGATGGCTGCATCGTCCGGATCGAATCAGCCTCCGCCAAGTTTCCCCTACGCCGTTGAATTGCGGGAGCACACGACCTACTTTGCGTCACTGACCACGGGGACTGGCGATAACTTCTTCGGTGCCTTAGTCTCGCCGACCGCAGTCGACCAGATCTTGAACGTACCTCACCTCGATAAGACTTCGGCAGAAGTAGCGACGCTCGACATCGTTCTGCAAGGCGTGATTGTGGGATTCCCTCATGACGTAGCGGTCGCGATCAATGGCACTACACTTGGTAACGTGACGTTTACGGGCCAGGACAAAGGCAGATTCCACATCGATCTGCCGCCCGGACTGCTCCAGGACTGGAGCAACAAGGTCACACTGACGGCGCAAAACGGCACCTACGACATCAGTCTCGTGGAACACATCCGTATCGTTTATCCGCATGCGTATGTGGCTGACTCCGACAAATTGAAATTCACCGGACGCTCGGGCGAAGAAATCAAAGTAACCGGCTTCAAGGGCGCGCCGGCAGCCGTACTCGACATCACGGATCCGAACCGTCCCGTGCAACTCACCCCACAAGTCAGCCTGGCGAAGGATGGCCACTACGAATTTGAGGTGCAAGTGCCGTGGCTGACCACAAATTCCTCTGCTCGAACCGACCACACTCTCCTGGCTGTGGCAGATGATCGGATCGCTTCCGCGGCGGGCGTTCGTCCAAACCATCCTTCGCGCTGGCACGCGACGCAACCCGGCGCTGAGATTGCGATGGTCACGCATGAGAATTTTGCCGGAGCGCTGTCGCCGCTCATTCGCTCCCACCAAGCGGAGGGAAGGTCCTCCGCGGTGGTGCCGATCAATGACTTGTACGACGAATTCAATTTTGGTGAGCGCAGCCCCTATGTGATTCGGCATTTTCTGCGATTCGCAAACAAGAACTGGGATACCACGCCGAAATTCCTGTTGCTCAACGGCCGCGCCTCATTCGACCCGCGCAACTATCTCGGCTTCGGTCACCTGGACTTTGTGCCCACGAAGATCGTACCCACCAGCAGCCTGATGACTGCGTCCGATGATTGGTTTTCCGATTTTAATGACAGCGGTTTCCCAACCTTAGCCACGGGCCGGCTGCCCGTCAGCACACAGGACGAAGCCAGGATTGTCGTCGGGAAAATTGCCGGCTACGAGGGCCAATCCACGAACGGCCCCTGGACAGGACAGGCACTGCTCGTTGCCGACAGGGACGACACGGAAAACTTCACCCAGGATAGCCAGGCTGTCCAGGCCCTGTTACCGTCAAGCTTGAGCGTGACGGATGTATTCACTAGCACAGTGGGCACTGCCACTGCGCGTCAGGAAATTATTTCCGGAATTAACTCCGGTCAATTGCTGGTCAATTACCTCGGGCATGGATCGGAAGCGCAGTGGTCGGGCAGCGACCTTTTCGACAACAATACCGCCACCGCCTTGACCAATGGGTCCCAGCTGCCCGTATTTCTGATCATCAATTGCCTGAACGGCTTCTTTCAGGATGTCTACCAGCAACCCTTAGCAGTCACACTGATGACCGCACCAGATGGCGGCGCCGCAGCCGTTCTGGCCTCGAGTGGACTAAACCAGGCAACGCCCCAGACGCAACTAGATAAGCTCATCGTTCAAGACGCGCTGAGTCTTTCCCGCCCTGCACTCGGAGAAGTGATCCGCAAGGCGAAGTCCCAGATCACAGATATTGGAGTACGCAAGACATACATTCTGTTCGGGGATCCAGCCATGCGCATTAAGGTACAGGGCACAACACCGACGCATTAGTTTTCGCCCTCGCCACCAAGAAAATGGGCTGATCAGATTTGCGCTATATGCTGCGCTCCCATTCTCCTAAGCAAGGGCCGCGACATTGGATGAGGCATCCAGAGCAAAAGTTTGACGCAGCGGTTCTTGCAATCCCCGCATGACTTTTTCAAATCCCGCGAAGTCCAGGGACTGAGGCCCGTCTGACAGGGCACGTTCGGGACAAGGATGAACTTCGATAACCAGTCCGTCCGCCCCCACCGCGACGGCAGCGCGGGACACGGCGGCAATCAGGCTCTGCTTTCCGGTGCCATGCGACGGATCGGCGATGACGGGAAGATGCGAAAGATCCCGGGCCAATGCCACTGCCGCCAAGTCAATAGTATTGCGCATTTCAGTTTCGAAGGTCTTAATACCCCGCTCGCACAGTACAACCTGTTGGTTCCCGCCCGAAAGAAGATACTCAGCGGCCAGCAGCCATTCCTTGACGGTGGCAGAAGGTCCACGCTTCAACATGATCGGCTTATTTACGGTTGCGAGACGGCGAAGCAGCGCGAAGTTCTGCATGTTGCGCGCGCCGATTTGAAGCATGTCCGCGTACTCACAGATGATGTCCACATCTTCTGTGCTCATCACTTCAGTGACTACCGGAAGGCCAGTTTCTTCGCGTGCTTCCCGCAATATCTTCAGCGCTTCCAGGCCAAGGCCCTGAAAATCATACGGCGAGGTGCGAGGCTTGTAGGCGCCGCCACGCAACATTGCTGCTCCGGCTCGCTTCACCGCTCGCGCCGTCTCCATTAGTTGTTCACGTGACTCGACCGAGCAGGGGCCCGCAATGACCACAACAGCTGGGCCTCCGAATGCTACCCCGTTCACCTTCACGATGGTGCGCTCAGGTTTTACTTGGCGGCTGACTAATTTGAAGGGTTGCGCGATGGCGACAACAGTGTCGACTCCGGGCGCTACCTGCAGTGCCTCGATCTCGTGGCGGCGCCCGCTCCCCACCGCAGCCACAATGGTGCGCTCGGTTCCGCGCGTGATGTGCGGCTGGTAGCCTGCTTCACGGATGCGCTCAATGATGTGCTCGATTTCTTGTTCAGTCGCCTTCTCGGACATATTGACTATCATTGGTAGTGCTCCTTTGTATTTTGCCCGGTAAAAACAAAAGCCGCGATTTTTTCATCGCGGCTCCCGGCTGAACTTGACTAGGATTAAATGATTGTTTGCTTCGATCTCCCGTCAAGCTTCACCGCAGCCGCAACTCCTGGAAACCAGTAGTAGTTGCAAGGGTGAGTGCCGAGAGTAAATCGAGTCATAGAGTTCAGCCCACCAATCCATAATGACGAAGTGCGCCTAAAAAAAGGCGGCGCGCGGATAGCACTACTTAATCGAACTCGCGGTGCTAGAGAACACATTGTTCGCGTTCGATCCGATCAATCGAATTGTGCCCACGACCAGAACCAGAATTACAGCAAGCATCACGGCGTATTCGGCGATGTCTTGCCCCTCATCCCTTGACCAAAGCTCTCGAATTAAGTTGGACATTTGCTCTCCTCCAGGCGGCAGTCGTTCAGGCGGTAGTCGTTCTCTGCTAGGGACGAACTGCTTAAGTGCACCCATGATGCACGCCGCGCAAGCCCCTTGTCAAATAAGCGATGTGGGTGTTTTCACAGAGAAAAACACGTTGTTTAAAATTTCTGCGAAGTACTCACAGGTTGCAACGGCCCGGGGGGTAATGGCGCTACCAGAGCTTGAGCGGACTGCTGCGTGAACTGCAAAACACGGTTGGGAAGGATACCAAGATACAACGTGGTAAGGACACTAATTCCAAGGGCCAATCCCAGCCCCAAAGGAATAGGTGTGACCGGAACTTCTCTTCGAGATTCGCGCATGTACATTACGACCACGATCCGCAGATAGTAGTAAGCACCCACGGCGCTGTTGACGACACCGATCAAGGTCAGCCAGACCAAGTTTGCTTTCAGCGCTGCGCTGAAAACGTAAAACTTGGCGAAGAATCCGCCGGTCATCGGTATGCCGATCAGCGAGAGGAGAAAAATAGTGAGCGTTGCCGCTAGCAGCGGGGAAGTGCGGCCCAAGCCTTCATAGTCCTCGAGCGTAACGTAGCGTTCGCCAGCATTGGAGAAATGGCTCACCACGGCGAACGCGCCCACGTTCATGGCAGCGTAAGCCGCGGTATAAAACATGGCGGCAGACGTGCCAAGATCGGGCGTCGCGGCAAATGCCATCAGTAGATAACCGGCGTGTGCGATCGAAGAATACGCAAGAAGACGCTTTACGTTGTTCTGAACCAGTGCGCCAAGATTGCCCAGGGTCATGGACAACGCGGCCGCAACCCAAATGAGCCACTGGCGTCCGGGGGCATTAATGACGAATACCACTCGCAACAACACCGCAAAGGCAGCCGCCTTGGGGGCCGTGGACATAAAGCCTACGATTGGGGCGGGTGCGCCTTCGTATACGTCGGGCGTCCATATGTGGAATGGTGCCGCAGCCACCTTGAATCCCAGGCCAACGAACATCAATGCCATTGCCACATAAACCAGCAATTCGACGGGCGCCGCCAGCAGCGTCCGGCTGATGTCGTCAATATTGGTTGAACCCGTGGCGCCAAATATAAGTGCTACGCCATACAGAAAAAATGCAGTGGCAAACGATCCCAAGAGAAAATACTTCAGCGACGACTCCGCACTTGAGGCATCGTGTCGCCGGAATCCCGCCAGAATATACGTCGAGATGGAAGAAATCTCGAGAGCAATGAAAATGAGCACCAGTTCAACTGCTGAAGACATCAATGCCATGCCCACCACGCCGAAAAGGATGAGGGCGTAGTATTCGCCCGCGCGGATGCGCTGCACCGCCATGTATTCATAGGACGTCAGGATGACAACCGCGGCGATGGCAATCACCAGAAAGTGAAAAAATACGCTGAAGCTGTCCACCCGGATCATGTTCGAAAAAGCCAAACCGGGAGATTGCGACATGTACCAGGTCGCTGCAATTCCGAACAGAGCACCGGCGAGAGCAATCAGTCCCAAAAGTTTCTGGCTGGTTTTCTCATCCACGACGGGACCGAGCACCATCACGACAATGCCGAATGCGGACAGCACCAACTCCGGCAGGATGCGGATGTAGTCCACGCTCTGCGGGATCGTCTGCAGCAAAGAGGGTGTCCAGCGTATGGCTTCGAAAACAGTCACTGGCCAACCACCTTGCTGGCTACTTGCGCGAAGGGAGTGAGCGCGGCCTGCACTGCAGGATCAATTGCGCCCAGCCACAGGATGGGCGCGACTCCCATAACCAAAGCAGCAAGAGCGCACGGCCAGACCGCAGCTTTCTCAAAGCCGGAAAGATCGCGCAGCGAATTGTTCACCGGATGCGTAACTTTCCCAAAGAACACGCGTTGGTACATCCACAATAAGTAACCAGCACTCCAGATCACGCCGGTGGCCGCGAGAATTCCATAGATTGCTCTGGCCTGGAATGCGCCCGTTAATACCAGAAACTCGCCGATGAACCCATTTAGCAACGGCAGACCAACGGACGCGAGCACGATGAACAGATACGATGCGGCATACATCGGCATGGGGGATGCCAGTCCCCCGAACTCGCTGATCTCGTACGTATGTCGGCGTTCATGCAGAATGCCCGCCAGCATGAACAGAGCTCCGGTGGAAACTCCGTGGGCCAGCATTACGAACATCGCGCCGTTCAGTCCCGCCTGCGTGAAGCTGAAAATGCCCAGCACCACGAATCCCAGGTGACTGACTGAGGAATATGCAATCAGCTTCTTCATGTTGGGCTGGACCAACGCCACCAGCGCGCCGTAAATGATGCCGATCAGCGCCAGGATCATAATCCACGGTGCATTGCGACGCGATTGCTCGGGGAACAGGCCCAGGTTAAAGCGCAGCATTCCGTAGGTCCCCATCTTAAGCAGTACTCCAGCGAGCAGGACTGATCCGGCTGTGGGTGCCTCGACGTGCGCATCGGGCAGCCAGGTATGAAATGGGAAGAGCGGTACTTTCACTGCAAATGCCAGAAAGAATCCGAGGAAGAGCCACTGCGCGGCGGCAGGAAAGTTCGGCACAGCGCCGCGAGTGATTTGATCACGGATCAGAACGAAGTCGAAGCTACCCGTTTGAGCGTAGAGCCAAAGGATCGCCGCCAACATGAACACCGAGGCGATCATGGTGTACATGAAAAACTTTACGGCGGCATAGACTTTCCGTTCGTGGCCAAAAATCCCGATCAGTAGCGCCATCGGGATCAGCGTAGCTTCCCAGAAGAAATAGAAGAGGAACAAGTCGAGCGAAGTGAATACACCGATGAGCGCCGTTTCCAGTATCAGGAGAATTATGAAGAATTCCTTTACGCGCTCGTGGACTGACTTCCATGAGATGAGCACGCAGAGCGGCGTGAGAAACGTGGTCAGAACGACCAGCCAGACGGAGATGCCGTCAATCCCCATGTGATAGTGAATGTTGGGGCTCGAAATCCATTGCTTGTCGACCTCGTACTGAAAACCGGGGATGGAGCGGTGGAAATAAACGGGCAGGTGCAACGACAGCACAAATGTGAGAAGCGACGACACCAGCGCAAAGATTCGGATATCGCGATCGCGGCGTGGCAGCAAGAGCAGGAGAAGCCCGCCGGCCAACGGCGCAAATGTTACCAGGCTTAGGATGCACGAACTGAGATTGTCAGTGCTCATCGCGCTCCCGTCCACGCCCAAACCATGTAGGCAATCACCGCCGCCGAGCCGGCTGCAATCCATCCCGCGTAAGAGCGAAGATTTCCGGATTGCATGTGCCGTACTTCGTCGGAGAGGTGGCGAGCCCCGTCGGCGGCGTCATTGACGGTGGCGTCGATAACCCTGCGATCGACACCCTGCCACAAAATACGGGTTGAGGCATCGATCAGCGGTCTGACGAAGACTGCGGCGTAAAGTTCATCGATCCAGTACTTACTGACAATGGCCTGGTAGAAGCCGCCGAGCGTGTCCGCAATCTTCTGCGGAAGATCCCTGCGCTTGTGGTAGAGCAGATACGCCAGATACCACCCGAGAAGAGCCACGGTGACGGAAACGCCCATCAGCAGGTATTCGGTGCCGCGGCTTGCACCCTCGACCGCACCTTCACTGACTTCCGCTGTTCCGAAGACCGGGGCGAGAAAATGCTCGAAGCGGTTTCCAATTCCGACCAAACCGCCAACCAGCGAAAGGGCAGCAAGAATCATGAGCGGAACCAGCATCACCATCGGACTCTCGTGGGGTTCGCCGTGTCCGGATTCAGCGTGCTCATGCGAACTGTGTCCGTGCGCATCGACCTGGGCTCCGCGATAATCGCCGAAGAATGTCATGTATAGCAGCCGAAACATATAGAACGATGTAATGAATGCCGTGATCACGCCCATCAACCAAAAAATCCAGCTTCCATGGGGGCTGGAGTATGTCTTCCAAAGGATTTCGTCTTTGCTCCAAAAGCCCGCCAGCGGCGGGATCCCAGCTATCGCCAGTGTGGCGATGCCCATGGTCAAGAATGTCCACGGAATGTATGACTTGAGCCCACCCATTGTTCTCATATCCTGCTCGCCGCCGACGGCATGGATCACCGATCCCGCGGCAAGAAAGAGTAGGCCCTTGAAAAATGCATGGGTCATCAGGTGGAAAATTCCCGCCGAGAACGCCCCGACACCGCAGGCCATGAACATGTATCCGAGCTGCGATACGGTAGAGTAGGCCAGAACTTTTTTGATATCCGTTTGCGCGATGCCGATGGTCGCGGCGAAGAATGCAGTAAGCGTGCCGATAACGGCGACGAAAGACAACGCGCCCGGCGCGCGTTCGAAGATCATGTGCGAACGCGACACCATGTAAACGCCGGCGGTCACCATGGTGGCGGCGTGAATCAGCGCCGAGACCGGTGTCGGACCTTCCATTGCGTCCGGCAACCAGATATATAAGGGAATCTGCGCTGACTTGCCGCAAGCGCCTACCATAAGAAGGATGCCAATTGCCGTGAGCAGGCCGGTGCCAGCCGTCTCCGCGGACAGTGGCCTCACCACGTCGAATACCTGTGTGAAATTCAGTGAGTTGAAGTGCTTGATCAGAAGAAATAAGGCGACCAGAAATCCAAAGTCCCCGATGCGGTTGACGATGAATGCTTTCTTGCCGGCGGACGCTGCCGAATCCTTCGTGAACCAGAAGCCGATGAGGAGATAAGACGCCAGGCCTACGCCTTCCCACCCGATGAACATCAGAAGATAGTTGTTGGCCAGTACCAGCGTCAGCATGAAAAACATGAATAGATTCAAGTAGGCAAAGAAGCGGTAGTAGCTTGGGTCGTCCCACATGTAGCCGACGGAATAGATGTGGATCAGAAACCCAACGCCGGTAACCACCAGCAACATCACCAGCGAAAGCTGATCGAGATAGAAGGCAAAGTCCGCGCTGAAATTGCCGGACCGAATCCAGTGCGCGAAAAACTCTTGATAGGGAAGCGCCAAAGATGAAAACTGCAAGGCAACCCACAAAGCCATGGCGAAGGCCGCCCCGCTGAACACGAGGCCCACCGTGCTGACTGCCTGCCGCGAAGACTTTCTTCCGAAAAAGCCGTTGATCGCGGCTCCTGCCAGAGGCAGAATTGGAATCAGCCAGAGATTGAGATGAGGCATCATAGTTTAAGCAGGTTCACCTGGTCCACATTCAGGGTTTCGCGGGTGCGATAGACCGCAATAATGATTGCCAGTCCGACAGCCGCTTCCGCCGCCGCCACCACCATCACGAAGAAAACAAATACTTGTCCGGCCAACTGGTGCCAATGTGCAGCGAAGGCGACAAAGGAAAGATTCACCCCATTCAGCATCAGCTCAATCGACATGAAGATGGTGATGATGTTGCGCTTGATAAGGAAGCCGGCCACCCCGCAGGCAAAAAGCGTTCCACCGAGCGCGAGGTAATACGATAGCGGCACCATCAGTGCTCCTTCCTTTCATGCACTGCCTCAGGCTTGCTGGCAAGCACTACCGCTCCCATGATCGCGATCAGGATGAGAACTGAAGTAATTTCAAACGGCAGGAGGAACTCATGGAAGAGCAACTGCCCAATTACCTTCGGATCTCCGGGCAAGGCCCCAATCGGCACAGCCTCGGTTCCGGAATGCCGCAATACCACCCATGCCAGCAGCGTGCTTCCAATCAGCATTCCGGGCACGCCGAATAAAATCGCTACGCGACTTCCTTTGGTACGCTCTTCTTCTCCAGCGTTCAACAACATGATGGTAAAGACGAACAACACCATGATGGCGCCCGCGTAGACAATGACTTGCACGGCCGCCACGAATTCTGCGCCGAGGAGCAGGTATTCTCCGGCGAGCGCCGCCATCACCGCGATGAGTGAAAGAGCGCTGTTAATGGGGTGGGTTTGAGCCAGCAGGTTGATCGCTCCCGCCACGCAAACGGCCCCAAAGCCCAGAAATAAGATGAGATGAAGACTCATGAAATCAGTTCTCGATTCCTGGTTCTCGGTAAAATCCCGTTCTCGGTAAAACCCCCTGCGCCAAAGCAGTTTCCCAGGGGCCAAACGTACTCGTAACTGACAACTGAGAACAGGGAGCTGCTACCACGCAACGGCGATTGCGGTTGCCACCAGGTTTACCAGGGCCAGCGGCAGCAGGAACTTCCAGCCAAAGGCCATCAATTGGTCGTAACGGAAACGCGGCAACGTCCCGCGCACCCAGATATAAATAAATAGAAATACGAACACTTTAGCTGTAAACCAAAATACCGGTAGCAGCGCTTGCAAAATCGGCGGCCCGAAAACAGGTCCGTGCCATCCGCCAAAAAAAAGCAGCGTGGCCAGGCAGGCCACCGTGATCATATTGGCGTACTCAGCCATAAAGAACATGGCAAACTTCATTGCGCTGTACTCAGTGTGATAGCCGGCGACCAGTTCAGTTTCCGCTTCCGGCAGGTCAAAGGGAATGCGATTGGTCTCCGCGTATGCTGCCATCAGGTAAACGAAGAAACCTATGAACTGTCCCTGAAAAATATTCCAGCGTGGAATGAAACCCCAGAAATGTCCGCTCTGCGCATTCACAATGTCGCGGAGACTGAAGCTCCCCGCCATGATCAGCACGCCAACCAATGAAAGTCCCAGTGAGATTTCGTAGCTAACCATCTGAGCACTGGCCCGGAGTCCGCCCAGCAGCGAGTATTTATTATTGGACGACCATCCTGCCAGCGCCACGCCGTACACACCCATCGAGGTGACACCGAGGACCAGCAAGAGTCCGATATTCACGTCGGTAATCTGCAGTGGAATACTATACCCGGCAATCGTGATCGAATTGCCGATGGGAATTACCGCGATCGAAGTGAGGGCAAAAATCACCGCAATCAACGGTGCCGCAATGTAGAGCGGCTTGTTGACGTGCGGCGGGGTCAAGTCCTCTTTGAAAAGAAACTTAATTCCGTCGGCGGCAGGCTGCAACAGGCCAAACGGGCCAACTCGCGTGGGTCCCC
>JRHI01002499.1_pt1 | contig 12535 bp, 13 predicted proteins | sample 215371 | NCBI WGS metagenome assembly JRHI01 (sample SAMN02929681, study PRJNA255918) | sediment metagenome | biome: cave system; feature: Ice Cave; material: Sediment; isolation source: sediment from deep within a dark volcanic ice cave with no known source of... ...
GTGGCCCCGCCAACGGCGGTGGCCATGCCGCATCTGAGGAGTGCGGGCAGCCAGCCGGCTGGTCACGCTCGTAGAGAACGGTCGCATGGGACGGGACGGCGCCAGATGAGACTCCGGGTTGGTGGAGCGATGGCGGCTGCCGCCCTGGGCGCGGGTCTTCTCGGCGCAATCGGCGGATCGGCAGGCGCAGCACCGGTTCCGACGGCGTTTACGACGCCGGGCCCGGCCTCCCTCCCTGTGCCGGCCGGGGTGTGCTTCGTCACGATTACCGCGGTCGGTGGCCACGGAGGCGGCGGCGCCCAAGCCGGAGGTGCGCCCCAGGCCGCAGGCGGCTTCGGTGCCACGGCCAGCGGCCGCGTCGCGGTGACGCCGGGCAGCGCTCTCACGGTGCTGGTCGGCGGTGCTGGCGCCACTTCCAATGGGCTCGTGGTCGCTGCAGGTGGGGCTGGCGGTGGCGGTGCCGGCGGCAACAACGGTGCTCTCACCGGCGGTGGCGGTGGCGGTGCGTCGTCGGTCTCGACCTCGGCGGGCGCACCGTTGGTCATCGCGTCAGGCGGGGGTGGCGGCGGGAGCGTCAACGGTGGCGGTGCGGGCGCCGGCGGCAACGGCGGCCAAAACGGCACCCCAGGGGTGAACGGCAGCGGCGGCACGGGCGGCGGCGGCGGCACCGGCGGCACCGGTGGTGGCGGTGGGGCCGGCGGCGCGAACGGAGCTGATCAGGGTGGCGGTGGCGGCGGAGTCAACGTTGGCGGCGGCGGGCCGGCCGGCGGTGCCAACGCGGGCGTCGGAGGCGGTGGCAACGGAACGGTCGGGGGCGGCGGCGGCGGCTCCGGCGCCGGATCCACTGGCACTCCGGGTGGCACGGGTGGCACCGGTACGGGCCTTGGAGGCGCGTCCGGTGGGGGTGCCGGAAACGGTACGGGAGGAAACGGTGGGGCTGGCGGCTCAGCCCTCTTTGACGCCGGCGGCGGCGGCGGCGGCTTCGGCTTCGCGGGTGGCGGCGGCGGATCGCTTCTCGGCGGCGGTGGCGGCGGTGCCGGCTACGGCTCCGGCGGCGGGGGCGGCGGCTTCGCCGGCGGCGGCGGTGGCTCCTCGTTCGTGACGGCAAGCGCCACCAATCGGTCGTTGGGAACGAGCGGCGGCACCGGCAACGGCCAGGTGACGATCAGCTACGACCCGGTCACGGACAGCTGCCCGCCGGTTCTGGTTGTCGCGCCACGGTTCACAGGCTGACGCGCTTCTCTCCAACCGGACGAGACCGCCGATCGCCCGAGCCCAACGACTGTGCTTTACCTGCCTCGGCTCACAGCACGGGGCGGAACAGTTCCTCATCGCACGCGACGAAGTGGGCCGCGGTCGATGAGACCGCGAGTCATTCCCCTGCCGGGGTCAACAGCCCTCTCTCGTGGCGAGGGTGCGCGGCGGTCAGGACGCCACGACCGTCGACGCGATCGGCTGGTCCGGCAGCGGAGCTCGCCCAGCTTGGCTGGCTTATCCTGACTCTCCCGCCACCAGCGCGACCCAGATCGGCAACGACCTGTTGGAAGGACCATGGACGACTCCGAACAGGAACACCTGCAGGGCGAGGTTCCCGAGGGTGTCGGCCCCGAGGTCTTTCGTGAACACCTGGAGCGGGTCAGTCGACAGCACGCCGACGACGGCGCTCACATCACCTTGCAGGAGGAGAGCCTCTACCTCGAGGACATCCAAGGTGTGGAGCAAGAACCCGGGAGCGGACGATCGCGGATCCGTCTGCGCAACGGAGTCATCATCGGTGGAATCACCGGCGCGGCGATCGTGGCGGCGCTGGCAACCGTGCGGTACCGACGACGACGGCGGAACTAGCGAGGAGCGACGGACCCGCGAGTCGAAAACCCGGCGCTATGCCGCGCTGAGGAACTTCTCTTCATACGCGGTCGCGAGGTTGCGCAGGGCAGCGCCTCCGTCACCCGAATACGACGAGCCGTGCATCAGCGCAAGCCGTTTCGGGTCAAGGTCCGCGAGGGACCGCATGACCGACGCGGTGGTGGGACCCAGGCTGCTAGACCGGAACATCTCTTCGGTGGCGACCGCCGGGCCGATGATGTCCTGGTCGGTCAGCGCCGGGCCGTCACCGACGTGGGCGAAGAGGTCCCCGCACAGCAGCGTGTCGGTCGTTTCCTCATAGAGGAGCCTCGCCTCCCAGGCGTGCGGCACATGCGGCGTGTCAATGTGACGCACCCGCCTACCGCCGAGGTCGATCACCTCGCCATCCGCGAGAGCCCGCGGGGGCCGGTCGGCCATGTCGTTCAGCGACACCATGCACCCGATCGCCCCGTGCGCGACGAGGGCGTGGGGGGCTGCCGCCAGCCATTCGTTCATGGAGCCGCACTCGTCGGACTCCACGTGTCCAAACGTGATCCACCGGAGTGACTCCAGCGGAGCCACCGTGGCCAGTGCCTCCGACACGAGCGGGAACATGGCTCTCGGGCCAGTGTGGAAGAGGAGCGGTTCATCGCCGGTGATCAAGAACTGGTTGAACGAGAACCCGGCGGGAGGTGCGATATCCGGGACCAGCGTCGAGAACCGGAAGATCCCATCGGCAATCTCGTCGACCCGTGTCTCGAGCATCATCAACCTCCTCGTTGCTGCGGAACCACCGTCATTGCGATCCGACGGCACCTTACGTCGGAGGAGATCAGCGTCGGGTCGTCGGGTACGTTCTCAAGCCGATGAACAGCTACGAACGACCTGATCGATCGCTCCCAACCGCGGTTGGCCGACGGATCGGACGACGAAGCCGGTGGGGAATCATCACAGGCCTCGGTTGCGCGGCGGCGCTCCTGGGCTCGGTCGTCACGGCGGGGGCCGGCGTTCCGACTTCCACCGGCTCGATCAGCATCGACAACGGACAAATCGCGATCCCGAGCTCGGATGTCGGCAAGGTCAACCTGGGCGCGCTTCCGCTCGGTGACCAGCAGTTCTCCTCGTCCCCGGCGAAGGGCAAACTCAACCTTTGCAATTCCGGGCAGCTTCAGCCGGCGAATGACAACACGACCTTGCCGTGGATCCACGGCACAACCTGGGCCCTCACGCAGAAGGTCTTCGTGAGCGGGAGCGTCTCGTGGCCGGACGCGACCTTCCAGGACCGAGTGCAGGGTGCCACGCGGACGTTGACCGGTAATGACCTGCCCGTGGGAGAGACCACTGGAACCTTTCCGGTGACGAGCACCGATCCTTCGGCGAGATACCGGCCTGACCCGAGCCGCATCACAGCACACACCTATTCGCTCGCACTCCCCGCGTCGCCCAAGGCCGCGAGCAGTCCCAGCTGTATCGGCGGGGAGGTTGGCGTCACCGTCGACGGGGTCGCGCTCTTCGACGGGTTTGACGCCAATGGTCGAGACGCTGCGGCCCAAGAGGTCCAGGACTCCTGTCTGGGTCATCCGAACCAGGCCGGGTACCACCGTCACGCCATGCCTCTGTGTCTCTTGGCACGGGATTCCGGAACTGGCCACTCACGTCTGCTCGGATACGCGTTGGACGGCTTCGGCATCTATGGGCCCCGGGGCGATCATGGGAAGGTGCTCACGACGTCGGACTTGGATGCCTGTCACGGAACGACCGACACGATCACCTGGAACGGCAAGAAGGTTCGGATGTACCACTACGTCTTGACCTGGCAGTTCCCGTACAGCGTTGGATGTTTCCGCGGGACGCCGGTCAGCCGCTCCATCTTCGGCGCCGGACCGATGGGTATGGGACCAGGTGGTAGCCCGCCCGCGACACCGTGAATCGGTAAGCCACCCAGCCCGCGGTGCGCCTAGCTGCGCCACCAGCACCGACCCGCGGTTCGGCACACCGCGAGTCAGTCCCACCGCCGACGTTGGCACTCACGGCGATTGTTGCCATCCGAGTCTTTCGATGCGACCCTGGAGGCGTGGAGGGTGGGGATCGAGAGGCGCCTGCTCCTGTTCAGAGTCCTGGCGCGCCGGATGTGTTCGAGCCAACGCCGGATCAGTACCGGCCGGTTCCGGGAGTCAGCGCCGCGGAAGGGAACGGCCTGGCGATCGCCTCGCTGGTGTGCGGCATCCTCTGGCCGTTCTGCGTGACCGCCATCCTGGCCATCGTCTTTGGTCACGTTGCCCTCCGCCAGATCAAGCGCTCGCAGGGTTGGCTCCGCGGGCGAGGACAGGCGCTCGCGGGTCTGTGGCTCGGCTACCTGGGCCTCGCCACCATGCTGATCGCCATCGGGGTTACGTCGACGCGCAACTAGGGGCGCGACACATCATGGAAACCGAGCGCGACGCCCCCCTGAGCCCCGACCACCGGTACGACCTGTCGGCATGGTCGCCAGACGCACGAAACTCGCTCGAGTTCTTGGTCACGGATGCTGGCGTCCCGTTTCATTGGCGAGACTCCACGCTTGTCGTCCCGGCCGACGAGCAACAACACGTCCAGTCGCTGATCTCGTACCTGCAGAGCGGGTCCCTACCCCGCTCGGGGCATCCGGCGGGTGCGGTCCCACGTCCCACGCCGCCCTTGCCGCAGTCGAACCTCAACCAGCGCGCCGGTTGGTACTCGCGCGCTGACCGATCGACCGGGTGGGGCTGGTGGGACGGAACCGCGTGGGCCGACCACGGGGGTGGCGCCCCGCCGGCCGAGTATGCGACAGATCCGGGCTGGCACCCGGACCCGTGGGAGCTCTCGCACGAACGATGGTGGGACGGCTACGACTGGACCGGCCACACCGCCGACCGTCGAGACGAGCGTCCATGGTTCCCGCCGAAGCGTGACCCCGAAGACGCACGGGCGGTCGCGGGCATCGGGTTAGTCATCGTCGGCCTGGTCGCCGCAGAGGTCGTGGCCCTTGCCCTCGCATGGGGCCTGTACCTGCTCGGTGTCGATCGGTACGCACTGCTGCGCGTAACGCTGCCCGAATTCGGACTGTGGGCGATGCTCTTCGGCGCCTGCTGGCTGGCGGTGCACCGACACGGAGACGGATCGCTCAGACAACTCGGGCTCGAACGAGTCCGAGGGAAGGAGGTTCCCGTCGGGCTGCTCGGCGCATGGATCGGTCGCACGGCGGCAGGACTGATTGGGGTCATCCTCGTTCCGCTCTTGCCGAGCAAGCTCGTCCGCAACACCGGGTTCCTCACCGACCTCCACGGCAGGACGCTCACGGTGATCGTCGTGGGCGCCATCATCGTCATCGGCGCCCCATTCTTCGAAGAGCTGTTCTTTCGCGGACTCGTGCAATCAGCCTTCACGCGCCGCTGGGGTGCACGCGTCGGAATCTTCGCCCAAGCCGGCCTGTTCGGGCTCGTGCACTACCAAGTGGGCATGGGGTTCGCCGAAACGCTCCTAACTGTCACCCAGATCGCGAGCATCGGCATCGTGCTCGGCGTACTCCGGGCCCACTATCAACGCCTCGGCCCCGGGATGGTGGCTCACTCCGCGTTCAATCTCGTGGCCGTCATCATTGCGTTGTCGCTCAACTAGTGCCGCGTCAGGCAACGTTTGCCCTGTCCTCCAACGGCACATCGGTGGCGATGCCCCACCCCGATATGCCCGCGCGTCGGGGACTCCCCCATTGGCCCTGGTCGCAACCCGAGCCGTCGATCGATATGTTTCGCCGCCGCTGCGAACGGCACCAAGTCTCGTCAGATAGTCGACGGACGGGGGATGCTGGAAGGGACAGCCGAGGGGAGCGGCCGAACTGCCCGCTCCGGGCGCTGTACCGGTGATTTGTGCGGAAGGGATCGGTGTGACGATGCTGCCTGCGGAGGTGTCTCGGCCATGCAGTACCAGCAGACAGTCCTGCACCCCGGACCGACCTGAGGAGCCGGCGCAAGCGGGTGGCCGCAAGGGTGATGGTTCGCGGCCTGGACTTCTATGAGCGACTGAACTTGCGGATGCTCGTCGAGGTGACACCTCCGGGCGACGATCCCTTCTATCGCGTACCCGAGAACCTGGACGCGTTCCGCCCCGGAGACGTGCTCGACGCTCGGCCCGTTGAGGTCCGAGCGTTCCGCCGCCTGATCAACGCCGATGCGTGGCAGGTGAAGTTCTGCTCCACCGACCCCCGTGGTGCTGCAGTGTCGGGCGTCGCCACTGTGATGATTCCCCGGCGGCCCTTCGAAGGGTCGGCCAGGCCGCTGCTCTCCTACCAGTGCGCCATCGACAGCCTGGGGGCGACCGCCGATCCCTCCTACACACTGAGACACGGCGACCAGTGGGAACTTCCGCTCATGGTCCTGGCCCTCCGCCGAGGGTGGGCGGTCGTCACCACCGACTTCACCGGACCGCAGCACGCCTTCGGCGTGTTGCCATTGGCGGCCCGCTTCGTGCTCGACGGCATTCGGGCCGCCATCGCCTTCGAACCGGCCGGCCTCGACGCCGCCACGCCGATCGGCCTCTGGGGCTACTCGGGCGGAGCCCAAGCAACCCTCTTCGCAGCCGAACAGCAGCTCGCCTACGCGCCGGAGCTGAACGTCGTGGGCGCCGCCGCCGGCGGCGCCGGCGTTGATCTCATCTCATCGCCCCAGATGTTCGAGGACGCCAACATGCTCAGCGGCATTCCGTTCGGCGGAGTCATCGGTGTCAGCCGCGGGTTCCCGGACGTCGACCTGCTCGGTGTCCTCACACCCCAGGGTCAGGCCATGGTGGCGGCGGCGGCCGAGATGACCATGTGGCAGCTCGTCATGAGCTTCCCCTTCCTCCGCTGGAGCGACTACCTCACCGTCCCGGGCGTGCTCGAGATACCGGGGATGCGCGCCGCCTTCGAGGCGATCCGGCTCGGTGAGGCCACGCCCACGACCACCATGTACCTGTACCACGCCGTGCACGACAAGTATCCGGCCATCGCCGACGTGGACAAGCTCGTCGAGAAGTACCGCCGTGACGAGGTCGACGTGACCTACCGTCGGTTCCGATTCGGTGGGCACATGGTCGTGGCGTTGGCCGGTGTGCCGAGCTCACTTGGATTCTTGGGCGAGCGATTTCGGTAGCCCCGGTCAGGCGACGCTTGAGGCGCGAACGGTGCCGCCGGGCAGAACGCGAGACCCTTCGCTGAGAAGGTGCCCGGCGACTGTCGACACCAAAGTCGATGCCTGGCGTTCGCTGTCACTGAAACGGCGCAGGCTCGTCGAGTAGCGCAACGACGTCGGGGCAGATGTGGGGCACCTCGCACCGATTCGGCGTTCTGCTCGACGCGTACGAGCACGGAACGGTTCTCCAGAACGGGCGGAGACTGAGCGGGAACGGAGTAGCACCAAACGCCGGCTCGGAGTCACGCCACCAACGCCGCAAACGTTGCGTGACGCGGCACTAGGTCGACCAGCTACGCCCGCGCCATCCGTCGTTGCGCGCTACGTCGCGGTTCCGTTGAGTGCCACGGTCACCTGCACCGGTGATCTAGAGACTGCATCTTGGCCGGTGACGACCAGTGTCTTCAGGTCCGGTCCGGCCTGCTGGGGGCAGAACATGACATCGACGACACAGCTCTGGCCGGGCGACAACACGGCCGTCGAACCTGGACCTTGGCAAGGGTTCGGTGCCGACGGCGTCGGCAAGCTGTACACGCCGACGGGATTGATCGCCACGCCCTGGACCGATCGCCCGCCGGAGTTCGTGACCGTGACACTGAGCGTCGGCATGAAGCTCGAATGAACCGCGGAGAAGTTCAACTGCGACGGATTCACGCCCAGGCTCGCGGGGGTGGGCGGCCCGGTGGGGAAGCACCCGGCGCTGACGAGCCCAACGGCGATCGCCGCCACGCCGATTCCGGCTCGCGCAGTCCGCCGTCCCCACATGGTTGCTCCTTATCGGCGGCTCGGCCGACGGTTCTTGAGCCCGCCCCCTCTGCGGAGGCAATGCTTGGCACGCGGCACTCCAATCGGACCGATCCCTACCGGGCCCTGTCCTGTGGGGGAACAGACCCTCCGAAACGGGACGCGAGACTGCCTGCCACAATGACCGCCGAAACCAACCCCCCACGCTTGAAGGATGGCTCAATGTATGCAGCAATTGTCTCCGTGACGATCGACCCCAAACAAGAGGACGAGGCCCGGTCGCACCTCGACAAGGACGTGGTGCCGATGGTCAAGGCAGCCCCGGGTTTCATCGCCGGCTACTGGGTCGCGGCGAAGGACGGCAAAGCCTCCTCCTTCGTCCTGTGGGAGACCGAAGAGCAAGCGCGGCAAACGGCACCGCCAGCCGGCAGCACACCAGGGCCGGGCGTGACCGTGGACAGTCTTGAGGTCCGAGAGGTGGTTGCTTCCGCCTAGCGTCGAAGAACGCTCGAACGGCGACTCGCGGTTCGGACGACCGCGAGTCGACGGTCGGGCGAGCACCCGAGCCCGACAGCCGGGTCGGTCGGTGCGCTGGATCGTCGCGAACTCCGCCTTGCTTCTGCCCACCGACGGCCGGAGAATGCCGGGAGCGACAGTTGTGTCGCACCGGGCGACCGCGCGACGTCAAGGAGTGGCTATGGCTGGAATGATCCGAATGAGCCTCAATTCGCCCGAGGAGACCCGACCGTTCGAAGCGGGTATGGGCAAGCTGGAGTTGGTCAACCTCGATGCCGGACCCGTCGGCCGCGCGACCTTCCAACCTGGCTGGAAGTGGTCCGAGCACGTGAAGCCGATTGCCAAGACCGACAGCTGCCAAGCCCCGCACCTTGGCTATTTCATCTCGGGGCAGATGAACGTCGTCATGGACGACGGAGAGACGATTGAGTTCGGTCCCGGTGACTTCGGCATCATCCCACCGGGCCACGATGCTTGGATCGTCGGTGACGAGCCGTGTGTCGTGATCGACTGGCAGGGTTACGCCGACTACGCCAAGAAGTGACGGCCCTGTGCCCAAGCACGGCGAAGACTGACGTCTGGTGCGGGAGCACAGGCACGGCGGGCAGCTGGCGCAACCCGACGATCCACCGCTCTCCAGCCGACGCGGCTCGATTGGACGCGACCGGTTGATCCACTCGTGAAGCGTGTTCAAACGCCGCGCTCGGCGCATCGCCTCTTGGTTCCGCTCGCCTGATCCGCGATCCCCGCGGCGTTACGATCGGGGTCGAGATGACGGAGCGGCCGGCGGGATCATCGCAATCAGGGTCAGAGGCTCGCCTGTCCTTCAAGGATCCGGCGAACCGGCGGGATCTCACCTTCGCCGTCCTTCCGATCGACAGCGTGGAAGTCATCTCACACCAGAGAAAATCGAGTGAGACGCACATGAAGCGGCTGGTCGACTCGGTCGAACGCGTTGGGTTCCTCGCTCCTCTGGTGGTCGTCGAGCGCGAGGACGGTAACGGATACCTCGTCATCGACGGCCAACATCGCCTTCTCGCCGCGAAGGAGCTTGGCCTTCGCCGCGTCCCTGCCGTGATCGCCCCGCGCTCCGCGGCGCGGCGGATGCTGACGCTCAACGTCGAGAAGGAACCGAACATTCGTGAGCGATCCGCGGTGGCTCTCTCGATCTACCACGAGCTGGTCGACACCCAGCCCAAGATGACGGAGGACGACGCTGAGGTCACCGACTCGGTCCAGCACGCGCACTACGCCACACTCGGGCTCGCCTACGCCCAGTCAGGCCGGTTGGCCGGTAGCTCGTACGAGCCGATCCTCCGGAAATGCGACAGCTTCATGGAGCAACCCCTCGTCGAATGCCTCCCGATTCGTGAGGCCCGCGCCGGGAGAGTCGTCGAGGCGCACAGCCTCGTGCGCTCCGTCACGAGCCAGCTGAAGGAGCTCGGCGTCTGGCACGAGTACGTCGGTGCCCAGATCATCTCATTCGCCAATCCGCTCAAGCGTGCGCGGAAGCAGTATTCGTTCGACGACACGTTCGACAAGATGATCAAGAAGTTGAACGAGCTCGAAGAGGACCCAAAGAAGGCGCTTCGCGGTTCCGGCTGAACATTGCCGAACCGAATGCCTGACGGGACATTAAGGTCTTGTCACGTAGCTAGTTGCTCGGGGGACAGATGGGCAACGGAGGCAGTTCGCCAAGCGCGCGGTGGGCGGCAGACCCGTCTGGGCGCCATGTGTTCCGGTACTGGGACGGCTCGCGATGGACTGGCCACGTCGCAGACGGCGCCTTCGCCCCCAATAGAGCCCCGGAGGGGACCGAGCCACCCGATACGAGGACCGGGACCGAAGCTGCAGAGCACTTGCCGCCGGAGCACGAGTCACACGACGTTGCCCCCGAAGACGAGGGCAATACGGAGATTGCAACCGCGGTTCCTGCGGAGACGGTCGAGGAGCATCCGGAGAGTCGGCGAAGCGAGCGCCGTCAGAAGTCTCGAAGGCGAAGGGCGTTCTGGCTCGGCGCGCTCATCGGCGCCGGCGTCGTCCTGATCGGCGTCGCGGTCGCAGCGGTCGCACTCAACGTGAAGATCAACTCGAACAGCTCGACCGCGAAGCGCAGCACGGTGTCGCACGCCACGACGACCACGACCACGATCCCGGCGACAACGACAACCGTGAACCCCGGCCGTCCTCCTCAGCAGGTCCGGGTCGAAGTCATCAACGCCTCGGGAGCGCCCAACGCAGCCGGAGCAAAGGCGCTAGCTCTGGGGGCGCTCGGGTACCAAAGCGCAGGCTTGGCTGACGCGCCCGTTCGCCAAGGAACGGTCGTGCAATGCAAGCCCGGATTCGAGGCGGAAGCCGTGACCCTCAGCAAGGCCGTCGGGGCCGGGACCACCGTCGAACCGTTTCCGAACCCGCCCCCCGCGGGGTCAACCAATGCCGACTGTGTCGTCGTCCTCGGCAAATAGCGCGTCGCTTCGCGTCGGAGTTCGACCCCCAAAGGTTTGACTCGCGGTTCAACAGACCGCGAGTCGCGGGCTCAGACGTAGCCGCCTGACCGAGAACTACCGGGTGGCGCTGGCCTGACGCTGCTGCGCGACGGGCCGGGGAGGTGGGTCGCCAATCGGAATCCGCTGCGGGCGGAACCGATACTTGGACCACCACCACCGTGACAGTGGCCGGAATGGCAGCGTGTATTTCACCACGAAGCCGTTGCTGCCGTCGAGGTTCGAGGTGTACAAGGCGGCATTCCGCACGACGATCTCATCGAAGTTCGTCGTCTGGTTGACGACGACTTCTTGTGGGTTCCACACGTGTGCGCCTGACACCGCGTCGACACCGTAAAGCCTCCCGGTTGTGCCACCCACGTACACGACGCCACCCGCGACCGTGGGCCCGGAAATGGCCGTGCCGTGGAACGTCGTCCATCGGGGATCGCCACCGGTCGCGGCGTCGATCGCCAAGAGTGCTGGCGAATCGCCATCGACCGACCCCTTGGCCACGTACACAAGACCGTAAGCAACTGCGATTCCCATCTCACCGGCGGGGATCACAGTCCTCCAAAGCGTCGCGCCGGAGCCGGCGTCGAACGCCACCAGGTCGCCATGGTCGTCACCGACGTGAACCCGACCGTCGACAACCGCCGGACCACGATGAACGACACCCGCGAGCGGAACCTGCCAACGCACCCTCCCATCCGTCACGTCCAAAGCCACGACAGCACCGTCTGCGGTCACAACGAAAACCATTCCGTCGGCGACCGCCGGTGCGCTGCCTTCAACCGAACCCGGGAGGTCTACGCGCCACCGACGCGCGCCGTCAGACACAGCTACCGCAAACATCGCGGGTGATGAACCGGCGGTTACGACGTACGCGACTCCGTCTACCACTACCGCTGACGATGGCACGGAACCGACAGGTGTCACCCAGCGCGAGGTGCCATCGACTGCGCTGAAGCCGTGCAGCGTTGAATTGGCGGACGCGTCAGTGACGCTCACGAGCAGAACATCGCGGACAACGGTCGGACTTGGCTCGACTGGCGAGCCATCGAGCGGGACCCGCCACACGACATGTCCCGAATCGTCGTCAAGCGCGTACAACGCGCCGCTCCCCCGGTAGTCTCGGACCGAGCCCGACCCCACATACACTCGGTCGCCCGCGACCGTGGGAGCGGTGGCCTGCCAGTCCACCCCGCCAACGTCGGCCGCCCACTGCCAGCGCAACCCACGCACATTGCCGCGGTTGAGGCCGAACTCGAACGGATTGAAGCCATCACGGCTCAGAGCAAAGCGCGACATCGGCCAATCGGTCATCCCACTTGACCTTCTCCAGCCGGCGTACGCGCACCCACCCAACTGGCGACGATCCGGCCGTCTCGACCGTACGCCTCGCCAGCGCCGCTGACAACGGCAACCTCGCCACCCAGCCCCACGGCTACTAGGCCCCACTCGCTGCGCTCGCCCCCGTGAATGGGCTCGTCGGCGACTCGCGGTTCAGTAGACCGCGAGTCCCGAACCGGGACCGCGGGATACGAACCGGGCGTCTCGGGCGAGCCCGATCGCTGATCCCGTCCTCCCTGGGAGCGCCGACCTCTGTCGGCCGTTGTTGGGCTCGATCGCCCGAGAACTGATGGCCCTGGAACGTATATGCCATCTGGCAGATGTTCGGACGGCCCCTTCGGCTAATGATGCCGTCATGGCATTGTCAAGGGGTGTGAACGCTCTTCCAATCCGACAGCGCGTGTTCGTCGA
>JRHI01002500.1_pt1 | contig 12533 bp, 12 predicted proteins | sample 215371 | NCBI WGS metagenome assembly JRHI01 (sample SAMN02929681, study PRJNA255918) | sediment metagenome | biome: cave system; feature: Ice Cave; material: Sediment; isolation source: sediment from deep within a dark volcanic ice cave with no known source of... ...
TCCGGTGGAACCATAGCCACCGCCCGCGGCGCCGAAGGGKAAGATGCCGCCGTCGGCGGCGACCAGCCAGTACCCCGACGACGCTGCGGTGGCTGTGATCGTCCCCACCACGCCGCTCTGGACGATGGGGCCGTTGCTGTTGTCGCCGACCACGATGCAGGTGGTGGCGGTGGGACAGGCCACAGCACGGAATTCGCTGGCGTCGGAGACCAGGACGGCGCCCGGCTTGCCGTCGGTGACAGGCTCGGCCCGAGCCACCGGGTCGGGAATGCACACTTTACTGCAGCGCGAGGCTCGGACGGAGCCGACAGCGTCGCAATCGGGGACTGTGCGGCAGGCGATGCCGCGGAGGGCGACTGCTGTTGCTCGGGGGCTGCCCGGGATGCCCTCGGTGATGGGGACGGCAACACCGGTGGGGCCCGCAGTGCTGCCAGCCGTCACGCCTACATCGCCGACTGCCACGCAAACATGGCTGGTGGGGCAGGCGACGGCGTTGAGGCTCTGGCTCCCCGGGACCGCGCGGACGCTGCCGGCGACGCCACCGGTCACGGGTACCACCACGCCGAAATAGGCGGACTGGCCGCGGTCTGCGTACCCCACCGCCTCACAGGTGATGGCGTCGCGGCACGCGATTCCCGCGAGATCCGTGGTCCCCGAGACCATCTGGGCGGTTCCCGGCGTGCCATTGAGGATGGGCACGACCGATCCGACCTGGACACCGCCTGCCGCCATGTACCCCACCGCCACGCACGCGGTGGCGGTGGCGCAGCCAATGGCCTCCAGAGCAACGACCCCGGGGACCACCTGAGTGGAGCCTGGCACGCCGTCGGTGATGCTCACCACCACGCCCACCACGCTGCTCGTGGCGGTATTGGTACTGCCGACCGCCATGCAGGTGCGGACGGTCGGGCAGACGATCCCGAAGAGATCCCCGGTTCCAGGGACGCGCAGGACAGCGCCTGCCACGCCGTTGGCGATCGGCACCAGAACTCCCTGGACGGCCCCGCCGGTCGGCGGGAACGAGCTCGTCCTCCCTACGGCGAAGCAGGTGGTGACGGTCGGGCAGGCGACGCCCGAGAGTTGGCCACTCTGGACTGTCTGCGTCGGCGCAATCGTATCGGCCCGCACCGTGGCGGGATTGGCGGCGGCCATCCCAACGCTTGCGGCGACGACCGAGACAATGCCCAGGATGCCGACCGCAGACCGGTGGATCTCCACTGTCGTCCCCGTCAACACGCGCCTCGCTCAGGCCTCGCCCCCGGGTGGGGCCGCGAGCCCAGACAATCAAGAGTAGCAGGAGCTCCGGTGGACGCTGACGTGGAGCGACATGCTTGCGATTCAACCGGCCCAGACGTGACGATGGCCGTGGAAACCAGGCCAATGCGCGCTGTGCTCCGATTCTCGGGATCGGTTTCGAATACAAATTGAGGTCAGCAGGTTAGCGTGAAGCTCCTCGAATACCAGGCCAAGCAGCAGTTCGCCCGCGTCGGCGTGGCCATCCCGGCGGGCCGGCTGGCGCGCACCGCCGAGGAGGCCGAGGCCGCCGGCCGGGAGCTGGGCCGGGTCGCCGTCAAGGCGCAGGTCCCCATCGGCGGCCGCGGCAAGGCGGGTGGCATCGTCGTCGTCGACACCCCCGAGGAGGCGCGGCGGGAGGCGGCGCGCATCCTGGCCATGGACATCCACGGCTATCCGGTGCGCAGCGTCTGGTGCGAGACCGGGCTGGAGATCGCCCACGAGCTCTACCTTGGCGTCACCCTCGACCGCGACCGGCGCCGGCTGGTGATCATCTTCAGCGCCGCCGGCGGCATGGAGATCGAGGTGGTCGCCGAGGAGGAGCCGGAGCGGATCTCCAAGCTCTGGCCGGATCCCTTCCGTGGCCCGCAGGCGTACGAGATCCGGGGGCTGGTCTTCGAGGCGCTCAAGCACGCGCCGGCCCTGGCCGAGCAGCGCGGCCGCCTGGCCGGCCAGATCGCCACCCTGGCCCAGACCCTCTACCGCCTGGCGGTGGAGCTCGACGCCGTCACCTGTGAGATCAACCCGCTGGTGGTGACGCCGGACGGGACGCTGATGGCGGCGGATGGCAAGCTGGAGATCGACGAGAACGCCGAGTACCGCCATCAGGAGCTGGCGGCGCAGCTGAAGCTGGACATGGAGGGCGACGACGGCGCCACCGGCGAAGACCCCTACGAGGCCGAGGCCAGGCGCCGGGGACTCACCTACGTCCATCTTCCCGGGGGCACCATCGGCTGCATCGCCAACGGCGCCGGGCTGGCCATGAACACCCTCGACCTGGTCAAGGCGGTGGGCGGCAACCCCAACAACTTCCTCGACATCGGCGGCGGCGCCAGTGCCCAGCGCGTCAAGGACAGCCTCGACATGATCCTCACCGACCCCGATGTCCGCGGCGTGTTCATCAACATCTTCGGCGGCATCACGCGCGGCGACGAGGTGGCGCGGGGCATCATCCAGGCCCGTGACGAGCTGGGGATCACCAAGCCCCTGGTGGTGCGGATGACCGGCACCAACGAGGAGGAGGGACGCCGGTTGCTCGCCGAGGCCGGGATCACCCCCGGCGTGTCCGCTGTCGACGCCGCCCGGGCCATCGTCGAGCTGACGCGCTGATGTCGGTCCTCATCGACCGCTCGACGCGGGTCCTGGTCCAGGGGATCACCGGCCGCGAGGGCGGCTTCCACACCCAGCAGATGCAGGCCTACGGCACCAACGTGGTCGCCGGCGTGGTGCCCGGGCGGGGCGGGTCGGAGGCCCTCGGGGTGCCGGTCTTCGACACCGTCCGCGATGCCGTGGTGGCCACCGGCGCCGACGCCGCCTTCATCATCGTGCCGCCGCCGTTCGCCGCTGACGCCATCATGGAGGCGGCCGACGCCGGTGTGCCGCTCGCCATCTGCGTCACCGAGGGCATCCCGGTCCTCGACATGACCCGTGCCAAGGCCTACGTGGACACGCTCCACACCCGCCTCATCGGGCCCAACTGCCCGGGCGTGCTGACCGCCGGCGAGTCCAAGATCGGCTTCATCCCCAACCATGTCGCCCGGCCCGGCCGGGTGGGCATCGTGGCGCGCAGCGGGACGCTCACCTACGAGGTCATCCAGGGCCTCTCCCAGGGCGGTCACGGCCAGACCACGGCGGTCGGGATCGGCGGCGACCCGGTGCTGGGAACGTCGTTCCGGGACACGCTGCCGCTCTTTGCCGAGGACGGCGCCACCGAGGCGGTGGTGCTGGTCGGCGAGATCGGCGGCAGCGACGAGGAGGACGCGGCCGACTGGATCCGCGACAGCGGCTTCGACAAACCGGTGGTGGCGTTCATCAGCGGCCGCACCGCGCCTCCCGGCAAGAAGATGGGCCACGCCGGCGCCATCATCAGCGGCAACCGCGGCTCCGCTCAGAGCAAGATCGACGCTCTGACCGCCGCGGGCGCCGACATCGCCGACACCATCGAGGACGTGGTGCGCCTCATCGAGGCGCGGCTCGGGGGCCGCTGAGGACACGGGCGCGCGGCCGCCGTGCAAACCCCATAATCACGCGGTCCGGGAGCGTTCCCGGCAACGCGAGCGGGAGACGATCATCGCCGAGCACGCGCAGCCACGGTTCTCGCTTGAGCCTCAGTGGCCGGTTTTGCACCAGGGCGACGTGGCTGCGGAGGACGATCCGGCGGGCGAACGGGACGGCCAGGGAACCGTCGAGCTCACCGGCCGCCCTCCGGTGGTCGGCCGCGGCGAGACGGCCGTCCCGCCGCCGGTTGAGCTGCCTGCGCCCCGGCGGGCGGAACCGGTGTCGGTCCTGACCAGGTCGGTCGTCGACTACGAGACGCTGGTGAGCGCGGTGCTCGAGGTGGCGCGGTTCGACGGCTTCGACGGCCTCGACATGACCGACCCGGAGACGCTGCTGGAGCGCAACCCGGCCGTGCGGCACGTGTACCGGCGAGAGCTGGCGCAGAACGGGCGGACGGCTGCCTTCGATCCGGCCGCCGGCTCCGCCGGACAGGGGGACGCGCGCCTCCCGGCCCTGGCCGGCGCCCTGACCGTGCTCAGGCGATGGGCCGATTCCCTGGAGCAGGAGGTGGAGGTCCTGGAGAGCGACCTGGTCGCCGCTCGCGAGGAGCTGGAGTGGTGGCGGCGTCAGGCGGAGGCGGACGCTGCCGAGCGCTCCGAGCTGCTGGCGCTGGTGTCGCAGGCGCTGGCGCTGGTTCCGGCGGCGGCGCCTGCAGCGGACGGGGGCATCGAGCCGGCTGCCGTGACCGCGGCGCCGGAGGGCGCCGGGACGGGCTGGTTCGACGAGCCCTCCGGCGTGGCCGGGCCGAACGCGGCGCCCCTGCTGTCGCCGGTGGTCGGGCCGACCGACGCCGACCCGGCGGTCCCCACCTGGCGTCGCCGATGGTGGCGGCGCCGCTGACGCTGCGGCGCCTGACGGAACGTCAATGGGCAGCCGCACCCGCCGCCGGCGCGGCCGCCGGTCGCGCCCGCGGCAGCGCCAGCACCAGCAGCCCGGTGACCAGCCAGACCCCCGCGCAGAAGAACAGCGTCCGCGCCTGCGCACCGGTGAAATTGGTCGCCAGTGCCTCCCTGGCCGTCGCCTGCGTGGCCGCCACCACCGCCGGGTTGACCGGCCGGCCCGCGGGCGGCAGGCAGCTCGGTGGCGTCTCCGTCGGGTCCTTCGCGTTCATGCGGTCGTGGAAGCAGACGGCGAACTGCTGGACGACCTGATCGGCGGCCTGCGGCGAGCCGGTCGCCTGCACCACCGCCGTCCTCAGCCCCGGCGCCAGGTCCCGTGCCACCGCGTCGGCGCGATTTCCGAGCAGCCCGAACAGGATGACGCCGATGACCGCGACACCCATGGCACCGCCAACCTGCTGCAGCGTCGTCAGCAGACCCGAAGCCGAGCCGGCGTCCCGGCCGGGCACGCCCGCCAGGATGATGTTGAGCAGCGGCGCCACCGTCGCTCCCAGCCCCAGGCCGGCCAGCGTGAAGCTGGGGATCAGCTCGACACTGGTGATGTCCTTGCCGGCCGCCAGGATGGTCACGATCATGACCCCCATCCCCACCACCAGCAGGGCGCTGCCGATGTAGAGGATCCGCTTGCCCAGCCGGGGCGCGAGCCGCACCGACATGGCCGACGCCACCGCCGAGGAGAGCGAGAAGGGAATGGTCGTCAGCCCGGCGTGCAGCGCGCTGAAGCCGAGGCCGATCTGGAGCATCAGGCCGATGGTGAAGAAGAACGCGGGCACGCCGGCGAAGAAGAGCAGTGAGATCAACAGCCCCGCCGAGAACGAGCGATTCCGGAACAGCGAGAGCTGCACCAGCGGTGACCCGCCCGCCTGCATGCGCCGCTCGAAGAGCACGAAGGCGGCGATCACGAGGGGGCTGGCGAGCAGCAGCACGTAGGACCACACCGGCCAGCCCAGGTCGCGCCCCTCGACCAGGGGGTACACCAGCAGCCCCAGGCCGACGGTGGCCAGCACCACGCCCGGGATGTCCAGCCGGTTGGCGCGCGGCGCCCGGGACTCGCGCAGGTACCGCGCCGCGAAGATCAGCGACAGCGCGCCGATGGGCAGGTTGACCAGGAACACCCAGCGCCAGGAGCCGCCGGCGATGTCGTCGCGGATGATCACCCCCGGCCAGCGGGCCGGTGACGGTGGCGAAGCCGATGATGCCGCCGAAGATGCCGAACGCCTTGCCGCGCTCCCGCGGCGGGAAGGTCACCTGGATGACGCTCAGCACCTGCGGGTACATGAGCGCCGCCATCAGCCCCTGGAGCAGCCGGCTGGCAACCAGCATGGTGGGGGTCTGGGCGAAGCCGCAGAGCGCGCTGGCCAGCACGAAACCACCCATGCCGAGCATGAACAGCCGCTTGCGGCCGAAGATGTCGCCCAGCCGGCCGCCGGTGATCAGCACCACCGCGTAGGCCAGCTGATAGCCGGCCAGCACCAGCTGCACCTCGCCGAAGCTGGCGTGAAGGTTGCTCTGGATGGAGGGAATGGCGACATTCACGATGGAGATGTCGAGCAGGATCATGAACGCCGCCGTCAGCACGCACGCCAGCCCCAGCCAGCGTTTGGGGTCGAGCTCGTCGGGTGCCGCCGGTCCCGGGGGCGGGCCAACCGGACGGCTCTGCGGCGGCACCGCGGCGGCGGTCTCGGTCATGCGCCGTTCTCCCTGGTGCCCGACGGCGCCGGTGCCGGCGGGTTGGTGAGGCCGGTGGGCGCCGGTCCGAGCCCGGCCCAGAGGGCGGCGCCGAGCCGCCTGACGAAGGCGGCGTCGTCCGCCTCGAGGAGGTGCCTGCCGAAGGTCTGGCGATGCATGACCCGGAACCACGCGGCGCTCAGCAGCAGCGCCCCCGCCCCCTCCAGGTCGGCGCCCGGCGCCACCCGCCCCAGGCGCTGCTCGGCGCCGAGGTAGGCGGCGATGCCGTCCACACCCTTGTGCGGCCCCTCGTCCCGGGCGAGCAGGTACTCGCGGCGATGGGCCACCAGGTCGGGGTCGCCGCCGATGGCCAGGGAGATCGGCACCAGGTCGGCATAGACCCGCAGCACCACCTCGGCGATCTCGGCCAGGTTGCCGGCCACGTCGCCGACGCCGACGCGGTGGACCAGGTCGCCGATGGCGGCATGCAGATCGGGCACGAACTGCTCGCAGACCGAGGCCAGCAGTTCCTCCTTGCCGGCGAAGTGGACGTACAGAGCGCCGTCGGAACAGCCCGCCTGGCGCGCGATCTCGCGGGTGGTCAGGCCGCGGACGCCCCGCGTGCGCAGCAGTTCGGCCGCCGCCGTGAGCAGCTCGGACCGGAGGTGCGGACTGGCCTTGGTGAGCACTCGTTCATTCTGAATGAGCAATGGCTCACTGTCAATGAACACTCACTCACCGATCGGCACCTGGCCACGTCAGACCGGACGGCACCGCTCGCAGGGGCGCAAACCCGCGGTTCTGGCCTGCTCGAGGTCGTGCAGCTCGATCCTCTCTCCGTCCCACAGCCGCCGCGCGTCCTCGCACGTGGGCACATGGACCACGCCCGCCTCAGGGTCGCCGAGGAGCCGGACGCCGTGGGAGGCCAGCCGCTCCAGGGCGTCGGGGTCGAGGCCCTCGTGGCCGAGCAGGCGGCGCTTGGTGGCCGGGCCGCCCAGGCCGTAGGCGCCGATGTGGCCATCCTGCCGGACCACGCGATGGCACGGGATGAGCAGCGGCACCGGGTTGCCGGCACACGCCGACCCGGCGGCACGGACCGCGCGCGGGCGTCCGGCGGTGGCGGCCACCCAGGAGTAGGAGCGCACCTGGCCGCGCGGGATGCTCAGCAGCACCCGGAGCGCGTCCCCCCAGAAGGGAGGCACGCCGCGCAGGTCGTAGTCCAGCTCGGCCCCGCTGCCGCGCTCCAGCGCCCGGCCCACGGCCACCGGCAGCGAGCTGCGGCGCACCGGCCGGCCCAGCTCGCGGACGGCGATCTCCTCGAACTCGTCGGTGGTCTCCGCCCGCGCCAGCCGGCTGACGCCGCGGCGGTTGAAGGCCACGAAGACCGGCCCCACGACGGTGTCGGCGGGGGCGTAGTCGTCGACGATGCCGACCCGCTCGAGCACGCTCAGCCGGAACCCGGGAAGCGGGGTGGCCGCCAGGGTGCGCAGGTCGCGGCCGACTGCCGCCTCGCGCTCGCCGGACGCGCTCTCGACGGTCCTGGTCTTCGGCGTCATCGCGCCACCTCCATGTCGGTGCCGGCCAGTGCGCCGGCGAGCAGCCGCACCCCACGGTGGACCTGCGCCTTGACCGTCCCCTGCGGCGAGCCGAGCACCTCCGCGATCTCCGCATACCCCAGCCCGCTGACGTGGCGCAGCACCACGGGGACCCGGTACATCTCGGGCAGTCCGGCCAGCGCCGCGCGCAGGCCGGCCCTGGTCTCGCTGCGCTCCGCACTCTCCTCCGGTCCGATGGCGGGATCGCGGGCGTCAAGGCCCTCGTCGAGCGGTGCGGCCACCGGCCGGCGGCCGTTGTGCCGGACCCGGTTGCGCACCGTGTTGAGGGTGATCTGGAGCAGCCAGGAGCGGGCCCGCAGCGCGCGGATCCGCTCCGGCGACCAGCCGCCGAGCGCCGCGTGCGCCCGGACGAAGGTCTCCTGGGCGGCCTCCTCGGCGTCGTGCCAGTTGCCGCACAGCCGCAGCGCGGTGCCGAAGACCGCCGCCTGGTGGCCGGCCAGGAGGTCGGGGAAGGCGTCGTCCAGATCCTCGGCGAGCCGGCGGGTCAGGCGGGTGTCCTCGATCATTGCGACAAGGGGAACACCAACCGCGGCCGGTCCGTTGCCGGGGCGACTGGTCTCACCGGTCTGGTTGAAGCGGCCGCGGCGGTTGGAGGGCGGGCTCAGGTGGCCGGGGAGGGCGACGGCGTGCCCGTCGGAGGCCCGTGACGCTCCTCGAGCTGGTCGAGGCGCAGCCGGCGATGGAGGGCGCGCAGCGGCCGCGGCGACCACCAGTTCCAGTCGCCGAGCAGCCTCATCAGCGCCGGCACCAGGAAGGCCCGGACGATGGAGGCGTCGATGAGCACGGCCGCCGCGCTGCCCACGCCCAGCTCCTTGATGAACACGATGCTGGAGGTGGCGAAGGCGCCGATGGCGATGGCCAGCAGGACCGCCGCCGCGGTGACGATGCGGCCGGTGCGCTCCAGGCCGAGCGCCACCGCCTCCGCCGTCGGCAGGCCGGCGTCGTGGCCCTCCTTGATGCGCCCCAGCAGGAAGACGCCGTAGTCGGTGCTGAGGCCGAAGACGATGGCGAAGAGCAGGATGGGCTGCGTCGATTCCAGGGCGCCCTGGCTCTGGTAGTCCAGGAGCCCGGTCAGCCGCCCGTCCTGAAAGATCAGCACCAGCAGGCCGAAGGCGGCGCTGATGGTGAGCGCGTTCATGATCACCGCCTTGACCGGCAGCACCAGCGAGCCGGTCATGGCCCAGAGCACGATGACGGTGACGATCAGGACGATGGCCACCGCCCACGGGAGCAGGCTCTTGAGGTTGCTCTGCAGGTCGACAAAGGTGGCCGTCTGACCGCCGACGAGCACCGGGTAGGGCTGGCCGCCGGCGACGTCGCGCACCTCGCGGACCAGCGACTGCGTCGACTCGCTGAGCGTCGGCTGCGAGGGCAGCACGTCGACCAGCCAGGTGTCCTCGGAGAGGGCGCGGGGTGGCTGCACGGCACGCGCTCCCGGCAGGCCTCCCAGGGTCGTGGCCAGGGCCGCCACGCGCGCCGCTGACGCCTGGTCGGTGGCGGGCAGCGAGACCACGGCGTGGACCGGCTGCGAGGTGTCGCCGCCGAAACCGCTGCGCAGCGCGTCGTCGACCTGGCGCGCGCTCGCCGACTGCGGCAGCACACTGGCGTCGACGCTGGTGAAGGCGATGCGCAGGAAGGGCGACCCCAGGGCGAGCATCAGGGCGCCGGTCACCACCACCACGGCGACGGGTCGCTTCATGACCGCGTGGGCCAGCCGGTACCAGCCGCCGTGACGCTGACGCTGCGCGGTGGCGCGCTCCAGCGAGAACCAGCCCCACTTCTCGACCCGGCGGCCGAGCATGGCCAGCAGCGCGGGCAGCACGGTCAGCGCCACCGCCGCCGACACCAGGGTCACGGCGACGCCGCCGACGCCCATGGAGTAGAGGAAGCGCTCCGGGAAGATCATCAGCGAGGCGCAGGCGGCGGCCACGGTCAGCGAGCTGAAGAGCACGGTGCGGCCGGCGCTGCCCAGCGTGCGCCGCAGCGCCTCGCGCGTGTAGCCGTGATCCAGGGCCTCCTCGCGGTAGCGGTTGACGATGAGCAGGCCGTAGTCGATGGCCAGTCCCAGGCCCAGGCCGGTGACCAGGTTGAGGGCGAAGATGGAGAGGCTCCAGCCCTCGTTGACGGCCCGCGGACGATGAAGCTGGCGACGATGCTGAGCCCTCCCACCGCCAGCGGCAGCAGCGCCACGATCACGCCGCGGAGCACCAGCACCAGCACCAGGAACAGGATCGGGCCTGCCAGTGCCTCGGCACGACCGAGGTCCTTGCCCACCTGCTCGCCGACCTGCTTGAAGGCCACCAGGTAGCCACCCGCGGTGACCTGCGGATAGCGCGCCTGCATGGTGGCGGCGATGTCGTGGGCCACGTCCTCGTTGAGGCGCGGCTGGGAGCGGAGCGAGGCCACCATGTAGGCGCTCTGGTGATCGGTGGACACCAGGTCGGGGGTCGGGATCGATACCGGGTCGACCACCAGCGCGACCTGCTCCGAGTGGCGCAGGTCATCGGCCACCTGCGCCACCAGCCGGCGTCCGGACCCGGTGGTCACGTCGGAACCGGCTCTGACCAGCAGGATCAGCGACGAGTCCTCGGGCACACCGGTGGCGCGCAGGACGGCGGCGTTGGCCCTGGCGGTCTGCGATCCGGGGTCGTTGAAGCCGCCGCTCGCCAGCTTGCCGGCCACGGGGGTCCCCACCACGACACCGAGGACCAGGACCGCGAGCGCCACCAGCAGGGTGCGCCTGGGGTTGCCCAGCGCCAGCGCGGCCAGTCGGGATCCCGGGAGGCGTCCGGCGGTGACCGGCGGGGTGTCGGGGCTCATGGTGCTTCTCCTGGGTCCGGGGGCGAGGGGGTGGGGCTCAGGTCTCCGGGCCGCTCTGCGGCGCCACGGGGTCGGGGCAGGCCTCGGGGACGTCGAGGCAGCGCGCCGCCCACGGCTGCCGGGCGGCGATCTCGCGAAGGTTCATGGCCGCGGCCACGTTGAGCAGCATCCCGGTGCTCACGAACTGGTGGACGGTGGCGTGGTCGCAGCCCGGCAGGGTCTCCAGCCAGGAGTAGAGGCGGCCGTAGTGGCCCTGAACCAGCGCCCGGACGTCGTCGTCGTCGCAGGCCACGTACGACTGCATCTGCAGCAGGATCTGGTCACGGTCATCGAGCAGCTCGATGTAGCGCTCGCCCATGTCGTGCATGGGGTGGCGGCCGGCCGCGACGGCCTCGGCGGCGGCGGCCGCGAAGACCTCGCTGAGGCGGTTGCAGGCGCGATCCACGGTGGCCAGGAAGAGGGCCTTCTTGGTGCCGAAGAGCCGGAACAGGTACGGCTGGCTGACCCCGGCGGCTCGCGCGATGGTCTCCGTCGAGGTGCCGTGCAGCCCGGTGAGCGCGAACTCGTGGGAGGCGACGCGGAGGATTTCCTGGCGGCGCACCCCGGCGGTGGAGCGGGCGGTGGCGGGTTTCATGGGAGTAGTGAGTGTGCGCTCACTACCTAAGTGGAGTCAAGCCTCAGCGGCGGCGCCAGGCAGTCGCCGCGAGGCGCCGCGCTACCGTCGCTCCATGGACTTCGACCTCAGCGACGAACAGCGCGCCATCCGTGACCTGGCCAGGGATTTCGCGCAGGGCGAGGTGGCTCCCCGGGCCGCCCACCACGACCAGACGGGGGAGTTTCCCTATGCGGCGGTCGCGGGCATGGGTCGCCTCGGTCTCTTCGCCCTGCCCTTCCCGGAGGCGTTGGGGGGCGCCGGCGGCGACTTCCTCTCCTACTGCCTGGCCATGGAGGAGATCGCCCGGGCGGACGCCAGCGTGGCCATCACCCTGGAGGCGGCGGTCAGCCTCGGCATCACCCCGCTGGTCAGGTTCGGCACCGACGAGCAGCGCCAGAGGTGGCTGCCGTCGCTGCTTGCCGGCGAGACCCTCTGGGCGTTCGGCCTCACCGAGCCCGAGGCCGGCAGCGACGCCGGCGCCAGCCAGACCCGCGCCCAGCGGGACGGCGACGAGTGGGTCATCACCGGCCGCAAGTCCTTCATCACCAATGCCGGCACCGACATCACCGCGGGGGTCACGCTGACCGCCGTCACCGACCGCGACCCCGGTGGCGCCCCGCAGATCACCTGCATTGCCGTCCCGCAGGGCACGCCCGGGTACACCCAGGGGCCGAAGTACCGCAAGCTGGGCTGGCACGCCAGCGACACCCGCGAGCTGATCCTCGACGGCTGCCGCGTGCCGGTGACGAGCACCGTCGGCGCGGTCGGCGCCGGGCTCAAACAGTTCCTCGATATCCTCGAGGCCGGCCGGGTGGCCATTGCCGCGCTCAGTGTGGGCCTGGCGCAGGCGTGTCTCGACGCCAGCGTGGCCTACTCGCTGGAGCGCCGGGCTTTCGGCCAGCCCATCGCCCGCTTCCAGGCCACCCAGTTCAAGCTCGCCGACATGGCCACCCAGATCGAGCTGGCCCGCACCATGACCTGGCGCGCGGCCGTGGAGATCGACCGTCGCGGTCGCGCCGGGGTGCTGGCGTCGATCTGCAAGCTGCACGCCAGCGAGACGGCCACCGCCTGCGCCAACCAGGCGGTGCAGATCCACGGCGGCTACGGCTTCATGGAGGAGTCGCCGGTGGCCCGCTACTACCGCGACTGCAAGGTCAACGAGATCGGGGAGGGCACCAGCGAGGTCCAGCGCATCCTCATCGCCCGCCATCTGCTGGAGCAGCGCGGCCTCCCGGTCGGCGCCGGCGTCCGGCGGTGACCCAGGGCTAGTGCACCGTCCAGTAAAAGGGTTGACGGTGTGACGCT
>JRHI01002501.1_pt1 | contig 12528 bp, 11 predicted proteins | sample 215371 | NCBI WGS metagenome assembly JRHI01 (sample SAMN02929681, study PRJNA255918) | sediment metagenome | biome: cave system; feature: Ice Cave; material: Sediment; isolation source: sediment from deep within a dark volcanic ice cave with no known source of... ...
GGATACGGTGTTCGATCAGTACGCCATTCATTCCTGGTTCGACAGCTACGACCGCACGGTATTCGCCAAGCGTGACACGAACCTGGACTATATCTACATTCATTTTCTTCCCATTTCAAACACCTGGATCTGGCAGATTCCAATCTCCGACGACGTGACCAGTATCGGCGTTGTCACCCAGAAAAAGAACTTCGCCAAGTCCAAAGAAGACCGCGAGAAGTTTTTCTGGAGCTCAGTTGGCACACGGCCGATGATCGAAGAGACTTTGCGGAAGGCCAACCGTATCCGTCCTTTCAAGGATGAGGGCGACTACAGCTATGCCATGAAGCAACTGGCCGGCGACCGTTTTGTTATGGTCGGTGATGCCGGTCGTTTCGTGGATCCTATCTTCTCTACCGGCGTCAGCATCGCGCTCAATAGCTCTCGTTTCGCGCACAAGGACATTCTGAGTGCTCTGGAGCGCAACGACTTTTCGCGGGAGAGTTTCACAACCTTCGAAAACACGCTCCGTCTTGGAACCAAGAACTGGTACGACTTCATCACCGTCTATTACCGGCTCAACGTGTTGTTCACGTACTTCATCAATGATCCCCGATACCGGCTAGACGTGCTGAAGCTCCTGCAGGGAGACGTTTACGATGATGCGACGCCTCCGGTTCTGGACAAGATGCGTAAAATGGTCACCGAGGTGGAACAGAACGAAAAGCATCCCTGGCATAAATTGCTGGGCGATCTAACCTCGAACGCGTTCAGCCCCGGATCCTAAAAGGCTGGGCGGTTGTGACATAAACCGCAGTTCCCCCCGCTGTGGCGGTAAAAGTTGCGGGTGAAGCCCCAACCCGGTTGCGGGCTTCACCTGAGTTCTAACTCTTCCGGGTTCAGAGTTGCCCGTGGCGGTATCGCACGCGCAACCACATTCTCCGGAAAAGATGAGAGGCTGTGATGTCCCACACCAACAGGAATTTCATCATCGCCTATATTATTCTCGTAGGGCTCCCCATCGTGGGTCTGGCAGGAGCTCTCAAGAGCGGGCGCACGCTCACCGCACCGCTTTCGGTGGACGGGCTGTGGACGCTGCAAGTCGACCCTGTGCAACTGGCTTCCCTACCCTGCGCGAAGTCCTTGGCGCCCGTCCAGGATACGACGCTCGCGATCTCACAGTCCGGCAAGAATTTCACGGTAAGCTTGGCCAGTTGGCCCAAGTCAATCGGCTCGGGCAGGATTGAAGGAACAAAGCTCACGGCGTCGCTCGTCCCACCAGATTTGTGGACCAGCCAAGCCGGCTGCGGCAGTGTGCGCGAATTATCTATTGTGGCCGCGATCGATGGCAGCGCCGATTCCAGGTCGGTGCTGGGCACGCTCTCGGTGAACGACTGTCCGTCGTGCGCCCCGCTCCGGTTCCACGGCTCCAGACAAGCACCTCCCGCGAAAGGAGGACGTTGATGCTGAACCTTTTCACTCTGGTTCTGCAGATTGCCGTAATCCTCGCGGTGTGCCGCATAGTCGGAAGCCTCTTCCGTTTTTTTCACCAACCGCGCGTAGTGGGCGAGATGTTTGCMGGAATTTTGCTGGGCCCCTCGCTCCTCGGTTGGATAGCACCAGGACTCTCGGCATATTTATTTCCGCCCGCCAGCCTCGGCTTTCTCAACGCGTTAAGCCAGATTGGTGTGATCATCTTCATGTTCCTTGTTGGGCTGGGAATTAATCCCAAGGAATTGAAGAGTTATGGCCACGCCGCCGTGCTGACCAGCCATGTGAGCATCACGGCTCCCTTTGTACTGGCAACCGTGCTTTCGCTTTACCTGTATCCCAGGCTTTCTGACGACAGTGTGAGTTTCACCAGCTTCGCGCTGTTCATGGGAGCGGCCATGAGCATCACGGCCTTCCCTGTGCTGGCGCGTATTCTGACTGAACGCGACCTTCTTGGGAGCCGTCTCGGAACGATCGCGATTGCCTGCGCCGCGGTGGACGATGTGACTGGCTGGTGCATCCTTGCCTACATTGTGGTGCTGATCCGCTCCGCGCACAATACGACCTCGATCTGGCTGACCGTTGGCGGAATTCTCGGCTTCGCTCTAGTCATGATTTACGGCGTTCGGCGCCTGCTGCGTCGCTATCAAACGATTTATCGCGAGCGCGGACAACTCAGCGAAAACCTGATGGCGCTCATGCTATTGCTGGTGCTGGCCTCCGCCTTATGTACCGAATGGCTGGGAATTCACCTGCTGTTTGGTTCTTTCCTGATGGGCGCCATCATGCCCAAGGAACAAAAGTTCGTACGTTACGTTCTGGACCGCTTTGAGACCGTTACCGTCACTTTACTGCTACCGTTGTTTTTCGCATTCACCGGACTCCGCACCAATATTGGCCTTGTAAAGGGCCACGAGATGTGGATTTACTGCGGCTTAATCATTCTGGTGGCGACGGTGGGAAAATTGGGCGGCTCCATGGTCGCTTCCTGGCTGTCCGGGATGCCCCTAAGAGAGGCTGCGGGGCTGGGCACACTAATGAACACCCGAGGCCTGATGGAACTAGTGATTCTGAACATCGGCCTCGACATTAAGGTGATCTCTCCGGCGCTTTTCTCGATGATGGTGCTGATGGCTCTATTCACGACCTTCATGACCACGCCCGTGTTGGAAATAATCTGTCCTGATCGGATTCTGCGAGCGCGGCCCGCCAGCGTCCCGGCTCAGGCACCGGTTCCCAGCTTGACTCTCGAGCTTGAATCCAACGAGAGAATCTCGGCATGACACAAGATCTAAAGACCGGCAACCTTAGGCTCTGACCTCCTGTCACGCGCCGACGCAAAGAACGACCGGTGGAAACGAAGAATGTCATTATTTACCGCTGAAATGGTTCGCCAGCAAGACATAGCCCGAGAAATTTACTAATAGTAACCCGCAGCGCCAAGGTCCTGTGCGCTCACGACTAAGTTATTTCTTGAACCACGTCGTGTAGGGTGAATTCAAAAAGAAATCTAGAAGCAGGTGAGCGACCTTTTCTCTTCCCTTCGCATTCGGATGGGTTCCGTCCGGCATGAACTCGGAGCGGTCCCACGTCAGGCCGTCGGAGCGCGCTATGGAGCCGTCGGCCCAGAGATATGGTCCCCAGGCCATCCAGGGCGCGGCGTTCTTCTTGTAATCAAGATTGTCAGCGACCGGGTCAATCGTCGCGGTCCGCATCTGACTGATCTGAGCCTGGATGGCCCATTGCACTGCGAAGCCGTATTCATAAGCATAGGGTTCCGGGTTAAGCGGTACAGTGGCATAACCGGCATAGATACGACTCGTGAGAAACATGAGCTTCAGATTGGGATACCGCGAACGCACCGCACGCGCAGTTTCGCCGATGTAGCGTTCGTACTGGTACGCCTCCGAATCCTTCGACGGTAACGCCACGCTGGGCCGAGGATCGGCATTCTTCATCCAGATAACTTCCACCTGGTCTTCGGCCAGACCGGCGGGCTTGAGCACGTCATCGCGAATCCGGTCGTACTGGTTGGGCAAAAAGCGTGGCATGTTACAGCCATGCTGCTGCGGCGATTCTTTCACGGCCGTCCACGCACAGCCCGTCATGGCTCCTTGTGCCCCGTTAACCACGACCATAGAGTCGTGATTTACTCGCCTGTCGCCACCAGCCATCTGCACGAACGTGGCAAATTCCATTGCCGCGTTACTCATACCAATCGCGAGGAACACGAATTTTCCCCGAACCGGTTTCACCTCTCCGGCTAAGGCCATGCCATCAGACTGATGGTCCAAGGGCACGGCGTTGCTGCCCTTTTCGTACAGTCCGCCTTGAAACCCTTTATACTTGCCGGTTCCCAGATCATTCAAAGGCGTAGGTACGAAAGACTGCGCCCATACCGCCCCAGTAAGCAGCAGGCATGCAAACTGAACTCGAGCAAGTTTTCGCATTTCGTGCACCTTTCCGGATAGTTCAGCCGCCAGTTTGACAGCGACGGTCCGGAAGTGCAACGGCGTTGCCTTACATCTCCGAAACACCAAGCGTTTGCCGAATAAGTGCGAGAGGCAATCGAGCCTCGAACATGAAGGACTAAGGGAATCACTGGCGAAGAAATGTTTACTTGAACGGTCGGTGCTTTCATGTGCTCTTCAGCTTCGCAGCGCGATAATCGGTGTCCGTACTATCATTTGAGGGCAAGCGTTATGTTTTGCGAGGGTAGCGCGCTATTGGTAGGCAATAGTAGCGAATAGGAATTTTCTGATAGCTGCAAGTTTGGATTCTGTGCAGTTTCGACAAATGAGGGAAAATTGCGCAAGCGTTACTGGTTAGGCATCTTGGGAGCGGTACTCGCAATCTCTGTCTTCGCTGCCTTTAGGTTCAAGGGACAAGACAAGCCGCAATATTTTACGACCAAGGCCGATCGCGGCGATATTCGCGAAGTCGTGGAAGCCACCGGCACGATCAATTCCGTCATCATGGTTCAGGTCGGGTCCCAGGTCTCGGGGACGATTTCTCGCCTCTTCGTGGATTTCAACTCTCGCGTCAAGAGGGGTCAGGTGGTGGCGCAGATCGACCCTCCGCTCTTCCATGGCGCTGTGCTGCAGGCCAAGGGCGACCTTGCCAATGCGAAGGCCAATGTCGCTTCAGCGAAAGCCAATCTGAACAAGGCTAGGGCAACGGAGATCCAGACTAAGGCGGATTACCAGCGGGCGGCAGGACTGGCAAAAGAGGCCATACTAAGCCAGCAGCAACTCGACCTCGCGAAAGCCAACTATGACTCAGCCGTGGCGGCCGTCTCTGCGGCAGACGCCCAGGTCACGCAGGCCATGGCGCAGGTTGAGCAGAAAGAGGCTGCGCTGACCGTCGCCCAGACGAACCTGGACTACACCACTATTCATGCCCCAATTGATGGCACCGTGATCGCCCGCAACGTGGATGTAGGTCAGACAGTAGCTGCGTCGTTGCAGGCGCCGACACTGTTCACTATTGCGCAGGACCTCACCAAAATGCAGGTCTATGCCAGCACCGACGAGTCGGACGTGGGCATGATCAAGAAGGGGCAAATCGTAACGTTTAAAGTGGACGCCTTTCCCCGCGATACATTTACCGGACGCGTCTCGCAGATTCGCATGAACGCTACGACGGTGCAAAATGTCGTGACTTATAACACGGTGATTGATTTCGACAATCCGGAACTGAAGCTCTTTCCCGGCATGACGGCTTACATCACAATTCCAGTGGCATCGACGAGTAATGTCCTGCGTGTGCCCAATGGGGCGCTGCGCTACAAGCCGGACCTGAAGGCGGAAGAAGTCCATGCTCTGTTGCAAAAGTATGGACTGGATAATAATGCCGGTGCGCCGGTTGCGACCGACAGTTCCTTAGGCGGCGTTGCTGCCAAGCAAAATCGCGCGCATGCGCCGGGCCAGATCACTGAAACCGATGGCGCGGCAGTACGTACACCGCGTTTTGATATTGCCGTGCTATGGAAGCTGCATCCCGACAGTACTATCGAGCCAGTTAGAATTCGTACCGGCATCACCGACCACACGGTGACGGAGGTCACTGAGGTCCTCAAGGGTGAATTGAAAGAAGGCGACGAACTGGTCACGGGTGCAATGACAACAAACAAGACCTCTGGGCCGGGAATGGGCGCACAACGGCGCTAGCCGCTGAATAGCAGCACCGGAAGTGAACTGAAACGAATTTCGACATGGCCACAACCGCGCAACGCGAAGCAAATCTCACCACCGGCAACGGCCCCGAAAGCGCCATGCTGGTTCAGGAGATCCATAAGTACTATGACCTCGGCGAGACGCGCGTGCACGCCTTACGTGGTGTAAGTGTCGAGGTCGCTCGCGGGGAGTTCGTCGCAATTATGGGCGCCAGCGGCGGCGGCAAATCGACGTTTATGAACATCCTGGGCTGCCTCGACAAACCTAGCGCCGGACGTTATCTGCTCGAAGGCATCGAGGTTTCCAGCCTCAGCAAGAAAGAATTGGCCACTATCCGCAATCAAAAGCTGGGATTTGTCTTCCAGGGATTCAACTTGCTATCGCGAACCACGGCCCTCGAGAATGTCGAACTCCCCACTTTATACGCTCGCATCAGCAAGGCTGAAGGCGAGAAGCGCTCCCGGGAGGCGCTGGCCCTTGTCGGACTGGCCGACCGCATGACACATTTTCCCTCACAGCTTTCCGGCGGACAGCAGCAGCGAGTGGCCATTGCCCGTGCTCTGGTGAACCGGCCGTCAATTTTGTTGGCCGATGAACCCACGGGTAATCTCGACAGCCGCACCTCAGTCGAGATCATGGAGATTTTTCAGAAGCTGAATGATGAAGGTCTGACGATTGTGTTGGTGACGCACGAGCCGGACATCGCGCAATTCGCCAAACGCAGCATCCAGTTTCGTGACGGGAAGATCCGCCGCGATGAAGCGATCCTGAACCGCCCTCGCGCGTCGGAAATCATCAAGAACCTGCCTACGCTGGAGGACTGAGCGAACGGACTGAACGAACCAGACTGACGAACCCAGACTAAGCGAACCCAAGATTCAGCAAACCGAGCCCCAGCAAATTATGGACTTACTTGCAATTATCCGAATCGCGATGCGCGCCCTCGCCCGCAACAAGATGCGCTCGATCCTGACCATGATGGGCATCATCATCGGCGTGGGCGCTGTGATCGCGATGCTCGGCGTCGGGCAGGGTGCGCGCCAGACGATGCAGGAGCAAATTCAGGCGATGGGCTCCAATCTGTTGTTTGTCAGCTCAGGCACAGTCACCCGTGGAGGCATGCACCTGGGTTGGGGCTCGACCAAGACCTTGGTCTATGACGACATGCTCGCGATTCTGCGGGAATGCCAGGCGGCACATTCCGCCGCACCGGGAACCAATACAAGCGGACAAGTCGTCTTTGGCAATGACAACTGGGCTACTCGCTTGAACGGAACTGAGCCGCAGTATTTCGATATTCGCCGTTGGCCATTTCAAGAAGGTGCCGGGTTCACCCAGGATGATGTAACCATGGCCGCCAACGTGGCCGTCATTGGCGAGACCGTCCGCAAGAATCTTTTCGGTGCGACTGACCCCATCGGTCAGACCCTCCGCGTCAACAATCTGCCGTTCCGCGTTACTGGCCTTCTCGCTCCTAAAGGAACTTCCGCCATGGGCGATGATCAGGATGACATCCTCCTGGTTCCGCTGACCACGCTACAGAAGAAAATCACCGGTCAACCCTGGCTGCGCTGGATCATGGTTCAAGCCGTTTCCCGGGAAGGCAGTTATGCCGCACAGGAGCAGATCACCGCACTGCTCCGAGATCGGCACCGCATTCGCCCCGGCGCTGACGATGATTTTTCCGTGCGTAATCTTGCCGACATGGCTGATGTCGCCGACGAGGCAGGCCGAGTAATGACTTTGTTGCTGGCATCAATCGCCAGCGTATCGCTCATTGTCGGCGGCATCGGCATTATGAATATCATGCTGGTCTCGGTGACCGAGCGTACGCGCGAAATCGGTGTGCGCATGGCGATTGGAGCAACCGAAGCCAACGTACAGCAACAGTTCCTGGTCGAAGCTGTCGTGCTCAGCCTGATGGGGGGAACGATTGGCATCCTCTTCGGATTGGGGTCGTCGTACCTGATCACGCAAACACTGGGCTGGCCAGTCGTAATTTCTCCAGTCGTGATCGTTATCGCAGTGCTGTTCTCCATGGCAGTTGGAGTCTTCTTCGGCTTCTACCCCGCTCGCAAGGCTGCCCAGTTGGATCCTATTGAGGCATTGCGTTACGAGTAGCGGCGAGTGCGTCACGCGCTGAAGGTGTCCCTGAGAAGTGGAATTTTTGGCTTGGCGTGTGAAATTCTTGAATCTGCGATCCTGTTTTGGAGGGACGCAGCTTCATGCCGAGGCGTACGCGGACTACTCGTAACGCAGACCCTGGATAGGATCCAGTTGAGAAGCTTTTCGGGCGGGATAGTAGCCGAACAGAATTCCTATGCCAGCCGAGAACACGCCTCCGGTAATAAAGATTGCAGGCGAAAGCTTGGTTGGCATTTGGAACAGATTCTGCACCAACCCGGAAGACAGTAGGCCTGCCAACAGGCCAAGCATGCCACCAAGCAGGCTGAGCACGATGGTTCGCTCAGAAATTGCATTTGGACGTCTGTCTCGGTAGCGCCTATCGCCAGTCGCAACCCGATCTCCCGCGTGCGTTGAGTGACTGACACCAGCATAATATTCATGATGCCAATGCCTCCAACGAGCAACGACAGCGACGCCACGCTCGCCAGGAGAATGGTCATGATCCGGCTGGTCGCGAGCTGAGCCTGCACCACGTCCTCGGGCCGACGAACGTTAAAGTCGTCGTCTTCCGAAGGATTGAGATGGTGGCGTTCACGCAGCAATGCGACGATCTGCTTGGTCGCTTCCGACATGGCGTCGCGCGACACGGCGGAGCAAAAGATATCGTCCAGCCAGAATGTCCCGGTGATTCTTTTCTGCGCTGTCGAGAAGGGCAATAGAACGAAATCGTCCTGATCCTGCCCGGTAGCGGAATAGCCTTTAGCCTGCAACACCCCGACCACCTTGCACGGCATGCTCTTGACGCGCACCGTCTTGCCGATTGGATCCTCATTACCGAAGAGATTGTCCACTACAGTTTGACCGAGGACGCAAACTGGCGCAGCCGACTCCACGTCCGCATTGGTGAAAAACGATCCCAGCCTTACCGTCCATCGTCGTATTTGAAGATACTCTGGCGTAATACCTCGAAATCTCGTAGCCCAGTTTTCTCCCTCATAGATGAGCTGAACACTGCCGTCCACATTGGGAGACATACTCTTTATCAGAGGGACTTGCTCGGCGATTGCCGTGGCATCTCCGAGGATCAACGTGCGGTCGGCGCGGGCTCCGTAGCGAACTCCGTTCTTGGCGCGGCTTCCAGCCTCTATCCAAACAAAATTGTCCCCCAGGCTTTGCAGCTGATTCTCAATGCTGCTGCTACCGGCATTTCCTATCGCGACCACGCAAATGAATGCGCCTACGCCAACAGAGATGCCAACTATGGTGAGAATACTTCTGACCCAGTTCCGCTTAAGCGCCGCAGATGCTTCCCGGAATATGTTCGTGAAGTTCATTGGATCACGCGCATAGAATACACCACCCCCCAACGCTCATACTGAGCAAGAAAAAGGCTCTAACTAAGAAACGCGTGTGGCGCGGATCCCCTGCCCGAGGCTTTCGACTTTCAGTGCCGCGGCCCAAGTCCCCCATTTAGTTTTCTCTGCCCAACCCTTTGTGATTCCGAAGCCCCGGCGAAGCATGACAAGAGGGATCTCGAGTTCCATGCCGATTCTTGAGCAGTTGCGCATTGCCGAGCATTGCAGATATCTTTACGCGGACCGACAGCTCCGCCTTTCATACATGACCAAACTCATTCAGAGTCTTCGCCTCCGTGACCTGGTCCTGCTTATCATTGGCTCTGTCATTGGCTCCGGAATTTTTCTGGTGCCCAGCACCATTCTGCGCCAGGTGGATCACTCCGTGGGCATGGCGTCGATGGTCTGGATTGCAGGCGGTGTATTGTCCCTGCTCGGTGCGCTGACCTACGGGGAGCTCGCCGCGATGAGACCCGAGGCCGGTGGACTGTACGTCTATGTACGCGATTGTTTTGGCCCGCTCCCTGCATTTCTCTACGGATGGTCCATGTTCCTGGCCATCGCGAGCGGTACGGTGGCATCCCTGGCGGTCGCCTTCAGCACTTATCTGAGCGCCGTGATTCCGATCAGCCCACTGGCTTCGAAGCTGGTATCTGCAGCGGTGGTCATGATCGTTACGCTGGTGAATGTCTGGGGCACACGGAAGAGTTCTGACCTGCAGAACTGGACGACGCTAGCGAAAGTCGCGCTGCTTTTGGGAGTCTGCGGAACATTGTTATGGTTGGGCCGCGGCTATTCGGAGATTCCCGGAGCAATGTGGACTGAAAGCGTGAGTCTTCCCCTGCTCTCCAAGTTCGGGCTGGCGATGATCGCAGTGCTTTGGGCTTACGAGGGCTGGCAGTTCGTAACGTACTGCGCCAGCGAAGTCCTCGAACCGCAGAGAGATTTCCCGCGCGCACTCCTGTGGAGTGTGTTGTTTCTGATCGTTCTGTACGTGCTCGCCAATTTGGGCTATCTGGCAGCGTTGGGGCCAGCACGCGCCGCGAATTCAGAAACGATAGCTGCGTCCTCGTTTTCGGCGGTGTTGGGCCCTTCCGCCGCGAAGGTAATTGCAGTGACCATTTTGATTTCCGTCTTCAGTGCAATCAACAGCGTGATGCTCACGGCGCCTCGGGTTTTCTACGCCATGGCCTCCGACGGGCTTTTCTTTCGCAAACTGGCGGAGGTTCACTCTCGCTTCCGCACGCCCGCCATCGCGATCATTGCCTTGGGCGCGTGGTCCGCTGTCCTTGCCTGTGTGGGAAAATTTCAGGAGTTGATGAATTACACTATGTTTGTGGCCTGGATCTTCTACGGACTCGGTGCCGCCAGCATCTTTGTCTATCGCCGCAAATTTCCGGATTTGCCCCGCCCCTACCTTGTTCCCGGATATCCCTGGACCCCGCTGGTTTTCGTGCTGGCCGCCATGGCACTGGTACTCAATGTGATCATTTCTACTCCCTGGAACGCAGCGATCGGAGTGGGAATCGTGGCGCTCGGGCTCCCAGCCTATTTCACGTGGCGGGCACGCGGGTTCAAGGAGCCGGGCCCTACTGCCCCGTAGCCGCTTTACCCGGGCGAGGCATGGTAGCCTATCGTCTGCGTCGCAGGCTGCCAGCGCCACAATGCCACTTCACGAGCCCTGAGTTCAGATGTCGAACCCCTCCAAGCCGCCAAGGCCGAATCTAACCCCTTCACCGGCAAAGGCTTCTGCCGATCCCGATGAAAGCAGTGCGGCGCAACTTTCTCCCCGCCCCGGGGTTGAAGAAAGTGTGAGTAGTGCCGCCATTGATCGGGGCGCTTTGACGGGCGCGATGAGGCCGCAGCTTTCGGCCGATTTGCGACCCGTGGCAGTCATGGCGGAGGGCTCATCCGACGCGGAGATAATGCTGCGCGTAAAGACGGGTGACCAGTCTGCTTTTGATTATCTGGTGCAAAAATATCGTCGTCCGCTGGTGAGTTTCATGTACCGCTTGGCCCGTAACCCGGCCGCAGCTGAGGATTTGGCCCAGGAAGTCTTCTTGCGGGTATATCGTTCCCGCGCGACTTACGAAGCGAGCGCGAAATTTACAACGTGGCTGTACCGCATTGCTACGAATCTGGCAGTCAATCATGCTCGCGACACGCGCCATGAGCGTTCTGAAGTAACGGTCAGCCTGGACCAACCGGACGAGGAAACGGGCACCACATTCGAACTGCGGGATGGCGCGGTGGGAGCGGAGCAATCCATGGTACGCCGCGAGCGAGTGCTGGCGATTCGTGGCAAGGTAGGGGCCCTGCCCGAGCGGCAAAGGTTGGCGGTCGTCATGCACAAATATCAGCAGATGGACTACAAGCAGATTGCTGAAGTTTTAAAGTTGAGCGAATCGGCAACCAAGTCGTTGCTCTTTCGCGCGTATGAGACGTTGCGGGAACAGTTAAAAGAATTCGTTTAGGAAGCAATGTGTTTCTGGTTCGTTGAAACGAAAGTGGCGAAGAGAGTTGAGGGAAGAGGTTATGACTTGCGAGAAAATTCTCGAAGGGATGTTAGATGTTGCCGCGGGGCTAGGTGAAGCCACAGCTGACCAGAAACAACATCTGGCAGGCTGTGCTGCGTGCGGGGCAAAACTGGAAGAGATCCGCCAGTCAATGGCCTTGCTGGACGAGTGGCGTGCACCAGAGCCTTCGCCGTACTTCGACGTGAGGTTGCAGGCGCATTTGCGCGAGGAACTGAATAAGCCCCAAACCGGCTGGCGGCAATGGTTCCGGCGGCCCGTGCTGGCTGCCGCTCTCACAGTGCTGATGGGAGTTGGTGTCGGTTCATTCTTCGCCCGCGGTGGCGGAATCTTCCACGCGGGAGGAAGCGATCGGATTGTTCAGCAATTTCAGCCGGGCACTGCAGTAAGCGACCTGCAGGCCTTAGACAAAAATCACGAGCTGTATTCTGATTTTGAGTTGCTTGATGAGCTGTCAGTGCAAAACGATGTTACTGCAACCCCTTGATGTTCGCGTAGGACTTAGTTGGAAGTAACGTTGCGGAGCAAAATAGAGCTTTGTCGCGGAGCAAAAACCAGGAAACCCGATACACGGAAAGAGCAGGGAGAAACTTGAAACGGGCGAGACCGGTGACGGAATGGCTGGCAATGGCAGGCATAGCCTTTGTGCTCACTCTTTCCTCTCTCTGCGCGGCGCAACAGAATGGTAACTACGCGCCGCCTGCACGAAATCAAGCTCCGCAACGCCAACCAAATCGCCAACAGCAGGCGCCACGACAGCCGCAAAACCGAGGGCAACAACAGGGTCACTCGGGCGACTGGCTGCGTCGTTACAAGGATATGCCCGCAGGAGAACAGGAGCGGGCTCTGCAGAACGATCCTCAGTTC
>JRHI01002502.1_pt1 | contig 12523 bp, 10 predicted proteins | sample 215371 | NCBI WGS metagenome assembly JRHI01 (sample SAMN02929681, study PRJNA255918) | sediment metagenome | biome: cave system; feature: Ice Cave; material: Sediment; isolation source: sediment from deep within a dark volcanic ice cave with no known source of... ...
TCGGTGAGATAGTGCACCCCGAGGACGAGGCGCGACAACGCGATCAACGCGACGGCTACGGCGGTAGCGGTCGCGACCGCGACGCGCGAACGCCCCGCTGTGGGCGCGACGAAGAGGAGCATGAGCGCGCCGTACACGACGCTCGAGTTCATGGCGTGACCGGAAGGAAAGCTGAGCCCGGTTGCATGGACCAGCGCGTACGAAGTCGGTGGTCGAGGCCGGTCGACGATCACCTTGAGAACCGTTGCGAGTGCCGCGCCGACTCCCGTGCAGAGTACGAGACGCACGGCCTCCGCAACGGCCCGACGCGCGATCGAGGCGATCGTGGTCACGAGCACGACCCCGGCGAGCCACGCCGTCGATCCGAAGAACGTCACCACCTCCATCGCGACTCGTAGCGTCGAATGCGAGCGACCGAGGTCGGACAGATCCCTCGTCACGGCACGGTCGAAGGGCACGGCGCCGTGCTTCGCCGCCTCGCCGAGCACGATCCCCAAGACGAGCACCACGCCGGCCGCCCCGAGCACACGAGGAAGCGCACGGGCGAGCCACGACCGCTTCCTGGTGTCGACCGGGGTCACGGTGCCGCGCCGTTCTCCGAGCCCGCGAAGACGAGCGCGAAGACGGGGTGTGGTGCGGCGCGCTCGAGGATCAACCGGCCACCGTCGGTCTCGGCCAGCGAGCGCGCCAGGGCCAGCCCGATGCCGTGACCGCGGCCGACACCCCGGGTCCAGATCGCGTCCGTTCCGCTCGTGATCCCGGCGCCCTCGTCGCCGACCTCGACGACGATGCCGCGTGGCGTCCGGCGGGCCCGCACGAGGACCTCGCCGGCACCGTGGCGAGCCGCATTGTCGACCAACACATCGAGGATCTGTCGGGTTGCCGAGCGCGAGGCGTGGACCAGAGGCAGGCCCCGGTCGGCGCGCACGACGATCGGGCGGCCGTCGGCCGCCAACCGACCACGCCAGTCGGCCTCGACCTCGTCGAGCACCGCCCGGATCGCGAGGGGCCCGGCGTCGCGGTTCGCGTCGCGTGCGAGCGCGAGCAGCTCCTCGACGGTGCGTTCGAGGCGATCGAGCTCGCGCAACGCGGCACCGATGGCCGCGTTCGCGTCCGCACCGGGATCGAGCTGCGCGGCCTCGAGCTGGATCCGCACCGCGGCGATCGGGGTGCGCAGCTGGTGCGATGCGTCGCTGCTGAACCGGCGCTCGCGCTCGAGCGCGGTGTCGAGGCGGCTCGCCGTGCTGTCGAGAGCCTCGGAGACATCGTCGAGCTCGGGTACCCCGCTGCGACGCGAGCGTGTCGCGAAGTCACCGTCGCCGAGTCGCCGTGCATCCCGCACGAGCCGTTCCACCGGTACGGTCAGCCGACGGGCCAGCCACACACCGATCAGCGCCGCGGCTCCTACCGCGCCGAGCCCGATCGTCCCCATCACGAGCCATGCACGATGGACCCGGTCGCTCACGACCCACGCCGGCGCAGAGGCGCGAACGGCTCCCACGACGACTTCCACCCGTGAGATGGGCACCGCCACGGTGAGCGTCCCCGAGGAGCGCACGTCGGAGACCGCGCCGCGCAACGCGCGCCGCACCACCGAGTCGGCCCGTGCCGGACCGTGCCCGGCGAGGCGGGTCCCGGTGCCTCCGTAGAAGGCGAGCTGGAGGGTGCGCGATCCCTTCGGCAGCTCGATGGGGTCGTTGCTGCCCACCACGGCCGGATCGATCGACCGTGTCGCCTCCGCGGCTTCGCGCCCGAGACGAACGATCTCCTCGTTGCGGTACAGGCGCTCGACGGCGACGCCGAGCGGGATGCCCAGGATCACGACCGCGATCGCCGACACACCGACGATCGCGGCGAGGATTCGGCGTCTCACGCGGGATCGAGCCGGTAGCCCACGCCGCGGAGGCCGGTGATCACCGGCCTCCGGGCGGAGGGGTTCCGGGTCAGCTTGCGGCGGAGCGCGGAGATGTGTACGTCGAGCGTCTTGGTGGAGCCGAACCAATGCTCGTCCCAGACCTCGCTCATGATCCGTTCGCGTGTGAACACGCGGCCCGGCTCGCTCGCGAGCAGCGCGAGCAGATCGAACTCGCGAGGACGCAACTCGACCTCGACCTCGCCCACGAACGCACGACGCGCGCCCAGGTCGACGAGCAGGTCGCCCGTACGGAGCTCGACCGCGTCGGTTGCGTCGTCGCGCAGCTGGACGCGCAACCGGGCGAGGAGCTCGGCGAGCCGGAACGGCTTCGTGACGTAGTCGTTCGCACCGGCCTCGAGCCCGACCACGACGTCGACCTCGTCGTGGCGCGCGGTCAGGATCACGATGCTCGCATCGGGAAGGCTCGACCGGAGCGTGCGGCACACGTCGACGCCGTCGGCGTCGGGGAGGCCGAGGTCGAGGATCACGAGCCGAGGCGGGCAGCGCTTGGCGGCCAGCACGGCTTCGTTGCCGTCGTGCGCCCAGTCGACGACGTAGCCCTGGGCCTCGAGCGTGCGCGCGAGCGGCGCGCCGATTGCTTCGTCGTCTTCGACTACCAGAACCCTCGCGTCCACGACCGACAGGTTACGACTGCAGTCGCGCGATGGAGCGGCGGACCAGGACGTTTGCCTGGCGCTAACCGAGACCTCGGCGTGCCCTCACCTGCACGCACCTACCGTGCAAGAAGCTCGCCCATTCAAGCGGAGGTTTCATGCGGAGGTTCACACGCCGGCGGGCGGTCCTGCTCGCGGGTCCGGTCACGCTCCTCGTGCTCGTGTCGTCGTGCAGCGGCGGTTCGAGCGGCAAGGCCGCGCCCAAGCCGTCGAGCGCCGGTGGCAGCGTCGCCTCGAGCACGACCGCCGCCAACGGTGTGAACCCGAACACGCCCGAGACCGCCGTCGCAGGGGACATCCCCGACACGCAGGTGTACGTGCCGTACGCGGGAGCCGGCTACACGATCAAGGTCCCCCAGGGTTGGGCGCGTACCGACACCGCCACCGGCGCGATCTTCTCCGAGCACTTCAACACCGAGCGCCTCGACAGCACGGCCGCGGCGTCGGCGCCGACCGTGGCATCGGTACGGTCCGCCACGGTCCCGCAGCTGCAAGGGGCCGGCAACGGCTTCGTGCTGAAGGACGTCACCGCGGTGACGCGTCCGGGTGGCACCGCCGTGTTGACCACGTACCAGGCGAGCAGCGCGCCGGATCCGGTCACGAGCAAGAGCGTGGCGCTCGACGTCGAGCGATACGACTTCTGGAAGAACGGCACAACCGTCACCGTCACGTTGTCGGCGGCAAAGGGATCCGACAACGTCGACCCGTGGAAGACGATCACTACGTCGCTGGCGTGGTGATGACGCCGGCGCTCGAAGCGACCAATCTGTATCGCTTCTACCACGCGGGTGACGACGAGGCGCTCGCGCTTCGGGGACTGTCGCTCGCGGTGGAACCGGGCGAGGTCGTGGCCGTGACGGGTCCGTCGGGCTCGGGGAAGTCGACCTTGCTCGCGTGCCTCGCCGGCCTCGACGAGCCCGACGGCGGGATGGTCCGCGTGGCGGGGACACCGATCTCCCGTCGTCCGGAGCAGGAACGGGCCCAGGTCCGGGCCCGGTGCATCGGCATGCTCTACCAGTCGCTGAACCTGATCGAGCACCTCACCGTCGCCGCGAACATCCGGATGGTGCAGCGCCTCGCCGGCCACGCGTCGCCACGGCCTGTCACCGAGCTCCTCGAATCGGTCGGCCTCGCAGGACGGGCCCACGCCCGGCCGTCGCAACTCTCCGGTGGTGAGGCGGCGCGGGCCGGACTCGCTGTCGCCGTCGCCAACGACCCGCCCGTCGTGCTGGCCGACGAGCCCACCGGCGAGCTCGACACCGGAAGCGCCGAGCGTGTGCTCGAGCTCCTCGTCGACCGGGCTGCCGCCGGCGGCGCGGTCGTCGTGGTCACCCACAACGACGCCGTCGCCGGCGCGGCCCACCGCGTCCTTCGCATGAGCGACGGGGCGTTGGAGACATGAGCGGGGGGGTTGCCCCGCTGGTTCGTTGCGTCGACGTCGGGCGCGTGTTCGGCACCGGTTCTGCTGCGGTCGTCGCGCTCCACGACGTGACGTGTGAGGTCGGGGCCGAGGAACACGTCGCGGTGACGGGTCCGTCCGGCTCGGGCAAGTCGACCTTGCTGCACCTGATGGCCGGGCTCGACACTCCGACGAGCGGATCGGTCGACTGGCCCGACCTCGGTGGTCGCGACCTCCTGCGTCCCGGCGGCATCGGGATCGTGTTCCAAGGCCCGAGCCTCGTGGCGCCCCTCGACGTGCTCGAGAACGTGGCGCTGCCGCTGTTCATCATGGGATGCGGCGAGGCCGAGGCCAACGCCACGGCACGTGCGGCGCTGCAACTGCTCTCGCTGGAGGACCTCGTTCGCAAGCTGCCGGAGGAGCTGTCGGGCGGTCAGGCCCAGCGGGTCGCCATCGCCCGCGCGCTCGCACCGCGGCCGCGACTCCTGCTGGCCGACGAGCCGACGGGTCAGCTCGATCGCGAGACCGGTGCGCTCGTGATCGACGTGCTGCTCCACGCCGCCTTGGAGTCGAACGCCGCGCTCGTCGTCAGCACGCACGATCCCGTCGTCTCGCGGCGGCTCGCGGCGCGGTGGACCGTCACCGACGGGCGCCTCGCCAACGAGGAGGCGACGTGCTTGCGGTGATCTGGCTCCGCGGTCTGGTCACGCGTCGGCTCGGACGTCTCGCCGCGATCGCGGCAGGCGTCGCGGTCGCAGTCGCGCTGCTCGCATCGATCGGCACGTTCCTCTCCGGGTCGAAGGCCACGATGACGCGACGCGCCGCGGCCAACGTCGCCGTCGACTGGCAGGTCGAAGCGCAGCCGGGCGCCAATCCCGCGGCCGTGCTCGCCGGGACGCAACAGGCGCCGAGGGTTCGCACCGCGCTCCCGGTCGGCTTCGCGTCGACGAGCGGGCTCGAGGCGACCACGCAAGGCACGGTGCAGACCACCGGCGTGGGTGTCGCGCTCGGCCTGCCTCCGAACTACCGGGCCACGTTCCCGAGCGTCATCCGCGACCTGGCCGGGCGCGGTGACGGGGTGCTCGTGGCCCAGCAGACGGCCGCAAACCTGCGCGTCGCTCCCGGCGACACGGTGCGGATCGAACGGGTCGGCCTCCCGCCGGTCGACGTCACGGTGTCTGGAGTGGTCGACCTTCCCGCCGCGAACTCGCTGTTCCAGAAGGTCGGCGCCCCATCTGGCTCGCAGCCGCAGGCGCCTCCCGACACGGTGATCCTGCTGCCCATCGACGACTGGCACCGCATCTTCGATCCGCTCGCGTCGTCGCGGCCCGACCTCGTGCGAACGCAGGTGCACGCCCGCCTGAGCCGCACCCTTCCGGCAGATCCGGCGGCCGCGTACACGGCGGTCACCGGCGCGGCACACAATCTCGAGGCGCGTCTCGCCGGCCAGGGACTCGTCGGCGACAACCTGGGCACGACCCTCGCGTCGGCGCGGAGCGACGCGCTGTACGCGCAGGCGCTCTTCCTCTTCCTTGGTGTCCCGGGCGCGCTGCTGGCCGGTCTGCTCACCGCCGCGGTCGCGGCCTCGGGTGCCGAGCGCCGCCGGCGTGAGCAGGCGTTGTTGCGGACCCGTGGCGCGACGGTCCGCCAGCTCGTCACGTTGGGTATCGCCGAGACCGCGCTCGTCGGCGTCACCGGCGCGCTCCTCGGTCTGGGGATGGCGGCGATCGTGGGCCAGAGCGCGTTCAGCACCGTGCGTTTCGGCGCGACCACGACGTCTGCCGTCGGTTGGAGCCTCGGTGCGGCGATCGCCGGTTTCATCATCGCCGGCTCCACGATCGCCCTGCCGGCGTGGCGCGACGCGCGCTCGATCACTGTCGCTTCGGCGCGCGCATCCATCGGCCGGGCGCGTTCGCCGCGCTGGACACGCTTCGGTCTCGACTTCATGTTGCTCGCCGCGTCGGCACTCGTCTTCTGGCTCACGAGCCGCAACGGGTACCAGCTCGTGCTCGCTCCGGAAGGGACACCCGCGATCTCGGTGAGCTACTGGGCGCTGGCAGGGCCGGCCCTGCTCTGGGCCGGCGCCGCGCTCCTTGCGTGGCGCATCGCATCCACCTTCCTGGCTCGCGGCCGGCGGGCCGTGAGCGGCATCGCCCGGCCGTTCTCCGGCCGCCTCGCGGGCACGGTTGCCTCGTCGATGGCGCGTCAACATCGGCTCATCGCACGAGGGCTCGTGCTCGTCGCCCTGACCGTCGCGTTCGCGGCCTCGACCGCGGTGTTCAACACCACGTACCGGGCGCAGGCCGAGGTCGACGCCCGGCTCACCAACGGTGCCAACGTGACGGTGACCGAGCCGCCGGCGTCGAACGTGGGGCCGGCCGCCGCGCGCGTCATCGAGCAGACGCCCGGGGTGCGACACGTCGAACCGATGCAGCACCGTTTCGCCTATGTCGGCGCAGATCTGCAAGATCTGTTCGGCGTACGGCCGTCGTCGATCGCGGGTGCGACGAAGCTCCAGGACGCCTACTTCCAGGGCGGTAGCGCGCGCGAGTTGATGGACCGGTTGAACCGACAGCCCGACGGGCTCTTGGTGAGCGCGGAGACCGTCAAGGACTTCCAGCTCCATCCGGGCGACACGATGAACCTGCGCCTGCAGGACGGCATCACGAAGCAGTACCGCCCCGTACGCTTCCACTACGTCGGTGTGGCCAAGGAGTTCCCGACCGCGCCTCGTGACAGCTTCTTCGTCGCCAACGCCGACTACGTCGCCCAGCAGACCGGGACGCCGGCCGTGGGCGCGTTCCTCGTCGACACGGCGGGCGCATCGCCGAGCACGGTTGCGGCACGGCTGCGCACCCGGCTCGGCTCKTCGGCGACCGTGACCGACATCACGACGACGCGCCGGCTCGTCGGTTCGAGCCTGACCGCCGTCGACCTCTCCGGCCTGACGCGAGTAGAGCTCGGTTTCGCAGTGGTCCTCGCCGCCGCCTCGACCGGTTTGCTCCTCGCGCTCGGGCTGGCGGAGCGGCGCCGCACCTTCGCGATCACGGCGGCGCTCGGGGCGAAGCGTCGCCAGCTCGCGGGCTTCGTCTGGACCGAGGCGATCTTCGTGAGCGTCGGAGGGTTGCTGCTCGGGGCCCTGACCGGTTGGGTGCTCGCTCAGATGCTCGTGAAGGTCTTGACCGGGGTGTTCGACCCGCCGCCCGCGGCCTTGTCGGTACCGTGGGCGTATCTCACCCTCGTCGCCGTCATCGCTGCGGTCGCGGTCGCAACCGCGGCGATGGCCACGGTGAAGAGCGCGAGTCGTGTGTCGGCCGCGGCGCTACGCGAGCTGTAGCGCAAAGGAGCTTGCAGATGAAGTCGTCGATCCGCTTTCGCCCGCTGACCGGCGTCCTCGTCGCACTGGGCATCGTCTTGGTGGTGGTGGCCGTCGTGTACTTCACGGTCCCGGCGTCGGACCTTCCGTCGGTCCTCCCCGGGCATCAGGCTCACTCCAACCACCACCACGTGAAGCACGGCATCGCGATGCTGGGTCTCGCCGTGGTCGCCTGGATCGGCGCATGGTTCTCGACCGCGCCCGCGCGTCCCGGCGACAGGTAACCGCGGCCGGCTGACAACTGCCTCGGTCCGCTCGGCGGCCGGCGCGGTCAGTGGATGTGCCGGCCGCGGGAGGTCTCGGTCGCGAGTGACGCCATCGACACCGGCTCCTCGTCCTGCACCGTGATGTCGTGCTCGGCCGGCCGAGATGGCCGTCGCGCGCTCGAATACGTCGCGAGCTCGAAGCCGAGGTGGTCGACGAGTCGACGGGTCGACGGGTCGGTGAGCGCGTCGAGCTCGTCCTCCCACCGATAGCCCCACGCATAGCGGGCCCGTTGCGGGTCGGGTCCGGCGCCGGGATGCACCGTGAGCTCCACGAGGCCTGCCCGTGACCGCGCCAGGCGGACGAGGGTGGCGCGGAGCCGCACCCGCTCGAGCTTGCCGGCGACGTCGATCCCGACGCTGCGCTCGGGCACGAGCAGGCCCCGTTCCGACGCGACGCGGCGCAACCGCCGCGCGAGCGTGCCGACCGGCAACGACATCGGGCGTACGGGCGAGACACCCGGAACCCTGATCGCGTCCACCCGGAAGCGCGTGGCGAGGGCCACGATCGTCTTGCCGATCAGAGGCCACAGTTGAAGGTGTTGGTGCGCGTCGACGTGGCTGATCGGATGTCCGATCGCCCGCACGCGTTCGAGTTGTACCGTCAGCTCGCGGGTGATGTCCCCGGGATCGACGCGACCGAGGGCGGCGCGGCGGATGAATGTCTTCCACGTTCGCGGGAACCGACCGCGCCGGTCGACCAGCGTCGGGATCTGGAACGCCGGCAACAGGGGCGGATCCTCACCGACGAGGGCGAAGTGGATCCCTACCCCGATGCCCGCGGTATCGGCGAGCCACTGCGCCGCGTGTTCGAACGACGGACCCACCGCCAGGACCGACGTGCTCGTCACCACGCCGCGCTGGGAGGCCTGGAGGATGCCGCGCGAGATCCCGTCGGTCAACGCGTAGTCGTCGGCGTTGACGATGAGCGTGCGGCTCGCTGGGGTCGAGTGCGGTTTCATCAGAATCGCTTCGTCAAGGATCGAGCTTCATCGAGAAAAAGTGCCTTCATGGTGGCGCTATGCGATGTAGTAGCCACGGTTGAACATCACGCCCAGCGCGATGAGGAGTGTCGCACTTGCCGCCAGCTCCACTCGAGTGGCGAGCCTATGCGAGGAGAGCGTCGTTGCCGCGGCAGCGAAACATGGGAAAGCAGCCAGCACGTAACGCGCCATGCTGAAGAAGTCCTTCGTCGACCAGGCCGGAATGAGGATGGCGAGGAGGGAGTACATGCCGTAACTACGCCCGAACCTGCGCCACACAGTCGGTACGAACGCGAGCGCGACGAACGTCATGACCGCGTGAACCGCGTACCGCGCGACGTTCCATCCGTTGCCGTTCATCATGTGATGAAAGAACGACACCTTGAACCATGTCGCCGGACCAGGTGACTGGTGCCACCCGGCCTCCGTGTCGATGAAGGCGAACGGCGCGCCGAACCGGTGCCAGAGGAACGCGATGTACGCGAGCAGCCCGGCCAGGGTGAGGAGCGCCGGTACGAATGCCTTCATGGTGACCCGGGGGCCGTCACCTTCATTGCGCGTCAGTTCCAGGTTGCGCAGTGCGAGCCCGATCACCAGGGCGATACCTACAGGTCGGGCTGCAGCCGCGGCCGCGCCACACAGTCCGCTCAACCACGGTCTCCGGGACTCCAGGAGGACGAACGAAGCCAGCGCGACCGCGAGGAAGAACGCATCGCTGTAGACCGCGCCGTACAGATAGAAGGAGTACGGGTAGACGAGCAACACCGCGACGGCCAGCAGGCTCGTGCGCGCATCCAGGAACCGACGCGTCCAGGCGCTGAACAGCGCGACCGCCGCTGCGCCACTGGCGATGGTCACCACGATGCCCGCGACCGAGACGTGTGTGACCGCGCTCACGACCCGCATCAGCATGGGGTACGCCGGGAAGAACGCCACCGCCGACTGCTTCCCGGGGATGTACGTGTAGCCGCGCTCGGCGATCTGCTGGTACCAGCCCGCGTCCCAACGGTTCCACGCGTCGACGAGGCCCTGCGGTACGGGCCGGCCGTGATGGTGGGCGACCCCGAACCAGCGCAGCGCAAGGAGCCCGGCGGTGAACACAACGACGCACACCGCGGCGTAGGCCAGCGTCGCGACGACGGCCGGCCAGACGAGCGCTGAATGCGGCGGAACCGCCCCATTCGTCATGCCCACGTCAGGGGCCCGGGCGCTACCTGCCGTTGTGGTACCTCGCACCGCGAAAGGCCTCGCTCACTTCGCCGGGTGAGAGTTGGTGATATGCGCTATCCGATGAGAAGTAAATGAAAGGTTCGCCCGAACACCCGGCGCGCGCAGATCACCTCGTCGCGCGGTGTCCGCCACCGGCGTCGGCGGAGCGGCGGCGAGGTTCGGCCACCGTTCACTGCCGGTTCGGCCGTTGCACTCTTTGCGGACAGATCCGTCGTGCACGCTCCCTCCGTCTTGGTCCGGCCGGAGGAGAGAAGCTGTGGCGCGCAGGTCGGTTCGTACATCCACCGTCGTCGCGATCGCGCTCGTGCTCGGCGCGCTGAGCCTGGCTGCGCCGGCCGCGGCGAGCAGTCCGCGCCAGGCGCAGGTCCGCCATGTCGTGTTGTTGTCGATCGACGGCCTGCACCAGGCCGACCTCGCGTGGTACGTCGCGCGCCACCCGGGCTCGAGCCTCGCCGGCCTGGTCGGCAGCGGAGCCGAGTTCACACGGGCGCAGATGCCGGTGCCGTCCGACTCGTTCCCGGGTCTGATCGCGCAAGTCACCGGCGGGAACCCGAAGAGCACGGGCATCTACTACGACGACAGCTGGAACCACGCCCTGCTGCCCTCCGGTACCAAGCTGGCCGATTGCGCTAGCGCGAAGCCCGGCGCGGAAGTGACCTACTTCGAGGCCGCCGACAAGAATCCGCACGCACTCGACGCCGGCCAGGGGCTCACCAACCTCCCGGCGAGCATCCTCAACATGACCGGTAAGCCCACCCAGCTGATCGACCCCGCGAAGCTCCCTGTCGATCCGGCGAGCTGTCAGCCCGTCTACCCGCACACGTACCTGCGCGTGAACACGATCTTCGAGGTCGCCCGCGCCGCGGGCCTGCAGACGGCGTGGTCCGACAAGCACGCGGCGTACGAGATCCTCAACGGTCCGTCGGGCGCCGGCGTGCAGGACCTCTTCACGCCCGAGATCAACAGCGACGCGCCGACCTCGGGTTCGAGCAACGACTGGACGCAGGTCAACACGCTCACCCAGCAGTACGACGGCTACAAGGCCCAGGCCGTCATCAACGAGATCAAGGGCTTCGACCACAGCGGGCACACCAAGACCAAGGTTCCCGCCATCTTCGGCATGAACTTCCAAACTGTCTCGACGGCACAGAAGCTGCCCGTCTCGGTGACGTCAACATCGGGTACCACACAGCTTCCGGGTGGCTACGAGGCCGACGGCCTGACCCCGGGTCCGGTCTTGAAGGACGCGTTGCGATACGTCGACGGCAAGCTGGGCGCGATTCTCGGGGCGATCAAGAAGGCAGGCCTCGACGACAGCACTGCGGTGATCCTGTCGGCGAAGCACGGCCAGTCACCGCAGGACCCGAGCAAGCTGACCAGGATCGACGACTCACCGATCTTCGACGCGTTGAACGCGGCGTGGGCGTCGAAGCACCCGCACGCGGTGCAGCCGCTCGTCGCCTTCGCGATCGACGACGACGGCATGGTGGTCTGGCTGAACGACCGGTCCGAGACCGCGACCACCTTCGCCAAGCAGTTCCTGCTCACGTTCTCCGGCACGGGCAACGACATCAACGGCAAGGACAAGCCGTTCACTCACGCCGGGCTCACGAAGGTGTTCGCGGGCGACGAGGCCGCGGCCTACTTCGGCGTGCAGCCGGGTGATCCGCGGGTGCCCGACGTGTTCGGCATCGCGCAGGTCGGTGTGGTGTACACGGGCCACAAGAGCAAGATCGCCGAGCACGGTGGCGCGAATCCCCAGGACCGTGACTTCCCGCTCGTGGTGTGGGGCAGCGGGATCGACCACCAGGTGAGCGGGAGGACGGTGGAGACGACGCAGATCGCGCCGACCATCCTGAAGCTGCTCGGCCTCGACCCCCAGTTCCTGCAGGCGGTCCAGGTCGAGCACACTCCGGTGCTGCCGCTGCGGTGACTCCGGGCGGGTGGCGATCGGCCGGAGTCAGGGTCGGGGCACAGGGAAACGCAGGAATGCGCCCACGCCGTGCTCGGCCAGCCCGGTGTCGGCGTACACGTGCTCGACACGACCGCTGCTGTCGGCGACCGTCGCGGCCATCTCGTCGATGACGTCGGGGGTCGTCGCGTCGGACCACCGTCGACGGGACATACGTCCCCGTCGAGGCCCAGCCAACCGCATCTGTCGCACACGCGCCCGGGACGTTGCTCGTCGTCGTGTACGAGGAGGCAGTCGACCGCTTTCTCGTTCACGGCGAGCAGGCACCACTCCAGGCCGGCAGCACCCAGGCCGCGGGCACCGACGCGGTCGAGCACCTCGGCGACGAGGCGGGCCTCCTCGGTGCGCTCGTACGCGTCGACGACGCGATCGGCCTGTTCGCGCACACGACCAGGCGTCATCGTGTGCGGATCGACGACGAACCGTCCGGCGACCTTCGGTTGGAGCGCCTTCGGAAGGTTGGCGAGGAACGCGGCCGTGGTCTCCTCGTGCCCCGCGACGAGGATGAGCTCGGCGCCGGTTGCCTCGAGAAGCTCCTCGGTCGTGGCCGCGGTCTCGTGGTAATGGTGACGGGTTCGTTCCTCGGCACGATTACGCGCGTGGTACTCGTCCAAGCCGTTCCACCCGCCGTAGTCGCGCTTGCGCTGATGGCGCCCCTTCACTCTTTTCGCGGCTTCGAGCTCGCCCATGTAGAACTCGAAGAACCACGCG
>JRHI01002503.1_pt1 | contig 12518 bp, 7 predicted proteins | sample 215371 | NCBI WGS metagenome assembly JRHI01 (sample SAMN02929681, study PRJNA255918) | sediment metagenome | biome: cave system; feature: Ice Cave; material: Sediment; isolation source: sediment from deep within a dark volcanic ice cave with no known source of... ...
GCAAGGAATACGTCACTATCCTGGAGAAAGGATCGTCGACTCCCGCCCCGTGGATCAACGTCATCGCCAACGAGGACTTCGGATGTCTGGTCTCGGAATCCGGGTCGGGGTTCACCTGGTCGCAGAACAGCCAGGAAAATCAGCTCACGCCGTGGTCGAACGATCCCGTCGGCGACGCACCGGGAGAGATACTCTACGTCCGGGATGAAGAGACTGGAGCCATCTGGGGCGCGACGGCACTCCCCGTGCGCGAGGATGCTGGACCGTACGTCGTCCGTCACGGACATGGCTACAGTCGCTTCGAGCACGACGCCAACGGCATCGCCCTAGACTTGCTGCAGTTCGTGGCACTCGACGATCCGGTAAAGATCTCCCGGCTCACGTTGTCGAATCATTCAGGCCGTCCCAGACGTCTCTCTGTCACGGCCTACGTGGAGTGGGTGCTTGGGACGTCTCGCACGGTGGCGGCGCCGTACGTGATCACGCAGGTGGACGCCGCGACGGGTGCCGTGTTCGCCAGAAACCCGTGGAACACCGACTTTGCGTCACGCGTCGCGTTCGTTGATCTCGGCGGTAAGCAGACGTCGGTGACCGGTGATCGACGGGAGTTTCTCGGGCGAAATGGCACGAATGCCCACCCGGCCGCGCTCGAGCGCCGCGATCCGCTGTCCGGCCGGGTCGGACCAGCGCTCGATCCTTGCGGCGCTTTGCAGACCATGGTCGAGATTCCAGACGGCGGGCAGGCTGAGGTCGTCGTGTTTCTCGGGCAGGCAGCGACAAGCGACGCCGCCGCCACGCTGATCCATCGCTTTCGTGGCAGCGACCTGAACGAACATCTTCGCCAGGTGATCGCGCGCTGGGACGACGTGCTGGGGGTCGTGCAGGTACAAACCCCCGATCGATCATTGGACGTGATGGTCAACCGCTGGCTGCTCTACCAGACACTCGCCTGTCGCGTCTGGGCCCGTTCGGCATTCTATCAGAGCAGCGGCGCCTTCGGATTCCGAGATCAGCTTCAGGACGTGATGGCGCTTACGGTCGCGCGACCGGACCTGGCGCGAAAGCATATCTTGCGCGCGGCCGCCCGGCAGTTCGGCGAAGGCGATGTCCAGCACTGGTGGCACGAGCCCGCCGGACGAGGGATCCGGACGCGGTTCTCCGATGATCTCCTGTGGCTCCCCTACGTCGCCACGCGGTACATGCGAACGACGGGCGACGAACGCATTCTCGACGAGATCGTACCGTTCCTTGAAGGTCCCACGCTCGCCGCCGGGCAGCTGACGTCATACTTCGAGCCCGGGACCGCCGGTGGCAACGCCACGCTCTTCGAGCATGGTGCGCGCGCGCTGGACCGGAGTCTCGTCGTGGGATCCCACGGCCTCCCGCTGATGGGGATCGGTGACTGGAACGACGGCATGAATTACGTCGGCGCCGGCGGAAAGGGGGAAAGCGTCTGGCTCGGATGGTTCCTGTGTTCGATTCTCGGTGACTGGGCGACATTGGCCGAGGCGCGTGGGGAAGCCGCGCGCGCGACAGCCTGGCGGGAACATCTCGCGAAACTCAGAGGGTCGCTCGAGGAATCGGGCTGGGACGGCGAGTGGTACCGCCGGGCTTACTTCGACGATGGCACGCCACTGGGATCCCGACTCAACGACGAATGCCGCATTGACTCGATCGCGCAGTCGTGGAGCGTCATATCGGGCGCGGCGGAGCCGGAGCGGCAGCGACGGGCGATGGATGCCCTCGATGAGCAGCTCATCAGACGCGAAGACCGCCTGTTGCTGTTACTCGCACCGCCATTTGACCGGTCCTCGCTCGAACCCGGCTACATCAAAGGGTACCTCCCGGGCATTCGAGAGAACGGAGCGCAATACACACACGCGGCAACCTGGACGGTCGTGGCGTTCGCAATGCTCGGCGACGGCGACAAAGCTGCGGAGCTCCTGGCGATGCTGAACCCGATTGCGCACACCAGCACCGGAAGTGACGTCGCACGCTACCAGGTCGAGCCGTATGTGGTCGCCGCTGATGTGTACTCGCAAGCGCCGCACGTGGGCAGGGGAGGCTGGACGTGGTATACGGGATCGGCGGGGTGGCTGTACACGGCCGCCCTCGAATGGATCCTGGGATTCCGCCTACGCGGGAGCCGCCTGCTCATTGATCCCTGCATCCCCCGCGGATGGCCGGAATTCTCGATGGAATACCGTCATCGCTCCGCGCGGTATTCCATCACCGTCGAAAATCCTCGAGGGGTGAGTCGCGGGGTGTCGCAGGTCACGATCGACGATGCGAAACTTGAAGACGTGACCAGCATCCCCCTCCTCGACGACGGCCAGGTGCACCGCGTGCGCGTGGTGCTTGGGTAACCGCGCCCCATGACCGGTGAGCCCGCGTTGGTCGGTCTGGACGACGCCGCGATCCTGGCGGTGGCATTGAGCGCCCTCGAACTGATCGTCGACGGGAGCCGCGTGGGGTTGGGTTCGGGTCGAACCGCAGCCGCGTTCATTGTTCAGCTGGGAGCGCGCGTGCGGCAAGGGTGGCGCGTGACCGGCGTCGCGACGTCGAGTGCGTCCGCGCACCTCGCGCGTGCGGCTGGCATACCGCTGGTTGACCTCGAGGAGCAGACACGGCTCGACCTCACGGTGGACGGTGCCGACGAGGTCGCGCCGAACCTTGATCTCGTCAAGGGACTTGGCGGCGCTCTCGTCCGCGAGCGGGTGGTGGCCGCGGCTTCAAACCGCCAGGTGATTCTCGTCGACAGCGGCAAGCTCGTGCGTGCCCTCGGCGAGCGGCATCGAATCCCCGTCGAAGTCCTTCCTTTTGCCGTGGGGCCCGTCGTGCGCCAGCTCAAAGCACTCGGCCTTGCGCCGCTCCTGCGGACGGAAGCTGGAGCGTCGAGTCCGGTGCTGAGCGACAACGGAAACTGCACGCTCGATTGCGCGGTCGCTGAGCCGCTGGCGAACGGCGCGGCGGCGCGATCACTCGAGGCCGCGATGCGGTCGGTCGCGGGGGTGGTCGATACCGGCCTCTTTCTCGGCACCGCCGAACGCGTGCTGGTGGGTTATCCTGATCACCACGTTGAAACGCTCCACCGCACCGGATCCTGAGAGGGACGCGACCGTGCTCCCGGAAATCGAAGTCTTCGAGACGAGTGACCGTCTGACGAGCGCGGCGGCGGATTGCTTTGTGACGCTCGCCGAGGCGGCCATTCGCGCACGTGGAAAATTCACGGTTGCGTTGTCGGGCGGGACGACGCCGCAGGCGATGTATGAGCGGTTGGCGGGAGCCGCCTGCCAATCGCGCGTGCGCTGGGAAAACGTGCATTTCTTCTGGGGAGATGAACGCTGCGTGCCGGCGGACGACCCCGCCAATAACGCCTGGATGGCTCGCGCGGCGCTGCTGGATCGCGTGCCCGTGCGCGGACAGCAGATACATCGCGTCAGAACGGAGGCCAGCCCCACAGAGGCGGCGGCGTCATATGAGGCAGAGCTGCGTGCCGCTTTCGGCACGCCCGTCGGCGCGCCCGAGCACGCGGCCAATTCGCGGTTCGACCTCGTGCTCCTCGGCCTTGGAGCGGATGGCCACACGGCCTCGCTCTTTCCCGGCCTGGCAGCGGCTGACGAAGCGGCGCGGTGGGTGGTGGCGGAATATGTGCCGTCCGTCTCCATGTGGCGCGTGACCCTGACGCCCGTCGTGATCAACGCGGCCGCCGAGATCGTGTTCCTCGTCGCGGGTTCCGAGAAGGCATCAATTCTTCAACGCGTGCTGGAAGGTCCGCACGATCCCCGCCATCTCCCGGCGCAGGTGATCATGCCGTCCGCTGGTCGGTTGCGCTGGCTCGTCGACGCGGCCGCGGCGTCGGGTCTCCACCACCGCACCGTCGTTACATGACCGCCGCGACCGGGAACGAGCGCCGGGTGGTGTTTCTCCTGGACGTTGACAACACGCTCCTCGACAACGATCGCGTGGTCGAGGATCTGCGAGCCGAGTTGACGCGCCAGGTGGGTCCAGACCGCCAACAACGGTATTGGACGCTGTTCGAGGAGTGTCGCGCGACGCTCGGCTACGCCGATTACCTCGGCACGCTGCAGCGATACCGGCTCGAAGATCCTCATGACCCGCACCTGCTCGCGATTACCTCATTCCTGATAAATTACCCCTTCGCGACGAGGGTCTACGAGGGTTCATTCGACGTGATCAGGCATCTGGGCGAATTCGGTAAGACCGTCATTCTCACCGACGGCGATGTGGTGTTCCAGCCGCTGAAGCTCGAGCGATCGGGCCTCTACGACGCCGTGGACGGGAGGGTGCTGCTGTATGTTCACAAGGAGATGGAGCTCGCCGATGTCGCGCGACGATTCCCTGCGGACCACTATGTGCTCGTCGATGACAAGATCAGGCTGTTGACCGCGATCAAGAACGTGTGGGGCGCGCGCGTGACGACGGTGTTCCCGGTCCAGGGTCATTACGCCGCTGACCCGTCCGTGGCATCGTATCCGTCCGCCGACCTGACCATTCAGCGCATTCGTGATCTCCTCGATTTTCACCCGCCGTTCGATGCCTCGCCCCGGGGGTGGAGCCACCGATGAAACTCACTGAGCGGTCGGCCTGGAAGGCGCTGGAGAAACACTTTTTGGCGATGCGCGGTGTTCACCTGCGCGACCTCTTCACGGCCGATCCGACGAGAGGAGAGCGGCTCGCGGTGGAAGCCGCCGGTCTCTATCTCGACTACTCCAAACATCGTGTTACGCCGGAGACCCTTGGACTCCTCGTCGCCCTCGCCGAAGAAAGCGGCCTCATGGGGCGCGTCGGCGCGATGTTTCGAGGTGACAAGATCAACGCGTCGGAGCAGCGCGCTGCGCTGCACGTCGCACTGCGGGCGCCGCGCGATGCGTCACTGTTGCTCGATGGCGCGAACGTTGTACCGGGTGTCCACCAGGTGCTGGACCGCATGGCCGTGCTGGCGCGGGCCATTCGTGAGGGCGGCTGGAAGGGCTTTACCGGGGCACCGGTGCGAAACGTCGTGAACGTCGGCATCGGGGGGTCCGATCTAGGCCCGGTGATGGCCTATGAGGCGCTCCGACACTACAGCCAGCGCGATCTGGTCATGCGATTCGTATCGAACGTCGACGCGACCGATTTCGTCGAGGCGACCCGCGACCTCGACCCCGCTGAAACGCTCTTCATCATTTCCTCCAAGACGTTCACCACGCTCGAGACGATGACCAATGCGAGGAGTGCGCGGGCGTGGTGCCTGGCCGCGCTCCACGACGAGCAGGCCATCGCGCGCCATTTTGTCGCCGTGTCGACCAATGCCGCAGAAGTGGCGAAGTTCGGAATCGACACCGCGAACATGTTCGGATTCTGGGACTGGGTCGGCGGACGCTATTCGATGGACTCGGCCATTGGGCTCTCCACCATGATCGCCGTCGGCCCCGACCACTTTCGCTCGATGCTCGACGGCTTTCATGCCATGGACGAACATTTTCGCACGGCGCCACTGGCCCGGAATCTGCCCGTGATCATGGGCCTGCTGTCGCTCTGGTACAACAATTTTTTCGACGCCCAGTCGGTCGCCATTCTTCCGTATGACCAATACCTCAAGCGCTTCCCGGCCTATCTCCAGCAGCTCGTGATGGAGTCGAACGGCAAGCATGTGACGCTGGACGGCAGTGCGATCGACTATGCCACGTCGCCGGTGGTCTGGGGCGAGCCCGGCACCAACGGGCAGCATTCGTTTTACCAGCTGATTCACCAGGGCACGCGACTCATCCCCTGCGATTTCATCGCCTTCCGCAAGCCGCTGAATGCGCTCGGACCGCACCACGACATCCTGATGGCGAACGTGTTCGCGCAAACGGAGGCGCTCGCCTTCGGCAAGACGGCTGACCAGGTTCGGGCGGAGGGCACGGCCGAGCGGTTGGTGCCGCATCGCGTCTTCGAGGGAAATCGGCCGACCTCCACGATCCTCGCCGATCAGCTCACGCCGGCCACCCTTGGCGCGCTGGTCGCGCTGTACGAACACAGTGTCTTTACGCAGGGTGCGCTGTGGGGCATCGATTCGTTCGATCAATGGGGAGTGGAGCTCGGCAAGGTGCTCGCGCAACGGATCATGACCGACCTGGAAGGACCGACCGACGCTGCGCTCGATCACGACAGCTCGACCAGCGCGCTCATCCGTCGGTACCGGCACGTTCAGCAAGACTGACCTTTTGACACGCGAGAGCTATCCATGACCGGGTTGCGACGGCCGATCGACGAACTGTGTATCAACACCATACGCACGCTCAGTATCGATATCGTGGAGCAGGCGAAGTCCGGTCATCCGGGCATGCCCATGGGAGCCGCCACGATCGCGTACGTGCTCTGGACGCGACACCTCCGTCATCATCCACGCGATCCGGGATGGGTCGATCGCGATCGATTCGTGCTGTCGGCTGGGCACGCGAGTGCGTTGCTGTACTCGTTGCTGCACCTCACCGGCTACGATCTCGCCGTCGAGGACCTTCGGAACTTCCGGCAATGGGGCAGCCGTACGCCGGGGCATCCGGAGCGTGGCCACACCCCCGGCGTCGAGGTCACCACGGGACCGCTGGGCCAGGGATTCGCGAATGCGGTCGGCATGGCGATGGCGGAGCGATGGCTCGCGGCGACCTATAACCGGGCTGGACACACCATCGTGGACCACTGCACCTACGTGCTGGCGAGTGACGGTGACATGATGGAAGGCATTTCCGCCGAGGCCGCGTCGCTGGCCGGTGACCTGCAGCTCGGCCATCTCATTGTGCTGTATGACGCCAATCGCATCACGCTGTCCGGAACGACGGACGTGACGTTCACGGAAGATGTCGGTGCGCGATTCAAGGCCTATGGATGGCACGTGCAGGACATCGACGGGCACGACGCGGATGCCGTGGATGGTGCACTGACCGCGGCCCGGGCAGAAGGTGCGCGACCATCACTCATCATCTGCCGGACGCACATCGGGTATGGCAGCCCGAACAAGCAGGACACCTTTCATGCGCACGGTGAACCGCTCGGCGCTGCGGAAGCGCTCCTGGCCAAGCGGTCGTACGGCTGGCCGGAGCAGCAGAACTTTTACGTTCCCGACGACGCGAGGCAAGAGTTTGGTGTGGTGGCCGCGCGAGGCGCGGACGCGGAGAGGGACTGGCAGCGTCGCATGGCGGCGTACCGCGCGGCTCATGCGGCCGACGCCGCCGCGTTCGAACTCGCCGCAGCCGGTGAGTTGCCGAAGGACTGGGACGCGCGGCTGCCGGTATTCGTTCCCGCCGACGGTGAGATCGCCACCCGCGATGCCGGCGCCAAGGTCCTCGAGATCCTCGCCGCCGCCGTCCCGAACCTCATCGGCGGCTCGGCGGACCTCGACCCTTCGACGCGCACGATGATGAAGGGCCTGGGCGATTTCCAGGGGGAGCGCGCGGGAGCGTCGTCGCCGCAACCGCCCACGCAGGGCATGTCCGGAGGCGTGCGGGGATACGCCGGACGCAACATCCATTTCGGCATCAGAGAACACGCCATGACGGCCGTGCTCACCGGCATCGCGCATCACGGCGGAACGGTGGCGTATGGCGCGACGTTTCTGACCTTCTCCGACTATATGAAGCCGGGAATCCGGCTGGCGGCGTTGAGCGCGGCTCATGTGATCTACGTCTGGACCCACGACAGCATCGCGCTCGGTGAAGACGGGCCGACGCACCAGCCGGTGGAACAACTCGCTGCTCTGCGCGCCATTCCGAACATGATCGTGCTGCGTCCGGCAGACGCCACGGAGACCACGGAGGCGTGGCGGTTCGCCATGCGTCATACGGGAGGACCCGTGGGGCTCGTGCTCACGCGCCAGAAATTGCCCGTGCTGAACCGGGCGGCTATGGGGCCGGCCGCCGGCGTCGCTCGCGGCGCCTACATCCTCGCCGAGGCAAGCGTGTTGCCGCCCGACCTCGTGCTCATCGCCACGGGCTCCGAGGTGTCACTTGCGCTCGAGGCGCAGGCGCGGCTCGCGCCGGACGGCATTCGCTGCCGAGTGGTCTCGATGCCGTCGTGGGAATTGTTCGACGCCCAGTCGCAGAGTTATCGCGACTCGGTTCTGCCGCCGGGCGTCCGCGCCCGGGTGAGTATCGAGGCCGCATCGCCGTTTGGCTGGGAGCGCTATGTGGGGCTGGCCGGTGCGATCATCGGTGTGAACCGGTTCGGCGCGTCGGCTCCGGGCCCCGTCGTGATGCGCGAGCTTGGATTCACGGTCGAACGCGTGGTTGAGACGGCAAAGACGGTGCTGGCCACCATGCGTCCCACTTCCTGAGGATATACCTCGATGACTGCATCATTCGATCTCCGCGCCGCCGCCCATCAGGCGATGCTGGACAGTGGGTTCACGCCCGATGTGCCTGCGGCGGTGGTGGCTGAAGTTGCGAAGGCCAGCGAAAGCTCCGGCGCGCCCGCGGCGGACGTGCAGGACCTCCGCGAGCTCCCCTGGTCCTCCATCGACAATGATTCATCGATGGACCTCGATCAGATCGAGGTCGTCGAGCGCGTGGGAAGCGGCGACATGCGCGTGCGGGTGGCCATCGCTGACGTCGATGCGACCGTCGCACTTGGCTCCGCGACGGATCAGTATGCGGCGGCCAACTCGACGTCGGTATACACGGGGGTGGCCACCTTCCCGATGCTCCCCGACCGGCTATCAACCGAGCTCACCTCGCTCGGCCCTGAGCACGACCGGGCGGCGATTGTCATCGAATTCGTGGTCACGAGCGAGGGCGACGTCCGTGCACACACCGTGTATCGAGCCCGCGTGAAAAACCACGCGAAACTCGCGTACGGGAACGTGGGCGCATGGCTGGATGGACACGGCACCCTGCCGGCAACGGCAACGGTGTCCATTCAGGAGCAGCTTCGCCTGCAGGATGTCGTCGCCCAGGCGCTCCGCGGCAATCGTGCGCGCCGCGGCGCCCTGAGCCTCGAGACGATCGAGGCGCAGTCGGTGGTGCACGCGGACAGCACGGTGAGCGTCGAGCTCGTCGAAAAGACGCGAGCCAGCCATCTGATCGAAGATTTCATGATCGCGGCGAACGTGGCGATGGCGCAGTTCCTCGACGAGCACAACTCTCCAACCATCCGGCGCGTCGTGCGCACGCCGGAGCGGTGGGAGCGCATCGTCGCGCTCGCGGCGACGTTCAAGGAAACGCTTCCCGCGGCGCCCGATTCCGCGGCACTGGAGGCGTTCCTGACGAAGCGCCGTCAGGCCGATCCGGATCACTTCGCCGACCTCTCGCTGTCCGTGGTGAAGCTCATCGGACCGGGCGAATACGCCCTCCATACACCCGGTTCAGCCGACGCCGGTCACTTCGGTCTGGCGACACACGACTACACGCATTCAACCGCGCCCAATCGCCGTTTTGCCGATCTGGTCACGCAACGGCTCCTGAAAGCGGTGCTGGCGGGCCGTCCGTCGCCGTACGCCACCGACGACCTAGCCAAAATCGCCGCGCACTGCACCGAACGCGAGGACGCCGCGCGGAAAGTGGAGCGCCAGGTGCGCAAGCAAGCGGCGGCGGTCTCGATGGCCTCCCACGTGGGCGAGGTCTTCGATGCGATCGTCACTGGTGTGACCCCGAAGGGAACGTTCGTGCGCGTCCTTGCTCCGCCTGTGGAGGGGCGGGTGATGAGCGGCGAGCAGGGCCTCGACGTTGGCCAAAAAGTGCGGGTGTCGCTCCTCTCGACCGATCCGAGCCGCGGATTCGTGGACTTCGGCGTGCAGCGCTAGCATCGGGGTGGGGTGCGCCCGTTTCGTGACGCACATCACTTCGTTCGACGGACGGACGTCGGCAGCGCGCGCACCGTGTTGTCGCCGGTGCCTTTCGCGCGTCTTGATCATATAAATATGAATTCTGTGCATGAGACTGTCGCCCCGGACGCTGGGTCCGCTGCGTTAGGCTTCGAGCAGCGACTGCGCCAAGCCCCGGAAGCCGCGCGGATCGCCGTGCTGGTCGTAATCGCCGCGCTCTATTTTCTGGCCGCGCGCTACGGGCTCCGACTCGCCTTTGCCCAGCCGAACACGACGGCAATCTGGCCACCGGCGGGGCTGGCGCTGGTCGGCTTTCTGGTGTTCGGCCGACAGATCTGGCCGGCCATCCTCGTTGGGGCGTTCTTTGCCAACCTGACGGTCGCCGGCCATTTGATCACGGCGCTCGCCATCGCCTTGGGCAACACCCTCGAGGGCCTGACGGGTGCCTATCTCGTAAACCGATTCGCAAACGGGCTGCGCGCCATGAATCGCGCGCAGGATGTCTTTCGGCTCGCGGTTTTCGCGGCGCTGCTCAGCACGACGGTATCCGCAACCATCGGCGTCACGAGCCTCACGGTGGATGGATTCGCCCGGTGGCAGGATTACGGCCAAATCTGGTTCACCTGGTGGCTGGGTGATGCGTCCAATGACCTGCTGGTCGTTCCGGCATTGCTCGCGTGGATGTCGAGTTCACACGTGCGATGGAAGCGCGGTCAGGCCGCAGAGGCGGTCATTCTCTTCGCCGCCCTGCTGCTGGTGTCGATGATGGTGTTCGGTGGACTGATCCCGGCACCGCTCGACCGCTATCCGCAAGGCTACCTCTGCATTCCGTTCGTGATCTGGACCGCGTTCCGCTTTGGTCTTCGGGAAACCGCCACGGTGATCCTCGCCCTCGCGGCCCTGTCGATCTCCGGCACCCTGCACGGCCTTGGTCCCTTCGTGCAGCCAACCTGGAATGCGTCGCTCCTGCAGCTGCAGGTCTTCATGGCGGTGACCTGCGTTATGAGCCTCGCCCTGGCGGTCGTCGTGTCGCAGGGAAGGGATGTCGAGGAGCAGCTCCGGCAGCTGTCCGTGAGCGATCCGCTCACCGGCCTCGCGAACTACCGGCTGCTGATGCAGGTGATTGAGAAGGAGATCAGGCGTTCCCTGCGAACCAATCGCAGCTTTGCGATCCTCTTCGCCGACATGGACGGGCTGAAGCAGATCAACGATCGGTACGGACACATGGCCGGCAGTGACGCCGTGAAATGCGTGGCCGACGCCTTGCGGGCGTCCTGCCGGGCCGTCGACACCGCCGCGCGATACGGCGGTGATGAATTTGCAGTTGTGTTTCCGGAAGCCGACGCGGCGATCGCACGGGAGGTCGGGTTGCGCGTCAACGCACAGCTCGCCCGAAGCAATACGATGTTCACGCTGTCCGTGAGCACCGGGATCACCGAGTTTCCGCGCGACGGCACCACGGCCGAGGCGCTCTTGCACGCGGCGGACGGCGTGTTGTACGCCGCCAAAGCGCAGCGAAAGACAGCGCTCGCCGCACGGGTGTAACCAAGGCGCGGCGCGCCGGATCGCGACCGCCACACCTGCGGCTTGACCATGCCCGGCCGAGTCGTAGCTTCTCCCGCGATGTCGCTCACTGAGCTCTTCGATCCTTCCCTCGTGGGTCGGCGTGATGCCCCGGCGCTGGAATACGAGCGCGTCGAAGGAACTCCTGCATTCCTGACATTTGGCGAGCTCGAGGCGCGCAGTAACCGCCTGGCCAGGGAACTGACCGCGCGAGGGCTTGGTGCCGGCGACCGGCTAGCGTTCTTTCTCGCGAATCGAGTTGAGATCATCGACCTCTGGATCGCGTGCATGAAGCTCGGCGTGATCGTCGTGCCGGTCAACGTGCTCTACCGCGAACGGGAGATCAGCCATATTCTGGCCGATGCGCAACCCGTGGCCGTGGTCACCACTGCGCGGTTGGCGGCTGAGTTCCCCCCCGGGACCGTGTATTGGGATGTCGACGGGCTAAGCGCTGACGCGCTCGCGCATCCGTCGGCGCGACCATCGACGGTGCGCGGAGCCGACCTGCCTGCCGCCTTGGTGTACACGTCGGGAACGACTGGCGCCTCCAAGGGCGCCGTGCTGACGCATGGCAATTTTGCCGCGAATGCGCGCGCCTTGGTCGAAAGTTGGCGCATCACGGTCGACGACCGTTTCCTCGCGGTCTTGCCGCTGTTTCACGTACATGGTCTGGGCAACGGCTTGCACTGCTGGCTTGCCAGCGGGTGCCACGCGAAACTCGTCGAGCGATTCGTGCACGAACGGGCCACCGCGCTCTTCGAGGAATACCGGCCAACGCTGTTCTTTGGCGTGCCGGCCATGTACGTGCGCCTGCTCGAGACTCCGGAACCGCGCGCTCGCGCGATCGGTGCGCGCATGCGCCTGTTCGTCTCGGGGTCGGCGCCGCTCCCCGCGCAGGTGCTGCGGGCGTTCGAGGCGCGTTTCGGGCACGTGATCCTGGAACGGTACGGCATGACCGAGACCCTGATGAATGTCAGCAATCCGTACGAGGGGGATCGGCGCGCCGGCACCATTGGAATTCCGCTTCCGCATGTGCAGCTGCGCATCTGCGATATGGAGGGAGCGTCCGTCTCCGACGGATCGTCTGGGGAGCTCTGGGTGTTCGGCCCGAACGTGTGCAGCGGGTACTGGCGGCGTCCCGACGCCACAGAGG
>JRHI01002505.1_pt1 | contig 12513 bp, 9 predicted proteins | sample 215371 | NCBI WGS metagenome assembly JRHI01 (sample SAMN02929681, study PRJNA255918) | sediment metagenome | biome: cave system; feature: Ice Cave; material: Sediment; isolation source: sediment from deep within a dark volcanic ice cave with no known source of... ...
GAGCCACAAACCGCCGCGCAGCGTCCCGTCGGCTGCCGGAGGCGCGCTCGCAACGAAGCGGGTTTCGAAGCGATGCTTCGGCCCAAGAGTATCTAGTGCGCTTGCCGCGACGACGAGTTTTAGAGTGGAAGCCGGCGTCACAGGCACGCGCGCGCGCCGGGCAAAAAGTGCACTGCCATCGGCCGCGAGCACGGCGATCCCCGTCGACTCCATCGTAATATCGCTCGTAAAGATCGATGCGAGAGTCCGCTTCATCTCGCTTCGAGCGGCTGCCGGCCACGCGGGCGCCGGAGCGGGCGTGGGACGCGGGGCTGCGCTCCCCTCGGCGCGCGTTGCATGCGACGCCGGTGTCCCGTGCCCGCATCCGGCGAGCGCGAACGCGAGCGTGCAGAGTGACGTGAATGCGGAAAACCGCGCGACGCTGGGCACGCGAGCCATGGTACGAACGATCAGATGCCAGCGCCTTCCAGATACGCCGGGTCGCTCGTGCCGGCACGCCCGCTCAGAGCGATCGTTTCGAGCAGCGAGATCCATTCGGCGTCTGCGACCCGATCGCGTAGCCGACGTGATGGACGCGTCGCTCGCAAACAATCTTCACGCACGATCGTCATACCGAAGCGCCGCGCCCGGCGCATACGTTCGAATGCCGGTGCGCCGTACTCGATAAGGCCCACCTCGCGCGCGAGTTCCCAGCGAAAAATCGCGCCGGCGGGCGCAACGAAACTGAAGTGCGTGCAATACGGGAGATACCGCTCCCATTTCGTGTCGCAGAGGAAATCGCCGCGCGACGATTTGATTTCATAGATACGCACCTGACGCGTGTACTTCGCGATACCGACCACGTCGAAACGCATGCCGCTGGCCTGCGGCGAAAATTCGCTGCCGACGAACGCGTATCCGAGATCGCGCAAACGTTGGCTCGCAAGTATCTGCAATTCGGCCGTCGTCAGGCGCCGCCCCCGCGCTCGCCGTGAGCGGGATGTAGTCAAGCATCGTCTCGGCGCGCCGGGCGCTGCAGGTGCGCTCGCGCCGCGGCCCGTGGTTCGCGCTCCCAGCGCAAGATCGCAAGGCCGTCGGAGGCGAGTCCTTCGCACCACGTAAAGTAGTAGGCGCGCGGCGTCGTACCGCCAAAGCTGTACGGGTGCGCACCGCCGTCGAGGACCCGAGCGCACGCGCGCTTGAGGTGAAGCGCGATATCCGGCCGCGTTGCAAGCGGTTCTTTATCGACGAATAGCGCTCGCTCCGGCCGCCGCGCGTCGGGATACCATGCGCGCGATTCACGGCCTTGCCAATCGTAACCGATTACGACGGGCGCGATGCCGGCGTCGAAATCCATTATCGAGGACAACCCGTAACCGTCGGTCATCACGACGGCATTGCGATCCTTCGCCAAGCGCGCGGCATCCTTTGCGACCATCGCATATGTCATGATTTCGAAGGGACCGCCGTTGCGAAGTTGCGCGCCCGTCTCGCGATGCACGATCTTGTAAATCGGCGCGGGCGCAAAAGAAACTGCGAGGATCGCGGGCACGAGAATCGCTCCCGGTACGACGCAAATCGTCGTCCAAACGATTTTCATACGATGTGAGATCTGGGTATACGCGACGCCGAGCATCGCCGTCAGCGACGCGAGCGTCCCGAATATCCAATGGATCTCCACCTTCTCCACAAACGCGAGTACCGTCACGATCGCGAGTTGCGGAAGGGCCGTCCAAGCGAGAAACGCGTTGCGCGGCCTCACCGCGCAAAGCAACACGGCGATGAAGATGCCCGGTGAATATGCTGCCGCTTGCGTCAGGAGCAGGACGCCGACGCGGCGTAGATCGAACGAGTGCGATTCCTCGTGCCGGTGAACGATCGCAAACGAAAGCGTTACCCAATCGTGGCTGGCGTTCCAAAGCAGAAACGGGGCGTAGGCGAGCGCCGCGATACCGAGTGCCAGCGGTAGTCCCCGCCGCCAAACGTGGCGGACGCCCGGTGCGAGCGCGTACGCGCATACGCCGAAGAGCAGCGCGAAGCCGAGCACCCGCGAAAGCAGCACGCCCCCAATGGCCACGCCCAGCAGCACCCATTCGGCAAGCGTATCGCGCGCAAAGGCGCGCGCGCCGAGCCACAGCGACAGCGACCAGAACATCAAATACGGTCCGTCGGGGGAAGCGGAGCCGAAGGCCAGCGACGCKAGTGGCGTCAGCGCGAGCGCGAGTGCCGCCACGGCACCCGCCCGGCGATCGCCCGTTATTTCCGTCGCGCAGCCCGCGATCGCAATCGAGGCGACCAGGCCGCACAGCACAAACCCCAGGCGCACGAATCCCGGCGTCGCTCCAAGCGGCGAAAAAAGCGCGATCGTCCAGGCCACGAGCGGCGGATGATCGACGTAGCCCCACGCGAGATGGCGGCTCCATTCCCAATAATACGCTTCGTCGCCGGTAAGCGGTAACGTGAAAGCGACGACGCCGCGAACGGCGACGACGAGCGCGATGACGACCCAAACGAAGGCAGTCAGGCCAAACCGCCTCACTCGTGCGGCTCCACTCGTCCTCCATTTACACCGATCGTCTGCCCGTTCAGAAAGCCTGCTTCATGCGAAAGCAAGACGCGCACGGCGTACGCCACGTCTTCCCACGATCCGGCGTGGCCGGTCGGGTTGTTGGCCGCAATTGCCTGTGCTCCCTCGCAGTCGGCAACCTTGTCGCGGATGTCTCCCGGCTCGATCACGTTGACCGTAATACCATGCTCTGCTTCTTCGAGGGCGAGCGTTCGTGCGAACGCGACGACGCCGGCTTTGGCCGCAGCGTACAGACTCATCCCAGCCGCGGGCGTCGTCGTGTGCGACCCGTTCATGCCAAAAAAAATGAGCCGGCCGTAGCGGCGGGCGCGCATCGCCGGCAGGATGGCGAACGCGCCCTCGACTGCGCTTTCGAGGTTGCTCGCGAGTAGGGTCCGGTATTCGTTGAGCGTGGCGTGTTCGAAGCGTTTCACGGCGATCGGCCCGACCGCGTGGACGAACGCATCGACGCTACCGAGCGCCCGCTCTGCCGAGCGCACGCTGCGCTCCGTTTCGGCAGCCGCGCCATGATCGGCCGCTATTGCGATTGCTTCGTGCCCGCTTACCGCGCGGACCGCGGCAAGCGTGTCCTCCGGCGGCGATCCGCCGGGACGATACGTGAAAGCAACGCGGTAGCCATGGCGCGCGAGATCGATTGCGATCCCGCGCGCGAGGCCTCGCGCCGCCCCGGTTATGAAGACGGTGCGCGGATCGGACACATGGCGTTTATTGCGCGCGCAGTCGCAATTTCTTCTGCGCGATCTCCTTCGTGGTCGGATCGGTAGAGGTGACGGTGAGACCGATCGTCGCGCCGCTCACCGTTTGCAGCGACACGGCTTGCGCGAAGTTACCGCTGCCATCGGCAATCGTATCGCCCGTGTAGTTGCCGGCACCGAAAGCGAAGACGCCTCCTAGACTCGCGGTCGCGCCGGCTACGATGTGAATGCGGGCGTTCGGCAACGTCTTGCCCTTAATCTCAAAATTCTGCCCGACCGCACTCTCATCGGCCGGCAATGAGAGCACTAAACTATTCTTKGGAGCCTCGCTTCCCGACGTGAACGCCCACGACTGCGCGAAGCTGCCGCCGGAGGTGAGTTTTCCGGTAACCTGTACCGTGTGCTTCATCGATTGCAGTGGCGAGGGCGGCGCGTACACGAAGCCCGTCGTCGAACGGGTCGAGGCGCTGGTGATATCGAGTCCGTCGAGCATGAGATGGACGCTGTTCGCATCGACCGCCTGCGTGAAGTTCGCCGAAACGGCCGGCTTCGTCGAAGCGACGAACGCCTCACGATTCGGTTCGAAATCTTTGAGCACGCTCGTTACCGGGGCCGCGGCAGCGCTCGGCGCAGCGTTGGCAGGCGCCGTGCCGTTGGTCTGTAGCGCGACGACTTGGTTGGTTCCGTCGTAGTTCACGCCCGCGCCGAGCGCTTCGGAAACGAAGCGCAATGGCACGTACGTGCTCGCACCGATGATGAACGGCGCGCTGTCGATCGTCTTCGTGCTGCCGTCGATCGTCGCCCGATTCGAACCGATTTTGAGGGCGATCGTGCGATTGTTTCCAGTCGCATTGATGACGCCGTTCGCATAGACGACAGTCGCACCGAGACGTTCGAAGACGCCGCGCAGCGGGACGAAGACGCGTCCCGCACGCTCGATCGGCGGCGGGTTAAACGTGACGGGCGCCCCATTTACCGTGACGGATAAGGCCCAGGCCGGAAGCGCGGTAGCAGCTAGCAGGATTGCGAGCGACCCCGCGGTCGTCGTCGATTTGCGGTAAACGAACGATTTGCGATAAACCAATGATTGCAACGTATATTCTCCTTACGGGTGGCCCTTGGCCCCCCGATTCGGAGACGTACCCCACAATCGTACGCCCTACTCGCCCGCCGCGCCGACTCCGATCGGAAACTCGGGGAGTGCGCGCTCGGCTTCGCGCGCGCGCTTTGCGGCTTTCTTGTGTTCGCGCTTGTCGACGGCGCCCATGATGAAGGTATACATAACGGGCACGAGCGCTAACGTCAGAATCAGCGAACTGAGCAGGCCGCCGATAAGCACGGTACCCATCGAGGCGCGTTCTTCGGCGCCTTCGGTGAGCCCGAGGGAGAGCGGCAACATGCCGAAGATCATCGCGAACGTGGTCATAAGGATGGGACGAAAGCGAGTCGCAGCCGCGGCCTGCATCGCTTCGTGCACGTTGAGCCCACGCTTCTTGCGTTGTTGGTTCGCGTAGTCGACGAGCAGGATGCCGTTCTTGGCGACGAGCCCAAAGAGCATTACGATCGCGATGAGTGAAAACAGGTTGAGCGTTTGGTGATGCAAGGCGAGGCCGCTCAGTGCCCCGACGATAGCCACCGGCACCGAAAACATGACGACGAACGGTTCTAGGAAAGAACCGTAAAGCACGACCATCAGCATGTACACGAGCATGAACGAGGTCGCAAGCGCAAAACCCATGCTCGAAAACGTCTGGTTGTAAAGATCGGCATCGCCGTCGGCGACCGCGTGTACGCCGCTTGGCAAGAAGCCCGGCTCCTTGATCTTCGCATAGATTGGTGCCAAGATTTTCCCGAGCGAAGCGCTCGCATTGGGATCGACGTCAGCCGACACGCGCACGACGCGCTCGCGCGCTTGCCGTTGCATCTTCGTCGGCGCGCGCGTCGTGGTGAAATCGGCGAGTTGCGCGAGCGGAACCATCATACCGTTGGCGGCGCGCACGCGCACCGCCGCAACGACCTGCATGCTGTTGCGCTGCGCGGGCGGCAACTCGACACGCACGTCGGTCAAACCGTTTTCCAAGCGTACCTTCGTCGCGACGACACCGCCGATCGCGATACGCGCGGCCGTGGCCGCCTCACCGGGCGATATGCCGAGAATCGCCGCACGTGCCGGATCGATGTGGATGTTCAGACGCGGACCCTTGTTTTCCGCGCCGGTCGAAACGTTGATGGCCCCGGGTTGTTTGCGCACGACGGCGGCAACTTTCAGCGCCGCGGTATCCAGCGCCGCATCGGGACCGGTCAGCGTAAATTGGATCGCCGATCCGCCGCCGCCACCGCCGCCTTCCTTTGCAACTTGGTAATCGGCTCCGGGCACGAGGTAAGCGAGTTTCTGCGCGGCCGCGAGTACGCGATCGGATTCGCGCCGTCGCGATTTCTCCAAGATGACGGTAAACTCCGCGAGGTTGCCACCGGTGTTGTTCCCGAAGCCCGAACGTTTTGCGCCGACGGTCGTGAGCACGGATGCGACCCCGTCGATTCCGACCAGTTTCGCTTCGAGTCGCGAGACGGCAGCCGCAGTCGTCGCGAGCGGTTGGCCGATCGCGTACTGAACGGAGCCGTTGAGCACCCCCGTGTCCGAGGACGGAACGAACTCCGAACCGATGAAGCCGAGCGGTACGAGCGCGACCGCCCCCACGATGAGCAAGAAGCAGATTACGGGCACGAGTATGCGATGGCGCAAGCACCACGGAAGCGCCGTCCGGGCGTACCAGTGACCGAGCCGATCGAAGGCGCGTTGAAAGCCGCGCGCCCACCACGGCACGGCTTCACTGCGGCGTTTGACGGACCAACGCCCTGCCAGCAGCGGCGTGAGCGTAAACGATACCAGCAACGAGAACAGCGTCGCCACCACGATGACGATGCCGAACTCTTTCATATATTTGCCGACGATCCCGGAGAGAAATGCGATCGGTAAGAACACGACGACGTCGACGAGCGTGATCGCAAGCGCCGCGTTCCCAATTTCGGTGCGGCCGTTGTACGCCGCATCCATCGGCGATTCGTTCATATCGCGATGGCGCGTGATGTTTTCGAGCACGACGATCGAGTCGTCGACCAAAATTCCAATCGTGAGCCCAAGCCCCATGAGCGAAATGATGTCGAGCGTAAAACCCAAGAGCTTCATGACGATGAAGGTCGCGAGCAACGACGTCGGAATCGCGATCATGACTACGGCAGCGTTGCGCCACGCGTGCAGGAAGAGCAGCATGACGACCGCGGTGAGGACGATACCTTCGAGTAGGCTCTGCAGGACGCCGTTGACGGAAGCGCGGGTGTAATCGGCGGACGCGTCGATCTCGCCGAATTTCACATCGGGGAATTCCTCAGCGATTTTCGCCATCGCGGCGCGCGTGAGCGCCGTCGTTTTCAGCGTGTCGGCGTCGATCTGGCGCTGAACGTCGAGTAGAATCGAGGACGCACCGTTGTAGTGCGTCGGGCGACGCTGTTCGACGTGGCCGTCTTCTACGCGCGCAAGGTCGCCGACGGTGAGATTCGCCTGCGCGCCGCCGGGGACGGACATCGGGATATTGAGGATATCTTGAGGTTGCTGGATATCCGCATGCACGGAGACGGTCGTCTCTTGTGTCGCCGCGTCCATGCGGCCGCCGGGTAAATTCGCATTGTTCCGTTCGAGAACGTTGCTGATATCGCCGAGGGTGGCGTTGGCGGCAAGCAGCCGGGACTGATCCGGAAAGACGTGGATTTCGCGCGTCGTATCGCCCGCCGTATCGACGCTGAGCACGCCCGGCACCGCTTTGATTTCGGGCACGATGCGCTGCGAAACGAGGTCCGAGAGCTGCGCGGCGCTCAGTTTTTTCGAACTGAGCGCTTCTTCGATAATCGGATCGCTGCCGGTGCCAAACTTATCGACTTGCGGCGGCGTAAGGTCGGTCGGCATGTAAATGCGCGCCGTATCGACGCGGCGCTGCACGTCGATCGTCTCGTAATTGAGGTCCGTATCGAGCTTGAAGCGCGCGATGACGATCGCTTGCCCCTCTTGCGCGGTCGCGGATAGCCGGTCGAGGTTTTCCATCCCGTCGAGCTGATCTTCGATCGGCTTGATGACGAGCTTTTCCATTTCGGCAGGCGACGCGCCGGGGTAACCCGCGCTAACCGCGACGATGGGAAACGAGACGTTCGGAAAAAGATTGACGCCCAGGCTCAGGTACGAAAAGAGCCCATAGAGCGCGAGGCCGATGAACACCATCGCGGTGATGACGGGTCGAGTAATCGCGAAGCGTGTCAACCACACGGCGGTGCGCTCCTTGGCAAGACGAGCCCGTGGATACGGGACACTATCGGTAGTACGGATCCCTCGAGGCCGGTGTTTCGCGGCCCTCACTAGTTAGTAGCAAAAATGAGGTGCGCGCTCCTGGCGGCCCGTGGGCGCGGCACGCGACACGGTCGGCGAAACCGTGATCGACCTCCGCGAAAATATCATGACGACGTCTCTGTCTGCGCATCGATCCAGGCGGCATAGGGTGCCGACAGCGCCAACATCGGTATGGCGACAATCTCCGGCGTGTCGTAAGAGTGGAGCGCTTCGATCGCACCCCGTACGTCATCGAAGCGGGCAGCGCGCGTCTTGATCGTGCATAACCATTCCTGTGTTCGTTCGCGGACATCATTCCACACGTAGTGGCTCGCTAATGGTCCGGATATCTGCACGCATGCCGCCAGTCGCGACGTTACTAGCCGTTCGGCGATGCTCTCGGCGACATCTCGCTCGTCGGTAGTCGTGGTCACGATGATATAGCCGACTTCAGATGGTCCCATATCGCCAAAGATAAACCATACGGCGCGCTAGCTACTGCGCGCGCGGCGCCTGTCAGTGCCTCAGGGCCGATTTTGTTGCGGGTCTGGACTCGAACCAGCACGCCCTTGCGGGCGTAGCTAGTCGGGGGCGACTTCGGGAGACACCGCAAGACCGTCCGACGAGGAAACGGAGTCTCCGCTAGGGCTCCCCAAGTCCGCCGAAATCCGCAAAACGATTCCCCGAGTGATTCCGCGGCTTTGTCGCGCAATTACTCGCTCGCCCAGCAGCGCCGAGCCCTGATCGGCGCGCCGACTGAAGTACGACCTTAACTTCGAGGAACTGACGTTAGGACTTCTAGCGTCCTAACTATGATACTTCCTCATGCTTCTCTTGCCGCACGTCGAGCACCGCCGTCAAGGAACTAGTCGAGTTAAACAGCGGTACGCGCTCGTACTGATCCTCTATCGTCGAGCGCATCGCCTCAAAGGGCAGGCGATCTCGAATGTCCTTCCACGTCTCACGCATCCTGGCTACCATTTCTCGTACGGACTGTTTAGCGCCAATAAGTCATTTCATCTGCCCTTCGGCAAAACACCGATTATTTGCGGGCAGGCGGAGTCGTGTGCCGTCGCCTGAGTGACTGAAAAGGTCTCGCTCTTGCCATTTGCCACCGGCTTCAGCGGCCTTTTGCGAACCTTTTTGGCGGCCTAGAAGCCGGTTCCAGTAGCCCGCTCCGGCAACGGGATAGCGACGTTGCGACAATTTTCGCAAGCCCGGATCCCGAGCTTCCGAAGCGTTCTGCTACCTTGTAGGCCGGCTCGGACCAGACCAGATCGTAGGGTTGGGTCCGGGTCAGTTCGTGGCGTTTACGCGGCTTCCACATATCGGTAGATCGCAACATATTTCGAACCAACCGCCAGCGGCGAAATGCCGACCCCAGAATCGGCTGGGAGATTGCCTGATCATTCCTCGCTGCCACGAGTTATGTTTGCGCGAGTTCTCTTCGCACCGCATCTCGGCCATCAGAATCTCGTTCTTGCGGATGCTCGAGGATTAGCTGCAACAATCGGCGATGCAGAGCTTTAACTCGGCTAATCATCGGCTTGTCGTCGGGACGGAACCGCACCGATGAAAGTGGTCGCAGAAGAAAATTAGCATTGCTGCCGCATCCACCGGCATCCCGTTGACCTGTTTCAAGGGAAATTCAATCTTCGGATGCTGCTGGCCGTCCGGTAGCACATCGATAAGCGAGCGGATGCCCTCAGGGTCGCCGTGTAGCAGCGTGCTGAATCATCCTAAACCTCACGCTTCTCAAAAACAAAAACCCTCGTAAAATCAAAGTTTTCCGAGCGTTCCAAATGGTGCGCGAGACTGGACTCGAACCAGCACGCCCTTGCGGGCGCTAGCCCCTCAAGCTAGTGCGTCTACCAATTCCGCCACTCGCGCACAGGGGCAACCGTGAGATAGTACCGGGTGCAAGCCGGAAAAGCAACGTTTGGGCCGGGCAGGCCGATTCCTACTACAACGTCACTTCATGTTTGGATCGAGTGCGTCGCGCATACCGTCGCCGAGATAGTTGATGGAGAGCACGGTAACGAGGATGCAAAGGCCTGGGAAGATCGCGACCCAGGGGGCAATCGCCATGTTCGATTCCGCATTCGCGAGCATGTTGCCCCAGGACGCGGTCGGCGGCTGGATGCCGAAGCCGAGGAACGAGAGCGTCGATTCCAAGATGATTACGCCGGCAACTTCGAGCGTACCCTGCACGATAATCGGAGCGACCGCGTTGGGCAACAGATGCCGGAAGATGATGCGGCCGTCGCGATTGCCCAGCGCCCGGGCGGCCTCACAAAACTCTTTTTCCCGCAAACTCAAAAACGACGCGCGCACCAGACGCGCGCACGCGGGCCACGAAAGGCCCCCGATGATCACGACGATGACTCCGAAGCCGAGCGACGCCTTATTCGAAGATGCCGCAACGATCGCGGTAAGAACGAGCAGCAACGGCAAGAGCGGAATGGAAAGAAAGACGTCCGTGATGCGCATGAGCGCGTAATCGATCCAGCCGCCGTAGTAGCCGGCAAGCGCTCCGATGACGGTTCCGATCGTCAGTTCCATGAGCACTGCGAAGAACGCGACCGTCAGCGAAATTTGGCCGCCGTACATAAGACGCGAGAGCAAATCCCGTCCATTTTCATCGGTGCCCAAGATGTGGCCGGCAACGCCGGGCGCGAGCGGATAGCCCGACCAATGCGCTTGATCGATGAAATTCGGATCCGCCGGTGCGAGATACCTCGCAAAGACCGCGACGAACGTTACCAGAAGGATGACGACCGCGCCCACGAGGGCTAAGCGGTGCTTGCGAAAGCGCTTCCAAACGCCATGCCGCTCGACTTGGAATTCGTCGTCCGGAACAATTGCGGCGATCGTGCCGGGTGCAAGAGTGCTTGCCATACTTCTGCTAACGCTTCACTAATCGTACTTAACGCGCGGATCGAGGTACGCGTACGTCACGTCGGCGACGAGATTGAAGAAGACGACCAAGAACGAGACGATCACCAAATACCCCATCAACAGCGAAAAATCGAACTGGCCGAGCGCGTTATAAAAGAGCCGCCCCATCCCGGGCCACGCGAAGATCGTCTCGGTGACGATGGCGCCGGCGAAGAGACTCGGGAGGGAGAGCGCGATGACCGTCACGACGGGAATGAGCGCGTTCTTGAGGCCGTGGCGTAAAATGATCCGGGCGCGATCGAGCCCCTTGGCCGCAGCCGTTCGCATGTAATCGGTGCGTATGACTTCGAGCATCGAACTGCGCGTAAAGCGGCTCCACGTCGCGATGAAAACGAGGCTGAGCACGATCGTGGGAAGGATGAGATGAACCAGCCGATCGCCGACGTCGAGTTCGTCTGTGGATGAGATGCCGGCCGACGGCAGCGCGAAATGATAGCCGAACGCCGTGACGCCGGCGACTGCGAAGAGTAACTGCAACATCAGCGCGAACCAGAAAATCGGCATCGATTGCCCGAAGAACGCGAGCGTCGTGATCGTATAATCGACCCACGTATAGGGCTTGATCGCGGCATAGATGCCGATCGACACGCCGATGACGAGCGAAATGACGAACGACGTCCCGGTCAGCAGAAATGTAGCCGGAAGGCGCTCGATAATCGCGCTGATCACGCTTTCCGAGTTTGAATTCGAATAGCCGAGATCGCCGCGCAAGACCATGCCGAGCCAACGCACGTAGCGCACCGGCAATGGCTGGTCGAGTCCGAAATTGTGTCTGAGACGCGCGATATCGGCGGCCGTGATGTGCGGATTTTGCAGATATGGCGCGAGCGGACCGCCCGGAGCGTTGCTCAGGATCCAGTAGAGGATGATGGAGATCAGCAGAAGCAGCGGTATCGCTTGCAGCGTCCTGCGGACGACGTAATTGAACAGTTTCGGAGCGCTCCCCGGCTAGATTTCGCGTCCGCGACCCGTTACGTCACGCTAGCTTGCCGCCCCTGGTGTTTCTTGCGGAACGGCCGGGAGTCCCAAGAGGTGCCGCGCCTGGGCGGGCGTTGCGAGCGGGCGGCCGAGTTCGGCTGCGATGCGAGCGACGCGCGCGACCAACTCGTCGTTGCGCGCCAGTCTGCCCTTGGCATAGTAGATATTGTCTTCAAGACCTACGCGCACGTGGCCGCCCATGGCAACGGCGACCGTGGCGAGGGGCAGTTGGTCCCGCCCCACGGCCGCGACCGACCAGGTGCAGCCGCCCGGCAGCGCATCGACGAGGTGCACGAGATTGCGGACGCTCGCATCCAGACCACCCGGGACGCCGAGAACGAAATCGACGTGTTGCGGAAAGGCGAGCAGTCCTTCGCTTGCAAGACGCTTCGCGTTCGTCAGATGACCCGCATCGAAGATTTCGAGTTCGGGCCGCACGCCGTACCGTTGCAGCTCCGCCAGGATACCGCGCATAATCGGAAAGCTGTTCTCGAATACCTCGTCTCCGAAGTTCACCGTGCCGCAGGTGAGCGTCGCCATCTCGGGACGAAGTTGCAGAGGCCCAGTCCGTTCGGCAACCGTCATCCCGATTGCGCCGCCGGTGGTGAACTGCACGATGAGGTCGCTTCGGGCACGAATGGCTTCCATCGCAACGCGGAAACGCGCGACGTCGCTCGTGTTGCCACCGTCATCCGTGCGACAGTGCACGTGAATCATGGCGGCCCCTTCCGCCCGGCACAAAGCCGCGGTCTCACCGAGTTGCGCCGGCGTAACCGGGAGATGCGGCGTCTGCGCGGGGGTAAGTTCGGCGCCGACGGCGGCGACGGTGATGACGAGCGGATCCATGCGCGCGCACTTCACCCGCGCGGATGCGAAACCCGGGCGCTCACAAAGCCTCCCSAGCGCGTGCTACGAGCGCTCCGTCAAGGCCGAGCGCCTCG
>JRHI01002506.1_pt1 | contig 12513 bp, 14 predicted proteins | sample 215371 | NCBI WGS metagenome assembly JRHI01 (sample SAMN02929681, study PRJNA255918) | sediment metagenome | biome: cave system; feature: Ice Cave; material: Sediment; isolation source: sediment from deep within a dark volcanic ice cave with no known source of... ...
ACCTCACGCTCCCCACTTCAACGCGAAGAGCCACATATCGCCTCCTGCCACATCGCCTCCTGCCACATCCCGACCGACGACGGCGTCCCATCACCGCGCCACCCCCCAACCGGTCCGCCAACGACGACTTGTTCTACCCGCCGTGCCACTGAACAGGCGGGGCGCCTGGAGAGTCGGACTTGGCAGAGGCGGAAAGGCCTCTTACGCGCGGCAATCTTTCCCGGGCGTTCGCCCGTATGTATGACAACGACCGGGGCTTGCCAGTCGTGGGAAGGACTTGATGTCCACCGTTATCAGCCGTCCGTTGTTCACACGCTCGTTGCGTTACGCGGCTGCCGTGCTTGTCTTGCTAAATGGCGCCGTCCATCTCTACCTCTATGTTCGCGAGTACCACCGCGTCGACATCATCGGGCCCCTGTTCGTGGCCAACACGGCGGCCGCTGTGCTGATTGCCGCCGCCTTGGTGGCCAAGCCACAGGGGGCCTTCGCCGTGGCGGCGCTGGCCTTTTCGGTCTCGACGATGGGCGCGTTCGTGTTGTCGCGCACAACCGGCCTGTTCGGCTTCAGCGAGTCGGACTTCGACTCCAAAGCCTTGCTGGCAACGGTCGTCGAAGTGGGCGCCGTGGCGGTGCTGTTCGTCTGGTTCACGGCCACCCGACCGAAGCGGGGATCGGCCGCCATCATCGGGCAACGAGTAGCCGACCAAAACCCTGCTCAATAGCGCCACCGCCATCCGGGGGCGTGGAAGGGCAACCGGGGAACGACCCGGACGCCAGCGCGACGGGCTCACACGACGACGGGACGCGGGGACGAGATTCGGGACCTGGAACGTTTGCGCCACCGGGCTCAGCCGAACACGGTGACGGCGACCAGGGCGACGGCGGCGACGGCCATTACCGCGGCGGCGGCGAAGCCGAAGGTGGTGTCGAACCAGCCGTTGCGATGGCGTCCCATCACGTTGGGGTCGCGGGCGATGACCGTCAGCAATACCAGGAGCACGGGGGCGAGGAAGCCTTGCAGGACAGCGGCGTAGACCAGGCCTCGGACGGGGTCGACGCCCAAGAAGTTGCCGGCGATGCTGACGATGATGGCGGCGGCAATGATGGCGTAGAAGCCTGGGGCGCGCCGCAGGGGGTTGTCGAGGCCTTCTTTCCAGTTGAACAGCTCGGCCACCGGGTAGGCGGCGGAGCCGGCGAGGACGGGCACGGCGATGAGCCCGGCGCCGATGAGCCCGACGGCGAACAGGACGGTGTCGGCCCGGCCCACGATAGGGGTGAGGGCTTGGGCGGCTTGGGCGGCGGCGGTGATCTTGATGTGCTTGGCGCCCAGGGTGGCGGCGTTGGCCAGGACGATGAAGTAGAAGACGATGTTGGCGTAGCCCATGCCGGCGATCACGTCGCGTCGACGGGCTCGCTCGGCTTCGGGTGCGGTCAAGTCGGCATCGTTGTCGGGCCCGTCGTCGGCTTGTTCTTCTTCGGCCTCCTGCGAGGTGATCCAGAAGAACATGTAGGGGCTAATCGTGGTGCCCAGGATGGCTACGGTGGGGCCGAGGAACTCCTTGGACAGCGACAGGTGGGGGATGAACGTGCCCGACAGCACCTTCCCCCAGTCGGGCCGGGCAGCGAACCCGGACAGGATGTAGAGGAACAGCACCAAGGTGAGCCACTTGATGACGGTGGCGAAGCGCCGGTAGCTCCAGAACACTTCGACGGCCAGCAGGGCCAATCCGACGACGGGGATCACGATCCCGATAGGAATCGCAACCAGCAAGTGCACTCCGGCAGCCACGCCGCCGAGATCGGCGGCGACGGTGGCGGTGTTGGCTACCAACAACACGACGATCGAGCCAATCAGCACCGGGCGCCCGAAGCGATCCTCGATAACCTGACCGAGACCTTGCTCCTTGACTGCCCCGATGCGGGCGGCCATGGATTGCACGGCCACGAGCAGCGGCATGGTGACGACGGCCAGCCACAACAGGCCGTAGCCGGTCGTCGCCCCAGCCACCGAGTACGTGGTGATGCCGGAGGGGTCGTTGTCGGAGGCGCCCGTGATCAGGCCCGGGCCCAGCTCATTCCACCGTTCACTCGCCCATCCGCGGATGGCCCGCTTCTGGCGCGGCCGCCCGCCCGGAAGAATCCCGGCCAGGGCGAAGCGGAGCCCACGGCGTCCGTGGCGGTCGGTCACGTCGAGGCGCCGGGAGGGGGCGGAAGGCGTGCGGCGAGGCCCGTCGGGTGCCGGGAGTCGATCACATCAGGCAGCCATGTCGTATTTGTGAATCGGTCCGCCGCGCACGCCACGGCCGACGATCAGCTCGGACCCGCGTGGCTCGCTGTCGGACGTGGTCGGATGATCAACAGGTGATCGAGGCACTCCCGACGAACAGTACCGACCCAGCACGCCGGGTAGGCGTTGGCGTTCGCTGCCCGGACCGGGGTGGCGCACGACCTCGGCACCGATCGAATGACAGCCGTCCTCCAAGGATCGGCGTGAACTTGGCGGCCGCCCGCTTCCCTTCGCCCTGGGGCGAGACCCCGATCGAAGCGACTGGAGCCCGGCTACTTGCCCAGCAACCCGGCCACGACGTTGATGGTCATAGCCACCACGGCAGTGCCGAAGAGATAGGACAGGAGTGCGTGCCGAAGCGCCGTCATGCGAATCGTCTTCGATTGCAAGTCGGTGTCCGACACCTGGTAGGTCATGCCGAGGGTGAAAGCGACGTAGGCGAAGTCGCCAAAGTCGGCCAAACGATCATCGTGGAAGTCGATCCCGCCACCCTCTGCGTAGTACAGCCGGGCGTACCGCTGGGTGAACAAGGTGTGGGTCGCTCCCCATGACAGCACGACCGTGACACCGGCTACTGCGGTGATGAGAACGTGACCAGACCCCTTGGCGTGGGCAGCTTTGAGGAGGGCGAACGCCACGCCGACGAGACTGGCCACGCTGGCGAGTATCAGCAGCGCATCAGCGGCCGCTCTGGAGTTGTCCTCGGCAGTGGCCAGGCGTCGGGTACCGCGCGCTCTTTGCCGAGCACGCTAAGGCCGACCCAGCCCACCCATGCGACGGCCATGATGTCCCAGCCGACCAGCGTGGCCCCCTGCCAGGGTGTCAAGGCCATAGCGACCCCAAACGCGGCCAGTCCTGCTCCTGCGCAGGCAGCAACTCGGCTCCGAGCGGACACGCGCAACTGGTTGGGCATGGGAGCAGTCTGTCCCTCCGGGTCTCATCCGCGAGAGCGCGTCGGCCAGTCCATCCAAAGCGCGGCCCCAGGCCCGCCGAGGCGCTCAAACCCCTCGCCGGGCACTTCGCCAGCTCCCTCTTCACCCTCGGCTTCATCGGCAGCGGCCTGCTGGCCGTCCCCGTGCTCGCCGGCGCCGGCTCGGTGGGCAAAGCTGGCCTCTCGGCAAGCGATGGGGCTTTTCCCGACCGCCACGCAACTGCCCCGTCTTCTACGGCCTAGTCGCCCTCGGGACCCTCGGAGGGGCACTCAGCCTCCTGCACGTGAACCCACAAAGCTGCTTGTCTTTGTCGCCGTGATCAACAGCGTCGCCGCCGCGACCTTCCTGGTCGTGGTCATGTGGATCCCCAACGACAAGCGAATCATGGGAGACTACGTCAACGGCAGGGCCGCCAAGACCCTCGGATGGCTGACTGCCACCATCATGGCGGTTGCTGCCGTCGCGCTGGTCGTCACCGGGGATATCAGCCTGTGAGCGCCCCGCACGACCGAACGGTGGTTCGATAATGCGTCTAGACGATTGGTTCCTTCGTCCCGAAGAGCGGGGCAACCCCGCCTCTGCCATCGACGCCGGGTCGGGCGGGGCCGCGTGGACTGAGGGGAACGAAGTCACGCCGCTTGTCCACGGCACCACCTATTTCGCCCGTCTCGTCACGTTGCTCTCAACTCTGAGCGGTGGTCAGCAAGTGCGCTTCACTGACTGGCGCGGCGACGGCGACGAGCGACTCGACGATGCCGGCCTGGAGGCGGCCACGCTCCTGGCTGATCTGGCTCGCCGTGGTGTGGACGTGCGAGGACTGCTGTGGCGCTCGCACAGTGACCGTCTGTCGTTCAGCGCAAAGGAGAACCGGCGGCTGGCCAGGGAGGTCAACGGCGCCGGCGGCGAGGTGCTCCTGGACGAGCGAGTCCGCCGAGGCGGTTCGCACCATCAAAAGCTCGTGATCCTCCGCCATCCCGGCCAGATCGAAAGGGATGTGGCCTTTGTCGGGGGCATCGACCTGTGCCACGGCCGCCGAGACGATGGTGAGCACAGGGGAGACAGTCAGGCGGTCGAGCTTGACCCCCGGTACGGTTCTCGGCCGCCTTGGCATGACATCCAGCTTGAGGTCCGCGGACCGGCCGTGGCGGACCTCGATTTCACCTTCCGGGAGCGCTGGTCGGATCCGACGCCCCTGGACCACAGCAACGTGTGGCGGGCGTGGCTGTCGCGTGCCGCGTCGCGGGAGCGCTGTCCCACCCCTCTGCCGGATGTCCTGCCTGCCCCACCACCGCGCGGAACCCACGCCGTCCAGGTCCTAAGGACCTATCCGGCTAGGCGCCCGCGCTATTCGTTCGCACCCGAAGGCGAGCGGAGCATTGCTCGGGCCTTCGCCAAAGCCGTCGCCCGTGCTCGGCGGCTCATCTACGTCGAAGACCAATACTTCTGGTCACGAGAGGTCGCCGATGTGCTCGCCGACGCGCTGCGACGCCACTCCGATCTGCGCCTGATCGCCGTCGTGCCCCGCTACCCCGACAAGGACGGCGGCCTCTCCGGGCCCCCGAGCCGCATCGCCCAACAGCGGGCCATGGCCCGAGTCCGGGCTGCCGGAGGTGACCGGGTGGCCATCTATGACCTGGAGAACGAAGCCGGTGACCCGATTTACGTCCATGCCAAGGTGTGCGTCATCGATGACGTGTGGGCAACCGTCGGGTCCGACAATCTGAACCGCCGGTCATGGACGCATGACTCTGAACTCGCCTGCGCGGTGATTGACAGCACTCTCGACCAGCGCCCACCCATCGACCCTGCCGGCTTAGGCGACGGAAGTCGGCGCTTCGCCCGCGAGCTACGACTCTCGCTCTGGGCTGAGCATCTCGGGCGGTCGCCGGACGACCCAGATCTGTTGGACCTCGGGCGCGGCTATCAGGCCTGGAGCGACTCGGCCGCCGCGTTGGACCGCTGGAACAACGAGAAGACGGGTCAGCGGCCGCTTGGTCGAGCACGCCTCCATGAGGTCGTGCCCGTCCACGCCAGCAGTCGATGGTGGGCCGATGTCGTCTACCGTCTGCTATTCGACCCTGACGGGAGGCCGTTTCGGCTGCGCAGGGCCCGTCGCTTTTGAGCGTCCAAGCCTGCTGGGCGGCATCAGATCCTCCCGATGCCGAACCCCGGCAGTGGTTGGAGTTGGGGCGCACGGCAAGCGGGCTCCGCTAAGGACCTCCAGAGGCGACCATCGGATCTCCAGAAGCGACCATTGGCTGCGGCGCAGGGTCAATCCGCAGACCGCGACGAGCGAAAGCGATCGTACACAGAGCGAACCACGCCCAGCCGACGGCAAGACCAGCGAGCACATCGGTGAGCCAGTGGACGCCGAGAAAGACTCGGGTGGTGGCGATGCCAGCAGCGACGGCGATCGCGCCCGCGCATAACCCGGCCTTTGCCCGCGTCGATCGTCCCCGGCCGAGGACAAGAGCGAAGGCAGCAAAGCATGCGGCCGCGGCCGCCGCGTGGCCAGAGGGAAAAGACGGGCCGCTGAAGCCGGTGAGCCTGTCGATGTTCGGGCGAGCCCGATCGACAATCGATTTGACGATGTCCACAAGGAGGAACTGCCCTCCGACGGCGAGGATCAGGAAGCCGACCAACGGTATGACGCGTCGGTGGCGGCGGCCCTCGAGCAGCGCGATTCCGATTGTCATCGGAACGAGGAGGACAGCCCCGCCGAGCTGAGTGAACAATCGGAGCACTCGAGTTGACAGTGCTGTGGCGTGGCGTGCGCCGAACTGGGCAGCCGACAGATCAAAGCGGGCAAATCCCACGTTGCCCCTCACCATGAAAAGGAGGATTCCGAAGCCGGCCACTCCGGCCCCGAGAACGGCCAGTTCGAACGTGAGAGCCACACCCGCTGTCGCGACAGGCTCCACGTCGGCCGAGACGACCGCTACCGCAGGAGGACGGTGGCCGAGTAGGTGGCGCGACGACGTCCGTGCGACTCCCGGCGGAAGACGTCCGAGGCGGTGGAGGGCGAATAGCCAGGCGAGGATACCGGCGGCGGCTGCGACGAGGGCCGTGATGGTCAGCAGCAGCATCGCTTCGATCCCGCTCGAGTAAGTACAAGGCTCGCCCTGATTGGACGACGTGTCCCACCAGTCCCGGCTGGAGAGCGTCCCCTGTTCAGGGCCAGGTCGAGCGGGCGAAACGGCACGACGTTACGCGCCGACCCCGAACCGTGGCGAAGGCAGACGGCCCGGCGGAACCTGAGGAGGAGCACTGGAGGCGCGGCACGCGGCATGGCTAGGAGAGCCGGCGGATCGGAGCGACAAGTTTTTCGCTGACTCGTTGGCGCAGTGAGCGGCGCTTCCAACGTCGTTGTCGGATCCTGACGCTTCGTTCGAGGTCGTTGTCGAAATGGGCGTTGAGAGCTTCCACTACATCCGGGTCTAGGGCGACGAGATTGTTCTCCTCATCACATTTGAGCGATCGCGTGTTGAGGTTGGCCGAGCCGACGTTGGCGATGAGCCCGTCGACGGTCATCATCTGGCGTGGAGCATGGACGGCTGAAAGTTCCATAACTCAACACCGCTGGCGAGGAGACGCTCGTAGTCGGCTTCGGCGGAGAGTTGGACGAAGCGTTTGTCGACGTTCGGGCCGGGCAGGAGGATCTGAACACTGACGTGACGCTCGGCGGCGTCGCAGAGGCGGTCGGTCAGGTCGTCGTCAGGAACGAAGTAGGCCGTGGTGATCCGTACCTGTCGCTCGGCGATTTGGAGCAGCGTGCGGAAGAGGGTGGCAACATCGCTGTGGCCAGTCTCGGAGGCGCCGCGCACACACTGCACGACCGTGTCGCCAGGTTTGGGCTGGTCGGGGAACCGATCGTGTTGGGCTTCGAACAACACTGGGTCGGTTTCGGCCCAGTTGTCGAGGAAGGCGGCCCGCAGTCCGTCGACAGCGGGACCTTCGATCCGGAAATGGGTGTCTCGCCACTGCTCGGAGTTGCGAGCGTCTCCTAGCCAGAGATCTGAGATGCCTACCCCGCCGGTGAAGCCGACCGACTCGTCAATGATGAGCACCTTGCGGTGGGTGCGATGGTTGACCTCGCCGACGTTGAAGCGCCGTAGGGGTCGGAACCATCGGACGCGAACGTCGGCGTGTTGCATGTCGTTGATCAGCGCTGTGTCGATGGGCCGGGCGCCCCAGGCGTCGAGGAGGATGCGCACCCTTGCGCCGGCGCGGGCTCGATCGCAGAGTGCTCTCGCGAACTTGGTACCGATCTCGCCTTTCCAGTACACGAACGTGAGGAAGTCAATGGTGTGCTCGGCCGTGCTAATAGCGTCGAGCATGGCCGGGAAGATTTCGTCGCCGTTGCGGAGCACCCCGACGCGGTTGTCCTCGGTCGCTGGGATCCCGAGGACGCCTTCGAGGGTGCGCCGGGCCCGTGCTGTTCGGTTGTCCGGCCCGCCGAACGGCGTCGGCGCTGGCGCCGGCTCGAGCGCCGTCACGATGCCACCATCGTCAGGGGACCGTCACGCTCGCTCGCTCCAGGTTCGGAGTCTGCCACCTTTCCGGCGTCCTGGGGGGCCGGCTCGCCGGAGCGGACGGCCTCGAGTTGGGCGGCGACGGCGGCGCCGAAGAACAACGCTATGGCCGATAGCAGACACCATATGAGCAGGGCGATGATCCCGGCGAGTGGCCCGTAGGTCTGCCCGAATGAGGAGCTGGACCGATAGAAGAGGCCAAGGCCGGCCGTCACGAGCGCCCAGAGGGTCACCGAGACGCCGGACCCGAAGGCGAGCCACGACAACCGGGGCTGGCAGCGTCGTGGCGACCACCGAAACAACACGGTGATCGCTACGGTGATCAGAGTGAGGCCGAGCGGCCAGCGCAGCACCGACCACGTCGAGGTCAGGGCTTGGTTGGTAGTGCTATGGAAGAGCTCTTTGCCGAAGGCCAGGCAGCCAAAGGCGAGAGAGGCGAGCGTGCCTACGCTAACGGCGAAAACGAAGGCGAGGCCGTACTTTTGCAGGCTGGGCCGGTCCTGCTCGACGCCATAAATCCTGTTGAGGCCCCGCTCGAGTTGGCCCATGGCCGTCGTCGCCGTCAGTAAGCAGCCGAGGAGTCCCACGATGACCGCGCTGTAGCGGTGTTGGACGGCGGTGGTATGGGCTTGAATCACAGCAGCGGTGAGCACCTGTCCAACCGGTCCGGGCACAGCCCGCCTGACGGTAGAGACGATGCTGTCGCTGATGCCGCCCTTGTTCAGTGCGCTGGCCAGCCCAACCAGTCCGATGACGCCTTGGACTGCCACCAGGGCGGTCATAAAAGCCAGCGACCGGGCGTGGCTGAAGCCGTCGGCGACGCGCATCCTCTGGAAGGCGTCCTTGAGGATTCGTCGCCGACCTACCCGGCGCAGTACTGCCCAGGCATCGTCGCCGGTCAATGCCCGGGTCTCGGGCACCAAGGTGGCGGTGCTCACGGCTGGCTCGCCTGGGGCACGCAGAAGGTGATGACGCCTGGCTCGACGGTCGCGTGCAGGCTCCGCTTGGCAGCCCTTGCCCCGCCGTCGAGCTCGTAGGAGGTTGGCCGGTTGAGCTTGACGTCGACCCGGCGGCCGCGTGTCATGCGGGCCAGCGCTGAGCGGTCAGCGTGCCCGGTGGCCAATCGGCTCAGCATCCGGGCCCACTGAAACGTCCCTTGGGCGGTCACGACTCCAACCTCGAGTAGCCCGTCGTCGGGGCGAGCATCGGGGAACGCGGTGAGTCCGCCGGAAAGGGTGCCCATGTTGCCCAGCAGGAGGCAGGTGGCCCGCCCCTTGAACCAGACCGCACCGTCGACCTTGATGAACATCCTGGGCGCCTTCATCTGCGTGGCACGGGCTCCGGTCCACACATAAGCGAGGCGACCAAAGCGGTCCTTGGCGCCGCTGTCAGCGTCTTTCATCATGATGGCGTCGAAGCCGACGCCGGCCATCACCGCGAACCGTTCGCCGTTGACGACGCCCAGATCGAGACGTCGGCGCGCGCCATTCAAGGCAACGTCGACCGCGGCCTCCAGGTCGATGGGGACGCCGAGGTTATTGGCCAACAGATTGGCTGTCCCCGCCGGCAGGATGGCCACTGCCACGCCCGAGCCGGCCACGGCATCGACACAACGCTGCACAGTCCCGTCGCCGCCCCACAACAAAAGCAGATCGGCGCCGTCTTCGACGGCTTTGCGGGCCTTGGCCGGCGCCTCGCGACTCTTTGGTACTTCATACCAGATCGGTTCGGCGAACCCCCGGTCGGAGAGGACTCTTCGCAACTCGCTCAGGCCTCCGCCCAGGCTCTTCCGTTGATGGGCGATAACGGCGACCGACGTCATCGCGCCGCCATCGGCACCTCACCAGGCTCAACTCGCCTGGCGGTCTCGCCCTCAGGCTGTGATGGTCGACGGCCAGAGGCGCCCCAAGTCCGGATGACGAACACAGCAGCCGCCAGAGCGCCAACGCCCAGGATGACACCGGCCATCGTGTCAGTCGGATGGTGCTCGCCCCGATAGATGCGCGACATGGCCACAGCAGCCACCCAGGCCAGGATTCTTGGAAGCAACCGGCTCGTGGCCGCCATGACGATCACCGCGATGCCCCCGTAGAGCACGAACGTGGCGGCCGAGTGGCCCGAAGGCCAACTGAAGGTCGAAGGGGTGCTGCCAAGGTGCGCGACGTGGGGGCGCGGTCGGCCGACGAGATAGGTAGTCGACAAGAACGCACTGAGCTCGACTCCCAGCCCGATCAACAGCAGCAGAGCGGAGTGGCCCCAACGACGAACCAACAGCAAGACCGTGACCGCAGCCCCTACCACGGCTACCCCGAGCGTGTCGGCCAGCAGGGTCAAGTCGGCGCTGATCTTGGTCCAGGTCGAGCTGCGATGGGCGGCGAACCATGTGTTGACGTGGTCGTCCCAATGGCCGATACGACCATGAGCCATGACATGGGTGAAGGCTAAGCCCGAGCCGATCAGCAAGACCGCCAAGCCGACATAGCAGACGGCGATCACGCCGCCGACCGCCAAGAACGTGTGTCGACGGCCGAGCCTGACCGCGACCCGCTCGGAACATCCGCCGGCCTGCGGTGCCAGCACGCCGGATCGGGACGGTTTGTCGGCGCCGTGCGCCAGCGAGGGTCGCATGACCGCCGCCTACATCCGGCTGGTAGGAGTTACCCGAGCGGTCTCAGCGCCGTCGCCAGCGTCAGCGACGGCATGGAGTCCGGGAACGGGACGCGCGGACTGGGCAAGCTCTGTGAGGGTCATCGGCAACCTCTCTGGTCGGCAAAATGCGAAGCGCTGGATGCGCTACCAGGGTCCGGAGCAACGCTCCCGAAGGGTGCCGCAGCTAACGGCAGAGTCCAACACGGTACGGGACGACTCCCGTGTCAAGACCAACAATACCACGCTCCGCGCGACCCGTCGATCCGACAGCCGACTCGCGTGCACCGCTCCCTTCGTGGCTCCACACGGCCGGACGCCGCATGTGGTCGAATTCGTCGCTGCGTCCGGCGACACCCAAGGGCCGAGCGGCGTGAAGCAGATCGACCACCATCCGGTCGAGCTCGTCCAGTAAGCACGCTGGGCAGACCAGGGTTTCCATCACACCGGGGCGGTTTGTTCACGCCTTGCCGCGCTGTCGCCGCGACTTGGACGGAGGCGGCTGCTCGGGTTGTCCGGCGGTCCGAGGCGCCCGGAACCCGCCACGCATGCGGCTCTAGCGGCAGGAGTGCTCCGCCCCTTGGCGCCCACTCGGTGATTCGCTGCGCCCACCGATACTCTCGGTAAGAGCTGTCGTCTTTGGTTGAGCGACGCCGCATTGGCGGGGCTCTCGACGACGGGGCGCGGTGTCACGTGCCCGGTGCCGGGGTGTGCGGTCTGCAGGATGGCTGTAGGATGGGCTCGCTCTACCGTCGTCGATCGCCTGGCGTTCGCGGCGACGGAGTTGTCGCTGCTCCGGTCCCCGGTAGCTGACCCCGTCCACGGGTGTTGCACGACCGGAGGATGCCATGAGTGAGACCGTTCGCACCAAGGCCCGGCGCTTTTCTGCGCCTCGAAGTGGCGATCGCTTCGAGATCCGGGTTGACGCCGGGGACTTAGGCCTCGTCGTCTCGGTGAGCGGCGAGTTGGCCGTGGCGACGTCGCCGGAACTGGCGGCCGCTCTGGTGGGGGCCGGCGCCGACGAGCTCGGAGCGGTCATCGTCGATCGTAGCGACGTCAGTTTCGTTGACGCGCGCAGCTCGGGGGTGATCATCGCCGGTCGGGAGCGCCTGCGTTTCAGTTCGGGTGGCCTGGTGATCCGTCGTCCGTCGCGGGTGGCCCGCCAGCTGCTGGAGTTGACCGCCCTCGCCGGGCTCATCGAACACGACACGTGTGTCAGCCCAGCGCTTTTACCCGAAACCGGCGGATGCCGTGATCCCGACCATCGACGTCACCACCAAGGTGTCCGATCAGCTGGTCCCGGAGCTATGACGACAAGAGGATCGCCGTGGCGTCAACGCGGGAGTGTCGAGTCCGGGCGCATGCGTGGACTTGTGCCCGCCGTGGGGGGGCCGGGCTCTAAGTCCCACCGTCGGGATACCGTAGTCTCGCAGGGTGCCGGCCGGGTCGGCTGTGCCGTCGGCGACTACGCCGGGTTCGGTAGTGCCGGCGATCGGTCGGTCATCGCCTGCCGTATACGGTTCCGCTTGTCGGGATGACCGCCTCCCTGGATCGCTGGCTGCGCATGGTCACCGCGTTGGGCGCACGCGAGGGTCCCGAACCGACGCCGGCGGGGATGTGCTCGGCGTGCGCGGATCTGCTGGCGGTGGGTGGAGCGGGGATCTTGGTCATGGCCGGCGGAGGGGTGCCCGGGGCCTCTTTCGCGTCGAACCTGCTGGCGGTGAATCTGGAGGAGCTGCAGTTCACGCTGGGCGTCGGGCCACGGGTCGATGCCTACACCCGCGGCGTTCCGGTCCTCGGAACCGACCTGGCCGCCCCCGGTGCCCGCTGGGTCGGCTTCTGTGGGCCGGCTGTCGAGGCGGGTGTGCGCTCTGTGTTCTCCTTCCCGCTTCATGTCGGCGCCGCCCGTATCGGCGCGCTGACCGTCTATCGGGCCGGGCCGGGTCCGCTCGGCGACGACACGTTCGCCGATGCGCTGATCCTGGCTGAGGTGGTCACCCGGGCGTTGTTGGCCGCCCAGGCCGGCTTGCCCGACGGCTCGCTGGCCGTCGGGCTCCGCAGCGAGGGCGCCTTCCACGCCAGCGTCCACCAGGCATCGGGGATGGTGTCGGTCCAAC
>JRHI01002507.1_pt1 | contig 12509 bp, 13 predicted proteins | sample 215371 | NCBI WGS metagenome assembly JRHI01 (sample SAMN02929681, study PRJNA255918) | sediment metagenome | biome: cave system; feature: Ice Cave; material: Sediment; isolation source: sediment from deep within a dark volcanic ice cave with no known source of... ...
CTCTAAGAGTACAAGAGTATGCGATCGCGATCTGCGCACAAGCACCCAACTGCCTCTCGAGTTGCCGACATTCATACGCGATCCCAGCCGGGCGCGCTTGCGGACTACCTGGCGGTGATGAGCCGCGCGGTGTTCCAGGCCGGGTTGAGTTGGGCGCAGATTGACCGCCAGTGGGAACAGTTTGCTGCGGCGTTCGGCGGCTTCGACCCGACGACCATTGCAAAATATCGTTCTGCAGATGTCGCTCGCATCGGCCGCACGCCGGGCATCGTTCACAGCGAGCGCAAGGTGAAAGCGACCATCCATAACGCGCAAACGATGCTGCAGTTAGACAAGCAACACGGCGGCTTCGCTTGCTATTTGCAGTCCTTTTCGACCTACGAAGCAATGAGCGCCGACATCAAAGAGCGCTTTGCGTTCGTCGGCGACGTCAGCGCCTATTATTTTCTCTATCGCGTCGGCGAGAAGGTGCCGTCTTTTGTGCGCTGGGCAAAGACGGTCAAGGGTGAGCACCCACGCATCCGAGAGATGGTGGGTATGGCCACGCCAGCGCCGGTGAGAAAGGCGCGGGGTAAACCCCGCGTGCTACGTTAAGAAAATTCGGTTAGCTGTTCTTCGTGCAGGTGGTGTCGTCGGTCTGATGCCACATGCCTTTTTCCTGATATCTGCCGACGTGGCGCATTTGCGTGTTGCTTATCTTGGTCAAGATATCTTGCGCGGGCGTCGGATGACCCCCGTAATAGAACGTCCCCGCCATCGTCATCGTATTGCCGCCGCCCATACCCTTTGAGGTCTCGACGCCGTAGCCGCCAAAGCTATCGACACCGACGGACACCAGCATGTTGGTTGCCTTTTCCCAACGCCAATAACTCTGCCCTGAGTATCCTTTGCCCTTGTACGTCTGCATCATCCAGACGCCGTTCAGCGCAGGCTGAAAGGTTATGCTATCTGTTTCCGTGTGCGCGGGAGCGTTGGGCATCGCCATCATCTTTGCCGTGCAGGTCCACGTGCCCACCAACCAATCCATGCTGCCGGGCTTGCTTTTCATGGAACTAGACATGTTGTCAGCGACGACAGCGCTGCCCGCCAGCGCGAGCAACACAGCGATACAAGATAAACTAATGACGGTTCGACGCATTAAGCTCTCCTCACAAGTGCAACGATCAAAGCCGCCAAAGCGGCATATGTCCTCTGGTTGTTGTCGTTCCCGCCGATATCTCCTGGCTAGACCAGCGACATCGGCGGGCGTCGCAGGTGTAACTTGGTCTCATCTTGATAGATGCTCGCCATCGCCACCAAATCAGGTTCGCTAAAAGGAGACCCGACGAACGACATCCCGGTGGGCAAATTGTGCAACCCGAATCCGTCAGGAACGCTGATCGCCGGGAGTCCCGCGAGGTTGGCAGCCTCAATGATATTAGATTCAACCATGCCTGGATAGACTTTGTCGAAGGTCGTGTCGACGGGGTACGCGACGGTCGCGAAGGTCGGCGCGACGATTGCGTCAACTTTTTGAAAGAGCTTTCTGAATTGACCACGCAGCGTCACCCGATAGCGCATCGCATCGATGTAATCAACAGCACTGACCACTAAGTATGAATAGCCGCCGCGGCGTCCCAGCGGATCGGTCAACGTTTGCACGCGACCGTCTTCTATGATATCGCGAAAGAGCGAAGCCGCCTCGCCGCTGATGATTGCGCCTATCATCGCATCATAGGGAGCCTCCGGCAGTTGGACCGTTTCAATGCTCGCGTGATTGCCCATGGTACGCAGAGCTCTTTCGAGATTTCGCTTCACTTCCGGTTGCACTTTGTCGGTCGAACCTTTCAGCAGCCCGAGCCGCCAGCGCGGGGAGAGGACCTCCGACCCGGATGGCGTGCCTGAAGCGCGAGTGACCGTTCTGCTGAGATGTCGCAGCGGCGGCCCCGACGGCGCATCCAGCGACGTCTTGTCCTTTGAATCGCGACCGGCGATCACGTTGAAGACGGTCAGCGCGTCGTCCGCTGTGCGGCAAATAGGGCCGACTTTGTCTAATGTCCAGCTGAGCGCCATCGCTCCAAACCGGCTGACGCGCCCATAGGTCGGCCGCAACCCGGTGACGCCGCAATAACTCGAAGGATTCAGAATGGAACCGCTGGTCTCGGAACCGAGCGCAAAGGCGACGAGGCCGGCCGAAACGCTGGCGCCCGAACCGCTCGAGGATCCGCCGCTCCAGTGCTCGAGGCTCCATGGCGTCTTGCATGGGCCGGTGAACGACGCATCCGCTTGGTTGTAGTTCATGCCGCCCGCGAGCTCTATCATCGCGAGCTTGCCGAGCAACACCGCACCCGCCTGTCCTAATTTTTCCACCGCGGTGGCATCGTAGTCGAATTGCTGATGCCGGAAGGGCGCCGCGCCCCACGTGGTTGGCGCGCCGCGCGCGGCCAACAGATCTTTGACGCCATACGGAATGCCGTGCAGGGGGCCGCGATCGTTACCGCGCGCCAAGTCATCGTCAGCGGCCCTGGCTTCACGCAGTGCACGATCCGGCATCGCAGTGACGAGTGCGTTGAGTTTAGGACCAAGCCTTTGCAGCCTGCGCAGATAAAGCTGCGTAAGCTCGACCGAGCTTATCTGCTTGGCACGCAGCATATCTCCAAGCTCGCTGACGGTTTTGAAGGCGATGTCGGCGTCGCTCATGATTGATCACCGTCGGCAGCCGTGAAGATAAAATCCGGCGGCGGCAGATCGCGCTTCTTGCGGTTGCGGAATGCCTTATTGATCGCGAGGTTGTCGTTTATGTCGAGCGCAATTTTTTCCGTCATCTCGGGCGATAGATGAGCCTGCGGCAACGTAGCGGCCAGATAAGCGGCAAGCTCGCGCGCGACTTTCGCCGGATGACGAGGCGCAGCGGGCGCCGGGCGCGCGGGCGTGTGAGGTGCGACGGGCTTCTTCGCGTGCGGTGACGAGGCTGGATCCGGCTGGGCAGCCTCGGCTATCTTTGTGGCCCCGACCGTAGCGGACAGTGCGGCGGCTGCAACCGCAGCCTTTGTCAAAAAAACTCGACGGCTTGGCATATTCCCTCCACGCGCGACGCGATCAAAACGTGGCGCCGCTGCAATTAGCGGTGCGATATGCGGTTGTACGGCGCAGCAGCGGTATTTGCATTCTAAAATCCGGGTGGGTTTGAGGTGGGTGAAGGCCGTCCGCGCTTAGAAATCAGCCCGGCCGGGCGCGACCGTATCAGATCGCGCCACGTCTTTGGATTGCATGAAAAGAGAAAGTCCAACCAGAGATTTCCTGCGGCGCCTATTTGCGGTGCAACCGCTCACGCGTCTGCGCAAAGAGGAAGAAGGTCAACCCAAGCTCCGGCGCGTGCTTGGCATACCGGCGCTCATCGCTATTGGCCTTGGCACCATGCTCGGCGGCGTCTTTACGACGATGGGTGTGGGTGCGCAATCGGCTGGGCCCGGCGTCATCATGGGTTTCGCCCTGTCGGGCATCGCCTGCATTTTCGTCGCCTTGTGCTACGCTGAGTTTGCATCCATGGTGCCGGTGGCAGGCAGTGCGTACACGTACGCCTACGCGACTTTGGGTGAGTTTGTCGCCTGGGTCATCGGCTGGGACCTTATTTTGGAATACGGAATAAGCGCCGCGCCGGTCGCATCAAGCTGGTCGGGCTCCGCGCAAGACTTCTTGCGCAGCATTGGGATCGTTTTGCCCGGCTGGGCCCAAACCGCCAAGCTCGATGCGGTCATGGCGCCCATGCACATCGGCTCCTGGCATTTTACCATGATCCACGCCATCCGGTTGGGTTCTTCGCAAGTCGACGTCATCGCATGTTTGGTCGTGCTGACCATCAGCATCTTGCTGGCGATCGGCATCAAAGAATCTGCCGGGACAAACGCGGTCTTCGTCGGCCTCCAGGTGTTTGCGTTTTTGCTGTTCATCGTGGGCTCCTGGTCGGCGATCAACGGCAAAAACCTTCATCCCTTCGCGCCTTTCGGCTTTCACGGCATCGTGCGCAGCGCGGCGCTCGTGTTCTTTGCTTATATCGGCTTCGATACCGTGACGGTGGCATCGGAAGAATCGCGCGATCCGCAGCGGGATATTCCCATCGCCGTTATCGGATCACTCATCATCGGCGGAATCTTGTACATGACGATCGCTTACATAACCGTCGGCGTTGTGCCCTGGCATCAGATCCAAAGCAACTCCGCGCTGAGCCAAGCAGCTCGGATGGCCCACAACAGCCCCTGGTTTTACAATTTCGTCACGCTGGGCGCGATTGCCGGAAATATTTCCGTCATGCTGACCTCGTTGCTTGGGCAATCGCGCATCTTCTATGTGATGGCGCGCGACGGCTTGTTGCCGCCGGTGGTGGCGCGAGTGCATCCGCGGTTTCGCACGCCGGCGCGCATGACCATCATAACCGGCATCGTCGTGGGCGTTTTGGCTGCGCTGGTACCGCTCGACAAGCTGTTGGAGCTCGTCAACATCGGCACGCTGTCGGCTTTTTCGATCGTCTGTCTCGGTGTGTTTATCTTGCGCTACACTCAGCCGCACGCATCGCGGCCGTTCAAAGCGCCGCTCGGACCGATTATGGCGATGTGCGGCCTTGCAAGTTGCCTATACCTGACCCTTCAGGGTTTGGCTCTAGCGACTTGGATCCGGTTCATCGTGTGGTTTGCCGTGGGAGCGGTGATCTACTTCGCCTACGGCTATCGCCATAGTTTCTTGGCGAAAGCCCATGCGGAAACGGAGGTCCCGCACTTCCCCGGAGTGCCCCCGCAAGAACCCGAGTTTATTGAGTAGCGAGACGCGCCTCTTCGACGCTTTCATAAAGTGCAAACTGGAATGGATTCGCCGACGGCACTATAGCGCGAATCTGTTCAGCCAGCTCGGCGCGGGTTTGGTTGAGCTCGTCTGCAAACGTGTCCGGTTCTCGTTCAGGGCCGCGGATGCGCCGGCGTTCGAGTCCTACGGCTTTTCTCGGCCCGCCATGGGATTGCGAGAACGTGCGGCAAATGTGCCCGCATGGATACGCACGCTGGATTTACGATCTGCCCGGCTACGCCGGCCGACGCAGATATGATTGCTCCACTCTTCGACGACTATCGCCAATTTTACAAGCAGCGGTCCGATCTTGCCAAAGCGCGAGCGTTTATTCGCGAGCGGCTGCGCAGCGGTGAATCGAACATTTTGCTCGCGCGGGAAGTCTCGCCGGAGCGCAGCGCCGTCGGCTTCACCCAGCTCTATCCGCTCTTCTCTTCGACGCAGATGCGCCGTGCGTGGGTTCTGAATGATTTGTTCGTCGTGCCAGCGTGGCGCCGGCGCGGCGTCGGCCGGGCTTTATTACTGGCAGCGCGAGAATTTGCCATCAGTTCGAACGCTGGCGAGATGTTTTTGGAGACCGCAGCAGACAATCACGTCGCGCAAGCCGCCTACGAGCAGCTCGGCTGGGAAAAAGAAGCGGTCTTTCTAAAATACAACCTGCCGTTGCCTTAAGCCGACGGCGCCACTCCGAGCGCTGCCACCGTGTCGTGCATCTTTGAAACGGCGTCCGCGTCGGCGAATTGTTCCTTGATACGTAGCACTTCGGGTAGGACCGACTTAAACGCGTCCACGAGCTTGGGATCGAACTGGCTGCCACGGCAGTTCATGATCTCGGTGAGCGCTTTGGTCGTGTCGAAGGCGGGCTTGTAAGGCCGCTGCGACGTCAGCACGTCGAAGGTGTCTGCCAACGCGCAGATGCGCCCAGCCAGCGGGATCTCTTCGCCTTTCAAGCCTTTTGGATAGCCCGCTCCGTCAAAGCGCTCGTGATGCGTCAGTGCAATGGTGGCGGCGGTGTTCAAAAGAGTGGACGCTTCGTCTTTGAGCAGATCGTAGCCCACCAGCGTATGCTGCTTCATGGTCTCGAATTCGAGAGTGGTGAGCTTGCCTCGTTTCAGCAGGATATGGTCGGGGATCGCGACGTTGCCGACATCGTGCAGCGGCGATCCGGCAAAAATCGACTCGACGACATTAGGCCGCAGATTCTGGGTCAGCGCGATCAAGCGCGCGTACTGGCTGACGCGGACAGGGTGCAAGGCGCTCTCGGGATCGCGGTATTCGGCGATGCGCGCCAGGCGATAAATGATTTTTCGCTCGCGTTCGATGAGCTCGGCCGTGGCGCGTTTGACTTGAGCAGCCAGCCAATCGGCGGTTTCCGATTCCTGTTTGTACCGCTCCGTGCGCGCGGCGATGTTGCGGATGCGGGTCTGCAGTTCCGACATATCGACCGGCGTTGAAACAAAGTCGAGCGCGCCGAGCGCGAAAGCTTCACGCCGGATGGGTTTGGCATCCGCGGGTCCGATCATCAATGCGGGCACTTCGCGAGACGGCTCCATACCGTGCAGGCGCCGCATCAATTCTAGACCACTTATGCCTGGTAACGAATGATTGATGACGATCAAATCCGGAACGCCGCCGGCTGTGCACCATTTAAGCGCTTCTTCCGCAGACGAAAATGGAATCGCTTCACAGTCCTCGATACCGCTCATCATCGACTGGAATTTCTGGCGGTCAGTGTCGACGCCGTCGATGATCAAAACCTTCATTACCCAGGGCCTCCAATGCGAACCGTACCGCAAAAGCTGTACTCGTTCAGTCGGTCCCCTAATTGGATGTTCGGCCTGCCCTCTGTGTGGACCGCGCCAGCGGGGGGAGGGTGTGACCAGGGCCACGACCGCCGACTCCAATGCCAGCGCTTCATATGTCTCGGCCTTTTAGCCGTTCTTACGGATATGAAGATTCGCATCACCATGAACGGCAAGGCGATAGATGCGCAAGAGGCGGCGCGCGATCTGCTACACCCGGATAAACTTGCGGAAAGAATGCTGCAGCAGAAAGCTGCCGGCGTCGTGTGTGACGACCATCCGATTCAATGCCGTCACTTGCACATCAAAGTCGCGAGCGGCAAAGTAGAGCTCGAAGGCATTTGCTGTGACGCCTTCCGGCAAAAAGTCTTAGCAGCGATGCAGGCCGTAGCCTAGCCTTTAGCCAGAAAGGCGCCGGCGAAGCCGCGCGCGTGCACGTAAAGAAAAAGGCGCGGGGTAAACCCGCGCCTTCACATTGTCAGCTTGGATTAGTTGGCTTTTTGTTGCGGGGGATGCGCCCGCAGACGATCGATCATCGCTTGGGTGGGTAGTCGAACCGCCTGCGCGAGACGCAGCGCTTTCAAAATCCGGATCGTATACCACGATACGTCAAATTCGTACCACTTCAATCCATGCCGGGCAGAAAACGGAAATGCGTGGTGATTGTTGTGCCAACCCTCGCCCCACGTCAGCAAGCCCACCCACCAGCAATTGGTAGATTTATCGCCCGTGCGGTAGGTCTGGTAACCGAAGCGGTGTGCTGCGCTGTTCACAAACCATGTGATGTGGTAGACAGCGACTAAGCGGACGAGCACTCCCCAGATGACCCAGGGTAAGCCGCCCGCGAAAAACAGCCCAACTGCAAGAAACACTTGCAGCGCAAGCGAGTATTTATCGAGGAAACGGTACACCGGATCTTTCCACAGATCGGGTGCGTAGCGTTGCTCTTCAGCCGAAGTCGGGCGCGCCTCGTTCGGACGATACAGCCAGTCGATGTGCGTCCAGAGCAAGCCGCGATGCGCGTCGTGCGGATCGCCTTCTTTGTCGGTGTAGGCATGGTGAATGCGGTGGGTGGCAACCCAGGTTATTGGTCCGCCCTGAAGCGCGAGAGTACCGAGGAACGCGGTGAGATACTCGAGTGGTTTCAAAAGTTTGAGACTGCGGTGCGTCAGCGTACGATGAAAGCAGAGCGAGATGCCAACGGCGCCGGTGAGATACCAGAGGACAAGCATAACCGCCAGCGCGGACCAGGAGAAAAACCCCGGCCACAGCGCTGCGAGCGCTCCGACGTGGATGAGGATAAGCCCGATGCGCGTACCCCAAAGGACTGAATGACGGGTTTCCGAGTTTTCGGAGGTGGTGATGTTCCTGGCGGACGTGGCCACGTATACCTCTAGTTCACTAGCAGTTAGCAAATACGTCTTGAGATTAATATGTTTCCTAAAGTGCCGCGACAACCATTCCGCGAGGTCGCGGCCAAGCTGCTTTTGACAACCGGGTTTTTCTCAAGCTGGGTTCGCTTGCGTACAAAACGAGTTAGCTTGTGCTTGCTTAGTCTGGTGCCCGCTCATACCGTTACGGAACTCTACCTATCTAATCGTCATAACGGGCCATGGTTCTAGTTGGTTCTCGCACTGGAATCTGGGACAGGACGATCAAGCTTCTTCATTAGATATCGGACTTTGTTGATATCGGGCTTCGTCGAGGTCCAGCTGGTCCAGAATTGGTATGAGTTCGCAGGCTTCTAAGTTTGCCACGCCAACGCTGCGCCAGCTCACACGTGCGGAGGGAGTTTATCAATGGATCACTATGGTCACAGTGTTTTTGTTATCAGAGCATCCACAATAGTGGGGTCCATTTTCTTCGTGCGTGATCATCGTTATAGGTCTCGTGTTCACTCTTGTCGGGTTGTACTTAAATTGGCGTATCGCGGAGAAATCCGGTTACCCGGGTGCGTACAGTCTCTTGATGTTGATCCCATTGCTGAACATCGTCGTTTTTCTGTATAGATTTTTTCAGAGTGGCCGGTGGAGATTCAAGCGCGGCGCGCGTCCGGGGGAACTAAAATTCCGCGCTAGCGTAATTTTCACTCGACTTTCACGCGGCTTTCACGTTGCCGTCATCCCTGTTTACTATGCTGGGACTGGGGGAAAGAGTATCGCAATGCCGGCAACAAGACATGACATTTTCGCGCCCTATTTTTCGCTGATGCTTGCGGTGGTGCTCGCAGGCGGTTTCAGCTCGTGCTCAGGTGGTGCCCTCCCGCAACCGAGTCCCTCTTCGCCAGCGGGCCACGGCAAGATTCGTCACGTCATTATCATCTTCCAGGAGAATCGCACACCTGACAATTTGTTTCACGGCTTGCCGGGAGCTGACATCGCCACCAGCGGAGTCAATTCGTCCGGCGCCACCGTTCCGCTTATCCCGATTGACATCGCCGCTCCCTACGATATCGACCACAGCCATCGGGGCTTCGTCACCTCGTACAACGGTGGTGCAATGAATGGCTGGGATAAAGTCAGTTTCAACTGCCCAAGTCATGCGTGCAACCCGCTGACGGCATTTGGGTATGTGCCGCCTTCTCAAGTACAACCCTATTTCCAAATGGCAGCCCAGTATACGTTTGCGGATCGCATGTTCCAAACCAATCAGGGGCCGAGTTTTCCCGCGCACCAATATATAATCGCTGGCACGTCAACCAATGCCATCGGCAGCGTGCTGCTCGCGGCTGAGAATCCAAACTATGATGGGCACGGAAACAGCTTGAATTGCGATGGCTCACCTCTGTCGAAGGTGGCGATGATCGATCCGTCAGGCAGCGAGAATACCCTCCTGCGGCCCTGCTTTGAGCACCCCACTTTGTCGGATCTGCTCGATGCCAAAGGCGTGTCCTGGCGCTACTATGATTCATACAACGGCGGATTATGGTCTGGACCCGATGCGATCGCGCATATCCGTAACGGCCCAGACTGGATCAACGTCGTCACTCCCGAGACGGCAATCTTGAATGATATAACTGCCGGGCAGCTGCGCTCGGTCTCGTGGGTCATGCCGACAGGCAGAGCATCGGATCATGCGTTATCGACCGATGGTTCCGGGCCCGCCTGGGTCGCATCTATCGTCAATGCCGTGGGTAGCAGCGCATATTGGAACGATACCGCCATCTTCGTCACTTGGGACGATTGGGGCGGCTGGTACGATCACGTAAAGCCGACGCTGTACAACTCGTACGAGCTCGGCTTCCGCGTGCCGCTGCTTGTGATCTCGCCCTACGCCCGCCCCGGATACGTCTCGCACGTGCAGCACGAATACGGCAGTCTGCTTCATTTCACCGAAGCGACGTTCAACTTGCCTTCGCTCGGCTACAGCGATGCTCGCGCCGACGATCTGTCCGATTGTTTTAATTTCAATCAAACGCCCATTACATTTCGGAGTATCTTGTCCAACATGCGTGCGTCAGACTTCTTGCGGCAACCGCCTTCGCTCGCTCCACCGGACACCGACTTTTAACTTCAACCTTTGCTAAAGGCTTTGGTCGGCTGCTGGAGCAACTTCGTTTTGTGCCCGCGGTAAGCGTCGTCTTTTCAGTCGAGTTGAAATGTGTTTCATGCGGCGATATTCTTGGCGTTGCTCAAGCGCGTTCGATTGTGAAAAACAAGGGCGGTGCGATGATTCTTTTTGACGATGCCGACCCGCCCAAGGGCTTGGTACTCGGCATCATGTGTTCGCAAGGCCACAAGACGCTCGTTCCGAAGAATTTTAGTTTTGAGCTGTCAGCGCTGACTCCGAAAAATACTGCCGCGGGAGCTTTGGTGGTCGCAACGGGCGGCATTGATATGTCCGGTAAGCCGATGAAACTGTAGGGTTCGTTGCGAGTCGAGCTATCGTCCAATGAAAGATTCTAGGAGCGCTCCTGAAGAGTATCCGCCGAGCAGCCCAGCTTCGAGTGGCTCATGGGCCTTTTGGTGTTCGCGCTCATCAGCGGCCTGAATCTGGATATCTGGGCTCACAACGTGTGACCAGCGATGAGCCTATGCTCTTGCCTTCGACCGGTGTCGTCGCCGATGCCGCGCTCCTCATACTCGGTGCGCGCGTGTCCGACGGCCTGGCGTTTTATGCGTTTGCATTCGCGCTGCCCGCATTGTACGCAGCGCTTTATGAAACCGCGGTGGCGCTCTCAGCCGGAATCGGCTGGCCCCCAAACTTGATTCTGGGAACACCGATCGTGTGCGGGATCGCGGGATTGCTGCTTGCCTACGCGTTTCGACCGCCGCTGGCGCCGGCCGCTGAAGCCGCCGGCATCTCCTAGAAAGCACAAACGGAACATCGATTCATTCCGTTCAAGTAGCGTGTCCGTGTTCAGAAAACTCGTGATTGTTTTGGCAGTGTCTCTCGCCCTCATCGCCGGATTGATCCCACGACCCGCGTCGAGCGCACCGACCTGCGACTATTCTTTCATCCTGCGGCAGCCGTCGTTTCAGCTCGTCGCTCCCGAAGAAAGCAGCGTCAACGCCCCGCTGGTGACGCCGCTCGGCATCGCTTCAGAAAACGGCGATTTTAGCGGTATTCAGTCGATAAAGCTCATTCCGGATAAGGGCAACCCCTTGACCGTCCCGGCCAAATTCAAAATGGCGTCGGGAAAAATAGCGACCACGGCGATACCTGAACTCAGTCCGTCCACGACCTACGATCTGTTGTTATACGTTCGAACCGTCGGCGCGCCGTCAGGCTGTCCCCGGACCTTGACCGAACACATCGCGCGGTTCACGACCGAAAGCGCTACCTCGTTGGATGCGATCGCATTGCAGCACGCCAAGGCTGCCGCCCCGTCGCACGGCAAGCCGAACGGTCCGGATATTTTCGAGAACGCTCTCAAAGAGTTGCGTTCATTAGAGTATCCGCCGTATGTCTCTTTTTTGATAACGACGCGATCCACGGTGAACGGTAAGGCCTTTGTGGAATCGTTTCGTTCGTCCGTGCGCAGCAGCGACGACTACGTGAGCACGCACTCGGTCCCGGTTGCGAGCACGAACAAGCCGCAATCGCCGTACGGCTGGAACATAAATATTCCCATCCTGAGCCAGCTGTTCCGCAACCGCAAGACGGACAATCACGAAGAGCCGTTCGGCGTGCCGCAAATGTCGCCGCTGTACGCGTTTGGTCTGCGGCCCGCCGCGCCGGCGGAGTTTTCACGCGTACGCCCGATGCCGACCGCTAGTTCCGATATCAAGACCCTCGGGCGCATTCGCGCGGTCGGGCGCGACTACGATGCGACGCTGCTGGGAACCGAGCCGTACTTCGCACGCTATGTCTATCATCTGAAGCTCACGCCGCTGGGAGATCCGAAGGTTTACCGCCTTCGCGAGGCCTGGGTGGACACGCAAGCGTTTGTCATTTGGCATTTGCGCGTCGACGGCATCTTTGAAAACGGGCCCGCTACGACCGTTCCCTGGGATGTCTACTACACGCTCGTCAACGGGCACTTGGTGGTGGCGCTAGAGTCCACGAACGCAACCGTGCATACGGGTGGCTTTTGGTCGGGCACCCCGGACACGGATTACAATGGGATCTCCTACCGTTTCTCTGATTTTGTGTTTCCGGAAAACGCGTCTGAGCTGGACTTTTTCAACGAATTGAAAACGGACGCGGTGCAATACTAGGCAGGGCGCGGGTAAATTTCCGCCCTCACGCTTGACGGCTCGTTGTGCGTGGCGCACAAATACCTTTTATGCACGGCACCCTAAGTAATAAAGCGAATGAATCTACATTTTTCGCGCATCGCGCTAGAGCGGCTCGGCGTCGGCGTTGTCGCCGCCGCACTGCTGTATCCGTTCGCCGGTTTGCTGGCTCCTATAGGCGCGTGGATGTGGAGCGGCAGCGTCGCGCGCGCCT
>JRHI01002508.1_pt1 | contig 12509 bp, 14 predicted proteins | sample 215371 | NCBI WGS metagenome assembly JRHI01 (sample SAMN02929681, study PRJNA255918) | sediment metagenome | biome: cave system; feature: Ice Cave; material: Sediment; isolation source: sediment from deep within a dark volcanic ice cave with no known source of... ...
AACTTGTCCAACAACTTGTCCAACGCCGGGTAACTGCTCTGATTGAGCAGGAAGCGTGAAGCCAAGACCCACCTTCGCCGCACTCTCTCTCCGCCATTCGACATTTTCGAGCAACTGCTTTCCGTACCGTGCAGACATTTCTCCATTCGCGTGTCCCATCCAATAATCAATGAGCAAGGTGCGCGCCTCACTCTTTTGCAAGATGGACTCACGGAATCGGCGAAATGGATGGAAGCCTGCCGACTCGCGTCCCATTTTCTTAAGAATGGGATGAAGGTTGTCCCGGGTGATATTTCGCGGAGACAAGGGCAGGCAGGCCACTGGATGTGTGAAATAGAAATCCGCTTTTGCGATTGCCGATGAAATCCATAAGTAGCGCAGCCAGAGCCGGAGCCAAGTCGATATCCCTTACTCCTGAATCCGTTTTGGGGTACGGTTCGATGCCGTTGCCCTTTTTGCTACGCTGTTGTCGTACATGGACTATCGAGCAGCTTGCGGAAAAATGTTTTCCTACTTCGAGGCCCAAAACTTCGGAGATGCGCATGCCACTTCCCGCCAGGAGAGCGTAGAGCACCTGATAGCGTGTCTTCGCTGCAGACAAAATAGTTTCGATCTCGTCTGATTCGAAGGTAGGTGTGTTCTGCTCGTTCTTAATGACGGCTGGAAGGCCGATATAGTTCAGGTCCCATTGCCGGGAGAAAAGCTGTTTGCCTTTGCGGTCTTTCGCAGTTGCAAAAACAGCGGCCACGACAAGGTAATAGTTTGTGATGGTCTTGGGTGAGAAACGTAGTTTGCCATACCCTTTCGTTTCGGTTTCCATCGTGGAGATTAATTCCTTCATCTCCGCGTTGTCGAAAGTGGCGATCGTGCTGTCCCCGATGTGCTCGTTAAGATAATCGACGGCACTCGCGTAGGCGTCCAGAGTGGTCACGCGGATTTTCTGGCCGCGCTTATTCCTCTGGCGGGATTTCAGGCGTCCAGAACGCATTTCAGCGAGCCACCAGGCAGCCTGTGAGCGAAAGGTGATCTCGCTCGGTTCCAGCGCGACGGCTAACTGTTTGCTGTCGTTGACTCCGTTCGCCATGATCCACTTGTCTGCTTTTCGTCGAGCCTCTTCCCGAGTAGCGCAAATTCCCAACGGGATATTTCTTTTCTTTCTTTCGAATTGTCCGGGGATGTCCAAATAGATGCGTAGGTAACCGGGTTTGTCCGGTACCCACATATCCGTCTGTCGCATCGCCTCTTGATACACAGTTCCATCCTGTCCAGTCCTAGCGTTCAAGCGTTTTCTCCTCGCTTGTCGCAGTCCTGGCGTCGGCGAAACAATAACAGGCCGAACGTTCGGGAGTCTATGGGCTTTCGACGATGACATTACGGTCAGCCTGGTGAGCGTTTTCCTTTCAAAGACCGATCCGAATTGTTCATGCTTGTGTTTCACACCGTCCAGCGCCATTTGACTGCGTCTTTTCAACGCTAGTGGGTGTGTTCATTGCTGGGCGAACAGCTCTCCGATTCGTTCGCAACTGCGCTTCTTTGCTGCAAGTCCGCTTGAGCCTTGGTCACTGTGCGGTGAGCGTAATAATTAGGATCGGCTTTATCTTGTGAGCGGTAATCGGCGATGCGCTGGATGATGGTTTCGGGATTGTCGCCGCGGGCGACAGCGCGTTTTGCATAGGCCCAGTCCGCTTCGGACTGGCTCTTATGTCCCGGTGCCATGCTCCGGCTGGCAGCTTGCGCGTCGCCAACGTAACGTGGAGCGCCGGGTGAATCTTCTTGCACATTGAAATCGCGAAGTCCGTACACCTGCTCGGTCTCATGGTGTACGCGCACGACGAACTCATCTTTGTATTTCCTGTTTGTAAATCCCGGTAGACGCAGGACCCGCGTTGTGTCCGTTGCTGCCGTATCCCCGCCAAATTGATTCGCCAGTGAATGAAGCAAGGATTCTCCCTGCTCTTGATCACAACCATCCACGCGCCAGACCACTTGATGTTTGTCGGGGGAAGTATCGAGGACGAAATTGGGTGCAGGAACATCCCCCGAGGTGCGGATTACCTGGAGCGATGCCCCCGCATTTTCGTCCAGATCCAAGTAGACATGCCGGATTTCCCGAATGTTTTCCTTTGTCCTGCAATGACCGCCTTCCTTGAGAGGATTCATGCCAACGAAGATGTCGGCTCCGGCCCGATTCTGCTCTGTGAGCCAGGTTTGAACCTGCGGGCTCGCGATTGCCTCCGCCGTGAGGATGCGCTGCATGGTTTGTCCGCGATTGCGGTTCCGCACCAGAACCGCAACTTTGTACTCGGGCTCATGCAGGGCCAGAACATATTCGCTCGCGGAAAGAAATCTAGGAGTAGAGCCTGCACTTCCGTTCATGCGTGCTCCTTCCGAGCAACGTACACGGCGCAAAAATCAAACACGTCGGCGTCGGGGTCGTAACTGTTGATCTCGAGAACTTCGGAAATGAATCTTCGCCCGGGTCGGCGTTCAATCTGGATAACGACGTTTAAGGAATCACCGATGTTGGTTTTAATGGCGCGGTAGGGCAGCTCCACGCTGCTCTGCAAGACGCAACTGGCGAAGCGGGCCAGGCCTTGCTTCGCGGAACTAGCGTGCACCGTGGACAGCGTGCCGGCATGACCGGTATTCAGAAGTTGCAGAAGCTCGAACGCCTCACTTCCACGGATTTCTCCGAGCAAAATACGGTCCGGTCGATGCCGCAACGAAGCTTTCAAGAGATCCCGGATCGAAACGGCGGGAACGCCGTTCTGGGCCTGCCGTGCCTCGAATCGTACAAGGTTCGTTTGTGTGAGTTGAATCTCGGCGGTGTCTTCGATAAGGAGGACACGTTCCTCGGGTGGAATAAACTTTCCGAGGGCTGTCAATAAACTAGTTTTTCCACTGCCCGTACCACCACAAATAAGCACGTTTCGGCGCTGCAGCACGTAGTCTTCGAGCCGGTTTGCCAGGTTCCGGTCAAGCGTCCCGCGTTCGATGAGATCCTGAATTTCGAAGTGCCGGGAATTGAACTTGCGGATCGTCAATGTCACCCCGCGCAAACTACAGGGGGGAATCACCGCGGCGACGCGGCTGCCATCGGGCAGACGGGAATCCAGAATCGGTTTGGCTTCCGAGATGTCATCACCCAACCGTCGGGCTATGTTCTTAACGGCCACCATCAGAGACCGTTCACCGAGGGAGACACCGGCCACCTGTTCCAGAAAGCCAGCCCTCTCGACGAAGACCTGGTCGGCGCCGTTGACCATTACCTCACTGACGGACTCGTCGAGGATGAGGTGCTCAATCGGTTTGAGAAACGGGAGAATGGTTTCGAATCCGTTCATCACAACGCCCCATCTTCCAGCTGCTCGAAATACGACTTATTGGGGTCGTTGTAGTAGGGCTTCAGATAACAGAAAACCGGCGGGTGAGGATTCAGTCCGTCATACGCAATCGTGACCGACTGCGCGTTCCGCAACTCCGTAAACGTCTTCATGTCGAAGCGAAAATCGTTTTGTGTGTTGTAGCTCTTGGAGGCCGTGATGTTGGCCCGGTGGGACAAGGCATTTCCGGTAAGCAAACTGACGCGGGCGTCATGGCCGCTTTCCGACAGGTTGTAATTGACCTTGAGGCGGTCCTCCCGTCCACACATTTCACTGGCGGTCTTGGCCGAAAAATCGTCCGACAGCGAAAGGAAAATCTTGGTGCGAAAGGTCTGCAAGAGGGTCCGCCAGCTGTCCCCCGGCAGTGTCGAGCGAAGCGAGCTGATGCTTTGCGTCGCGACGATCGAAATGCACTTCGCCTGGCGGGAAAGGCTAAAGAACTTTTCGTCGCCTGTCGGATCGCTTTCGCCGACGGTAGCGAAGTGCTGGTATTCATCGCAGAGGAATAAGACCTGGCGAAAATGTTGGTTACGGTTGGCTTCAATGCGGGGAATGCGATTGAGAACAGCGCGTTCGAAATCGAGCTTCATCATGACCCCGATGGCCTTGGCCAGACCGGCGTTCATGCCAACTGGAAAATTCAGCCCACACACGAGGCCACTCTCTGCGAGCCAGGAAAAGGATGGCAGCGGTCTTCCGTATTTGTTTCCGATGTTTTTCTCGGGGTCATAGCACTCGCGCTTCGGGCAGAAGACGCGCTTGACCTTCGGGTTGTCATCGAAGAGCGACAGAAAAACGGAAATGCCTTCCACGATGGAGGTGCGCAGCTTCGGCTCCACGCGCTTCCAGTCGTCGAAATACCAGCGCTTCACCGCTTGGAGTTGTTCGAGCTTGTACGGGTCCGCCTGCGCTGGATCGAGAATGGTCCGAGGTTCGGAAGCGATCCCTTTTTTTCGCAGCAGGTCTCGCAGCTCGGGGCTGGCTTCGGCCACATACCGGTCCTCTTTCGGTTCGTGTTTGAACCCGAGGCCGGCCAGGTCGGCAGCTCGCTCACCGAAGACTTCTGGTTGCAAGGCGACGAAGTGCCGACCGAGGATGATGTCTTCGGCCTCGTGAATCCGTTGTTCAAGCAGAGGTGGTGAGATCGCGCACTCATAGACGTTGAAGAGGGTGACGTACTCGTAAGCGATCTTGTGAAGCAGGATGATGAATTTGACGAGGTTGGTATAGGCCTGTTGCCAGAACGGTTCTTTGCCTCGTCCGAAAAGATTGTTTAATAAGGATGCGATGTTGAAGGCCAGGGCATAGGCGTCGAGGTCGTTATGGAGCGGGTTGTAACGGTACTCGGAGTCGAGACTGATTTCGATGTAGTCTTCCGCGCGTCCGTGGCGTTCGAGTATCTGTTCGACCTTTCTACAGAAATCCCCCTTTACTTCGAGGATGAGTCCGCCAATGCGCTCTTCTTTACTTTCCGTTTTATAGGCAAAAATCTGTTCTGCAAAGGGGTACATTCCGCACGCGGTTTTGCCCGAACCTACCGCCCCCAGAATCACGATGCCGGTGTACAAACCGCGCTCGGGAATCGTGAGCCATTGCGGAGTTTCGGATGGTCCGGGTTTCCGCGGGTTGTGTACCTCGCCGACGACAAGGAAAAGGTCGTCTCGCTTACGTGGGTCCGGGTAACGGGAGAGCCGTCCCGGTACGATGCGTTCCCTGAACTTCAGTGTGGCGATGTAAAGCCCAGAAAACACGCCGAGGTACACCAGGTACGGAGTCGTGAACAGACAGAGGTTGTAGATATAGCGAAAACTCAAAAATGCATGGGGTGCGCGGAGTGAAACGACGCGCAGGAACAGAGGGTCTTCCGGGAACGGATGCCAGATGAAAAGGAACACCCCCGTCATCATCGCGAGGAACGCGGCGACGAAATGCCGCGAGACGAGAATCCGCCGCATCATGATTTCAGTTGCCCCTCGGCAACTCCGCGCTTTCCGGCTTCCGCTCCGGTGTTCCTGCGTTGTTCACGCCACTTGCGGTAGTCCTGGTCACGCCAGAGCGTTTTCTTGATCGCGGCATTGATGACATGGTCCGCGCTGCTCTCGATGAATTGCGCGTACTCATCCAGCAGCACGCTGACGGGTTCCTCGATCCGAAATTCCCGCGTGAGAATGGCTGGCGCTTTCTTGATGATGGACATGTTGTTCCTCCTCTTGGATTCAACTTCCGAAACTTGGCTGGCCCCGGTGGAAAAAACACCGGCACCGGTCAAGGTGCCGCAGGGCGAGAGCGACCCCAAAAACTTTTTGGGCGGCTGGAAGCCGAAAAAGTGGGGTCGCTCCCGCCCGATTTAGTGTTTTTTCCACCGGGGCTCTTTTCTCCGGGATTCGCGTATCTTCCACACTCTTCGGGAAATGGCCGTCCCACAAAGTGAAGAACCCGGTGCAGTCGAATGTGCAGAATGTCGTTATTCCCTTCTTCACCCGGCTACCTCTTCCACTTCACCGGATACAGTGAAGGGCCTTAAAATTTGCGCATCGAATTGAATGTGGTGCGAGATTGGACTTCCGGAAAGGTGGCCGCGGATTTCCGATTCGTCCAAGCGTCCTGCCTTCCACGCACGGTAGAAATGCTCAAACCTATCTCCGGTAAATCGCTGCTTTGCGAGATTGCGAAACACCAGGTCCGCTTCCGTTAAAGCCGGGTACAGCTTCAGATCCCACGCCTTGCGAATTGCGAAATAACGAAGCAGGTCCTCGGCGGGATTCGATTCGAGCGGGACGGTGACGACCGAGTCAAACATCTCCCGCGCCTTGATGAAATGCGCCGTGTTCCGGGCCAGATAGAGAAAGCGAAACTCGCTGAGTTGTCGAAAGAGCGGCAGGTAGAGTTGCAGATGATGGATGAATCCCGCGAAGTTGGTTTCGAGCCCCTGGATGTAGGTAAACGTGACGACACGGCGAATGGAATTCGCTTGTGGAAAGAACATCGGGAACCGGTCGACGAAGTACCGGATCGTGGGCTGAACCGTGCGGTCCCCTTGATACGTTTTGGACGGAAGATGGTGTGTCGCGACCTTCCCCTCTTCACAAAAATAGGCGACCTTGTCGGGCTCCGTTTCGAGATAGCAAAGGTCCGGGTTTCCCAGCACAAAATCGAGCATGGCGATGCGGGCCAGGATGTATTCGATTTCGTGCTGACGCCGGTTGCGCAGATTCTCGCGGCCGATCCGGCGGTACACCTTCCGCGCAAACAGGTGGTACACAGCGCCATGCTTGGCCATGGGCCTGGTGCGCGCGTGTTTCTTGGCCCGCAATTTGTTCCAGAAGAGCGTCGTCCGTTTACCCCACTGCGCACCGGTGAAAGCGAGGAACTGCCGCGCTACGAAGTAGCCGGAATGCGTGGCCACAAGGTAGAGGAAGCGGGCCTCCTCCTCGGTGTATCCGAGCGCCTGCAGAGCAGCGATATGGACGGCCGGGATATTCATAAGGAAAGAATCCCCGCAGTAATTTCGCGTTCATCGAGGATGCGGCGAAGACGCGAGGCATCCTCGCGCGGAGCATAGATGGAGAATCCCGCTTTTGCTTTTTCCGCCAAGGCCCGTGGACGATAGTTGCGCGTGGCCAGTTCCAAATCGATGTGCCTACGATCCGACTCCGCGTCCTCGTATTCCACACGCAAATCGGGAATCTGTATCTTTCCGTTCACGACCGACAGGCCATGTTTTTCGGCGACTCTTGCCCTTGCTTCGTCACGGTCGCTATCGGGTCCGAGAGCGGCCAGATCGTGATTCAGATTTCGTTTTAATTCGTAATCCAGAACGGCGCGGAGAGGGCGGCCACCGTCGCGCTCGATGCGGGCCGTCTCTGTGTGGTAAACGCGATAGAGGTCCGCGTCGTGTTTTGCTTCCCGGGGTTTGACGAGGCCGTGATACACGGACTGGTCTTCGGACAACCGCCCCGATTTCTGCAGCAGGCGCTTTCCAGCCTTGGTCAACGTGAAGACTCGAACGGTTTTCTTTGGTCCCACGCCAATACTTTTTTCAGACACCAGGCGCTGGTCCTTGAGACGGCGGACTTCGCGTTCCATGCGATCGCTGTCCCCGGCGTAGCCATACCGCGCGAGGTCATGCGCCGGGACGACACGAAACGTGCCAATTTCCGCAAGCGTTGTGATTTCCGAATCGCGTACAAAGTAGGTTCGTTCGCGAAGGGAGTAGGCTTGCGGCGAATCGTGGGATTCCGGTTTTCGGAGAACTCCTCGCGAAGAGTCTCGATCGTTTTCTCCCGGAACATCTTTCGCTGCCGTCCGTGTTGCAGTGACTAGGGGTGAGACACGATAGTCTCGCACTGCCTCAGACTCGTGAGACTCCGGCTCCCGGGGCTCGTGCGGTCCGTGGGAATGGGTGTCGCGGGACATGTCAGGACTCTTCCTCGTCCATGGAGGGAACGGGTATTTCGACCTGGCCGACCTGGAACTGCCGGTCGATGTGCGACAGCTTGCGGCCCGTGTTCTTGAGAAAGAACTTTCTCTGGAGAAGGAGTACGGCGCTGAACACGTTGAGGAACAGAATCAATCCCGCAACCGAAATCACGGTGCCATACGCATGAAAGACGACGGCCTTGTACGGCGCCATGAACTTCAATTGGTCCATGAGCCAGAACCCATAAGCCAGCAACAAGGCGATCGTGAGCAGGAGTGCGTTGGCAACCATGGTTTGTCTCTCTTAGGACCAAAAGTTGGAATGACAGGGGACCGGCTTTATCCCGAGAGGAGCGGGCGGGAATCCGCAGCAGCCGAGGCTCTCGTGACGCGTGCCGTTTGTTCGGAGGGCGAAAGCGGGTGAGATGGGCTGTGGCCTACGCGAGGAAGAAAAACGCAGGGGAAAGAACGAAGTGGCGCGCGGAGGTTGGGCCGAGGCTCCCAGGTGGACGCCCGCGAGTCCTCTTGGTCCTGTCTTCCGTGAGGGATTCATTTGAACGCCTGGTCTTCGCGGAAATAGGAAATCGTCAGGCCCAGCGGATTGATAGGAATCAACTCGTTGGGCACGCGAGTCTGAAACACAAACACAAAATTCGCGGTATAGAGATCGCGTTTCAGTTCGCTGTGATCGGCGGGGGAGTAGTAGACGAGATAGAAATCGACGCGGGCACGATACGGAGGGTTTTGCATCTGTTCCAGCGAGATCTTCTTTACGTCCACGTCAATCTCGGGTGCCGCGGTATTGGTCATGAATTTCCGGAGAATGTCGTCCTTGCGGTAGGCATCGAGAATGTCGTTGGCGAGCTTGCCGTCGAGAAAGTACATGGACTTCCCGAAATCGTCCTGAATCGTGTAACGGTTCCGGCGGTAGTAGAGCTTGGAGAACTGTGAGAGAAAGTATTTGGCTTCGGCGTCCTGCGGCTTGTATTCGAGGTTGTGATAGTTGATGGCTTCGGCGCGGCCCAGGTCGTCGATGCGGATCACGAGCGGCCGAAAGTTTTCGAACGTCCGAATGGTTCGAAGGTCCACGAGAGCGAGGGCCACAGCGATAAGTGAAACAAGCACGAGCGCGATCTTCAAATACGTGTTTGTCACCATCGGATCACCATACGATTCGAGATACAGGCGCTTCGCGTTGTGGAATGTGGCATCGCGGTCCATTACAACTCCCTCGCCAGCGCTTCGAGAATTCCGGTGGAAGAGCCTCCGGCAGTACCGCTGAAGATGTGATTGGTGAGCGTAGGAATTTTCAAAAGCACGTAAATTGAAGCAACGAAGGTAATGAAGAGCACCGGAAACCAAGCGATGAGCTGCGCGGTGGAGAGCGTGCCCGCAGGCGGCAAACGAAGCACACCGCGCATGAGATTTCCGATGACATACACCACGGCGGCAGCGATGACCTGGTAGAAGGCGTACTGGAGGAAACAGCGAAACCATCCCCAAAAGAGCCATTCGAGTTTCGGAACAATAAAGAACGGTACGAAGATGGGTCCAACGAGTACGCAGACCGCAGTGGCGATGAATCCGTACGCGATGACGACAAAAGCGATCGCCTGAGCTGCCGCTAGGAGAATGATCACGACCACGTAGATTGCGGTTCCCAGCACATCGCCCCAACTCGGGGAATCCATTCGGGATTCGAAGTCCGCAACCTGGGTGACGACGTTCTGGATTTGCGCCTGATCAATCTTGCTCGAAAGGAACTGGGCCTCATCGGTGACGAGGTTATGAAAGCTGGTTCCGATGCCGGGGATCGGCGTGCTGTAGTAGTTGACCATCGCAAAGCCAAAGCTGATGGTCAGAAGCAGGCTCGCAAAATTATCAAAGTGGAAAGGAGACTTGCCGCTGGCGGAGGCGAGAGCGGATTTCACGCCGTACCAAGCAATCAGGATGGTAGCGAACGAACGAAAAAGATTCTGGCCCATGGCGTCGAAGAAGCCGAGATTCTGCGTGAGCAAATTGTTGATCGCCTGAAAGATGTACTGCAGGAAATCGTTTTGCACGGTCGTCAGCTCCTTCGAGGCTGGGCGTCACGTTCCGCAGCCTTACGGCATGCGGAAGTTTTGCAGTGAATCGGTGATCGTTCCGGTGACCTGCGCCATATTTCCCGCAATACTCGCCTGCCGGCCGATATCGGTGTTGATGGCGTTCGTAGTGGCATCCCGCTGTTGCTTGGCCAGGACGGTTTGCTGTTCGAGAAGAGAGGCTAGGAGTTTGTTGGAGTCCTGAACGGTTCTCAGGGTGAGCACTCCGGCTGCATTGATTTTGTTGAGCACGGAAACTTCGCTGTTGAGACCGGCATCGTCCGAAAACGAATCCTGTTCCAGATTTCCCCCCGCTGTATCAATTGTTCTACGACGGCCAAGAACCTCCGAAACTGCCGAATCTGCTGAAAAGGAAAACGTCGGACGATATCGCTTGGGGCGAGTCGGGTAAAAGTGCATTCTATCTGCAAAACTTACCGCGTACCTGAGCAAAGCGAGCGACTCGGACTGAAAGCTGCTGCTGTCGATGGCACAGAAGGTCGCGGCGGGTCGAGAGAAACGAGTTGCAAAAGCAGCTTGAAAAGGGAATGAGCGGGCTGCGCTAATTGGCACCGCCCGACCCTTAACCGCCAAACTCTGACTAACTCCGTTTGCCTTCTTTTGCTTCTTTCACCGGATGACTTCCGGCGACCGAGTCTTTTTTCTTGGAAAGTTCGGCGCGAACTTCCGCCGCGAGTCTTGCAGTGTCGAGTTTGTAGCGGGCCGCCGTGACTGCAAGATTTGAGTCTTTGGGCAGTGCCTGTCTTGGATTGTAGCCGGGGCAGTACAGGTCCGACACGAGTGAACACACAACGAAGAAGCGATTCACTTCCTGCGAGTTCATGCCACGCACTTTTTTTTTCGCGACGGACTTGTAGTCCGCCGTTGCGCCCCCCAACGCGGCTTTGGTCTTTTTCTCGTCCCATCCATAAATGCGGCAGAGGCGGCGATGGTTGTCGTGGCCGAGCCGCTCGAAGTAATCGAGCGCAGCCATTTCGAGGTCGGGATGCGAAAGCGTGGCGGGAAGCTTCCTGCGAATCGCGTTCAAGATACGAATACGGGTCAGTTTCTCGATACGTTCGGCAAGCAGTTCCTTTGCTCGCGCTTCGTGTTCCTTTGGCGTCGCTTGGTAGTGCTTCACGCGAGCGTGAACCGCGCATTTCTCATCGCGGCAGACGTAGCCCACTTTTCCTCCGTCAGCTCCGTCAGTGACAATTGCGGGTTTGGTGTGAGGACACTCCGCCTTCTTCACGGTGCGGTACTGTCCTTCATACAGGACATCCGGCTGGCGGCGCTTCACCTGCCATGCTGGGGACCTTGGTGATGCGCAAGGGTTTTTCCCCCGCAGCCTCCAGTCCCGTCACGCGAATCTGCACGAGCGCATCGATTTTCATGTGGTAGCAGTTCCGGTCGGTGCAGATGGACTCTTGCCGCACTTCAGGAAAGAGGAGTGGATTGTTTCCGGTTCGCTTTGGACACTTCGCACAACTTCCTGCCGTAGGCAGAAGCGCTTCGTCCTGCGGGTCAAACGGGGCGTTCGTGATGTCCAAGTGGACTTCCCGCTCGACCCATTCGCGAAGTTGCCGGACGGTAACCGCTTGAGCCTTTGCGTCCTTCAAAAGGGCCGTTGCGGTGCGATGGCCGGGGAAGCATTCCTGCAACGCACGTCTTTGGTCGTTCGGCTGTAGACGCGCAATCTCAAACGCATGCGCGACGGTGAGCTTCCCGGTGTAGAACGCCTGCTGGACCTCTTCGACAAGGTGCGTCAAGCGCAGACGGGCGTAGACATATTTCTCGGACCTGCCGATTTTCTCGGCGAGGATTTCGACGGTGTAGATATCGGGTTGCAGCCGTATGAGCGCGGCGTACCCGCGTGCTTCGTCCAGTTCATGCACGTCGGCGCGTTGGAGATTCTCGATGAGTTGCAGTTCCAGGCATTGCGTGTCAGAGAGTTCGCGGACACTCGCGGGGATGGAATCTCTTCCGGCCAGTTTCGAAGCGCGGTAGCGCCGCGCTCCTGCCACGAGCTCAAAAGAATCCGGCTCTCCGTCCGGCAGCGGACGGACGAGCACGGGTTGCAAAACCCCGTACTGCCGGATGTTGTCGGCAAGTTCGGCGAGCTTGGTCTGGTCAAACTGGCGTCTGGGATTGGTTTTCGATTCCTGAATGCGGGAGAGCGATATATCCTTTACTAAAGACATAGGCTGTGGGGTTACTTCTCTTGCGTTTACTGCGGTTGCCGTTGCCATGATTTTTCTTCTCCTTATCTCTTTTTAATTTCGTGATTCAGTACTCATCGGGAAGCAATAGGGTGGTATGGGAGCGCGTCGATTCCGTGATTACCCAAACCACGTCTCCCGCGTTTGTCCGGTAGCTGCTCATGAGCCGGAACCCGTTTTTCAAGCTGAATTGGTTTTCCCTGCGGTCGTCTTCGGGGATGTCGCCCCAATCGCCCGTCACGTGGCGCGACAGGAACTCCATCGCGTTCTGTCCGGCTTTTTCGAGAGCGGCCAGCGCGCCGGGTGTGGCAACGAGCTGGCCCAGGTCAAACAGCGGTTGTTTCGTGGTTTTTTGCATGATGTATTTCTCCTGTGCGCCGGTTAAACCGGCGAGGTGTAGTGAA
>JRHI01002509.1_pt1 | contig 12505 bp, 10 predicted proteins | sample 215371 | NCBI WGS metagenome assembly JRHI01 (sample SAMN02929681, study PRJNA255918) | sediment metagenome | biome: cave system; feature: Ice Cave; material: Sediment; isolation source: sediment from deep within a dark volcanic ice cave with no known source of... ...
CCCCATGGTCACATCCTTGACGTAATGCAAGGAGTTCTCAATGATCCAATGTCCTCTTTTCAGCTTGAGCAAGCGCTCAGGGATGGCAAGAGTGGCAGGCAAGCTGGTCACCCCATAGCGGACCGCCTCTTTCCAGACGCCTTTGGATTGCCAGCTTCGGCGAATCTCAAAGACGCGGCTCCAAGCCAGGCCAATTGGAGTAGCCCTTGAGTTCTGAAGACACCCGAATACTGCGGATGTCCCCACGTCCATGTGCTTTCTCCGCCGTTTGAGCCTGTTGTTCAGGTAATCGCAGGACCCTCTCGCCTGCTCGTTTTGGCGGTGGGAGTGGAGCAAAGAGCACGCGCAGATCTTCCAGCAGTTGAGGCTGGTTTCCCTTCACCAGAAACAGATAATCCCCTCCTGCCAAGAGAAGCGCCAAGCACAAGCAGCTCTGGCAATACAAGGCATCTCCCGTGAGCACTTTGCCTTTCCAATCAATGTATTGGATGAGGCGAGAGGCTACTGCAAGCTCACTTTTCTCTTTCTTTTCTTCTTGCTCCTGTTCTTCGGAGAGCTTGCTCGTCGTTTCGACGTCTGGTGGCTCCCCCTTGGGTTCGACGTCTGTTTTCTCCACATGCCCTTGGGTCAGCACGTTTCCCGTCTGATGGTCCACAAGGCTCACGGCATGGACTGGATAGCTCTTCTTCTCTTCAAACTTCAATCTCCCCCTCTGTGCTTTTCCATCAATCGACACCGCACATGCGCCTCGTTCCTGCTTGTCTGTGTGCAAGATGTGCAGCAAGATACGGCGAAATGCTGTTTCTATCTCTTCTGCGCTCACTCTCCGAAAAAGACGTTGCATCGTGGTTTGGTGGGGAGTCACCCCCTTTTCAAACCCTAACGCCCTTTTTATCTCCTCACGCGGGTCCTGCTCCCCATTCAGCTATGGCCAGTTCTGAGAGATGATGAGAAAGGATCGCGGCCAGTGCTAATAACAAGATCGATGTAATACTGAACCGTTTCCCTTGCTTTCTTCGTGGATTGATCACGTGCTCACAGGCACTCCGCCAATCAATTGGTTCTGGATGTTGCTGAACTATTCCCTTTAGACAATCTACGATGGTTTCGCTCTACTGCATCTGCCTCTTCTTTCTGGATGGATCGGTTTTTGTTGAGAACCCAATCCTACCAGAAAAGAGGCCTTTTGTCTCTTTTCCTTTGTTCGTTTAGAACGCATAAGCCCTGGTTGCGGGCTGACGTTTTAATAGAAGGAATAATCTCTTCCATATAAGGCTAAAAAGACCAGTTCTATATTCTTGTGACTATGCTCTTGACAGGAGAGAGAGAAGCTGGCACAATCGGCATAAGCAGTCATATAGAGGAGATGAAATTTTTCAACTATGGTACAGTCAAGCAATAGACCACAAGCCCCCCTTCAGGAGGCTATAGAACATCACGATACACAAGCAACTCTCACCGTCGCATTTCAGGGTGAACGAGGCGCCTTTGGTGATGAAGCAGTACGCTCTTATTTTGCGTACCAAGCCCAGCACGGCCTGGAACCCGTTCCTTACCGTACATTTACGGATGTCTTCCGTGCTGTCGCATCAGGCGAGGTCGAGTACGGACTTGTTCCGGTAGAAAACTCGCAAGCGGGCAGTATCAACGATGTGTATGACTTATTACGCCAACACGACCTTTTCGTGATCGGTGAAATCGGCCACCCCGTCAATCACTGCCTACTGTGTTTACCTGGACAACAGATCAGCGCTATCACACGAGTTATTTCACATCCGCAGGCACTTGCACAAAGCGATGTCTACTTACGCGAACTAGGAGTCGAGATTGTCGCCACCTATGATACGGCAGGCAGTGCGAAGATGATTCGTGAAGAGCAGCTCCATGGTGTCGCGGCTGTGGCGGGAGCGGGAGCCGCCGACATCTACCAGCTAGAGATACTGGCAAGCGGCATTCAGACCATTAAGGATAACTATACACGCTTCATAGTGCTCAGCAGAGAGTCTATTTCACGCCGCGAAGGTGCTGCAAAGACGATGTTAGTGATGGCAACGGCACACCAGCCTGGTTCACTCTATCAGTGCCTGGGCGCATTCGCCGCCAACAAGATCAATGTCCTCAAGCTAGAATCACGCCCATCGCGCCAACGTGCCTGGGAATACGTTTTCTACCTCGATTTTGAAGGACATCGTGAGGATCCGTCTGTTCGTGCAGCCCTGGCAGACCTAGCAGGGCACACCACCTTCTGCAAAGTGCTAGGCTCATTTTCCAAGAGTATATAAAGCTATCAAGGAGTGATATTGTCGTAGGGGCCTGATTTATCACGCCCGTCGTGGAGATACACCATGTCCATGACGTTGACCATGTGGACGAGCGGGCGCGATAAATCAGGCCCCTACGACAATATCACTTCTAGACAAAACTTGTTATCGCCTAACTTTTAGTGTATTGATGAAGTTGGTAGCCAATCCTTCGTAGGCTTCTGAATAATACTCTTCAACGCGCCCTGCATCACACAAGGTGGTCAATGCCGAATCAATGGGCAACTGTGCTAGCAGCGGTGCCCCTGTCATACCCACAAGGTCTGTACCATTGCTAGGGCCAAAGATCTCGTAGCGCTCTCCATTGGGGGTCTCGAAGTAGGACATGTTCTCCACGACACCAACAATGATACCTTTCAATTGGCGTACCATGTTGATACATTTCATCACGATCATGGTTGCCAACATTTGCGGAGATGACACGATGACGATTCCATCCACGGGTAGAGACTGTAGCACCGTCATAGGCGCATCTGATGTGCCAGGAGGCAAGTCTACCAGGAGATAGTCCAGATTACCCCAGTCCACATCGCTATAGAACTGCTTGAGAGCGCTAGAGACCATGGGGCCGCGCCAGACAACTGGGTCGCTCTCATTCTCAAGGAACATATTCATTGACATGACCTTGATACCTGCCTTGCTCCTCATCGGCTCAATACCACCACTGGCAGCCTTGTTTGGCTGACCCTTCGTACCAAACATACGGGCGATGCTTGGGCCAGTAATATCACCATCAAGAATGCCAACGCTCAAACCCTGACGGCGCAATGAGACCGCTAACAGTCCAGTCACGAGCGATTTTCCAACGCCACCCTTACCACTCATAACCGCAATCACTTGTTTGATCTTGCGATCTGCTGGTGCGGAGGACATTTGCAAAGGAACGCCGCGCCCCACCGGAGCTTTTTTAGGTGCGACCGAGATTGGATCACCGTGAACAGAAGCATTTAAATCTGCTAAGAGTAGATCGAGTTTCTCTGGTGTAAAACGGTGCGTCCGCGCTCCTCCCGCCACACTTTCTCGCGCACCGATAGCACAAGCTGTGCAAGGCAAGCCATGACCATGAAAAACCTTGACCGTTACGGGATGCTTTGACACAACATCATGAATAATCATGTCAGCAGTAATTGTTTCCGCCATATACGTATATCCTCGTGCGCAGTACGCAAAATACCCTTCGTATACTGCTCTTTAATCATAACATAGGACAGATTCGAGATAAAAGACAATTCCGACTTCTGCACTCTGGTATCTATTATACCATACCGATTGCGTGTCGGGAACGGGTATGTTATTATGAAGAACAAAATACAAGAGTTCACTGATCTGCAAAGGAAACACTGTATGGAGCTAGAGAACGAAGCATCTTATCTTAAACAAGTATCACTCTTCGCCAGCCTTCCTGATGAAGACGTTCGCACGTTAATGTCTGTTGCAAAACGCCGCACCTTTCGTTCTGGTGAGGTGATCTTTCATCGCGATGACCCCGGTCAAGTGCTCTATGTGATCAAAGAAGGCAAGGTAAAAATTTGTCTCATCAGTCCCGATGGGCAAGAAATAGCCCTAGTTGTGTTTGGAAAAGGAGAATGCTTTGGGGAATTAGCCCTTCTTGATGGCCTCCCTCGCTCTGCCGATGCCATTGCCTTAGAAAAAGTCGAATGCTATACCCTGCAACGGGGTGATTTCCATGGCTCTATCATGAGAAACCCAAAGATCGCCATTCAGGTGTTAGAGGTCCTTTCCAAGCGCTTACGCAGCACGGATCAGCAGGTCGAAGATTTGATCTTCCTGGATGTCTATGGGCGTGTAGCCAAGAAATTGTTGGAGCTATCTGAGACACATGGAACAAAGGTTGATGATGGCACACGCATCGAGGTACGCTTAACACAACAAGAGCTAGCCTCTATGGTTGGCGCCTCGCGTGAAAGCGTCAACAAAGTGATGGGCTACTTTACCGACAAAAAGTTCATCAGTAGTGATAAGCACCGCATCACCCTCCATCGCGTAGAGGATTTACGGCGACGTATTTACTAACTGATAGGGGCGCAATGAATTGCGCCCACCATGTCTGTATTACCTAAGAGACGGGCGCAATTCATTGCGCCCCTACACGGAGGCAAATCATTCCAGCACGCGACGATCAGCTCACAACAGAGAAAACACGTACCGTAGTAACAACACTAGCTCCGCCAATGACACCCATTTCAATAGGGGTACGTCTGCGAGCATTATTTACAGCCATACGTCCTCGACAATGGACGAAAAATCTTGCGGTCTTTATCGGACTCGTCTTCGCACAACGCTTACTCAACCCGCTCTTAGGCGAACGAGCCATACTGGGGTACCTTACATTCTGCTTCGCTTCTAGCAGTATGTACCTACTCAACGATCTCATTGACCTGGAAAAAGATCGACAACATCCAGTGAAGTGTACACGCCCACTTGCGTCAGCTAGCCTACCTACATCCTGGGCTATTGGTGGCATGATTACCCTACTCGTCCTTTGTGCAGTTCTGATCTCATATACCTTCTTCATTCCTATTCCGGCACGACAAGATATTTTTGCCGCATTCGGTGGCGCAAATGTGCTCTTTGCCCTTACGATTGTGACCTACCTGCTCCTCATGCTCCTGTATAACCTACGTCTGAAACATATGGTCCTGATAGATGTATTCACTATTGCCGCTGGCTTCGTTTTACGTATATTAGCAGGTACCGTTGTGGTAGCTGTCTCAATCTCTCCTTGGCTCTACCTTGTCACTTGCTTTCTCTCACTCTTTCTAGCTTTGGGAAAACGACGCCATGAACTTGTGCTCTTGCAAGGACAAGCTAGTTCACATCGTCAAATCCTGAAAGAATACAGCATTCCAATGCTCGATCAGATGATTACCATCGTCGTTACTGCAACGATTGTGGCATACAGTCTCTACACGGTTGAGGGAGCAACGGGAGAGCAACGCTTGATCGTGACTGTACCACTCGTTCTCTACGGCATCTTTCGTTATCTCTATCTCGTGTATATTCGTAAAGAGGGAGGGAGTCCTGAAGAGGTTCTACTGCGTGACCGACATATGCTAGGAACCGTTATTCTCTGTATAGCCTCTATACTCGCTGTCCTATATGTATTGCCGCAAAGATAAAGCCAAATCACAGGACAGCCGATGAAGAATAGGTAGTGGAGCATGTAATGAAATGGCCTCTTACCAATTTGGTGGGGAGGTGTTACTTACTATATTCCTTATCAGTTTAACAGATATTATATTTATTATTTAAAATCGCCTCTAAGCACTTCCGTGGTTGCAGCATTTTGCGCAACCCATCATAGAGTAACTAGATGGCACGCACTCTTTATTAAGATGCACACGAGCACCTTTCATAGAAGATGAAGATGGTAGGGACGACAATAACGCATGAAAGATTTTCTATTACCCGTACCGTCTGTCGATGAACAGCTACTAGGTCTGGCATTGACAGACGGTACGGCACATACTGGAGAGCAAATCGTAATGAAGACATTAATCATCATCCCAACGTATAACGAAGCTGAGAATTTGCGCCCACTACTGGATGCTATTTTCTCACATATTTCGGAGACCGATATCCTCATCGTTGACGATAATTCGCCAGATGGAACAGGAACGTTAGCAGATCAGATTCACGAAGAGAACCCTCGTGTGCATGTGATGCATCGCGCAGGTAAGCTCGGTCTTGGCACGGCATATATCGCTGGGTTTAAGTATGCCATTGAGCACCACTATGATGCAGCATTTGAAATGGATGCGGATTTCTCGCATGATCCACGGTACTTGCCCGACTTTTTACGAGAAATTGAGCATGCAGACCTCGTCATTGGCTCCCGCTACGTACAGGGCGGCGATACTCCTGACTGGTCATTCTTGCGTCGCTTCATTAGTAGCGGCGGCAACATCTTTGCACGTTTCATGCTCGGCCTTCCCATTCATGACTGCACCGCAGGCTTTCGTTGCTATCGACGCAGCGTACTGGAGAACATCGATCTGGACACTATCCAGTCACAAGGGTACGCCTTCCAAGTGGAGCTTGTCTACCGCGTCAGGCAACACGGCTTCAAAATCGTCGAGACACCCATCATCTTCATGGACCGACGCGAAGGAAAATCAAAGATGTCGCGCAAAATCTTTATCGAGGGCTTTTTGTGGGTAGTAAAAGCCCGCTTTAGTAAGCAATTCAAACAGCTGCGCACATCGTCTCAAACAACGATGAGGCAAGAGGGAGCAATCAACTCCACTTCAGAAGAATTCCCTTCCATTGCCAACAAATAGGATGTCGTAGGGACCAGCTTCAGCGCGTCCGCCGCTAGCCTGATCGGGTGAAGGTGAGCCACACAGAAATCATCACGTCGTCATCGATGACGCGATGATTTCTTTTTCTTTTTGCGAGAAGAAGGGGGTTCCTCATCATCCTCTGGCTTATAGCTTGGATCGATACCATAGATGCGGCGCATAGCCTGCCGATGCTGAGAACGTATCGCCACATCGCGTGGAGGTGCTGTAAGTTGTGAAGTCAATTGACGGGTCGTAAGAGCTGTGCCCCCCTGCTCTACAACCGACTGGCGCACCTCCCCATCATTGCTATACATAGACACCGTGCGCCCAGTTTGCTTCGCCTCTGCCGCCAAGCGTGCAATCACCTTATCAGCCGTTTCACCATGCCGAGAATACACAATCCGAATATGGTCCTCGTGGCTCACCTGCTCTCGCGCCCCATCACCATCAAAGACCACAATCACCCTATTAGTCGTATGCATAAACAGGTTTCGCAATTGTTTAATCAGCAAAGCACGTGCCTCTGCCCGATTTTTCATCTCCATATATTGGAACATAGAATTATTTTTGATGATATTATACCCATCAACCAGAATATCGCACTCACGCTCCATAGCATGCTATCCTTTTGCCTTAATCATCACTCCCAGTAGGGATGTCCCTTGTGGACATCCGCTATCCCTCCCTCATCAAAGCTACTCTTTACCTCTACAACTAGTGTAGTTGTTGGAGTATTTGCAAAAGATACGCTATCTCGGCACGAATGTCAATATTAAGCACCCTCGCAATAAACATGTTTGCATCCACAGACACCAGAGCCGCGATAACCAGCACAGCAATCACCAGTAGCACCATAACAAGGATTCCAGTCAACACCCGCTCTATACTCCGACCCACACGCACCCATCCTGCTACAGGTGCTTCCTCTTGTGCAGTGACTTTCACTCCTCCCTTTGCTGCACGGGGTACTCTCTTTTTTGGTGAGGACGAAGGGCTAATGACCTCCACCGATAGTTTCGCTTTCTCCTCACGAGTTTGCTTTGTAGCACGTTCCACAAGCACGACCTTCACAGGATCAGTCGAAACAGGGGGAATAGGAGCGACAGGAGCTGAAGGCGGTATACTCGCGTGGAAACGTCCGGCTTGCACACACACAAGCGGCTGAGGACCTGTCTGTTCTCGTACGGTCTGTGCTTTACGCAGAGGAGGAAACAACACACCTGCCATCACAGGAGACTCTGCACGAAAAGGAAGTCCCGCTTCTCGCACACATGAGCCACACACACTATTCACTTCATCCCAACATATAGGGCACGCAGGACGGCGGCAACGAAAACAGAAACGGCACATGCTCATAAACGCCGACTCGACCACCAACGGAGGTGCCTGCCACAAATGCCCATGTGACGGAGCAGGAGCATAAGCCGCAGCGCAAATACCGCACGAGATCACCTCACGAACCTCAGCGGGAGCAGGTTGAACCGCAGAGCGTGCATGTTGTTGCACAGATAGAGTTTTATCCACAGACGCCTCCCAAGAGAGCCAAACAACAGAGCACTCGACACCAATATATAACGTTCATCTTCATTATAACTAAGTCAACGTAACATCCATGAGAAGCGTACAAAGCCAGCACCACAAAAACATTCTGCTAAGAGAAACGTAAAAATAGCAGAAATTAGCCCCTCAAGGGCTTGACAGAAAAACGCCTGTCTGCTATCATCATAACCACGAATGAGATGCCCAAACGAAAGTAAAAGACATCAACAGCGTACCACACATGAGGACCCGTGGTGTAGCGGCCTAACATGTCTGCCTGTCACGCAGAAGATCGGGGGTTCGAATCCCCTCGGGTCCGTCGGAACAATACAGCGTGACACCGAAAAAGAGTACCAGATTTCGGTGTCACGCCTTTTATTGCTTGTTACTTTTAATCACTTCCGTTCAAGCCTCTTCACGCTTCTTATGAATAAGTAACCAAAGAGCCCCAATGTTATGAGCATCGCTTAGGCAAGCAAAGATTTTGGGGTCAGTCGAACGAGCGTGTATTACTGATAGACCAACACCTATACTGCCATAGTTACTAAGAGACGTTCAGTGCCCTTACAGCGAATATGTAGATATAGCTTGCCTTTAGCCATCGCTTCCTTGCTTACTCTACCATCGGGTTAAACCTATGGGGCTATTACGTTTGGGGAGTTGTTCCATTCAAGCAGTGTATATAGGATGTATAGGAATGAGGCAAAGAATGAATAGGTGGAAGGGCAGACGGGACAATACTTATACAGTTTGCTATATCCGCACAGTCTTATCAGAAGAACCCGACACCAGCCGACGTATTCACCGTATCTACGTGACACGTGTAGGTGTGCAGTTTTCACCTACTACCCATCTCTAATTGTCTCAGGCAAACTCTCGAACCATTCGTTCATCGCTTCTGTGAGATGATAGTATTCCCAGTCATACCACGCCTGCATCCATTTTTCATCCACAACGGACAATGTATTCTTAAACCTTCGGAACGGTCTTGTTTTCTCTAATTCGTTAAATAATATATCTGAAAGTTGTTCATCTTTTGGGACGACGATTTCGGAGACAAAATCTTTTCTCCACTGATAAGCTTCATATGAAGTGATTCTAGTCTTTATTAAAATATGCCGACTGCTATCGTCGATTTCTTCCAACTCCTCTTCGCTCTCGTCAGAATTTTCGTCAATTTCTGAAGAACAGATCACTTGGCCTGTTTGCGTATCCAAACAATAAGAATCTCCCTCTGAATTCTTCATTACAAACTCTACTCTATCTTTGTCAATTTTTTCACCATTGAAAAGTCTAAATACATAATGCTTCTGCATGTGCCCTTTCTGCGAGAGATATTCAAAAACATCTATAAATTCGACTTCATGCGTACCTCCCTTTTCGATCTCATGAGTGGTGACAGTTTTTCGTGAACTAAGCAGTGTTTTGATCGCAATGCTCACACCCTCGGCAACGTTACTAAAAGCTTCATCTTTGTTCCTCCAACTGCTAATCGCTCTGACATCGGTGGGTAAGAGTGGGGTACTACCGAAAGGCATTTCCTCCAAATAGATCGAGCGGAGATAAATACGGATGACGCAACACATGCCTGCTTCGTGACGCTTTAACGCTCGTTGCATTTCTTTGCCGTAACAGTAGTCTGAAGCGATGAAATCGGGGCTTATCAAAAGAAGGATAATATCAGCACTGCCAATCTGCTCATTAATGACAAACTCCCATTCTTTACCGGGGGGAATTTCTCGGTCATGCCAGTGAGTGAGATTATATAGGCGTTTAAGGCCACTTAGGCCAATTTCTAGTCGGTCACGCAGGTCTTTATCCTTACGTGCATAGCAGTAGAAGAGTTTTAAGCTGTGTACTGAGTCTGTCATACCATTCCTTTGATCTGCTCCCACCCTCGAATAAACATATTTTACCATACTCTCATCAATAATGGTGCATCTAGTTTTTCTTGCTGACCCTCTAGCGCGGGTCAGCTTACGGGGAAATTGCGCCGTCTGAGATGAACTACACGGGTTGGAGAATGAGAGGGGCTATGTTCTAACGGCAAAGTCAACATTAAAACCGCCCTGCTATACTTTATCGATATCTCATAAACCATCAGGGATCGTCTCTTTTCCAAGCGCTATAAGAAACTCTCATCTCCCATTTAAAGCAGAGAATGATTTGCCTAATGGGAAGTGATGAACGTTATTAGATCAAACACACTAGCATTTAGCGCGTTTGCTTCGTACGGTTGGCTATAGCCGTATAAGCGACGAGCAGAATGGGAAGAAGAACTATAGTAACAATGAGCGGCAGAGGTAACAATTGCCAAAAAGTTGAGCTATTTAAAGCTTGCACATTGCTATAATCGATGAGATATATACCAACACCTATTCCGATAATGCTACACAATAGTGCAGTACCTATATGGCGAATGATGGTATAGCGTCCCTTCGTTCTAGGTAAGGCAATACCACTAATGCCGCCAACCAGAGCTATATTTAGCCAATAAAACTGCTCATAGGTACTTTGTTTATCTCCCTGAGGATGAACAAAGACTGTGACCAGGAAACTGATTCCCAGAGTCAAGAAGCCAGACCAAGAACCAAAAGCGGTACCGATGAACGTTGCAATCACAACCAATACAAGACCGAGCAAATTGGGGTCAATATAACCCATTACCAGATAGTTTATGATGCTACAAAGAGCAACTCCAATGACGATCGCAATAACTTGGCTTCTTCCAACACCCCATATACCTCGCTGACTATTATCTCGAGCGATGTCGGGCCTTTGACTAAAAAACTTTGTATAGAGGAAAAGAAGGCATGGCAAGGCAACGAGGCAAAAAGCAATTGTGAGTGGGAAAAAGTAGGTCCCTTCTATATATCTATTGAAGCGAGAGATGTACAAATGACTAGAAGTATTAGCTGAGATAATAAAGTAGAGAGCCAGTCCTACTCCTGCTATAACATCAGCACTGATGAGAGATAATATACTCTTATAAGAACCTCCCGTAAACAATACAGCTAATCCAGCAATGAATCCTATTAATGCACTGCTAATAATCCAAAAGCTATTGATACTACCAATATCTTGGACGGTATGAAAATTAAAACCGTAACAGACCGCTACATAACATTCATCGTATCTGCCAATGACGTGGGAAGCATAGTCACCAATGAGGAACCCCAAGCCACCAGTCAAAAGGCCAACCCACGGCCCGGAAATAGCTCCGAAAAAGAGAGGAATGAGAATAGCAACGAGAATTACCTGGGAAGAGTCATGGATAAGTACAGAAGAATGGCTTAGTATAGCGTAAAGGAGTATACCGAGAAGAGCTATTCCTAGTTGCCTTCTGGTAAGTTTCCATACATTTCCACCTGCAAACGTTGCTGAGGCACGTAGACCCTGCGAGAGTATTTGTTGTATATCTGCATCCAATATATTGACCTTTTTCGCAGGCTCTTTTACTTCCTTCCATTGCTCCTGACCCGACTCTACTGTCGTTGCATCTGAAGATACCCGTTGGTTGGATGGAGGTGATGAAGGAGTTTCCCTCTTTGGCGGTGGTATACGAATATCGACTGGACCCTGTTGTAGGCTGGCTTGCTCAAGCGCGTTAGCAAATGCCTGGATGCTCCCAAAACGTTGCGTTGCATCTTTGGCAAGTGCTGTCATTACAACCTGATCAACGTAAGGTGAGAGCGTCGGGATTTTTTCGCGCAACGGGGACGGGGGTGCAAACATATGTTGCGCACATAATTCCGTGAAACTACCATGAAATGGTCGGTCACCACTTAACCATTCATAGACAGCAATGGCTAATGAATATTGATCGCTAGCGCGTTGCGGTTTACCCTGAATCTGTTCCGGTGACATATATGCAACTGTACCGATTACATCTTGAGTGCTCTGATACTTTGTACTGCGCGTGATGAGGGCAATACCAAAATCGCTGAGCAAGACTTCATTGCGGCGTCCTAAAAGCATATTTTCTGGCTTGATGTCACGATGGATGACTTTTTCGTCATGAGCATATTGTAAAGCATCGGCAACTTGCTTGACAGAAGGAACAATAGTTGCTAATGGTAAGATAGAGCCTCTAGGATACAGCTGACGTAACGTCCCGTTAGATGCATACTCCATCACTAAGAAAGGCGTTGCTCCATCAACTCCAAAATCTAAAATTCGTATGATGTGAGGATGGGTTAAACGTGCAATAATTTGAGCTTCTTTAAGAAAATATTCTAGCTCTTCATCGTTGGCAACCTTCGTTTGAAGCACCTTAACAGCGGCTTGCGTCTTGAGATATTTATGGTAACTACTCAGGTCTACGAGAGACTTGCCAAAAAC
>JRHI01002510.1_pt1 | contig 12501 bp, 12 predicted proteins | sample 215371 | NCBI WGS metagenome assembly JRHI01 (sample SAMN02929681, study PRJNA255918) | sediment metagenome | biome: cave system; feature: Ice Cave; material: Sediment; isolation source: sediment from deep within a dark volcanic ice cave with no known source of... ...
GTCGCAGTGTTCGGATGCGGCGGGGTCGGCAACGCGGCGATCGCGGCCGCGGCACTGGCCGGTGCCCGTCAGGTGATCGCCGTCGACGTCGACCCCCGCAAGCTCGAGTGGGCCCGCGAGTTCGGCGCCACCGACGTCGTCGCGGCCGCTCGCGAGGATCCGGTGAAACGAATCCGGGAGCTCACCGGCGGTCTCGGCGCCGACGTGTGCATCGAAGCGGTCGGGAACCCGGCGGTGCTCGAGCAGGCCTTCTATGCCCGTGACCTGGCCGGGACCGTGGTCCAGGTCGGGGTCCCGGGCCCCGACATGACGTTCCCGTCGATCCCGATGATCGACTTCTTCGGTCGGGGCGGGGCCCTCAAGCCCTCGTGGTACGGGGACTGTCTGCCGTCGCGGGACTTCCCGGCCCTGATCGACCTGTCACTCCAGGGCAAGTTCCCGTTGGAGCGGTTCGTGTCCGAGACGATCCCGCTCGACGGGGTCGAGGAGGCCTTCGCTCGCATGGAGCGGGGCGAGGTGCTTCGCTCGGTGGTGCTGTTCGACTGACCGGCCGGCCACGACCCGGGCTGTTCTTGCTCGTCAGGAGTTCGTCAGAGCGAGGGCGTAGACGGTGTTGACCGGGGCGCTGTTCGGGCCCTGCCCACCGGCGAGGTAGGCCAGCGAACCGACCGTCGCCACCGCCGCGTCGGAGAGCGCGGCGGGCAGCGTCCCCGACGGCGTGCCCGTCCCGGTCCCGAGGTCGACGCGTTGCACCTGGTTCGACACGACGTTGTTCACGAAGCCGCCCAGCACGTAGATCGAAGTGCCGAGCACCACCGCGCTGGCGTGCGAGATCGGCGCCGGGAGCTGGGCGATCACGGTGGTCGTCCCCGTCTTGGTGTCGTAGCGCTGGACCGCGGCGGTGTCGGCGCCGGTGCTGGTGACGCCCCCGATGAGGTACACGGCGCTGTTCGCGGAGGCGACCGCCGGGTACCGGACCGGCTGGCTGATGCTCCCGGCGGTTCGCCAGGTGGCGCCGTCGGTGCTGGCGAGCACAGGCGCGAAGAAGTTCTGGGTCTCCTGGCTGCCGCCGAGCACGTACGCGGTGCCGTCGACCACCGCGGCGACGAGGTCGGCGCGGGCCTGAGGAAGCATCCCGACGTTCTGGGTGGCCCCGCCTTCGGACGGGATGGCCTGCACGACGTTGGTGATCGGGGGGGTCAGGCCGGTCCCGCCGGCGAACACGAAGTACTTGCCGCCCAGGAACCCGCCCGCGGCGTCGTGCACCGCAGGGTTCAGGTTCCCCAGCGGCTTCGTCGCGCCGGACGTCGGGTCGATGCTGAACACGCCGGGGCTCGACACCTTCGCGGCGTTCAACCCGCCGAGGCCGACGAGCTGATGGCCGTCCGTGAGCAGCACCTCCCGCGACAGGGCCGCGGGCAGCGTCCACGCCACCGGGGCGATGTGCAGGACGCCGTTCGAGATCGGTGGCGACGTCGTCGTCGTCGACGCCGACGTCGACGCTTGCGTGCCCGTGCCGCCGATCGCGGAGTTGCCACCACCACACGCCGCGGCGACCACAAGGAGGGCTGCGGGCGCGAGGAGACGAACGCGAGATCGGGGCACGGGCGGTACGCTAGGCGTCCCACGGGGAGCTCGGGCTATCCGGGCTGAGAGGGCGACATGGCCCACGACCCGCACGGATTCGTGCGGGTGTGCGCACGGCGTCGCCGACCCCTCGAACCTGCTCCGGGTAATGCCGGCGAAGGGAGCGACATGGGCGACGACGCCGCGGTGGTCTTCACGGGCGGCGACCCGCCACCGTCCGCCGTTGCGGTCCACCTGCCTGCGGCCGCGCTGGTCATCGCCGCCGATTCGGGACTCGAGCACGCGGCGGCGCTCGGACGCCCCGTGGATCTCGTCGTCGGTGATCTCGATTCGGTGGACCCGGAGCTGCTGGCCGCGGCCCGCGCCAGTGGGACGACGGTCGAGGCCCACCCCCGGGAGAAGGATCACACGGACCTCGAGCTGGCGCTCGACGCCGCGCTGATCCGCGGCGCCCGGGCCGTGACGGTCGTCGGCGGCCACGGGGGGCGCCTCGACCACTTCCTCGCCAACCTCACCCTGCTGGCGTCGGCCCGGTTCGCCGCGACGCGCCTCGACGCGTGGGTCGGGGCGGCCCACGTCGTGGTCGTGCACGACGACGAGGTGCTCGAGGGCCGGCCCGGCTCGCTGGTGTCGCTCATCCCTCTCGGCGGCCCGGTGGGGGGGATCCGCACCGACGGTCTCCGCTACCCGCTCACGGACGAGGACCTCGACGCGGGGACGACCCGAGGGGTCAGCAACGAGTTCCTCGAGTCCGCGGCGAGGGTCCGGGTCCGCACCGGGACGCTGCTCGCGATTCGACCCGACGCTCTGGAGGAGTCATGAAACGCCTCGCCACCCTCGCCGCGACCTTCGCGCTGCTCGCGGCCGCGGTCCCCGCCGCCGCGGCCGCGCCGCAGCCGTCGGTAACCATCCGGCTCGTGACCCACGATTCGTTCGCCGTGTCCAAGAGCGTTCTCGAGGCGTTCACGAAGCAGACCGGCATCCACGTCGACGTCCTCCCGTCCGGCGACGCCGGCGCCGCCCTCAACCAGGTGATCCTCACCAAGAGCAGCCCGATCGGCGACGCGTTTTACGGGCTCGACAACACGTTCCTGTCGCGGGCGCTCGACGCCGGGATCTTCCAGCCGTACCAGTCCCCGCAGCTGACGTCGGTCCCGGCGCTCTACCAGCTCGACCCGAAGCACCGGGTGACGCCGATCGACCACGGCGACGTGTGCATCAACTACGACAAGACGTGGTTCGCCTCGCACCAGATCCCTGTCCCGACGTCGCTCGACGACCTCACGAAGCCCGCGTACAAGGGACGCCTGGTGGTCGAGAACCCCGCGACCTCGTCCCCCGGGCTGGCGTTCGCGCTGGCGACGATCGCCCGGTACGGCGAGCAAGGATGGCGCGGCTACTGGGCGAAGCTGCGCGCCAACGCGGTCCACGTCGTGGACGGCTGGGATCAGGCTTACAACGGCTCATTCACCGGTGGTGGCGGGAACGGCGACGTCCCCCTCGTCGTCTCGTACGCGTCGAGCCCGCCGGCGGCGGTCGTGAACGCGAGCCCGCAACCGGCGCAATCCCCGATCGGCACGATGCTGTCCTCGTGCTTCCGTCAGATCGAGTTCGTCGGCGTCCTGAAGACGACGACCCGCGCGGCCGCGGCCCGCAAGCTCGTTGACTTCATGCTCTCGCAGCGGTTCCAGGCCGACATGCCGCTGCAGATGTTCGTGTTCCCGGTGCGGGGCGGCACGCCGCTGCCCGCCGTGTTCACCAAGTTCGCGCAGGTGACGAGCGACCCGTTGGTGATCCCGGCGGCGCGGATCGGCCGGAACCGGGAGCGCTGGATCAACGAGTGGACGACCACCGTGGTGCGGTGACACGGCTCGCGCCGCGTGCGGGCCGGGCCGCGCTCGTCGCGGTCCCGCTGGCCTTCTTCGGGCTGTTTTTCGCCTACCCGGTCGGGTCGATCCTCGCCCGCGGGCTCGCACCGGGCGGCCAGGTTGACCTCGGGCCGGTCGGTGACGTGTTCACGAGCGCGAGCCTCCGGGGGATCGCCTGGTTCACCGTCTGGCAGGCCGCCCTGTCGACGGTGGTGACGGTGCTGATCGCCCTGCCGGGCGCGTACGTCCTCACCCGGTTCCGGTTCCCGGGACGGGCCGTCGTGCGGGCCGCGGTGGTCATCCCGTTCGTGCTCCCGACCGTCGTCGTCGGCTCGGCGTTCCTCGCGCTCGGTGTCGGCCCGTCGCTCGGCGCGATCCTGCTCGCGCATGTCTTCTTCAACTACGCGGTGGTGGTGCGGATCGTGGGGGGCTTCTGGGCTCACCTCGATCCCGAGCAAGACGACGCGGCGCGGGTGCTCGGCGCGAGTCGGTTCCGCTCGTTCACGACGGTCACGCTGCCCGCGCTCCGCCCCGCGTTGCTCGGCGCGGCGGCGATCGTCTTCTTGTTCACGTTCACGTCGTTCGGGGTGATCCTGATCCTCGGCGGCCCGACCCGCTCCACGCTCGAGACCGAGATCTACCGCCAGACCGCCGAGCTGCTGAACCTGCGGACCGCCGCGGCGCTGTCGGTGGTGCAGGTCACCGCGGTCGCCGCGATGTTGCTCCTGGTGGGGCGAGCCGAGGGGCGACACCGGGTGGCGCTCCGCCTGCGCGCCGCGGCCGCCACGGGCCGGCGGGCCGGGACGGCCCTCGAGCGCGTCCTCGTCGGCGGGAACCTGGTGGTGATGGCCGCGCTGCTTGGTGCCCCGCTCGCCGTGCTCGTGGCCCGGTCGTTCGCGACCACCGGCGGACCCGGCTTCGGCTTCTATTCCGCGTTGGGCCAGTTGCACGCCAACAGCGTGCTCTTCGTCCCCCCCACCGACGCGATCGCCAACTCGGTCAGGTTCGCAGCGGAGGCGACGGTGATCGCGGTCGGAGTTGGTGGGCTCGCGGCCGTCGCGGTCGCCCGCACCCGCCGGGGCCGTCTCCTCGACGGCCTGTTGGCGTTGCCGCTGGGCGTGTCGGCGGTGACCGTCGGGTTCGGGTTCCTGATCGCGCTTGACAAGGCGCCGTTGAACCTCCGGACCTCGTCGCTGCTGATTCCGGTCGCGCAGGGAACCGTCGCGGTCCCGTTCGTGGTGCGCACGATCGTCCCGGTGCTCCGGTCGATCGACCCCCGGCTGCGCGAGGCGGCGATGACCTTGGGGGCGTCCCCGACGCGTGTCTGGCGGGAAGTGGACGCGCCGATCGTGGCGCGTGCCGCTCTGGTCGCCGCCGGGTTCGCGTTCGCGATCTCGCTCGGCGAGTTCGGCGCCACCGTGTTCCTCGCCCGCCCGGAAACCCAGACCCTTCCGGTGATCATCTTCCGGCTGTTGGGTCAACCGGGAGAGCTGAACTTCGGTGCCGCGATGGCCGCCAGCACGATCCTCATGGGTCTCACCGCGGTCGCGGTGCTTCTCATCGACCGGGTGCGGGTCGCCCGGGTGTTCTGATGCTGGCGGTCGAGCACCTCACCGTCCGGTTCGGCGAGACCGTCGCCGTCGACGGTGTCGACCTCCAGGTCGGCGATGGTGAGGTCGTCGGTGTGCTCGGCCCCAGCGGGAGCGGCAAGTCGACTTTGCTGCGCGCCATCGCCGGTCTCGAGGCACCGGCCGGCGGGCGCGTAGTGCGCGACGGCACCGACCTCAGCCGGTTCGCCCCCCATCAGCGCGGGCTCGGGCTCATGTTTCAGGACCAGGCGCTGTTCCCGCATCGCGACGTCCTCGGAAACGCGAGCTTCGGACTCCGGATGCACCGTGTCCCCCGCCGCGACGCGGAGACCCGCGCCCGAGCCGTGCTCGACCTCGTGGGTCTCGGTGGCTTCGAGCACCGACCGGTCGACGAGCTCTCCGGCGGCGAGCAACAACGCGTCGCGCTCGCCCGGGCGTTGGCGCCCGAACCGCGGCTGCTGATGCTCGACGAGCCGCTCGGCTCGTTGGATCGCCGACTCCGGGAACGGCTCCTCGACGAGCTGCGCGACCTGTTCACCCGCTTGGAGCTCTCGGTACTCTTCGTCACCCACGACCACGACGAGGCGTTCGCGCTCGCCGACCGGGTCGCCGTGATGCACGCCGGGCGGCTGGAGCAGACCGGCACCCCCCGCGAGGTCTGGTCACGACCGGCCACCGAGTTCGTGGCGCGGTTCGTCGGCTGGAACCTCACCACGGCGCTCGGCAACGGCACGGTCGCCGTGCGCCCCGACGCCCTGCGGCTCGCCGCGGACGGTCCCCTCGCCGGACGGGTCGTCGGCCAGACGTTCCGTCGGGACCATCAACGCCTTCGAATCACCCTCGACGGCAGCGGTGAGCTGATGGACGTGACGTTCCCGCACGACGCCGTCCTGCCCAGCATCGGCGACCCGGTGCGGCTCGCTCCCGACCCCGATGGAGTCCGCGCGGTTCCGACCTAACGGTTCCCTGAATCGGCGGCGAGTTCGCGATTCCTGCTGAGTAGCCTCGATGCTCGGCGGATTTGGCTACGGCACGACACGCTCCACGCGTACGCGGCGAATGGATCCTGCATGTTGGATGGTCGGAGGCTGCGGCGCTTCGTCCGAGGCCGCGCCGGAGCAGTCAAGCGGGCCCTCTTCGGGACGCCCGCCCGGTATGAGCTGGATCTCTACTGGCGTGACGCCACCGGGGTCTTCGTCGCCGGACGTGTTTTCCCGGCGAACATGCCCGGACCAGCCGAGTTCGAGTGCTATCTCCCCGGCCAGACCGGCCCGGTCGTCACGGTGGACGCGCCGGGCGAGCGCGGACCGACGCGTTGTCACATCGTTCTCCCCACTCATCCGCTCCCGCCGTGGCCGGCTGAGAACCCGGTCGATCACGAGGCGTGCTTCGCGCGTCTCAACGCAGAGGCGCCGCCCGGCTCGGTCGTTTCGTTGGGAGCTCGTTCGGCCGACGGGTCAGAAGCGGAGAGGCTCCGTGGGCTCCTCCCGGGTCGACACGTCATCGTGGTCGACGTGCACTACGCCGCCGACGTCGACCTCGTCGGAGATGCCCACGCGCTGTCCCGGTTTCTCCGTCCGGGCTCGGTTGCCGCCGTGGTCTCCGGCGCGTTCCTCGAACATGTCGCGGCGCCGTGGGTCGTCGCCGCGGAGGTGCAACGCGTGCTGGCCCCGGGCGGACTCACGCTGCACAATGCACCGACGGTTTGGCCAGAGCACTCGGCGCCGAACGACTTCTGGCGGTTCTCCAAAATGGGTCTGGCGTCCCTGTTCGGCCCCGCGTTGGGCTTCGACGTGCTCGACACCTGGGCCTGGATGCCCGTCTCGATCGTGCCGTCACCCGACGAGCGCGGCGAACAGCTGCGAATGCCTGTGCTCACGACCCCAGCGTTTGCTGGAGTCCTCGCGCGCAAGGTCCGCGAGCTGCCGGACGACGCGGTGTGGCCGTGGGACACCGACAGGACCGAGCAGCGGGCCCGCCGCTACCCCGTCGACGGATTGGCACCGGTGCAGAGCGGTCGGCACCCTGCGTCGTAGGCGGTCGGGATCGTGCCCGCGGGGCGAGCCGCTCGCCTCGGCTCGTGACGGACGCGTGTCTGGTGGGGCCGTCGCACAGCCCAGGGTGGCGATCTTCACCGAATCCCCACATCTCGGACAGGACTCCTCGACAGGCGCTCCCTAGCATGGGCCGCGATGGTCGAGGTCCTCACGCCGATGCGCGCCCCCAGCACCACCCGGACGGTGCTGGTGGTCGAGGACGAGACGTCGATCGCCGAGGCGGTCGCGGCCCGGCTGCGCAGCGAGGGGTTCGCGGTCGAAATCGCCGGTGACGGGCTCGCGGCGGTCGAGGCCTGCGAGCGCCTCCGACCCAGCCTCGTGGTGCTCGACCTCATGCTCCCCGGACTCGACGGCCTGGAAGTGTGCCGCCGCATCCAACGCGACCGCCCGGTCCCGGTCCTCATGCTCACCGCCCGCGACTCCGAGACCGACCTCGTCGTCGGGCTCGCCGTCGGCGCCGACGACTACCTGGCCAAGCCGTTCAGCGCCCGCGAGCTCACCGCACGGGTCCACGCGCTGCTGCGCCGCGTGGAGCGAACCCCCGACCGGGCGGAAGACGCGCCGTTGCGACTCGGGTCGATCGAGGTCGACCTCGAGGGACGCCACGTCCGACGCGACGACCAAGAGGTGCATCTGACCCCGACCGAGTTCGAGCTCCTCGCGTATCTGGCCAAACGGCCGGGCCGGGTCTTCCCCCGCGAGCAGCTCCTCGGCGAGGTGTGGGGCTACCGCGACGGTTGCGGACCACGCACCGTCGACTCGCACGTGCGCGCGCTGCGGCGCAAGCTCGGGGCGGACGCGGTGCGAACCGTCCACGGCGTCGGCTACGGGGCTGGGCCCGGACCGGACCCCACGTGAGTCGGCCCCACCTCCCCATCGACGTCAAGGACCTCGACGTCCGTCGACCCCTCGACTCGTTCCCCTCGATCAAGCTGAAGCTCAGCTTCGTCATCGCCGCCGCGGTCGCCGGGACCATCTTCGTGTTCTGGCTCGGGATCAAGGTCGGGATCTGGCCGTCAGGCAGCGGGATCCTCGCCGGCCTCGTCGCGGTGGTCATCGTCTGGTTCCTCGCCCGCGGCATGACCTCGCCCCTCCGGGAGATGGCGGTCGCGGCCGAAGCCATGGCCAAAGGCGACTACAGCCAGCGCGTCACCGCGACGTCCCACGACGAGGTCGGCGCGCTCGCCCGCACCTTCAACGAGATGGCATCGCAGCTCGCCGAGACCGACCGGGTGCGACGCGACCTCGTCGCCAACGTCTCTCACGAGCTGCGCACCCCGATCACCGCGCTCCAAGCCAAACTCGAGAACCTCGTCGACGGCGTCGAGGCCCCGGACCGCGAAACCTTCGAGACGATGCTCACCCAAGTTGAACGCCTCGGCCGCCTCGTGCAACAGCTCCTCGACCTGTCCCGCCTCGAGGCGGGGGTCGTCCCCCTCGAACGAGGCCCGTTCCCGGTCGAGCCGCTCCTCGAGCACGCGGTGCGCGAACAGCGGCTCCATCAGCCCACCGTCGACGTCGCCGTGAGCGTCGAGCCCGCCGATCTGACCGCCGACGGCGATCCCGAACGCGTCCACCAGGTCGTCGCGAACCTGCTCGAGAACGCCGTGCGGTTCTCCCCGCTCGGCGGCACGGTCGAAGTCCACGCTCACCGCAGCCCGCGCGGCGTCATCATCGAGGTCCTCGACGAAGGGCCCGGCATCCCCGAGGACGAACGGACCCGCGTCTTTGAGCGCTTCTACCGGGCCGATGCAGCCCGCTCCTCCCGGCAGGGCGGCGCCGGTCTCGGACTCGCCATCGCCCGCTGGATCATCGATCTCCACGGCGGCGACATCCACCCCGAACATCGCGATCCACGCGGTTGCCGCATGGTGGTCAACCTGCCCGCGTCCGCGGGCACCCCTTCGACCGAACGAACCGAACGAGTGTGAGGGACCAAATGCAGCTGACAACAATCGACGAGGCCCTGCGCCGCATCCGTCGAGGCGAGATGGTCCTCGTCGTCGACGACGAAGACCGCGAGAACGAAGGTGACCTCACAATGGCCGCCAGCTGGGTCACCGCGGAGGCGATCAACTTCATGCTGCGGTGGGCCCGCGGCCTGGTCTGCATGCCGTGCGCCCCGGAGCGTCTCGACGAGCTCGGCCTCGCCCCCATGGTCCCGCCCGAAACCGCCGGCTGCGACACCGCCTTCACGGTCTCGATCGATCACGTCGAAGCGGGCAGCGGCATCGGCGCCGCCGCCCGGGCTCTCACCATCCGGCGCGCCGTGGACTCCGACGCGTCACCCGCGGAATTCAAACGACCGGGCCACGTGTTCCCGCTCCGGGCCCGATCGGGCGGCACCCTCGAACGGCGCGGCCACACCGAAGCCGCCGTCGACCTCGCCCGCCTCGCCGGTCTGCCCCCCATCGCGGTCATCTGCGAAGTCCTCGCCCACGACGGTTCCCCCGCCCGCGTCCCCGACCTCGCGGCGTTCGCCGACGAGCATCGGATCGCGCTCGTCACCGTCGACCAGGTCGCCGAGCAACGTCGGGCGCTTGCCCGCCACCACGAACGGGCGCCCGCCCCTCTCCTCCTGTAGGAACGCTCGGGGCGTCGCCCCGGAGCCGCCGCCAGTCCGGCCCGGCCATCGGTACGTCGGGGGCCAACCTCGGTTCCCGTCGGCCCGTCGCGGGCATCGCGGATGCTGAGCAGGGCGATCGCGGCTCAGATCAGCGAGACGACCAGCCCCGCCAGAGCGAGGTGGTACGTCGCCATGATCGCGATCGGGACCCCCCGGTGCTCGGCGACGAACCGAGTCTCGGCGATCAACGAATCGGAGACGAGGAACAGCGCCGCGCCGGCGATCCCCCACCCGTTCGCGCCACCGATCGCCGCCGTGGCCATCGTCGCGATGGCGACGAGGTACGCCAGCACCGGCCCCACCAGGTCTGACTGCCCGGACCGGAGCAGCGCCCGCACGAACCGTGTCGCGAGCGGCGCCGCGACGACGACCACCAGCACCCCCCCGAGCACGTACTCGCTCGTCGTGCCGCGATGTTGGGCGAAGCCGACCGTGAACAGCACCTGGGCGACCAGGAACGCTCCCAACCCGGGGACGAACCAGTCCGGTCCGTGCGGACGATCGGGCAACATCAAGAAGACGTCACCCGCGAGGCACAGCGCGACGGCGGCGACGAACCACGCTCGGGTATCGGCGTGCGCAGCGTCGAGCGTGGCGGCCACGCCGAGCAGCGCTGCGGTCGCCGCCGGCTTGCACACGTACTCGAGACGCGTCGAGGACGCTGCCAGCGCGACCCAGTCGGCGACGGCGAACCCGCCCGCGACGCCGAGCAGCACCCCGGCGATGAGCGTCACAGAGGCGTTCTACTCGCGAACGCGCCCCGACCCCATACGATCCGCCGGCATGGCTCGCGACCGCTCTGCCGTCGACGGTGCCGCGGTGCCTCGTGGTAACCCGGTCGGGCCGGCCGCATCGGCGATCCGACGGCGTGGCCAGTGCTGAGCCGACTTCGGGACCGGCTCGTCCGGCTTCCGGGCGTCGAGTCTGCCGTCGACGTCCAGCGGCGCTACACCGCGGCGCGGGGCTCGGCGCTGGCGGCGTCGATCACCCTGTACGGGTTCCTCGCGCTGTTCGCAGTCGCCGTGCTCGCAATCGCGGTGCTCGGGTTCGTGTCGGCCCGCGGCCCGCACGTGGCGCGCGACCTCTCGAACGAGCTGGGACTCACGGGGGAGGCGGCCCGCGTCGTACACCACGCCGTCGACGCGGCGCGACGGAGCAGGGCGGTCGCGACCATCATCGGCGTGCTCGGCCTGGCTTGGACCGGCACGAGCCTGGCGATCGTCGTCGGCGACGCGTACAACGCGGCGTGGCGAGTCGAGCGGCGCGGCCTCGTCGACCGCGCCCTCGGGGTGGTGTGGATGATCGGCTCGGTCCTCCCGATCGCCGCGGGCGCGGCCGCGACCGCCCTCTGGAGCCTGCTCCCCGGCTTCTTCGCGCCGCTGGTGGTCCTGGTGTCACTGGCGACGAACGCCGCGCTGCTCACCTGGACCTCATGGATCTTGCCCAACCGGCGGGTCCCCGTGCGGGCACTGATCCCCGCCGCGATGCTCGGCGCGGTGGCGCTCGAGGTGCTCAAGGTTGTCGGCGCCTACGTGGTCCCCCAGCTCGTCAGGCACTCGTCGGAGATCTACGGGACGATGGGGGTCGTCTTCGCGCTGCTCGCCTGGCTGCTCGTATTCGGGCGCCTCGTCGTGTACACCGCGCTCATCGAGGCCCGCCGGTGGGAAACCGCGCACGGCGACGAGCAGGTCGACGTGGAGGTTCCGGCGCTCCCCGCCCGCTGAACGCGAGACACCTCTGGTTCGTCACGGCGATTCGGTCACGGGCACTCTGCCGCGACGCCCACGCGCTCAGCCGGCTCGCTCGGGGCCGGTTCCGCCAGTACTCGAGCGACTCCCGGTCGTCGAGGCGTGTGACGTCGCCGGTGACCCGCACCTGGCGCCCCTGCTCGCGCCAGTGGAACACGAGCGCGGCTCGCGGCCGTTCGGCGAGGTCGTGGCCTTTGGCGCTGTCGAAGTTCGTGTAGAAGCGGAAGCCGTGACCGTCGACGCCGCGGAGCAGCACGACCCGGGCGCTCGGGTCGCCGCGGCCGTCGGCGGTGGCGACCACCATGGCGTCAGGATCGTGGACCCCGGCGGTCTCCGCCTCGGCGTACCAGCGGCGGAATTGGGCGATCGGGTCGTCGAGCGTGTCCTGCTCGTGCAGCTCGGCCATCAGCGGCCACGGCCCGCCCGAGACCGCCCATCGAGAGGGAGCGCCGGGGTGATCACGCCGTCGCCCGCCACCGGGTCCACGGTAGTGATCCGAGCCTCACGGGCCGCGCGAAGATCGGACGACCGGCAACGATGAGGAGTCGAGCCATGGCGTTCCACCACGTCGCGATCACGACCCGCGACCTCGAGGCCACCCACGCCTTCTACACCGACGCGATGGGGTTTCGGCTCGTCCGGGTCGAGGCTGCGCCGGCCGCCGAAGGCGGATGGGCCCGCCACCTCTTCTATGACACGGGCAACGGCGAGTGCCTTGCGGTGTGGGACATCCACGAAAATCCGGCGGTGCCGGCCGATTTCGACCCCTCGATCAGTCGAGGTCTCGGCCTCCCGAGCTGGACCAACCATCTCGCCTTCGCCGCCGGCGATCTCGATGACCTCACCGCGGCCCGGGAACGACTGCGCGACCACGGCTTCGACGTGCTGCAGATCGACCACGGGTGGTGCACCTCGATCTACGTCGATGACCCCAATGGGATCGCGGTCGAGTTCTGCTGCACGACCCGCGCCTTCACGAACGAAGACGGCCGCGCCGCCGACCATCTCCGCCGCGCTGCCCAACCG
>JRHI01002511.1_pt1 | contig 12498 bp, 4 predicted proteins | sample 215371 | NCBI WGS metagenome assembly JRHI01 (sample SAMN02929681, study PRJNA255918) | sediment metagenome | biome: cave system; feature: Ice Cave; material: Sediment; isolation source: sediment from deep within a dark volcanic ice cave with no known source of... ...
ATGCTAGTCTATACCGGTCGGGCGCCGCTGGAGACTGCTGCCATGGGCATCGGTTTGGGTCAGGACGACTGGGCGATCCGGTGCAACCTCGTTACTGTTGAGAACGAGGAGATGCGCGACTTCACGGCGGGCCACATCACCAACGCGGACGGCCGCGCTCTGATCGATGCGGTGCAGCAAGTGCTGGGCGGTCCGATCCAGGAAGGTGTGGGAGCCGGAACAGGCAGGTTGGAGTTCCATGCTGGCGTGAGTTACCGCAATATCCTGGTCTATCGCAGCCAGGGACCAGCCCCTTTCAGCCCGGCAACGAAAACGCAGCCGCCGCACGACGTACCCGATCGGCCCATCGCCGATTACCTGCCGCAGGGGCCGGGTAGTGAGTTGTTGCGTTCTCTCATGCAAGGCAGTCGGGATGTGCTCGCCCACCATCCGGTCAACCAGGCTCGGTTCTCCGCGGGCAAGCGGCCGGCCACGCAAATCTGGCTCTGGGGCCAGGGACGAGCGCCGCACATTCGTCCGTTCGCCGAGGTCTACGGCAAGCGTGGCGCCATCATCAGCGCCGTCGATCTGGTGCGCGGCGTCGGTATCTTGCTCGGCTGGACGCGCATCGACGTGCCCGGTGCGACCGGCTACCTCGACACGGATTACGCCGCGAAAGGTCGGGCCGTCATTGCGGCCCTGGAGCAGCACGATCTCGTTTGCGTCCACGTCGAGGCACCCGACGAGGCGTCGCACGAGGGACGGACGGATGCGAAGATCAAGGCGTTGGAGGAGATCGATCGGCACATCGTCGGCCCGGTGCTCGAAGCTCTGCCGAACCAGGACGGCTGGCGCATCCTCGTCTCACCCGACCATCGCACGCCGCTCCGCACACGGGCGCATGCGCATGGGGCCGTGCCATTCGCCATGGCCGGCACAGGGCTCATTCCACGTGGCCAGGCGTCCTACGACGAAATGGTTGCCGCCACGAGCGAACTGGCCTTCGAGCGCGGCCACGAGCTGATGCAACTGTTCCTGACATGAGCAAATACAAGCGGGGGCGAGCGCGTTCGTGCGATTTGACAACCCCTCACGGCGATCTATAGTTCGAATGACCGGGAAAGTTCGGCGTTGAGCAGGCCTCGCCCCGGATCATCGAGAGGAACCCAGGCTCTGGGGAGAGGCGCTGGGAACCAGGCGAAGGAGGGTAGCAAGGAGCTATAAGGGGATCCTCCTTCGCCCTTTTTTTTCTCTTGCCTCCCTGTCACTGACCCGTCCCAGCCAGCACGACTTCCACTGCAAACTGAGCGCTATGCCTGACGTCGCGGTCGCCGTCCGCCTGGGCCGCATGCCGCAAGGCCGCCAGGGCACGCGGCGAGCCGATCAGACCCAGGGCACGTGCCGCTGCTTCGCGCACCGGCGGGCTGGCGTCGCTGGCCAGGCTGGTGGCCAGCGGATCGAGCGCTCGGCCGGCGCGCATGCGTCCCAGCTGGATTGCCGCCTCGGCGCGCACTCGCTCATCCCGATTGGTCAGGTCCTGGAGGTTGCGATCGATGTCTTGCTCCCGGCCATCGCGCTCCGTCCGACGCGCCGTCACAGTGGTGGGGACCGTTGCCGGCTGCGGGGCCTGGTAGACCGGCGGAGCCACCGGCACGGGCTGCAACACCGGAGCAGGCTGCACATAGATCGGCGCCGGCTGCACACAGACCGGCGCCGGCTCAACGATCACCGGATAAGGACGGTAGAAATAGACGGAGGGGCCGCACCAGGGCCGATAGTACAGAGGCAAGCCAACACCGATACCAACGGACCATCCGGCCTGGACCGAAGCCCATGGCCAACCTACCAGCACCAGCAAGCCCATGGCAAGTAATCGTCTCGCTTTCATCGGCACGCCTCCTCTTCTCATTGGGATGCGGGACCACGTCATCGACAAGAATCGGCTGTCGGCATTCCCAGCATGAGCGTGGGGATTATGCGCACGGTGCCGGCCGGGTCAAGGTCAGCTGCACCTCGGCAGTTTCGGCGCGATCCGGACAAACCGCAAGGTCAGCCGCCTGTCAAGGGTCCAGTTGCCGGCGGAACGACAGCGGACTGGCAAGCGTGCCAGGACGTGCCATAATCTGAGGGTGTGGCACCCGTCCTCTCTGCTGGGTCAGCGCGCGAGATCCGGACCGCGAGGACGTGCCGTGCCGGCATTTTCCGTGGCCTGGGAAAGGTGGTGACAATGGTCTAACGTCGGTGTCAGCGGGAGTCCGTGGCCTGCCCGGGGACCATCTGCTCAACGGCCGGCCCGCCCTTCTGCTCAAGGGTAGCGATTCCTACCACGGTCCCGAGGCTGTCCCATCAAGTGATGGTTTTGTTCATCTGGACAAGAGAGATCACTCGGAGAGAAGGGAGAGCTGGGACTCGCGCACGCGGTCTGGGAAACTGCGTGCCCCGACCCGAGCGCCGCCGGCCGGCTGGTCCCGCCGGGGCGGCGCCCGGGTTGTTTTCGTTCGCACACTCGCGCACGCGGCTCAGGAATTGACGCGCGATGTACCGTTCATCTTGGGGGCCATGCGGCGCTGCGGCACCCCATTCGTCTTCGGTCTCCGATCGCGGGCGGTGTACCAGAGAGCATGGACTTCGCGCCAGGCATCGGCCTCCGGCCGCATCCCCAGCGCATGCAGGATGCGCTCGACGTGGAACCACTTTACCGGCTCGTCCAGGTCGATCCGCTGCAGATCGCGGATCAGAACCGAGCTGTTGAAGCCCAGCCGTGTACTGAAGGCCCGCAGCGTCGTCGCCGCGCCGGCGATCAGTAAGCGCAGTTCGGTCCCCAGTGGCGAACGCCGTTCCTCCAGCAGCTGCGCCCGGAAGAGTTGCGTCCATTCGCGCCGCGCTTCGGTTAGATCAGTGACGGCACACACCTTGGCCAATTCTTCGAGTACCGGCCAGGGCGGCACGTCCTGGCCGCGCGTGATGGCTCGCAGGCGACCCGTCCATAACCCCTTGACCCCGGCCCCGCGCAACAAGCGCGACAGCGGAATCAGCCCGCCCTCGCGCTGAGCCAGCAGCACGACCATGTCGCGCAGCGAAGCGGGCCGCTGCCAGGCGCAGCGTTCCACGTCGCGGGCCGTCTTCTCGCGCAGGAGCGTCTCGACCCGCCGCAGGCCCGCCTGGTGAATCGCCTCCAGAATGCGTGCCCGCGCCGTGTCCGCCATGGGGAGGACGCCGCGCTCGATGCGCTGGTACTCCAGACTCGTGTATCCGAGGATAGGCTCCATGTCCTGGACCGTGTAACCGTAGAGTTCGCGTGCCAGCCGCAGCTCCGTCCGCGTCTCGGGCCGGCGGCGACGGTGAAACTGCCGGCGCCGTTCCAGCCACAACTCCAGCACCTGCGCCTGTTCTTCCGCGCGGGGCGTCAGCAGTGCGGCCAATGCCGCGGGATACGCCTGCGCCGAGTAGAAGCCATCTTCCTCGATGTACTTGATGATCCGTGCCGGTTTCTTGCCGCCGATGCCGAACAGGTCGGCCAGCTCACGCCTGCCCAGCCCCTTCTGTTTGCGCAGTTGTTTCAGCCGCGCGCCGAAACTGTCGGCAGGCAGCGGCTGCGGCTCCCCCGGTTGCGGCCATTGCTTTTTGAGATTTTGATACTCCGTTTCACTGCGGCACAGCGCGCGCAAAGCCTTGGCGATCTCTGTCCAGGACGGCACCTCGAGATAGCGCAGCCGGCGCATCGTCGCAGTGCTGATGCCGAGACCGAAGAGGTGCCGTTCGGCGTAGCCCTGCCGCGCGGCCAGCACCCAAAACTCGGCCAGCGGTTCGGGGTAACCCCGGCCCAGCAGCCGCTGTCGCTCCGCCTGATACCAGAGCGTCTCCGCGGCCGACGGGTCCTGGCCCACTGCCGCGCACAGCTTGCAGAGCAGGGCCATAGGCAGGGGGAAGTTGCCGCGGCGGTATTCCCAGAGGGTGGCTGGACTGATGCCGACGCGACGGGCCAGATCCCGGGCCGACCCAGCCTGTAGTTCCAGACGGGCAATGAACTGACCGAGCGTTTCGCCTGGCCCGGTGTAGAGACGGCGCAGCTCTTCGAGGTGCTCGGCGCCGACGGCGCACTTCTCGCAGAAGTCGACGAAGCGTTGCAGGATTCGGCGGGTCGGTGTGTGGATGCCGAGTTCCACGTCGCGCAGGGTACCGCGGCTGATGCCAGAGCGACAGGAGAACTCCCAGCGGGTCATGCCCAGTAGGTCGGCGCGGATCTTGACCATGATGCGTGCCAGCGGCGGAGCCTGCTCGGCGCGCGCCAGGGCGCGCTGACGAAGGTGGGCATTGCGCAAGGCATGGCCGCGCAAGCGTCCTTCTTGTTGGCGAGGTTCGGGCACCATGCATTCCTCTGGCCGGACGGCGGGGCCGGCCGCTCGTTCGGTATGGCGAGTCCCCTGGAACCCGAGTGTTCTTCGGGGCGGGTTGGGGCGATCCACTGGCGGGCCTGTGGCAGCGAAGGCATGCCGGGCGTGCATGGGGGGTAGGTGGTGTCCCTACCGGACACCAGTTGCATCGTATCCCGGTCGCGCGGCGATTGCAAATAGAATTTGGCGCCGCATTTGCTCCAGGGTGAGCCGCTGAGCCGCGCAGGAATTGGGCCAGGGGAAGCCCGAGCAAACGCTCCAGGCCGTGGCACTGCTCAAAGGAGGTACCTGCGGAAGGTCGGCCAAATCCCAAGCAGCTGTGGAACAGTCGCGGCAACGCTTTCGGCACCGCGGATCCTTCAATCCTCGATCAGCAGCTTGATCTCGTCCGAATTGCCCTTTAGCTCCGGCGCGTACATGGCCGAAGCCCGTGTCGGCAAGGCGCTGAAACGGCCCGGGATCTCCGCCCGGAGCCGATAGCTGACGCTGTGCTTGCCCCGCGCCAGCATGCGGACGAAGAAGCATACCCGGTCGTCGCGCAGCTCCATGTACGCCCCCATGTCGTTGGGGTTGTAGCCGCTGCGCACCAGCTGCGGCTCAAAGCCGGCGGCTTTCGGGTCCTCGAACAGCAAGTACTCGTAATCGTTCTTGCTGTCGATCTCCAGTTCCACCTCCACCAGGTCGCCACTCTTGAGCTGTGCCAGGTTCGGCAGTTCCGACCGCACGTATTTCTCCACCTTCTGATCGGCGGCCTGGCCCCGCGCGCCGGAGACCTTGATCTCTTTGTCCACCCTGGTCAACTTGTAATACTTCCGATTCACTTTCACCTCGAGGCCGGCCTTCGTAATGAAGTCCTCCAGAGTGAAGTTCGTGAGATACGCATTGAAATAAATCGGTCCCGTCCCCTTCCGCTTGATCTCCAGGATGTGCTTGCCCGACTCGACAGCGTCACCGAACAGCACGAACTGATTGTCGAACGTGAACAGATTACTGGCGTCGATCTTCGCCTCCTTGCGTTTCTGGCCGTCCAGCCACACCTCGACGGTCATGTCGGGCCGATCCTCGCCGCTGGCCTTCAGATACTCGGCCATTGCCTCGATGCAGATCGCCGTGTCGCGCGTGCTGTTCCAGTACGTCGCGTGCTTGCGGTTGTTGAGCAGGTACTTCACCAGCCCCGCCGCGCGCTCGTCCCTTGGGTTGGTCCGAGACAGCAACTTGAGATAGAAACCATTCGCCTCAATCTCGCTGCCGTACCAGGACCACCACGGCGAATCACCGGGCAGCTTAAGGTACGCAGTCTGGTTCTCCGGATCCTGCACCACGAACTGGGAGAGATTCTTCAGAATCATCGCCAGTTTCTCAGCCTGCTGCTGCTTGTGCAGCGTCAAGCCGAACATGGCCTTGGCGTAGACCGCCAGATGGGTCCGATCGCGGTACAGATAGTCGCGCATCTCATCGTTATTCGTGCCGGCGTCGATCAACACCATGTAGATCAGCGCATCGAGATTGTCGGCGTATTCTTTCCAGGGATTCGTCTTGCTCGGGGCGTTGCGCAGGCGGACCAGTTGTTCCGTCTGGTAGCCCTTCAGCCACTCGACGCCGCGCTCCAGCATGCCCTGCGGCAGCGCCACGCCATTTTCCTTGGCGAGCTGGAGACCTTGGACTACGACGGCGGTCGTGTGCGGCCAGGAGTGCTCGCCGAAGCCGGAGAACCAGCCCCAGCCGCCGTCGGCGCACTGCATGCCGGCCAGTGCCTGAACGCCCGCCTGGGACATGGCGCGCACCTCGTCCTCGCTGAAGACCGGGTTGCGCGGGAAGCGCTTCCAGCCCTTTGCTCGCTCCTTGTCGTCGCCAATCTCCTGCGCGTTCAGGTTCGTGCGCTTTTGCTCGATCGCTTTCAGATCGAGTTTCATGTCCTTCAGGATGCGCTGCGTGATGACGGTCGGCACGAAGCGGTTGAGCGTCTGCTCCGTGCAGCCGTAGGGATAATCGACCAGGTACGGCAGTGCATCGACCATGGCGCCGGCGAGTGTCGGCGAGTAGCGGACTTCCAGCCGCGACTCGTTGATGCGCCGCTCGGGGGGCACGGTCAACGTCACCTGGGACGAATCCTTGTCTGGCCGAACGACGCCGGAGAAGGAATCGGTCTTGAGCATGCCGTGGACGAAGCTGGGGAAACGCATTTCCATGGCGTCCGACTCCTCGTCGGTGACTGCCTTCATGCGCACGATGGCTTCCCCCTCGCTCAGCACGCGCACGCGCCAATCGACGCGGCGTTCTTCGCCGGCCGGGATGCGGACTAGCTGCACCAGCTTGCCTGTCGGCGACAAAACCCCGCCGTCCAGCGCCAGCGTGACGGTCACGTCCTTGTCGGCCTTCAGGTAATTGTGGACGTTCGCGGACAGGACGACCTCGTCCTTTTGCACGAAGAATCGCGGCGCCTGCAAGCGAACGAGGAGATCTTTCTTGGTGACGATCTCGACCTCGCCCTGGCCGACCCTGGTGCCGTGGCCCATCGCCCAGACCTTGATCTTCCAGCCGGTCAGGTTCTCGGGCATGGTCAGCGACGTCTCGGCGGTGCCGTCCTTCCTGGTGGTCAGCGCCGCCACCCAGAGGGCGGTGTCCGCAAAGTTCTTGCGCACCGTCGGCTCGACGCCGGGCGGCGGCGCAGGTTGGCCCTGTTCGTCCGCACCGGCCTCGGCCTCGCGCTTTGCTAGGCCGTCGTGGCCGGCCGCCAGTACCGTGGCTGCCGGTACCGGCGCCATCGGCATGGCCGCGTTCACATTCCCGCCCGCGCCGCCGAAGCCTTCTTGTTGGTGTTCCTTCCCGCCGAGCATTCCACGGGCAGCGCCCTTCGTCTGGAGTTGCTCCACGACCAATTCGCCGAATACGCCCAAGTTGGACATGCCGATTTCGCCCTGGCGGAGCAGGTTGCCGGCCCATTGGCCGAGGCTCGACTCGGTCTGCGGGTTGTGGTGCCGCCGCCACTTCCAGAAGAACTCGCGGATCTCCGGCACGTTCGAGCCGCCGGAGATGTATTCCACGCTCTTGTCGTACACGGTCAGCACCGTCGAGCCGACGAAAGGCTTGCCATTGAAGTCGGTTAGCTTCACCTTCACCGTCGCCTTCTGGCCCGGCTTGTACTCCTTCTGCGACGGCTGCACCTCGACATGGAGGACGCGCTTCTCGGGCGGCACAACCACCTCGCGCGTCTCGGTGTACACCTTGCCGTTGGCCACGGTCAGCGCCTCGAGGAAGAAGTTGGGCATGTCACGCTGCACGACGGCGATCTCCTCCTCGATGCTCTTCCCTTGCAGGCGGAGCATCTGCGGCGGCAGGTAGAGGCCATTCGTCGGCCGGACGAAGAGGAGGACGACGCCGTCCTGGCGATTCGTGTTAATGAGCAGCTTGACCTTGTCGCCCGGCACGTACTCGCGCTTATCCGTGATGAGCTCCAGGTCGTTGAAGCGGAATTCCTTGCCGTCGAAGCCCTCGCCGCGCACGACAAAGACATAACCGCCCTCGATGGTGTGCTTCTTGGCGTCGGTCACCCTGTACGCCAGCCGATACTGCCCGGGCGCCGCGGCCTTCACCTGCTGGCGGGCCCGACCCTCGGCGTCGGTGTCGAGGTTCCAGGTCTGCACGGCCTTCTCGACCGGCTCGTGCTTGTCATCATAAGTGATCTGGAATAGCGTCAGCTCGCCCTTGCCCTCGACCGGCTTGCGGTCGAGTGTGTGGGCGTCGAAGCTGACCTTGATGGTGTCGCCGGTCTGGTAGTGCCCGCGGTCCAGCCAGGCGAAAACCTGAAACGGCTTGCGGGCCACGAGCACGTTGCCGGTACCGACGATCGTGCGCCGCGACTCATCCACCACCTCGGCCGTGATGGCGTACTGGTGATCCTCGTCGCCGTGCAACTCCTTCGCCGGCCGTGTGTCGATCGTCACCTTGACCTTGCCGTCCGGTCCGATCGGCACCTCGTTCTCCAGCACGACCTCGGGCGGGTCATGCCGCTGGCCGTACCACCACGGCATCGGCCGCAGGCAACCCCAGTCGCGCCAGCCGGGATACCATGGATAGTCGGCGGCAAACCACCAGTAGCCTGAGCCATAAAACCAGTCCCAGGCGCCGCGTGGATACCAACGGCTGCTGTAAGTGGTACGCAGCACTTTGTACTTGACCTTGGCGTTGGTCACGGGAGCGCCGAAGTAGTACTTCGCCTGGATCGTCGCCGTGACCTGTTCGCCGAGACGCACTGGCTCCTTCGGCGCCTCGATCGTCACTTCAAATTCCGGCTTCTTGTACTCCTCGACGCGGAAGTTGCCGCCGCCGTGGATGGTGTTCTGCTGGTTGACGAGTTGGACGCCATAGACGCCGAGCATCGCGCTCTTGGCCAGCGGGAAGTCGCCGGTCAGGCCGCCGTACTCGTCGGTGGTGAAGTCCTTCTCGAAGATCTTCTCGCCCTTCGGATTGTGAAGCCGCACTGTGAACGGCAGATTGGCGAAGGAGGACGAATCCGCCTGGTCGTACTTGGCATGCCGCACCCACAACTTGAACTGCACCGTCTGCTGCGGCCGATACACCGGACGATCCGTGATGACAAACACCTTCGTCTGGTTGTATTCCGGATCGTAAATGCGTCCGAACCAGACGTTCGTGAAGCCGAGATAAGCGAAGCGACCGGCGTCCTCCTGGCGGGGGCTCCGGCGCGCCGTGATGAGCCACTGATGATCCTGCGGCAACCGTTCCTGGCCAAGTACCACCTGACCGTCCTGGTCAGTCGTCTCGGTAAAACTGGTGGTGACGACACGGTATTCGTTCCGATTCGGTGCCACCTGCACCTGCTTCCAGCCGAAGAAGCTGACGGTTGCCTTCGGTACCGGTTGCCCACTCACGGCGTCGGCGACGTAGTAAAGCGCCTCGCCCTCCAGCTGCTTCTTGACAATCAGCGCGTTGCTGATCCAGACAATCGTCCGGCTCAGGTTGCCGTTGGTCATCTTCGCTGTGAGGAGGTAGGCACCCGGTTTGCGTAGCTGCGTCTGGACCGCGACGCGCTCATCGACGTGTTCCTTGCGCGGTTTCAGGTCGAGATCCCAGGCCGCGACCCGGGCGCCGACATACTGCGTCTGCCGCTGCTCCACCAGGCGATAGCCGATATTGGCGATGTTCAACTGGTTCCAGTCGAGTTGTCCCGTGTGACCCTGGAGGTAGGTCATCACGTCGGTCAGCAGCTGCGGCACCTTGATCTCGAAGGCCTCAAACGAGACCTTGTCGCCGTTGCGGAAGCGGAAATCGACGGCCGCGTTCTTGCCGGCTGGCTGAGTATCGCCCTGCTCGAACCGGCCCCAGTTGCCAACGATCTGGTCCAGGCGCTTCTGGCGGAAGGCCTCGGTGCCAGGTCCATACTCGGCGAGAGCCTTCTTCCAGGCGTTTGCGGCCTTCACATATTGCCGGCGGTCCTCGTACTCCTGCGCCAGCGCATCGCGGGCCTGCTCTCCCCACAGGCTCTTGCCGCGGGCAGCGACACGCTCGTAAACCTTTATCCAGTTGAACTCGTCGGGCACCTTGAAGCGCTTGATGCCTGTTGCCAGTCGGGCGATCGTCTCCTCGTCGCTGAGGGTGTGGAGCGCGTAGGGACCGCTTGCATCCTTCTTGTCGTCGTCGCCCTGGTAGCCGAAGCCGTAGCGGGCCATCGTCTGCACGCCGAGCTGACTGCGGAAGAAATTGGCGAAAAGCATGTCGATTTCGCCGGCGCGGGCCGGATCAAACTCCGCGGCCTGTGTCAGCATCCAGCGCCAGCGTTCGCCGTCGTTCTGGGCCGCCTCGTAGGTCTTCGGGACGCGGTAATAGAGCGGGTCGCCGTTCGCATCAACGGGAGCGCCGCGGGTATTGCCGCCGCGCCAACCGACGTAACCTTCTTCGTAATCGGGCAGCTGGCTCAGGTCCGTCAGGTACTGGAGGCGCCACGGCTCGTGATACCCGCCGCCGGCCAGGAGCAATTCGGCGAAGAGGAAGTGGAACTGGCCGAGGGCTGGTTTGTCGGTTTCGTTCTGCGTCAGCGGCACGGCCTGCTGCATAAGCTGCAACGCCCGCACCCGGTCACGCTCGTAGGCATTGACGTAGCGGCCGCCGCCGCGCTTGTGGCCGCGGGAGAATCTGCCGGCAACAATGTAGCCGTAGTGTTCAGTATTGACGTAGCTGCGAGCGGCCGCTTCGAGCAGCCGCCAGTTGTTCTTGTGGACGGCAATGACCTCTGCGCGGAAGTCATCCATCTCGTCGGCGCGGCCAAGTTGCTGCAGGGAGCTGACGGCGAATTCGAGGTCCTTGCCGACCTGCTGCGGATCGTCGCGCGGATTCAGGGCGAGTTTGCGCAGGCCCTCATAGGCATCCTTGTAATTGCCTTCGTTGTAGGTCTTCATGAAGGCCTTTCGCTGAGTTTGCGGCCCTGCGGGGTCGGCGGCGGCGAGCCAGAGGACGGCCCCGGTCAGGGCGAGAGCTCCGGCCAGTGAACGGAATCGCCAGTTTCGCAGCATGACAGTAGCCCTCGCAAAAGGGACGATACAACGGCGGCAAAGCACGGCCGACGGCGAAGCAACAAGGGCAGCGGGTATAGCGTTTTTTGCCGAGTGGCAATGTATTCTCCGCTGTGGGCGGCACGGCGTCAAGTCCCACCCACGTTACGACGAAGCTCGGCCGTTGTTGGATTGGGCGGCTTTGTAACTGTGTGGCCGGTTGCTGTGGCGTGCGCCTGCAATCTTGGCTACCATATCCAGTGTCGGTCGAATTTTTCGGCTTTTCCAGCGGAGAATGAGCGATGGATAGCGTATTGGTCGGACGGAGGTCGCTTTTGGCGGTGGGGGCGGTGCTGGCCGTCGCCTGGCTGGCGCTGGCGGCTCCCGCGCCGGACACGGACCAGGACTTGCGCAAGCAGGCGCTGAAATTGAACGACGTTACGGGCGATGAGCCGATCAAGGGCCAGATCGAGGCCCTGGCAAAGGAACCCGCTGTCACGAAAAAACTGCTGGCCGCCGCCCAGGCCATGGCCAAGGAAAAAGAACAGCCGTTCAATTACACCGCGCTGTACATTCTTGGCGGCACAGCACTAAAGCTGAAGGAATATCCCACCAGCGAGGCCTTTTACCGTCTGGCCGCCAAGCAGGCCCTCGAGTTGAAGAGCGCCTCCAAGGTTGCCGAGGTCTACCGCCACCTTATCGACCTTCTTTACGTGACCAAGAAGTACGGCGAGAGCGAGAAACTGTGCAAGGAACTGCTCAGCATACCCGGCGACGAGTCGCTCAACCGCGTGAAAGTGGTGGTGCTCGAACGGCTGATCCAGGTCTATGCTAAGCAAGAGAAGTTCGACGACGCGAACAAACTGCTGGACAACCTGCTCAAGGCGGAGCCGGAGAACTGGCTGCTCCTGGATCTGAAAGCTGGGGTGCAGCGCGAGGCTGGGCAATTCGCCGAATCCGCCAAGACGTATGAAGACGTCCTCGACAAGCTTAACAAGGACAAGGAACTGACCAAGGAGCAACGCAACGATTTCGTTGCCGAAATCCGCTACAGCCTCAGCAACGTCTATCTCGATCTGAACAAGCTTGACAAGGTGACCGAACACCTGGAAGCCCTGATCGCCCTGGATCCGAACAGCCCTACCTATCAGAACGACCTGGGCTACATCTGGGCCGACCACGATATGAATCTGGAGAAGGCAGAGAAGCTGATTCGCAGCGCTCTCGACCTGGATCGCAAGCAGCGCAAGGAGGCCAAGGTCAATCCCGAGGAGGACCACGACAACGGTGCCTACCTCGACAGCCTGGCCTGGGTGCTCTTCAAGGAGAAGAAGTACAAGGAAGCAAAGGAAGTGATGCTGCGGGCGATCAAGGATACGGAAGGCCAGCACATCGAGATCTACGATCACCTGGGCGACATTCACCTGGCGCTGGGCGAGAAGGCCGACGCGCTTGTCGCCTGGAAGAAGGGCATCACGCTTGCCGGGGACAGCAAGCGCGAGAAGCAGCGCAAAATCGAGGTAGAGAAGAAGGTCAAGGCGAACCAGTAAGTCGCCTCTCGATCCGCGTGCAACTTTCTAGCCCCAAAACAAGCGTGTCCCCCCGTGCGTGCGGAC
>JRHI01002512.1_pt1 | contig 12496 bp, 10 predicted proteins | sample 215371 | NCBI WGS metagenome assembly JRHI01 (sample SAMN02929681, study PRJNA255918) | sediment metagenome | biome: cave system; feature: Ice Cave; material: Sediment; isolation source: sediment from deep within a dark volcanic ice cave with no known source of... ...
GGCCTGACCACCAAAAAAGTGGCTTAGCATCGTACGTAATCAGGAAGGGCCAAGCCCCGTCAGTGCCCACCGCGAACGTCGAGGCGCCGAAGGCGATAGAGCTGAAGCCGGAACAGGCCAGGGAGCCGGAGAGCGAAACCAATGAGTAAGACTTACATGCTGGCCGTACGCTGGCTGAGCTCTGAACTCAAACCCGAGCGCATTGATCTCGCCCTTGGAAGCGTAGGTGACTGGTTCCGCTACAACGGCTCGACGTGGTTTGTGTCCACGGACCAAAGCGCTCAGCAGATAAGTCAGGCAGCTCGCGTAATGCTTGGGAGCTATGACAGCATTCTAGTCATTCGTGTCGAGCCGAGCGAAGTCGCTGGGTGGGCGCCGCCGGATATGTGGAACTGGCTGCAGTCGAAAACATCGCGAAACGTACTCGCAGATATTCTAAGCCGCCCGTGAGAGGCATGGACCCATTGCTGCCTTAGCCGCCCGAGCTGCCAATGTTCGCCACACTCTTCCATGAGCTGAAAGCCGCCAAGGTGCCTGTCACCTTGAAGGAGTACCTCACCTTGATGGAGGCGCTCGAGGCCAACCTGGCCGACCGCAACGTCGAGCACTTCTACTACCTGTCGCGCGCCGCCCTGGTGAAGGACGAGCGCCACCTCGACAAGTTCGACCAGGTGTTCGGCCACGTCTTCAAGGGCCTTGAGCTGATGCGCGAAGCACTGGAGACGCAGATCCCCGAGGAGTGGCTGCGCTCGCTGGCCCAGCTCTACCTGTCGGAAGAAGAGAAGGCCAAGATCGAGGCACTCGGCGGCTGGGAAAAGATCATGGAGGAGCTGAAGAAGCGCCTCGAGGAGCAGAAGGGCCGCCACCAGGGCGGCAAGAAATGGATCGGCACCGGCGGCACATCTCCTTACGGCGCCGACGGCTACAACCCCGCCGGCGTGCGCATCGGCCAGAAGGCCAACCGCCAAGGGCGCGCCATCAAGGTGTGGGACAAGCGCGAGTACAGAGACCTCGACGACACGGTCGAGCTCGGCACCCGCAACATCAAGATCGCGCTACGGCGGCTGCGGAAGTTCGCGCGCGAGGGCGCCCCCGACGAGCTCGACCTCGACGGCACCATCAAGGGCACGGCGCACAAGGGCTATCTCGACATCCACATGCGCCCCGAGCGGCGCAACACCGTGAAGGTGCTGATGTTCTTCGACATCGGCGGCTCCATGGACTGGCACATCAAGACGGCGGAGGAGCTGTTCTCGGCCGCGCGCACCGAGTTCAAGCACCTGGAATATTTCTACTTCCACAACTGCCTCTACGAGTTCGTGTGGAAGGACAATGGCCGCCGCTGGACCGAGCGCACCCCCACCTGGCAGGTGCTGCACAAGTATCCCGCCGACTACAAGGTGATCTTCATCGGCGACGCCTCCATGAGCCCCTATGAGATCTCGGTGCCGGGCGGCTCGGTGGAGCACATGAACGAGGAGCCGGGCGCGCTGTGGATCAAGCGCGTCACCGACATCTACGAGCACTGCGTGTGGCTGAATCCGGTGCCCGAGACGCACTGGGGCTGGACGCCCTCCATCAAGATCATGCGCGATTGCCTATCCGAGCGCATGTATCCGCTCACGCTGGGCGGGCTCGATCAGGCGATGAAGGAGCTGATGCGGTAGCGACCTGCCGAAGCCGGCAGGCCGCGCAGCTCGCGTTAGTCCGGGCAAGGGAAGGTGACCGTCGCGTTGACGAACGGGATGTCCATCTTGCAGTCTTTCTTCTTGCCGCTGCTCGCGCTCTTTTCGCCCTTGGGGGCGGGCTTCGCCTCTTCGGGAGCCGGAGCGGGGCGAGGAGCCGGGGCCGGGTCATCGGCGCGCGGCGGGTCCCTCTGGTCAGGAGCGGGGCCAGGGGCCGGCGCCGGGTCGGGCGCACGCGCGACATCCGAGCCGCACTTCTTCAGGTCCGGGTTGGCGCGCGTCCAGATCATCGTCTCGCTCAGGAACTTCATGCCCGCGTAGCCCATCACCTTCAGTTTCTGGTCGCCCTGCGGCGTGATCTCAACGTCGTATTTCTTGTCCGGGTCCTTGTCGGGATCGATGATCCACCCGCCGTCCCACTTGCCGCCCGACACCGGCCTGACGTCGCCGATGATCTGGAAATTGCAGCCCTCTTTTTCGTTTTTCGGGTCTTTGAACCACACGAGCCGTCCGCACAGCTTGCCGTTGCAGTCGGTGATTTCCACCGCTCCGCGGCCGGTGTGATCGATCCACACACCCAGCGGGCTCGAGGCGGCGAAGGCAGGGGTCGAGGCGGCCGCGAGAGTGATGACCAGCGGTCCAATGGCGCGCTTGATGATGCCGAACATGAGCTTTCCTCAGGTTTGATGCCAGACCAGGGCCATTCACAACGACCCGCTCCGACGATGTAGTAAACGAATTGGTCCAGCAGGGCTGTTCCGCTGGGTACAGTGGGTGGATTGCCTGCCAGATTGCACCCTTCTTGTCGCCAACGCCAGCGCGTCTCTCCCGACTGTTGCGGCCCAGCGAAGGCGTAACCATTGGACGCCCACGGGTTTGGGACGCCACCCAATCGCCACCTGGCGTGACTGTACGGCGTTAGCAATGCGGGCGCGGTGCGGCGATCCTGCTCTAGCCGCGCGGCGGCGAGGTGAGCCTACGCTCCTTGGCAACGGCCTGCACCTTGGCGCCGATATCAGGGAGCCGGTCAACCAGACGGAGGAAATCGTCGGCGTCGAGCACGAGCAGGTCGGTGGGCCGGAGCGCGGTGACGGTGGCCGAGCGCGGCTCCCGCGACAGCAGCGCGATCTCGCCGAAGAAGTCGCCTTCCTGGAGCACCACCTTGTCGTTGGCCGATTCGACCTCGACCCTGCCGCTGGCGATGAAGTACATGGCGTCGCCGCGCCCGCCCTTGCGGATGATGGTCGTGGCGGCAGGCACGGTGCGTGCGCGCAGCATGTCAACGAGACTGGCGATCGCGGCCGCATCGAGGCGCGCGAACAGCGGCACGCGAGCGACCATGGCGAACGTCACCACGAAGTCGCGGCGGCGGATCTCCTCGTAGAAGCCGCGTCCGATGATGGCGACGGGCAGCGCAAAGCAGACGATCCCCAGCATCACCGTGATCGCTGCAAGGATGCGGCCGAGCGTCGTCACGGGTGCGAGCTCACCGCCGCCGATCTTGGCCAGCATGGAGGCCGCCCACCAGATCGCCTTGGGCATGTCGCCGAGCCTCTCGGGCTGGACGGCGCCCTCCACGACATGCATGGCCGCAGCCGCAGCCAGCAGAATGCCCGTGAAGATGATGACGCAGGCCAGCAGTGCGCGCCGCTCGCTGGCGATGAGCCGGCCCAAGGTGGCCAGCGCCGGCGAGTAGCGCGCCAGCTTGAGGAAGCGCACGAGCCGCGTCAGCAGCATCAGCTCGGTGCTCGGGAAGAGCAGCTCGAGCAGTAGCGGCAGCAGCGCCAGCGCGTCGATCACCATCAGCGGCGTTGCCGCAAAGCGCAGGCGCGCGCCCGCGGGCGTGTACCGGTGCAGCAGGGGATGCTCGGGCGCGACCCATATCCGCGCCAGGTACTCGACGGCAAACACCAGCACGCAAACCCGATCGAGCAGCTGCAGGGCCGCGCCGTGGCGGGCAGCGATTTCGGGCACCGTGTGAGCCACAGTGGCCACGACATTGGCCACCACGAGCACGACCAGGAGCCAATCGATGGCGCGCGAGGCCGGCTCCCGGCGGCGCCCGTGCTCGAGGATCTCGAAGACGCGCCTGCGCAGGCTGTGGCCGTCTCGCTGGTCTTGCTCTGCCGCCACCGTATCGATCCCGTCCCCTGATCTGCCCTACCTTTGGCAAGACGCGCCGATGGGTTTACAACCGGTCTTCGTTTACGCCAACCTCGTCCCGAGCTTGTCGAGGGACCGGCCGCGCGCACCAGCCGTGGTTCGACAAGCCTCACCACGGGGTTGGAGAAGGGGTTGAAGAACGCGGCTCATGTACACGCCCAAGCACTTCCAGGTCGAGGACACCGGCGAGGCGCATGCGCTGATGCGTGCGCACCCCTTCGCCACCCTCGTGACCTCCAGCTCCGGCGGCATCGTCGCCACGCATCTGCCGACGGTGCTGAGGGTCGACGACGGCACCCCGTTCGGGCGCATCGAATGCCACGTCGCGCGCCCGAACCCGCAATGGCGCGACTTCGCCCCGGACACGCACGCACTGATGATCTTCCAGGGACCGGAAGCCTACATCCGCCCGGGTTGGTACCCCTCCAAGGCCGAGCACGACAAGGTGGTGCCGACCTGGAACTACGCGGTGGTGCACGCCTACGGCCGGCTCGAGGCAGTGCAGGACCAGGCTTGGCTGCTCACCCACGTCGCCGAGCTCACGCAGCAACAGGAAGCACCCTACACGGCGCCATGGAGGACGACCGACGCGCCCGAGAATTATCTGGCCATGATGGCGCGCGGCATCGTCGGTCTGAAATTCGCCATCGCGCGCCTTGAGGGCAAGGTGAAGATGAGCCAGAACCGCGAGCCGCGCGACCGCGCCGGCGTGGTGCGGGGATTGGCTGATCGCGCGAGTGGGTGCGACAGCGAGATCGCGTCGCTCGTCGAGAAGCTGAACCGCTGAAGTCTGTGTCGGGTCGGCGCTTCGCTTGACCCAACCTACCCGGCTAGAACATGCCCTCGAACTTCTTCTTGAAGCGCGACAGCCGCCCGCCGCGGTCGACCAGGTGGCGGTCGCCACCGGTCCAGGCCGGGTGGGTCATGGGGTCGATGTCGAGGGTGAGCTTGTCGCCCTCCTTGCCGTAGGTCGAATAGGTCTCGAACTCGGTGCCGTCAGTCAGAATCACCTTGATGCGGTGGTAGTCAGGGTGAAAGTCGTCGAGCTTCTTCATCGGTGTCTCGCTGGGGTCTCTCTCGTGAGCGGGGCCCGCGCCGTCGCGGCGGGTGGGCCGGAAATCGTGCCCCCTCATACTGCAAGGCCGGCGCCGGGACAAGCGGCTGTGGAGGCGAGCGTGAGGCGAGCGGAAGACGCAGCCTGTCGCCGGACCTTCCCCGCGAGGGAACTACTTGCCCTCACCCTCCTGCCGCAGGCACTCTGCCCCCGCGTATGCGTCAATCCAGGGCCACCCCATTGCCTGAAGCCGATCCGAACGCCGAGGCCTCGCCGCTGAGCCGGGCGCAGCTGCCCTCGCTGCTCGCCTTGCTGCCGTACCTTCGACGCCATCTGGGCATGGTGCTCGCGGCCTCCATCGCCCTCGTGGTCTCTGCGGCCGCCATGCTGACAGTGCCGGTGGCCGTCCGGCGCATGATCGACGTGGGGTTCGCCGCCCACGACGGCATTTTCATCGACCGCTACTTCGTGACGCTCATCGGCATCGGCCTGGTGCTGGCGGTGGCGAGCGCGGGACGCATGTACGCCGTCAACTGGCTGGGGGAGCGGGTCGTCGCCGATCTGCGCGCGGACGTGTTCCGGCACCTCGCCACCCTGGGCCCCGCCTTCTACGACCGGACGCACTCGGGCGAGGTGATGAGCCGGCTGACCGCCGATACCACGCAGATCAAGGCGGCTGCCGGGTCGGCGCTCAGCCAGGCCCTGCGCAACCTCATCATGCTGGTCGGCGCGCTGGCTATGATGTTCGTAACCAGCCCGACGCTGGCGGCGCTGGGACTGGCGGCCATTCCGGTCATCGTCTTTCCGCTGCTGGCCTATGGCCGCGCCGTACGCCGCCTCTCGCGCGCGGCCCAGGATCGCCTGGCCGACGCCTCGGCCTATGCCGCCGAAAATCTCGGCGCCGTGCGCACCATGCACGCCTTCGGCCAGCAGGCCACGGTCGCGCGCCGCTTCGCCGCGGCCTCGGAGCGGGCCTTCGACGCCGCCCGCTCGCGCCTCCTGTCCCGCGCCGGCCTCACGGCCATCGCCATCACGCTCGTCGTGTCGAGCATCGTCGGCATCTTGTGGTTCGGCTCGCGCCTGGTGATCGGCGGAGAGATCAGCGGCGGCCGGCTCGGCCAGTTCGTCCTCTATGCCATGTTCGCCTCCGGCGCCATCGCCGAGCTGTCCGAGGTGTGGGGCGAGATCGCGCAGGCGGCCGGTGCGGCGGAGCGGCTCATGGAATTGCTGGCGGTGCGCTCCGAGGTGAGCGAGCCGGCGCGGCCCAGACCGTTGCCGGTGGCGCCGCTCGGCACGGTCACCTTCGAGGACGTGCGTTTCTCTTACCCTTCGCGCCCGGGCATCTCCGCCCTCAACGGGGTGAGCTTCGCCATCGGGCGCGGAGAGACGGTCGCGCTCGTCGGCCCGTCGGGAGCCGGCAAGAGCACGATCTTCAACCTGATCCTGCGCTTCTATGACCCGCAGTCCGGCATCGTGGCGGTCGATGGCATTCCCGTCGCCGATGTCGAAACGCAGGCGCTGCGAACACGCATCGCTCTGGTGCCGCAAGACGTTGCTCTCTTCGATGACACGGTCGCGGAGAACATCCGCTACGGCACACCCGAGGCCAGCGATGCCGATGTCGCACGCGCCGCCGAGGCAGCCCAGGCCGACGGCTTCATCCGGGCCATGGCCCAAGGGTACTCAACTCGCTTGGGCGAGCGTGGCGTGACCCTTTCGGGCGGCCAACGTCAGCGCATCGCGCTTGCCCGCGCACTTCTGCGCGATGCGGCCATCCTCCTGCTCGATGAGGCGACGAGCGCGCTGGACGCGGAAAGCGAGCTGGCCGTCCAGGAGGCGCTGGCCCGCCTGACGCAAGGTCGCACGACCCTCGTCATCGCTCACCGGCTGGCAACCGTGCAGCGTGCCACGCGCATCCTGGTGCTGGACCAGGGCCGCATCGTCGAGGAGGGTCGGCACGTCGAGCTGGTGCGCAAAGGCGGCCTTTACAGCCGCCTCGCGGAGCTGCAATTTGCGCTGGACGCCGCGCAGTAGCGTCGCCCGTGTCCACGCCGCACCACGTGCTGTCGATCTCTCTGACCTCGCAATGTTTTTGCTTCTCAAGGGCGCGCGAATGCCCCACGTTCGAGGCGGTGTACGCGAAAAGCCTCCGACGTTGCGTCTGGGACGTGTCAAGAGAGCGGGACACAGCATGAGCGCCAGGACGGGAGCGGGGCTTGTCGCGGCCCTCGTGCTCGCTACGGTTCTCGGGGCGGAGCCTGCTGGCGCGGGCGACGAGAACAGCTGGATGAGATTTCCAGGCTCGGCCTACGCCTCCCAGGGCGATCCAGCCGACCGAGCTTTCGTCAAGGAATGGGAAGCCACCCCGCCCAAGGGCTATCCGACGCTGAGCTCGGCCAACGTCGCGGCGACGAAGGCGGCCATCAAGCGGTATGGCGAAATTGTCGCCGCCGGCGGCTGGAGGCCGCTGCCCGACGTCGAGCTGCAGTCCGGCATGTCGAGCCCGGCCGTAGCCCTGTTGCGCGAGCGCCTGCTGCTCTCCGGCGACCTCGTGGAGAAGGGCGGCAGCACGAACTTCGACTTCTACGTCGACAAGGCGGTGAAGCGCTATCAGGCCTCCAATGGCCTGGCGCCGACGGGCATCGTCGACAAGCGGACCATCGCGTCGCTGAATATCCCCGCCGCGTCCCGCCTCAAGCAGCTGAAGGCCAACCTGGCGCGCCTGACGGAGCTGTCGCGCACGGCGGGCAAACGCTACGTCCTCGTCAACATCCCGGCGGCGCAGATCGAGGCGGTCGAGGGCAACCGCATCGTGTCGCGCCACGCCGGCGTGGTGGGCAAGCCCGATCGGCCGACGCCGATCCTGACCTCGGCGATCCACGAGCTCAACTTCAACGCGGTTTGGCACCTGCCGCCCACGGTGATCGAGCAGGACCTGATCCCCAAGGGCCAGGAGATGGCGCGCCGCAACCAGAGCGTGCTCGTCAAGTATCACATCGACGCCTACGGCGCGGACGGCAAGAAGCTGGACCCTAACAAGGTCAATTGGACCACGGCGGCGGCAAAGGGCCTGAGCTACCGGCAGCAGCCGGGGCCCGAGAATCCCCTAGGCTTCGTCAAGATCAACTTCCACAACGTGCACTCGGTCTACATGCACGACACGCCTTCCCAATCGCTGTTCGGACGCAATTTCCGCGCGGCGAGCTCGGGCTGCGTGCGCGTACATGGCATCGAGCACCTGGCGGCCTGGGTGCTGGCCGACCAGGGCTGGAAGCCGGAGCACGTCCAGCATATGAAGGAGAGCGGCGAGCGCCGGGACGTGACGCTGAAGAAGCCGGTGCCGCTGTACTTCGTCTACATCACGGCCTGGGCGACCGAAGACGGCCTCGTCCAATTCCGCCGCGACCTTTATCAAAGAGACGGCATCGGCGCGACGGCGGCTGCTTACTGAGAGCGCCCGATTATCCGGTGCTCGGCGCCGGATGCCCTTGGCAACGCTTCGCTTTCCCTTATCGCCCATGTGCAATTGCGGCTCGGGCCTCATTAATTGCGTGGATTTGTCCTACCTGCCCGCAAAGTGCTAGCCTATCCGTTCAGGCTCAAGGAATTCGCCGCGAAGGATCGGCAACGAGCAACCGTTGCGCTCGCATAGAGCAACGACCATCGCCATCGCTAGGGAGTGAACAGATGAAGCTTCCCGTAGACCGCAGGACATTTCTCAATAGCCTCGGTGTGAGCATGGGCGCCGCTGCCGCCGCGACGGCAGGCTCCTCCATCATCCCGGCCACGGCGCAGACCACGCCGCCCAAGGGCAAGATTCCCGATACGCCGATCAAGTTCGGGCACATGACCTTCCTGACCGGCCCCGCCGCGGTGCTGGGCGAGCCCTCGCTCAAGGGTCACATCCTCGCTGCCGAAGAGATCAACGCGGCCGGCGGCATCCTCGGCAAGCGCAAGATCGAGACCATCACGGCGGACGAGAACGCCGGCACCGACGCCAACGTCAAAGAGATGCGTCGCATGAAGCTGTCGGAGAAGATCGACGTCTTCACCGGCATCATCTCGAGCGGCAACACGCCGGCGCTGGGTCCGGTGGCCGAGGAGCTGAGCCTGCTCACGATCTTCGTCGACGGCTGCACCGACTTCCTGTTCGACAAAGCCGTGCCGAACCCGAAGTACATCTTCCGCATCACCAACATTCAGTCGGCCGACGGCGTGACCTGCGCGGTGGCCGCGGCGCAGACTTGGCCCACGGCGAAAAAGATCGCCCACATCCATCCGGACTATTCCTACGGCCGCAACGCCTTCGACCACTTCATGGTCGCCTACAAGAAGATGGTGCCGGGCGCCGAGGTCGTCTCGGAAGGCTGGCCGAAGCTCGGTACTACCGACTTCACCGCCCACATCACCAAGACGATCTCGTCCAGCCCGGACCTGATCGTGTCGTCGGTGTGGGGCGGCGACTATGTGGCGATGTACAAGCAGGCGCTGCGCTACGGCATGTTCAAGGACGCCAAGTTCGCGAGCACGATCGCCTTCGGCGTGGCGCCGCACGCGATCGGCAAGGACCACCCCGAGGGCGTCATCGCCGGCGTGCACTCCAACTACTACTTCACGTTCCCGCCCGGCAATCGCTGGCCCACCAACAAGACGTTCGTAGAGAAGTACTTCAAGCGCTGGAACGAGTATCCCAACTTCCAGTCGGACGGCGCCTACCACACGCTGCACCTGTACAAGACCGCGGTCGAGAAGGCGAACAAGCTGGTGGGCGGTTGGCCCGACGAGGAGGCCATCATCGGCCAGCTCGAAGGCATGTATTTCGAGACGGCTGCGGGCTACCTCTATATCCGGCCCGACAACCACCAGGGCTACCACGACGCGGTAACCGGCTTCAGCAAGAACGTGGACGAATACCCGTTCCAGATTCTCGATCCGAACCGGATGATCACCATCCCGATCCGCAACATCACAGCGCCGCCGAACTGGCCGAAGCCCGGCAGCGGCCACAACGACCCGACGGCCACCTTCAACTGGATCAAGGAGACCTGGCCGCAGGTCAGCTGAGGCCAGTCGCGGACGAACGACAAGCGGCCATGCCTTTGCTCGAGCGAAGGCATGGCCGTGTTGCCAGAACGGGCTCGGCATGGGGCAAGTCAGAGGCCTAGGCATAGCGCTGTGCTACGCGACGGCGCTTACCCTCGCCCCCGCGGCCCAGGCTGGCCACGAGATCTCCTACTATCCCTCGTTCTATCCGCAGGAGATCCGCATCGAGGCGCTCACGCCCGGAGCGGCCGCGAAAGAGTTCGCCAACACCACTGACCCGCTGCACGCCTACATCGGCGCGGCGCCGGAGTTTGCCGGCAAGACGCCGGGCTTCCTCAAGTCGGCCGCGTCGCTAGATGCTTTCATCGCGGTCAGCTTCAATCCGAAGGCGGCGCGCCCGCAGAGCCGAGATGCGCGCTGCCTGGCGGCCGCCGCCTTCTCTTCGCGGCTGGCGACCGGGCGCGAGGATATCGTCGCGCACGCCTACCCGATCACGCCATTTCATGCGGACTACCTGGGCCACGTCGACCGCATCCCCGACCCCAAGCCCGGCGCCTCTCAGGATGCCCGCCTGCCGCCTCTCACTGCGCGCGCCAGCGGCGGCCTCGCGTGGCTGCTGGGCGGCAACGCCAATGCAGCTGCCGACCCGTGGGACATCAGCTTCGAGGAGGTGGCCGTAGCCGATCTCCTGCGCCAGGCTCGCGTGGGCGCCAACATCTGGCTGGCGCCGCCCTGGGCCAAGGAGGGTTGGTTCCAGGCCTACCACCTCCTTCGCTCTGCCGTGTCGGACCCGGCACGAGCGGAGCGCGCCGACACGCTCTACGAGCGCATGACGCTCGGCGCGTTCAAGAACAGGGCCGAGCAGTTCTCTCTCGAGCGCGATCTGGTGGCGGCCCTGACGCACGGCTGCGAGCGCGCCGTCATCGGCTACCGCCTGCGCCGCGAATTCTACAGCGACGAATTCTCCAACGGCGTCGAGAACATCGCCAGCGATTCCCAATCGGGCTTCAACTCGGCCGTCGCGATCCGCACCATGAAGCTCAAGGACTTTCCCTGGAACGGCTGGCTGCGCCTGGGCGTCGGCAGTCCCGGCCCGGCCGACCTGGGAGGCCCTGGGGGGAGCGTTGCTCCTTCGCCCGAAATCAAGACGGCCTGGAATCCGGTCGCGGGCTTCACCGACACGACCGGCCGCCTCGTCTGGGCGACGGTCGGCGACGGCGCGTTCCTCCCGATAACCCACAACAGCCGCTGGGTGCAGAATCGCGCCGAGCTCCTTCCCGACGAGGAGGATCGCAAGCCCAATCAGTCGATGCTGATACCGCCCGATACGCTGATGCCGGAGGCACGCAGCGGCAAGCTCGCCCCCGTTGGCGCGGGCAGAGGCGCGGTCGCCAAGCTCACCTACAAACTCGCAGCTTCCGCTTTCCAGGACGGCACGGAGATGGAGCCTGCCGACCTCCTCTACCCCTACGCGCTGGCCTTTCGCTGGGGCGACGGAGAGACCAACGGGCCCACCTTCGATCCTGATATCGCTGCCGCGACAGCTCTGCTGCGCGCACGTCTCGCCGGAGTGCGCATCGTTCGCGTCGAGGAGCGCTCCCTGCTCCTCGCCGACCTCACGTTCAACTATCGCAGCCCGATCGCGGAAGTATACCTCAACAGCCTCGCCTCCGACCACGAGGAGAACGCGCTTATCGCCCCGCCGTGGAGCTCGGTGCCCTGGCACGCGCTCGCGCTGATGGAGGCGGCGGTCGAGCGCGGGCTCGGCGCGTTCTCGCAGGCCGAGGCCGCACGCCGCGGCGTGCCGTGGCTCGATCTCGTGCGCGACAAGGTGCTGCTCGACAAGCTCGCGGGCCTGATCGCCGAGTTTGCCCGCAGCGGCTATCGGCCGGCGGCGCTCGAAGGCCTGGTGAGCGCCGAGGCGGCAAGCGCGCGCTGGCAGGCGCTCGACACGTTCCTGCGCACCAACGGGCATCTCCTCCTGGTGACCAACGGCCCCTATCGCCTCGCCAGCTGGTCGCCGCAGACCACCGTGCTGGCGGTCGTGCGCGAGTTCACCTATCCGATGGGCATCGGCACCTTCGATCCCTTCGCCTATCCCGCCCGCGCGGTGATCACCGGCATCGAGCCCGCGCCGGACCGGTTTGTGATCGCCGCCGACATCGAGGTCGCCGCCAAGGAGCAGCGCAACCACCGCCTCGTGCGCAAGCCGCTCACCCGCGAGACCCTGCGCGAGACCCTCGCTATACGGCCCGTCGCCCGCTATCTCATCGTCGGCCCCGGGGACAGGGTCGCAGCCGCCGGCGATGCCAGGTGGGAAAGCGACGGACGCTTTGCCGCGCCTCTGCCCGCGTCTCTAGCCCCTGGCACCTACACGCTCTTCACTGCTATCTTCGTCGACGGCAACACGACGAATCCATCGATCGGCATCCTGCGCTTCGAGAGCAGGTAGTCGGGCCTTAGAGCAGGATCGCTTCAGATTGAAGCACATCGCCTCGAATGCACGTCGAGGCTGAAGCGTGAATCCTGCTCTACTTATTGAGTCTTAGAG
>JRHI01002513.1_pt1 | contig 12486 bp, 8 predicted proteins | sample 215371 | NCBI WGS metagenome assembly JRHI01 (sample SAMN02929681, study PRJNA255918) | sediment metagenome | biome: cave system; feature: Ice Cave; material: Sediment; isolation source: sediment from deep within a dark volcanic ice cave with no known source of... ...
CGCTTCTGGACGCCGCCGGCAGCCTCGAGCGTCGATTCGATCAGACGCTTCTCGAAATCGGTGATGACGTCCTTGAACGAGATCCCCTCGGGGGGGACGACGAACTGCGGCATCTGGAAGTTCGGCGTCTTGCGCACGTGGTCCGGAATCAGCTCGACGCCGATGATGTTGCCCGGGCTCAGCACGACGGCGCGCTCGATGACGTTCTCGAGCTCGCGCACGTTGCCCGGCCAGTCGTATTCCGTGAGGAGGTCGAGCGCCTCCGGCGTCAGGTCGAGCACGCCCTTCTTGTTTTCCTCGCGGTATTTCTCGAGGAAGTGGTGCACCAGCAGCGGGACATCGTCCTTGCGGTCGCGCAGCGGCGGCAACTGGATGGAGATGACGTGCAGCCGGTAGAAGAGATCCTCGCGGAACTTGCCTTCTTCCATCATCTGGCGCAGGTCGACGTTGGTCGCCGCGATGATGCGCACGTCGACCTTGATGGTCTCCATGCCGCCCAGGCGCATGAAATCGCGCTCCTGGATGACGCGCAGCAGCTTGGCCTGGGTCTCGAGCGGGACGTTGCCAATCTCGTCGAAGAAGATGCTCCCCTTGTCGGCCAGGTCGAACATCCCCTTCTTCGGGTAGACGGCGCCCGTGAACGCACCCCTCACGTGGCCGAAGAGCGTCGATTCGAGGAGGTCCGGCGGCAGGTTGCCGGAGTTCACCGTGACGAACGAGCGCTCCGACCGCGACGAGTTCGCGTGGATCGCGCGGGCGACGAGCTCTTTGCCCGTGCCGCTCTCGCCCTGAATGAGAATCGTGGATCGGCTCGGCGCCGCCTGGATGATGAGGTCGAACACCTGTCGCATCCGCGGGCTTCTGCCGATGATGTTCGCGAATTTGTAGTACCGCTCCTGGATGTTCTGTCGCAGGTTGCGGTTCTCGTTGAGCAGGCGCCGCCGCTCCATCGCGTTGCGGACGACGACGAGCACTTCGTCGTTCTTGAACGGCTTGGTGATGTAGTCGAACGCGCCCGTTTTCATCGCGGCGATGGCGCTTTCGATCGACGCGTAGGCGGTGATGATGATGACATTGAGGTCTTCGTCGATCCGCTTCAGCTCGTCGAGCGTGGCGATGCCATCCCGGCCCGGCATCATGATGTCGACGATGGCCGCGTCGAACGGCAGCGCGCGGGCCATCTCGAGACCTTCGGCGCCCGAGGCGGCGAGGCGCACGCTGTAGCCCTCCCGCGTCAGCAGCGTCTCGAGAATCTCGCGCATGATCTCTTCGTCGTCGATGACGAGAATCGTGCCGCTGCGTGAAGTGGCCATGGTCAGTTCGCCCGTGCCGCCCGCGAGGCCGCGGGCGCCTGCGGCAGCGCCATCGTGAAGCGCGTGCCCTGCCCGACCGCGCTGTCACAGTGCAGGGCGCCATCGTGCTCCCGCACGATGCCGTAGGTGATCGACAGGCCGAGACCGGTGCCCCGGCCGATCGTTTTCGTCGTGAAAAACGGATCGTAGATGCGCGCGATCTGCTCGGACGGAATGCCCGAGCCGGTATCGGCGACTTCCGCGATCACGCGATTGCCCTCCACGCGCGTGCTGACCGAGAGCCAGCCGCCGCTCGGCATCGCATCGCGCGCGTTGAGAAAAAGGTTCAGGAAGACCTGCTGGAGCTGGTGCTCGATGCCCAGCACGCTCACCATCGTCGGCGCCAGCTCGCGCCGCACCTTGATGCTCGCGACGGAGAACTGGTGTTCGAGCAGCGAGAAGACATCCATGATGACCGCGTTGAGATCCACCTCCATCCGTTCGTTGGACGCCGTACCGGGACGGGAGAGGTTCAACAGGCCGTTGACAATCTTGGCGGCGCGGAACGTCTGCCGCTCGATCTTCTCGAGCAGCACCGTCTTGGGATCGCCCGGATCTGCCCCCTCGAGCAGCATCTGGGTGAAGCTCGAGATGCCGGTGAGCGGCGTGTTGACCTCGTGCGCGACGCCGGCCGCCAGCAGGCCGATCGACGCCATCTTCTCGGAAATCTGCAGCTGCTCTTCGAGCTGCACGCGTTCGGTGATGTCCTCGATGATCATCAGCATGCCGACGACGGCATCGTCGCCCGAAGCGTTCTGGAGCGGCACTTCCGTCGCGTTGACGAGCAGGCGCGGCGCGTGGCTGTGGCGCGATGACAGCGGCACGCGATACAGCGTGGCGCCGTAGGGATGATCCTGGCGCGCGGCGCGGAGCGCCTCGACAAACGGCGCGTCGAACAGATCCCCGAGCCGGCAGCCGATGGCCGCATCTCTGGTCACGCCGTAGAATCCCTCCAGCGCGCGGTTCCAGCGGACGATCCGCTCGTCGCCGTCGAACACCACGAGGCCGTTGTCGAGCGACTCGAGGATGTTCTCGTTGAACTCGCGCATGCGGCCGAGCTCTTCGGCTTTCAGGTGCAGCTGCCTGTACAGGCGGCCGTTTTCGATCGCGGTCGCCACCTGTCCGGCCACCGCCGCCAGCAAACCGAGATCTTCGCTGTTGAACGGCTCGTCGGTTTCCTTGCGGCCGAGCGCCAGAACGGCGATCGTCCGCCCCTTGAATACGCACGGCACGAAATAGTAGATGCCGGCATCGCGCCAGGCTTCGACTTCCTCGGCGAGGAAGCGCGCGGCGGCGATCGGATCGTCGAGCGCCACCGTGTGCCCGCCGTCGAGCCGCGACATCATGGACGACCGGCGCGACAGTCGAGCCACCGGCTGCGTGAAGCCGTAGGCTCCGATCGAGCTGAAATCGTCCTCTTCGTCCTCATTGGCGTCGCCTGGATCGCCGGGCGCCAGCATCAGCGCCATCCGATCGACGACGAGCGTCTCCACGATGCGCGCCACGAGCCGCTGGCTCAGCCGGACGATATCGAGGTCGCTGTTCAGGTCGCGCGCAAAGGCGACGAGCGCCCGCCGGTAATCGTAGCGATCGCGGTAGAACGCACGGTCGAGCGCGTTCTGCACGGCCTCCTTCACCGGCCGGGCCAGCACCACGATGACGAGGGTCGCCAGCGCCGCGATGATCCAGTTGTGGTCGTCCGCGTCGCTCACGAAGACGAAGCCGGTGAGCTTCCGCAACGCCGCGTACAGCACCACGCTCGCCGCGGCGAATGCGGTGTACGCGAAGCCGCGCTTGATGATGACCTCGACGTCGCGCAGCCGGTACCGGACGATGGCGCAGGCGAAGGTGAGCGGCACCACGCCCAGCAGCACCGCGGTCAACTGCAGTTCCACGGGTGGGTTGGCGCCCAAGGCCCAGGGCAACGCGTAGCCGAACGCGAACGGGCAGACGCCGAGCGCCGTGCCCCACGCAATCCAGCGCAGCTGGCGCCGCGCCGTGATCGACGTAATCTGCTGGAACGCCCGCACGAGCACGCCCAAGGCAGCGGCGGCGCAGACGAAGAGATAGATCAGCTCGGCGCGATCGAGCCATTCGAGCAGACGCGAAAACAGCGGACCCGACAGGCTGCTGTCCGCGGCCCGCGCCACGGCCACGGCGCGCGCGGCGCCGAGCACCAGCGCCGGGATGTACATCAGCGGGACGAACACGGTCGTCGGTCGTTCGTCGTTCGCGGTTCGTGGTTCGTCGTTCGTCGCTGGCCGGGTGTCCGCCGGACGCTCCGGGAACACCATCGTGAAATGCAGCAGGAGCGGCGGGAGCAGCGCGAAGGCGATCGCGTCACACCAGTAGAACGCCCAGTCGAGGCGATCGAACGGTCCGTTGAGGGAGAACGTGAACACGCCGAAGAACGCGACGCAAAGCCAGAAAAAATGGAGCGTCGCCTGGTCGCGCGGACGGCGCAGGCGGACAGAGGCGCCGACCAGGAGCGTGAACAGGCCCACCGCAGCGAGCACGAAATACATCGAGCCGCCGCGCGGCGCAGGCGCCAGCGCGAGCTCGAGCGGCTGGCGGACGCCAGACCGCAGCAATGTGTAGCGAAGCCGCGTGCCCTCATGGCCTCGGTGCAGATACTCGAGGATGTCGGACGGCGTCTGCACCGGGGAGCCGTTCACGGCCAGCAGCACGTCGCCTCGCTGGATACCGGCGCTCGCCGCAGCCGTACCGGTGGCCACCTCGGTCGCAGTCACCCCCTCGGCGCCCGCGGCCCAGAGCACCCCATCCTCGACCTCGTGCCACCGCGAGTACATCACGGCGTTGGCCACGCCAAGCGCGACTAACAGCGTCACGACGGTGACCGCGAACACGGATCGACCCCAGGCGAGCCAGCGGGCCTCCACAGGCTCGGCGTGATGCAACTCGGTATCGGTCATGGTTCGTTGCGCGAACGGGTCCCGTGCAGTGACACTTCGACCTTCGTCGAGTTAGCAAGCGCCATACCTTGGTTCACCGCTCGACTGTATCTGCTAACGTGCTGAAAAGTATAGCCTTCCAGTTCTGAAAGCGCGAAAAAACAGACACGACTCCAACAGCGTGGAGGCGTGTCTTCAATATTATGGATCCGGTGTGTTTGGCGTTGAGCTTCAGAACTTCAACGTCAGGCCGCCGACGATACGCTTGGGCGGACGGACGACGAGCAGCTCATCGTAGATCGACTGATCCGCGGCCGTTTCGCGGAAGAAATTGCGCACGCCGACCAGCATTTCCCACTTGGCGTTGCTGAAGTCCATGAACGGGAGCGACTGCCGGACCTGCACGTCGAACCGCGCGTCGATCGATGGCGTCTGTGCCGACGCGGCGGCAGCGTGGGCGAACGCATTGCTCACGCGATAGAGCACGATGACGCGCGTCGCCGTTTCCGGCACTTCGGTTTCGATCGACGTGGCGAGATCGTGGATGTGATCCCGGTTCAGGCGGACCGCCGGCGGTGCCACCAGAAGCATGTACCCGGGGTCGGACCCGTGCGCCTGCGCCCGCATCAGGGAGTATTCCACGGCGCCGTGCACGCGGCCGACGATCGCGGCACGAATACCGGCGCTCAGGCCCGAGGCGTTGACCTCGCCGACGTTGCCGAGGAAGTAATGGCCGACGTCCGACGGCACATCCTGCAGGTTCACGTCGAAGAGCGTGATGATTTGACTGCTGACGTGCTGCCTGAAGGCGCGCAGCGACACCGTGGTGGACGAGATGTCGCGTTCGACTTCGACCTCCATGTGGTTGGTGCGCTCGGCCTGGAACGGACGCCCGGCGGCGATCGACGAAAAGGTCCGCTGCGGCGGCAGCAGCATGCCGCTGTCCATGCGCGGCATGAACTCTTCGGCGCCCGGCGCCACGGCGCGGCTGGACATCATGGTGCTGATGCGGAAGTGGTCCACCGGCTCGAACGTCAGCGCGACGCGCGGGCTGATCAGGCTGCTGTCTTGGAGATAGTCGTACCGGGCGTAGCGGCCGCCGTAGGTCAGCGTGAGGCCCGGCGACATCGAGAACGTGTCGAAGGCGTAGATCGCGCCCGCGTTGCGGCTGCCGTCGGTGACGTCGCGCAGCGTGGCCACGTTGCCGCCGTCGTACCGCTGGGTGCTGTAGGACAGCCCGACGTCGTAGCGGTGGCGCGCCGGCGCGCGCGTCGTGTACTCGCCGGCGACGATCCACGACGCGATGTCGCCCTGGGTCAGCGCCGCGCGCACCGTCCAGTCGGCGTGCTCGCCGACCGGGGCGCCGAGCGCGAGATACGCAGTGTTGTGCGCGAAGTTGTCGGACGTGAACAGTTGCTGCGGCGTATCGAACGACCCGGTTGTGAGCAGGTTGACCTGGCCGGAGAACGGCGTGGCGGCGAAGAAATTCGAGGCGAGCCGCGCCGAGGAGCCGCCGAGGCGGCCGAAGACGTTCGGACCGTCGAATCCGCGGCCGTGGACGGAGCCGCCCTCGGCGACGATGCCTTGAGGCACCGTGGCGTCCTTCAAGATCGTGCGGCGGGCGTGCCGCAGCCGCCACGCCAGCTCGCCATGATCGTCGTTGCCGGCGCCGGTCGAGCCGGCGGTCCCGGCAGGCTCATCCGCGGGAGCGGGCGCCTCCACCGCCGGTGCACTGACGCCGGCCGCGAAGACCGGGTACGACGCCGCGTCGCTCGCCGTGTTGACGTGACGCAGCGCGATCGCCGACGAGGCGCGCGCGCTCGGCCGAACATCGACCACCTGCCCGCGCGAGGCGACGTAGCCGCTCAGGTGGGCGCGCACGAGATAGGGGCCGGGCGGGAGCGTTCGCAATTCGAAGCGACCGCCGCGATCGCTGATGGCGAACTGCGTCGACGCCCCGAGCGCCGAAACCGCGGCGCCCGCCACCGGTGCCCCCTCCTCGTCCTGCACGACGCCTTGAATCGAGCCGGCGGCGATCGACGCGATATGCGTGACGGGGCGCAGCTGCGCGGAACCCTGCGCGCCCGCCAACGCCGGCAAACAGAGCAGCCCCAGACCGCCGACGACCGCCGTCAAGCTGGATGTGCGCCTCATGTTCACTCCCGCGTTGCCGCGTGACTACGATGGGCTGACGGTGAAATTGATTTCCCGCGTCAGCGTCTTGTTCGCGAGCTTGTCGGTAATCTTGATCTCGAGCCGGTAGTCGCCTTCGGGAAACGACGCGAGCGGAACGGCCTGGCCGCTCTGCAGCTGGTGCCCGGCCGCGAAATCGAAGTTGGGCGGCAGCGTCTGGGCGTTCAGGTTCTGCGGATTGGTCTTGTTGAAGAACTTTTCGGGCGCGCCGGCGAGCTTCTGGTAGAAGTTGTATTCCACGCTCACATCCGGCTTGCTGGCGCTGTCCACCTTCGGGTTGTAAATCAGCATGAAGGTCGACAGCTCGGCTTTCTTCGTGAACTTGGTCTCGAAGGTCGGCAGAATCTCCATCATGCCGAGCGCGTAGGGGCGATCCGCCTGCTGCTGCGGCGTGAGCGGAGCCGGCAGGGGATCGATCCGCTGCGCGATGATCACCGAACTCGTGGACAGATCGCCGTTCCAGAAGTCGGGCACGGTCACGGTTTGCTTGATGGCGGACACTTTCGGCGCCGGCGCGTTCTTGGGCGCCTTGTCGGGCGTCGGCTCCTTGGCGACCAGATACACGTCGTAGCTGCCGGCCGGGACCGTGAACGAGCGCGAGATCCGCATCTGGGTCTGGCCCGCCGTCACGGGCACGAAGGCGATGTCCTCGTAGGCGTAGTCGCTCTTCTTCCCCTTGTCCTTGTCTTTGTCTTTCCTGTCGTCCTTCTTGCCGGCCGGTTCAGGCGCCGCGGCGGGCGCCCCATTCTTCGCGACCACGCGCCAGTAAAACGCGACTGTGCCGCCGCTGACCTTCGACGGGTCGATTTGCACCGTGAACGGCACGTATTCCTTGTTGCCCTGCGCCTTCAAGACGTCCTCGCGGAGCCAGGTCAGCGTCAGGTCGTTGGCGCCGGGCTGACCGGCCACCAGATCGTCCACGGTCTTGACGATGTTCTGGATTGCTTTTTTTTGCGCTTCGTCCTTCTTCTTATCGTCCTTGCTCTGCGCAACGAGCACGATGGACGACGCACACACCGCAAGGACGAGGACGCCACGCGCAAATCCGGCACGCCGCTGCTCCATAAAGCCTAGTCTCCCAAAGTAAAAAGGACTCAGTCGATCAGCCAATAATAGGCGGCCCCTCAGGGTCAAGTCAAACCCTTCAGCCGCCAGCACTTCAGGCGGGTTTTGGGCTGCAGACGCTGTGCTATGATTCGCTCTTTTCCCAGCCATGAAGCTCATCGACGTCTCAGTGCCGCTCGATGCCCTGCTTCCGACCTATCCCCACAACACGCCGTTCACGCTCGAACCGATCAAGCGGCTGGCGCGGGGCGACAGCTCGAACGTGTCGACGCTGCACCTGAGTGCGCATACCGGGACCCACGTCGATGCGCCCCGCCACTTTTTCGACGACGGCCCCGGGACCGAAGCGCTCCCGCTCGAGCTCCTCGTCGGCCGCGCGCGCGTCATCGAGATTCGGTCACGCACCGGCGTGGCCGCCGAGGATCTCCGCGCCCTCGATCTCTCCGACGACATCCGCGTGCTGATCAAAACGCACAACTCGCGGCTGTGGGGCTCCCCGGCGTTCCACGCCGACTACGTGGGCGTCACCGAGTCGGGCGCGAAGCACCTCGTCGAGCACGGCATCAAAGTGGTCGGCGTGGACTATCTCTCGATCGAACAGTTCAAGAACCCGGGCGCACCGGCCCACCGCGTGCTGCTCGGCGCCGGGACGATCGTGATTGAAGGCCTCGATCTGCGCGACGCCGAGCCGGGGGTCTACGACATGTTCTGCCTGCCCCTTCGTATCGTCGGGTCCGACGGCGCCCCGGCGCGCGTCGTGCTGCGCCGGAGCTGAGGGTCCTATGTCGACGTTACTCGACGATAGCCTAGTGATCGTCCTCGCCGGTGGCGCCGGCGAGCGGCTGTATCCGCTCACGAAAGAGCGCGCCAAGCCGGCTGTGTATTTCGGCGGTCCGTACCGCATCATCGATTTCGCGCTCAGCAACTGCATCAACTCCGGGCTGCGGCGCATTTTCATCGCGACGCAGTACAAGTCGCTGTCGCTCAACCGGCACATCCGTATGGCGTGGGGCATCGTGTCGGAGGAGCTCGGCGAGTTCGTCGAGATTCTGCCGCCGCAGAAACGGGTCAGCGAGCACTGGTATCAGGGCACCGCCGACGCGGTCTATCAGAACCTGTACTCGATCATGCGGGAGAACCCGCGATATCTGGTCGTCCTCTCCGGCGATCACGTGTACAAGATGGACTATGCGCGCATGCTGCGGCTGCACCAGGAGCGGCGTGCGGCGGTCACGCTCGCGACGATCGAGGTGGCGATTGCCGAGGGCAACCGCTTCGGCATCATCGCGATCGACCAGAGCGAGCGCGTGACCGGTTTTCAGGAGAAGCCGCTGCAGCCGACGGCGATCCCGGGCTCGCCCGACTTCGCGCTCGCGTCGATGGGCGTCTACATCTTCGACACCGACGTTCTCGTCCGCGCGCTCGAGGCCGACGCGAGCCAGCCGACCAACCACGACTTCGGCAAGGACATCATCCCCTCGCTGATTCACGAATCGCCGGTGTACGCCTACCGCTTCTACGACGAGAACAAGAAAGCCTCGAAGTACTGGCGCGACATCGGCACGCTCGACGCCTACTTCGAGGCCAATATGGATCTCTGCCAGGTGAACCCGGAGTTCAACCTGTACGACCCGGAGTGGCCGCTGCGGACGTATCAGCCGCAGGCGCCGCCGGCGAAGTTCGTCTTCGCCGAGTCCGGGAGCCGCTGCGGGCAGGCGCTCGATTCGGTGATCTCGCCGGGCTGCATCGTGTCGGGGAGCCGCATCACCGGCAGCGTGCTGTGCCCCAACGTGCGCGTCCACAGCTTCTGCACGATCGACGAATGCATCCTGATGCCGGGCGTGCGCGTCGGCCGGCACGCGCGCATCCGCCGGGCCATCATCGATCGCGACGTCCTCATTCCGCGCGGGGCGCTCATCGGGTACAACGCGGAGGAAGATCGCCGCCGCCACACCGTCACCGAATCCGGTATCGTCGTCGTCACCGTGGACGACGAGCCGTACATCGGACCGCTCAGCGAGGAAGCGCTGCGGTTCGAGGCGGAGGCGGACCGGCGCGGCGGGCACGGATAGACAAGAGCGATGAGCGGAGGATGCCTTGAAGATCACAGGTGTGCACGGCCGCGAGATCCTTGACTCGCGCGGCAACCCGACGGTTGAAGTGGACGTCACGCTGGCCGGCGGCGCCATCGGGCGCGCGGCGGTGCCGTCCGGCGCGTCGACGGGCGAACGCGAAGCGCTGGAGCTGCGCGACGGCGACACGTCCCGCTACGGCGGCAAGGGCGTGCGCCGCGCGGTGGCGAACGTCAACGGCGAGATCGCGAAGGCGGTCTGCGGCCCGGAGCTCGATCAGCGGGGCCTGGACGCCGCGCTGATCGCGCTCGACGGGACGCCGACGAAAAGCCGGCTGGGCGCGAACGCGCTGCTCGGCGTGTCGATGGCGGCGCTGCGCGCGGAGGCGGCGGCGCACAGAATCCCGCTCTACCGCCACATCGGCGCGCTGTACGGCAACGAGCGCTATACGCTGCCGGTGCCGATGATGAACATCCTCAACGGCGGCGCGCACGCGGATTCGAGCGTCGACTTCCAGGAGTTCATGGTGATGCCGCTGAACGCCCCGTCGTTCGCCGACGCGTTGCGGATGGGCGCGGAAATCTTTCATGCGCTGCGCGCGATTCTCAAGAGGCGCGATCAGTCGACCGGCGTCGGCGACGAGGGCGGCTTCGCCCCGAACCTGAAGTCGAACCGCGATGCGGTCGAGGTCGTGCTGGAAGCGATCGGCAAGGCCGGGCTGAAGGCCGGGCACGATATTTCGATCGCGCTCGACGTCGCCTCGAGCGAGCTGTGGGCCGGTCCCTCGACTGGGCCCGGGGCAGGCGGCGGCACCTACACGTTCAAGAAGTCCGGCGAGCCCGACCGCACGTCGATGGAAATGATCGCGCTCTACGAGGAGTGGATCCGCCAGTACCCCATCGTCTCGATCGAGGACGGCCTCGCCGAGGGCGACTGGGAGGGCTGGAGGCTCCTCACCAACGCGCTCGGCTCGCGCGCGCAGCTCGTCGGTGACGATGTGTTCGTGACCAACCCGGAGATCCTGAAGAAAGGGATCGCCGACTCGGTCGGCAACGCGCTGCTCGTGAAGCTCAACCAGATCGGCACGGTCACAGAAACCCTCGATGCGGTGCGGATGGCCGCCGACGCCGGCTACGCGACGATCATCTCGCACCGGTCCGGCGAGACGGAAGACTCGACCATCGCCGATCTCGCGGTCGGCACCGCCGCCGGACAGATCAAGACCGGATCGGCGAGCCGCACCGATCGCGTCTGCAAATACAATCAGCTGCTGCGCATCGAAGAGGAGCTCGGCTCAGCGTCGGTGTTCGCAGGGGCGGGCGCCGTGCGCGCCGCACGGACGAGCATGAGGGACACGTAGCACGAGGGACACGGACACGCAGCCCGAGGGACACGTCGCGTAGCGCGAGTTACAGGTAGCGCGAGGCTTCACCCGAGCGAACACAACAACATGCACAAGGTCGTACTGCTCCGCCACGGCGAGAGCACCTGGAACAAGGAGAACCGCTTCACCGGCTGGCACGACGTCGATCTCACCGATCGCGGCCGCGATGAAGCGCGTGAGGCAGGGCGCCTCTTGAACGAAGGCGGTTACGTCTTCGACATCGCCTACACCTCGGTCCTGAAGCGCGCGATCAAGACGCTTGGGATCGCACTCGACGTGCTCGACCAGCTCTGGATTCCGGTCACGAAGAGCTGGAAGCTGAACGAACGGCACTACGGCGCGCTGCAGGGATTGAACAAAGCGGAAACCGCCGCGAAGCACGGCGAGGCGCAGACCAAGATCTGGCGGCGCAGCTTCGACATCCCGCCGCCGCCGCTGACGATCGACGACGAGCGGCACCCGTCGCGCGATCCGCGCTACGCAGGATTGAAAGCGAGCGAGCTGCCGCTGACCGAATCGCTGAAGGACACAATCGCGCGGTTCCTGCCTTACTGGCACGGGACGATCGCGCCGTCGATCGCGGCCGGCCGGCGCGTGATCATCGTCGCCCACGGCAACAGCCTCCGCGCGCTCGTAAAGTATCTGGACGACGTCCCCGAGGCCGAAATCGTCGAGCTGAACATCCCCACCGGCATCCCGCTCGTCTACGAGCTCGACGACGACCTCAAGCCGCTGCGCCACGACTATCTCGGCGATCCGGCCGCGGCGGCCGCCGCAGCCGCGCGCGTCGCGAATCAAACCGCGCAAAAATGAAAAAAGGCCGGCGCGCTTCGCGTGCCGGCCTTTCGAGTTTCGCCTGCAGTTCCCGGTTCTAAACGTGCTATTCCACCGTCTCGGTCGTTTCGTCGGCGGCGATGCGCAGCGAGCGCAGAAAGCGCCGATCGTTGGCCGTCACTTCGAGATGGCGTTTCGGCTGAACGACGCGCCCAGGCGCCGCGACTTTCGTCAGGGCGGTGGTCTGTGAACGGCTGACAAATCCCACCACTGCCTCGAGCGTGACTTTCATTTCGAAACCCGCTGCCCGCGCCTTCTCGCGGCACGCTTCCACCTGGGGATTTTCTGCGACCGCAGCGGCGATCGCGTCGGCCAGCTCTCGTGCGAACCGGTTCACGACGTCGTCCATCTGCTCCCTCCCTACGCCGCCGGGCCGGGTTCCGGGGCGCTTCCCGATCGAGGCCTGCCTACACCCAAGCAGGTGAGCAGGAACCGGGCGCCTGACGAATGCATCTGTGTCGGAAAGACTTGTAGGTAATCGCATTTTAAGCCCAAGCCGTAGTGGTGTCAAGCACTTACGGGCCGGCTGTCAACGCGAAATAGAAATGTCCCCGTTCTTAGCGAAATAGAAATGTCCCCTTCTGAACGAGCGATACGGCCTGTGGGAGCTTGTGGAAACCGTTCTGTGGGTTTCCAAGCAGCGGTGGGCGCGTTCTGGGCGTCCACGGCTGCGG
>JRHI01002514.1_pt1 | contig 12480 bp, 16 predicted proteins | sample 215371 | NCBI WGS metagenome assembly JRHI01 (sample SAMN02929681, study PRJNA255918) | sediment metagenome | biome: cave system; feature: Ice Cave; material: Sediment; isolation source: sediment from deep within a dark volcanic ice cave with no known source of... ...
CTTTTCCACCAGACTCAAGACACTACCGTTCCGGTCGCCGCGAGTTCCTCGATCAACTGTGTGCGGCCAATGTTCTTGATGATCTCCCCGCCGAGATACACGCCAGCTGTTTGGGTCGGCGGCGGCGGACATGGAACGCGAACGAAATTTTGACCGGTCCTACTGTTTGTATTGTTTGTATAGTGGTTGGGGTCAGCATTTTGCAAGACATCGTTTCCAGAGACGTCAAGTGGAGTGGTATCTACAGATTGTCCGGTTGCGGTGTCGATCCAGGAGCCATCTGGTTGCTGAGCAAAATTTTGCCCCGTGTTGCTGTTCGTATAGTGATTAGGATCAGAACTTTGGAGGACGTCGCGTGCCGAAAGATTCCTGGGGCGCGTCTTGACGTGCTTTCCGGTTTTTGTATCTGCCCAGCAATAGTCGGTCCGAGCGGTCGGCGCCTGTCCCGTGGCTTGCGCAAACAGTGTCTGCTTCTGCGTGGAGCCACTTACAAGGGCTAACACGCCGGCCCACGCGATGCAATTAAGGTGAACGCGACTCATCCTGCCTCCAATCCGTTACACGTTCGTCGGCGACCCTCTAACAAGACGCGATTTAGACGCGATTAGCACTCAAGGCGTCCGCACGCGACCGTCACGTGTCCGTTACGCCTTATCTCACTTTTGGAGCTTTACGCTTCACCGCATGTTTCCACCGATTGCTTCTTCGACTTGCAATCTTGCTCGAGCGGAGTGCTTTGGGCTCGAACGGAGACGGAGGAAGAGCTCCGTTGCGAACTAGGATCACGTGACCACCAGCCTCAACGCGTCGACCGACACACTCCACGGAAACGTCGGCGTTGACGAATGCTTGGGCCACATAGTCATTTACCTTGACCTTCCACCAGGTCGTTCCACAAGGCGCCACGGCATTGACCCTGAATACCGCCTCACAATGCCGGTGCCGCCGACGCAAAAGACCCACGGCACCTGCGACATGATGTTGTCCACGGCATCCTGGATGGCATCTTCAACGGCGTAGGCCGGATGTTGACCTGTCCCTTTTCCACGCGCCTGAAAATGTCCCAAATTCTTTTTGACCCGGACATCCGACGTTGACTGATTCAGCCATCGATATCACCTCATGGTGGCCGTTGAATTTCAGTCATCAGGCGTTTTTCTGTCCTGGGATGCACGTCTGTGCAAGCTCCAACTGCCCCCGCATCACGCGCGACGTGGTGCCGAGCGTCAGCCGTCGGCACGCGGAGTTGGTCGCGGCTCGATGCCGCCGAGCGGCGTTCCCAGGAATACGTTGATGTATTGCCACGGAAACTTCCTGCAGTACACGATTGCCTGCACTTCGCCCGCCCGCACTTTGTTACCGTGGTACGTTCCTGCAGAATCGCCCCTGTTTATCACGATGAAGCTCTTGAAACAGCCGTCAGCACAACGTTGCGCTTTCGCCCAGTCCAAGAGCTTGGCCATTCGTCGGCGGCCTCTTTCTCCCAACTTGCCTGGTCATCCGCAACAATGTCGGTCGTACSGACTTCATAGCCTGGACATTCAATCGCCATGTGTTTGCTTCTCCTGGTTCAACGGCTCGACGACTCTCTGATTCGCTCAATAGCCGAAGAGCTGGCTGCGATTGCCGCGCAGTGGCACTTCGCTACAGCTTCCGCAGCTCGACGCGCCGGTTCTTCGCGCGGTTCTCCTCCGTGGTGTTCGGCGCGACCGATTTCGTGTCGCCGTACCCCTTCGCCTGCAGCCGCGCAGCGCTGATGCCGTACGTCTTCACCAGCGCCTGGACGACGGCCTGGGCGCGCGTCTCGGAGAGCTGCAGGTTGCGGGTCTTGTCGCCGGTGCTGTCGGTGTGGCCGGAGATCTCGAGCTTCAGCACGCGATCGATCTTCAGCAGGTTGGCGACTTCATCGAGCGTCTTGATGCTCTCTGGCTTGATGTCGGCTTTGTTGACGTCGAAGTAAATGCCGTAGAGGTCGACGAACCCTTTGTTGGCCAACGCGTCCGCCATGTCGACCGCCTTGACCTCGACCATGTTGTTGACGAGCGCCTTCGACGTCACGACGTCGAGCATCACCACCACGTCGCCGGGCTTGAAAATCACAGCCGGGGCGTTGGCGACATTGAAGGTCAGGTTGTTCGGATTGGACGCGTTGTGTTTCTCGCCGACCGCGACGGTGAGCGCAATGGCTTGGCCGGCGTTGGTGCCTTTCGCCGTGAAGAAGCAAAATGGTCCGTCAGGTCCCGGCGGCAGATAGGCCTGCCAGAAGGGATTGCCAGGGTTGCCGCTGAAACCGTGGCTCTTCACCGCGTTGAACAGCGTGTCCTCGGACTCTCGCGCCCCCTCCGCCTGACACGGCGTCCACTCGGACGCCACGACGAACCCGGCCGCCTTGACCGATTGCTCGTAATTGCGGAGCAGCTCGAGCGCGGTGTGGCCGGCCGGCACGCGGTAGATGAGCCGCGCGATCGCCCCTTCGCGCATCTCGGTTGTCGTCTTTCCAGCATTCTTGGGATTGGGATCGGGGACGATGAGCGGGTACTCGTCGAAGCTGCGCGTCATCGAATAGACGATCTCCGACCCCGCGTACCGCTTCAGAAACGCGGGATCTTTGCTGCCAGGCACATCCGCGGCCTGCAGAACAGCCACTCCGGCCAGGATGCACGTCGTGACGGGCGCGATTCGCAGCATCGTGAGGCTCCCCTGAAAACCGGTTCATCTGGAAGGACGGACACGGAAAATTACCGGTGTCCGTCCTTTTGGATCGAGGCCGATGCGGATGGTAGGCTGGCGCCGTGACCGCGCTGTCCGACGACGCCCTTCGTGCGCTGATGGGGAGCGACCCCGCCAGCGGCTGGCGGGCGTTCATCGATCAGTACACCCCGCTCATCGTCGGCCTGATTCGCCGTGCCGGACTGGTCGACCGCGACGAGGTGATGGAGGTCTACGTGCGGGTCTGTGAGCACCTGTCGGCGCGCGGGTTCGAGCGGCTGAAGTCGCAGGACGCCTCGCGCGGCAGCCTCGGCGGCTGGCTCGCCGTCATCGTCCGCCACGCGATCGTCGACTGGGTGCGGTCGCGCAAGGGACGCCGCCGGCTCTTTCAGGCGGTGCGGGGCCTCGAGCCGTTCGATCGGAAGGTCTTCGAGCTGCACTACTGGGACGATCGATCGCCGAGCGAGATCGCGGAGCTGCTGGCGACAGATACCGGCGGCCAGGCGAACCTCTCGTCGGTGTTTGCCGCGCTCGACCGCGTGCACAGCCGACTGTCCGATCGGCATCGCGCGGAGCTCGTGGCGCTCGCGGCGCGATCGCGCTGGCCGGTGCCGCTCGGCGAGACGGATGCCGCCGAGCGGATGCCCGATCCGCACGCCGACCCCGAAGCGACCGTGCGCGGGGCGCAGCTGAACGCGCGGTTCGAAACGGCCATCGGCGGCCTGCCGGCCGGGGACGCCGCCATCGTGCGGCTGAAGTACGTGGAAGGGCTGTCGAACCGCGACATCGAGCACGCGCTCGGCATCGCGGGGCTCACCGCCTCGCGGATTCAGGACATTCTCACCCGTCTGCGCACCGCCCTGGCGAATCTGGGCGTCGACGCGATCGACGCCGCCTCGGCTCGCGTACGGTTTCTGGAATCGGAGCAGTCGTGACGCACTTCACCGACAGCGAGCTGCAGCGGTGGCGCGAGGCAGGGCCCGGCGACGACCGGACGCGGGTCGCCGCGCATCTTCAAGAGTGCGCGGCCTGCGCCTCGCGGTACGCCGGCGCGATCCGCACGCGTCCGCTGGCCGCGGCTGACGCCGCAGGCGATGCGCACGAGTTCGTCGCGGCTGGATACGCCGTCGCGCGCGGGTCTTCCGTGGTCCCGTTCCCGGCGCGGCGCTGGGTCGTCGCGCTGGCCGCCGCCGCGGCACTCGTGGCCGCTGTCGCGATTTCGCGCATGCTGCATCGCGAGCCGGCGGTGGCGGAACTGCGATTCAGGGGAGCCGGCATCCACGCGCTGGAGCCGGAGGGCGGCGTCGATCGCGTCGCGGAGTTCGTGTGGTCGAGCGGGCTGTCGGCCTCGCGATACAAGCTGGAGATTGGCCGCGGCGGCAGCGTGATCTATACGAGCGAGACCAGCGCGTCACGGCTGCGGACGCCAGACGCGTTGGCACAGATGCTGACGCCCGGCGTCGAGTACTGGTGGACCGTCACCGCCCTCGACGCCGACGGCCGGCCGCTGACGTCGTCCGATCGGCAGACCTTCAACGTGCGGTCCCGCTGACGGTCGTCCGCCAGGGCCTCCGCCACCACCATTGCACCGCCAGCACCGCGATCGCCGCCGCGATGACGCCTGCGGCGATCTGTCCCCGCGGCGTCGCGCCGCGGCCCGGTACGTCCACCACCGCGCGCCCCTGTCCGCTCACGATGAACGACGCCCAGTAGAACGGCCGGCTCGTGGCGCCGCCGCCGCGGATGAAGGCGATCTTCGCGTCCTGCAGGGCGACGTCGAGCGGCTCGCCGTTCCGTATGTTGGTGTAGAAGCGCTGCATCAGCCGCGACGTGGACGCGTCCTCGATGTCCCACAGACTTGCGACGACGGCGCGGGCGCCGGCATAAAAGAACGCGCGCGTGAGGCCGATGATTCCCTCGCCGGTCACGTTCCGGCCCAGCGCCGTCTGACACGCGGACAGCGTGACGAGATCGGCCCGCAAGCGCAGCGAGTAAATCTCGCGCGCCTGCAGCAAGCCGTCATCGTCGCGCGAGCCAGAGGTGAGCACGAGACCCGATCGCTCCGGGCGGATTTCGTCGATGAGGCCGTGCGTCGCGAAGTGGACCATGCGCACGCGCTCGAGGCCGCTCGCGCGCAGGCCGCCTTTCGTGGCGTCGGCGGCCTCGAGCACGCGGACGCGCGGCTTGAACAGCTCCGCGATCTGTTTTATTTCGTCCGCGCTGTAGGGCAGCGGCGTCAGCAGGTCGACGCTGGCAAGATCGACCTGCCGCTGTCCGTTGCCGGCCCGAGCAGCCTTCGTCGTGTTGTCGCGGACGATGGGATTGCCGACGGCGAGCAGCGTGACCGCGTCCGCGCTGGTCGGCGGCAGCGATCGGAAGAACACCAGCGCCGATGCCGATGGGGCGCACGAGACGGCGAACCGCTCGACGAGCGGACGTCCGCCGTCGCCGGGCAGCGCCTCGAACGGCACGTCGTACAGGATCCCGTGCGGCACGATCACGAGATGTCGGCCACCGCTGCCACCGGCGATCTCCGTCAGCCGGCCGATGGCGAGCGTCCGCGCCAGCGCCGCCACGGCGCGATCGTCGTGCGCCATCGGGTTGCGGATCTCCTGCAGCGCCGCTCGCACCCGCGTTTCGATCTCGCCGCGGGCAGGCAGCGGAATCGTCGCGAACGCGCCGCTGGTGATTACCCAGCACACCGACCGGTCCACGCCGAGGAAGAACCCGGCGAGCGCTTCGTCCGGCCTCAGCAGCTTGGATTGCAAATCGCTCACGCTCCAGATCGCCGGATAGCGCGCGTCCGCGAGCGCGGGACGCTCCACGGCCAGGCGCAGCCGAAGCGCCGTCAGCCCCGCTTCGTCGCGTGCGACGGCCATCAGGAGGTCGCGGCGGCGGCTGTCACCCATCGTCGCCGTCCGCAGCGCGCTCTGGCTCGCTGAAATCCGGCGCAGGATCGCGTCCTCGTGATCCCTGAACCCGGCCGGCAGCGACTGCGCCAGCTCGTCCCGCGCGCCGCTGAGCGTGTCGAGGAACACTCGCGCGCGCTCCCGTTCGGCGACCTGAAAGGCGCGCGCCGGCTGACCGCGATCCAGAAGGAAACTCACGTAGCGATCGTACGGATCGTATTCGGCGAGCGTCTGATCGAGAGCACCGGCGCGAAACCCTTCGAGCAGCACGTTGGTCTGCTGCTGCTCGAGAATCGACAGCACCTCGCTGAACTCACGGTCGGCAGCCGCCGGATCCTGCGTGGCGTCGAGCTGAGCGAGCTCGAGACGCGCGAGCCACCGGACCCGTGTGAGGCTCACGGCGTCGGCGCGCTCGGCGGCGCGGCGCAGGACGTCCGCGCCCTCGTCGGCACGGCCGAGTCGTATCAGGGTCTGGCCGAGGTTCTTCAGCACGTACGGCTCGTCGCGATGCTCGCTCGCGCGCGCGATCACGTCCAGCGCCTCGGTGAGCCGATCGCGCGACTGGGCCAGCTTACCCGACAGCCGGAGCAGACTCCCGAGTTCGTTCAGCGCAGGAATCTCGAGGCTGGACATGCGCAGCTGCCGCGCGATCGACACCGCCTGCGCGGGATCGCGGTCGATCCGGCCGGTGACGAGCGCAAGATCGATGAGTACCTGACACTCGCCGCGCCGATCGCCGATGCGGCGCGTGAGGCCGAGCGCTTCGCGCGTGTGCGATTTCGCCGCCTCGCCTTCGTGCAGCTCGACTTCGACCAGGCCGCGCCTCGCGAGATACTGAACGCGCGCGGAATCTTCCGGATGCGGGTCGGCTTCGGCGCTCCGGTTCACGGCGTCGAGGGCGCGTGTCCAGTCGCCGAGATCCTGGTACGCGGCGGCCAGCCGGATGTACGCACCGGCGACCAGCGGCGGCTGGCGCGACCGCTCGGCCCACTCCGCGCACGTCCGGAAATGCCGGAGGCTCTCGACCGATCGCCCGCGATTCAGCCAGACGATGCCGCGGACGCTTTCGATGCGGGCGAGGAGATCGAACGCGTCAACGGCCCGCGCGTCGCGCTCGGCGCGATCGGCCTCCGCCAGCGCATCATCGTCGGGCCCGATCTGGGACCGCACGGCCGCCAGTTGTTGATGAACGCGAGCCCGCTGTAGCGCGGTGAGTGCCGCGGCGTCCGCGAGCGGCTCGAGGACGCCAAGCGCCAGCCGATACTCGCCGCGCGCCATGAGCGCCTGGCTTCGCGCCAGCGTCTGGTCCGCGGACGTGGACGCCGCGGCGACGCCCGCCAGCGCAACCGCCGCCATCGTTGCCGCCATCGCAGTTCTGATAGGCACGGTCCCCATTACTCAGGTGACGATCGTCGGCGCCAATGGTACAACTCCTCAGGCGGCTACGGAGGTTCCCTTGAAACGCATCGCGTAGCTGTGACTGAAAGGGATCTCGACGTCCGACCGCGTCTTCCTCGTGGCCGACTCCTAGTCGCAAGACGAGGCCGGGACGCGGCCCCACCCTCGTCTGAGCACCTGACCGTGAGCGCTCGACATGCCTCCAACGCGTTCTTGGTGACCTGCGGCCAGATTCTAAAAAGACGACCCTGCAATGCGCCGAAGCTGACTGCGCAGTTCAGGAAGGTCGTTGGTGACGGTGTGCCAGATGATCCTCAAGTCCACACCGAGCCGAGGAGCTCGGCGAGCTGGAGAAATGTCCTCGACACGAAGCCGGAAAGTCCTCATCCATGCGGCTTCAGGGCTGCCGGTGTCACGAGATCGCCGATCGGTCGGCTGAATTCAACGAGCAGATCGCCATCATTGTCCTCTCGGCCTTCATCGCGAACATAGGAGCCGAAGAGCGACACGCAGGCAACACCGAAGGCGTCCAACATTGGACGACCGTCGCGCAAGACGTTCAGGATGTCGTCGCGTCGAAGTGGCACGCTGACATTCTACTGCGGCCATTGAAAGACGCGCACGACCGGCAGCGCTACGAGCGCCCCGCCCAATAGGCCGGACGCCGTTTCAGATTCATGACCGCCAACACACGCACGACGCCCGGGCGAGTGGCATACAGAATTGCGTACGGAAAACGGCGAAGGAGCCGACGACGGATAGAACCGAGGGCGATTTGACCCGCCTCGGGGTGTTCAATGATCCCATCGCAACAGCGTTGGACTTCAGTGAGGAAGGCGGCACCGAGACCCGGGCTTTCGAGTTCGTAGTACCGGGCCGCGTCGTTGAGTTCTTGTTCGGCTAGCGGGTTGAACGAGACATTCACTTCAGGCGGGCTCGCGCGTCGCGAAACACTTCGGCAGCGGGACGAGCTGTCGCTGGGTTGGCGTCCCAGGCCTCATCGCGTCGTTGCGCTTCCTCGGCCCAAAGCCTGGCGTTCTCGGCGTCAGACAGGTTCTCAAGGCTCTCCAGGAGCTTCTCCGCCAAACGGGCACGTTCCTGCGGTGTGAGCTTCAGCGCTTCGACTTCGAGTTCCTCGGTGCTCATGATTCCACCCATTCTACGCGCGCCGGTGCCCACAGCGAGATCGGTGGCTCCGTGTGGTCCTGGACGCTCAAGCTCCCACAACTACGTCTCCGTTCGATCCCGGCCTTCAGCCGCGCCAGGGCCGTGGAGCGATCCTCGGGCTGCTCGTCGAGCGATTCGACAATGACTCGGACCCGCTGGTCCTCGCGGAGATCCAGCTGGCCGGTAGGCTTGAGAACGCCGTCGGTGTATATGGCCTCCGTGATCTGTGTGGCGTCAACGCGTCTAGCCACGCGACGCCTGCCTTCGCGACGAGCGGTGACGGGCGGCGTTCCGCGCTTTGGCGGGGCCGGAAGAGACCACCTTGGCGGTCTTCGCAGCGCCACTGGCCGGACGGCGCGCCGGAACCCCCTGCAACATTCCCCCGGCGCTCAAGTCTTCGTCGATGTCTGGCCAGTGGACACCTTGGCCGTCGCCGATAAGCTTGTACTTGGCTCGCTGGGCTGGCGTCGCATGGGAGAGCCGCCAGGACCATGCGAGGGGCACGCTGACGACTCGACCGTCGACCAGATACGCGGTGATCGTCTCGTCGCTGACCTCGACGCGGCCGATCCTCGATTCAGTCGTTACCGCAGTGCTCATGCCAGGCCTCGCTGATGGTGTCGAGATGCTGTTCAATCAAACGCCGAATGTCGTTGAGTTCCCGCGGCACGAAGCGATGATTCGCCGCCAACTCAACAGGCCGAAGCCAGAACTTGCACGTCTTGTTCTCGCGGCGCACGTGAACATGCATTCGCTCGTTGCAGTCGAAGCTGTAGAAGTAGAACCAGTACGGTCCCCGAATGTTGGCGACTCTGGGCATTCAGTTCCACGAATCAACCCGACCATGATCGCAGGTCTTGACCCTCAAGCCAAGTCGAGCCGGCTTCGTCGAACACGCACTGTGCCGGCACACGAACCGGCACGTCGCCGGCATTCTGGAAGCTATCGTGCTGACAGGACCGTAGCAAGTTTGCTGTGCCGATTTTTGTGCCGGTCGCGTGGGTTCCGAGCGTGATTTAGCGTGACAGTCGGTGATGCCGCCGCCGGACGCTAACGTGATGATTCGACAGACGATGCGCGACAAACTCGCGGCAGATCATTGATCCGGAGGATCCCCCTGTTTCTCACTTTCAAGGCTAAAACACGGGTTCGAATCCCGTTGGGGACGCCACACCACTTGGGTCTATTCCGGTCACCTGGGTGACAGTTCATACCGACGACATAGGTAACACTTTCGGGCCGAAGGGATTCTCGATCGGCTCGAGCCGGCACGTCTCGTCGTCGAAGTATCCCAAATCGCAGTGCATGAAGGCGACGAGCCAGATGTGCTCGTCGACCTGCTTGACGCCCACCTTTTGCCCCGCGAAGACCTGACTGACGACCTTCCGCCGCTGGTAGCAGATCCGGCCGCAGGTGGTGATGACGGCCGTCGAGCTCCTCCAGCCCGCGATAGGGACGCGGTGACGCCGTGTATAGCGGCGGCTGGGCGTCTGCCTGTTCAGCGCCCGGTGCGGCCGCTCGGCAGGGACGGGGTCGCCACGTCCTCGCCTCCCGGTCTACAGCACGCGAAGAGGTGGTCCAACTCCGCGCCGGCCGTGCCATACGGCAAGAACACGTACTTCGTCAGCACGCGGAACGTAGTAGACCTGGTACCGCGTTCCCTTGAGCAGGACGCGACGCGTACCCGGTACAGGCGATTGCCGATACAGACGTCCGATCTCAGGTGCTTGGCCGATGATGTTGAACGCTGCTGTCGGTTCTTCGAGGAATAGTTCAGGAGACGCGAGACGATTCCTGCGCCACCAACGCTCGATTTCGCGGATTTGCGCGTCCGCTTCGGGAGTGGTCCGAACCGGCAGGCTCACCGGCGCTGACGCAGTTCGTCCAGAATCGCGGAGGCGGGGCGAAGACGACCCCCTTCGGCTGATGCCCAAGACGTGGACAACGCGATGTGCAGCGCCCTGCGCTCGTCCTCGGTGAGGTCATCACCCTCGTCGTCGGCAACCAGATCGACCACCGTTCCCTCGGGTAGGGTCGTCGGTTCGTCGGGGATGAGGCGCCCCTTCTGGACCCGTGCTCGGAGACCGCTCATGTGGCTACTCCACGGGTGTCCGATCGGCCCGGCAAGGGTTCACGCCGCTTGACGGAGCCGTCGACTTGGCTGGGCCAGGAGACGATCTGGTTCCAACCGGCTGGCATTTGGGGACGCCAACTCAGAACTCCACTTTTCACACGACTTGCGGCGTCGGTGCTCTTCGAATTGCACGATCCGTTTTTGGTCGCCGTGGTAGTCGTCGTGCGACATGGAATCGCAACGGTCGGGCGGTCAGGTCAGGGCGCCGGTGTCCGAGGTGCGGCGAGGCAGCTGCAGTGCGGAGGACGTGTGAACGTCTGCGAGCACTCTGTCGGCAGCGTCGATGTTGTCCTCCGCGATGTATTCCCAAATCTCGTCGAGTCTGCCAGTGCTTCTGGTTTAAAGGTAACGCTTTCGGAAATTCGCTCGCAACGCGAATAGCGCCGGAAACAACGCTGCGGAAGCGAACCGTGCGAGCGCCGCGGCGTCGAGCGGTTCGCGGAGCCGCCTGTTTTCTGGCCTCTTTCTGACAATGGAATTTCCGAAAGGCAGTAGGTTTTCTGGTTTCGGCCCCAGGCGTAGGGACGAGCTGCGGCTCGTGTGAACGGGCGGAGGGGAACAACGATTGTGCGGCGACAGGAACAGGCGTAATCTTCCTCCTGTTGACGGTTGCGAAGTCGGATTCGGGGGCTGCTCCCCGTTTCAACACATGGAGGAGATGACGAATGGGTCTTGCTGGTACGACACACCGTCGCGGATTCTTGGGTCGGATTCTGGGCGCCGCGGCGGCGCTCAGCGTGGGCGCCGGACGGGTTGCCGAGGCGGCGCAGCCATCGGGTTCTGGTCCCGACGGGTGGATCGAAGGCGTCAAGGGCACGCACCGTAGTCTGTTCGACTTCCCCCAGCACAAGAACGGCTTGCCTTTGCTGCACATCCTGAACTACCTCAATACGTATGCGACGGCCTACAAGACCGCGCCCGGCCAGGCCGGCGCCGTCGGGACGTTCTATGGCATGGGCGGTCAGTCCAGCATTTCATTGGCGTTCAACGACGCGATGTGGTCCAAGTACGGCCTCGGCGACTACACGGGTCTGAAGGATGCCACCGGAAAGCCCTACACACGCAACGTGTTCAACAAGCCGACCGGCAGCGATCTGCACCTGCTGATGCAGGCCATGCAAACGCCAACGGTGCCGGCCCTTGCCGGCGCGATGCCAGCGCTCGGCATCGAGAGCCTGCAGAAGATGGGCACCACGTTTCTCCTCTGCGCGAACGCGTTCGGCGGATGGTGCGCCGAGCTCGAGGCCAGGGGCAAGGGCAAGGCGGCGGACCTCGACGGAGAACTGCGCGCCAACATGCTGCCGGGCGTCATCATGGTGCCGGCCATGGTCATCGCGATCGAGAAGGCCCAGGGCGCCGGCATCACCTACAACCGTCAGTAACGCACGATGTCGCGGCGGCACGGTTGTTGATATGTGCTGACGCATGGATCAGCACACTCCGCCGACGGTCGAGATGTCGCTCGCCGCGCTGAGCGACGCAGTGGGGAAGGCGTCCGACGATCTGCGCGCCGTGCGGACGGCGCTCGACGCGGCCCGGGCCGACATCGCCTCGCGCAACACGTCGATCTCGCGCGACATCGTCAAGGACGCCGAGCGCGTCATCGTGCACCTGCGCGAGGCCGACGAAGGGTTGCGCGATGTTCTGAAGGATTTGATGCGGCGGGAGTAACTCAGACCGACGGGCTGCGGTCGCCGGCGGCGGCTTCCGCTCGCCGGTGCCGCGCGACGTTGAGCGCCGCCGCAAGATGCTGCGGCTCGGCCTTCCCGTTGAACAGGCCGCCGTCGGCGAGCATGAGCCGCTCGGAGAGCACGCGCCCGGTCACGCGTCCTTCATCCATGATGTCCACACGGCCGGTGGCCATCAGCGTGCCGTCGACGGCTCCGCGTACCGTGATCTGCCGCGCGATGATATCGCCGGTCACGGACGCGTCAGCCCCGATGGTCACCACGTGATTCTCGTTCCAGATGTGCCCCTCGATGCGCCCTTCGATCAGCACGTCTTCGACGCACTCCACGCTTCCCCGAATCATCAGCGTTCGACCTTGAAGACCCATGATGGGATTGTCCTCCAGATCGGGCGATTCGCGGTTGATCAACTCGCGCCGGAAACCTGACGGGGGCGCGGCGGGCTCAGGTGTAGCACAGCCGCGCCCGCGATGAC
>JRHI01002515.1_pt1 | contig 12468 bp, 14 predicted proteins | sample 215371 | NCBI WGS metagenome assembly JRHI01 (sample SAMN02929681, study PRJNA255918) | sediment metagenome | biome: cave system; feature: Ice Cave; material: Sediment; isolation source: sediment from deep within a dark volcanic ice cave with no known source of... ...
CCCGGAGTGGAACTGCTGACGTGGCTGGCGGAGGCCGACCTGCCCGATCCCGAAGCCGTCCTGAACGACCCCGACACATTCGAGCTCCCCGAACGCGGCGACCGCGCCTACGCCGCGTTGTCGTCGATCGCGGCCGCAGTCGCGGCCGAGCCGACTCCCGACCGCTGGACCCGGGCGTGGGTGGTGTTCGGCCGCGCCGGCGAACGCGCTCCCGACGTCGCCGCCGCCGCGGCGAGGGCGCTCGCTCGTTGCCGCCCACCCGGGACCGCCATCCCGCGCGAGGTCCACGCGTTCGCTCCACTGCTGCGCGACGCAGGCCTGCTCGAGTAGGCCGCACGCGATGACGGCGCGGATCGACGACCGCAAGCTCGCGGCAGCCCGTCTCTCTGCGGCCGCACGCTTCCCATACCTCGCGAGCGCACTGTTCGCGTGCACCGTCCGGTCGGAGCCGGACAGCGGCACCATCGCCGTGGAACGGACGTTCGTAGTGCACGCCGACCCCGTCTGGGTGGAACGCCTGAGCATCGACGAGCTGGGCCGGCTCCTCGTGCACCACGTCGGACACCTGCTGCGCGCCCACGCGAACCGCGCTGGGGCGCTCGGCGTCGAGGAGGACGAGGCCCGCGGCTGGTGGAATCGCTGCGCCGACGCGGAGATCAACGATGACCTCGCATCCGATGGCTCAGTCCCCGCCGTCGCGCCCGACCTACCCGTGCATCTCGGCGGCCGCGACGGTGGCCTCGCGGAGAACTACTACCAGCACCCGCAGACGGGGCCGCGGCGGTGGGACTGCGGCTCAGGAGCCGACAACGAGCCGCGGCCGTGGGACGGCGACGGGCGTGGCGAGGGGGGCGATCCCGGCCACAACGGGATCGGCGTGTCGCAGGCCGAGCTCATCCGTCTCGGCGTTGCCGCCGGTATCCAGGCGCGCAGTGGTCGCGAGCCGGGCACGGTCCCTGGCGGGTGGCTGCGCTTGGCGGAATCCGTGCTCCCGTCGCGCGTCGATTGGCGCCGCGTGCTCGCGGCCGAGATCCGTTCCGGCGTTGCCAGCGTTGCGGGCAAGGTCGACTACACGTACCGCCGGCCCTCCCGGCGGGCCCGGTCAACACCCGGCATCCTGTTGCCCTCCCTGCACCGACCGATCCCCGAGGTGGCGATCGTCTGCGACACATCCGGCTCCATGCACGAGGTGCTCCTCGCACGCGCCCTCGCAGAGGTCGAGGGCATCCTCGTGCGGGCCGGGTTGCGCCACACACGCGTGCGCGTGCTCGCGGTCGACACCAATGTGCACGCGGTGCGCCGGGTCACGCGCGCGGCGCAGGTCGAGCTCGCCGGCGGCGGAGGCACCGACATGGGCGCCGGGATCGCCGCCGCGGCGTCGCTCCGACCGCGCCCGTCAGTCGTGATCGTGCTCACGGACGGGTTCACGCCTTGGCCCGAGCGGCCGCCGAAAGGAATCCGGGTCGTCGTCGGCATCCTGTGCGAACCGGGCGGCTCGATAATGCACTTCCCGCCGCCAGGGTGGGCCCGCACGGTGCGTATCGACTGACGCGCCGGCACCGAGGCCGCGGAGACATCGGGTTGACGTCGCCGAACCACGCGCACAGAACTGCCCCGATCTCGCGCACACCGCTGATGGTCAGACCCGAGCAGAGCGCAGGCCCCATCACGCGCTTCTGTTAGGAGGCCAGGGTCCCGGCTTCGCCTCGGGGAGTCAACGGCGCTGTGACCAGGAGTTTCTTGTGGGCGATACTGGTTTCGAACCAGTGACCTCTGCCGTGTGAAGGCAGCGCTCTCCCGCTGAGCTAATCGCCCGGGCAACGGAGATTACCGGACCCGTCCGCGGGCAGCGCCCCCCAAAACCCGCGGCGAAACGCGGCCGGGAGCCGGACGGCCGGTGGCGGGTCGGCGGTACCCTGTCGGCCCCGAAAGGAGTCGCATGCCGACCTTCGACGATGTCGCGGCCGGGCTCGAGATGCCCTTGGCCGCCGCGATGGAGAGCCAGCGCTCGATCCGGCGCCTGCGACCGGACCCGGTCGACGACGAGACCCTGCTGCGGTGCATCGAGCTCGCGATGAAGGCGCCCACCGCGAGCAACCGGCAGTCGTGGGAGTGGGTCGTCGTGCGGGACCCCGACGTGAAGCACCAGCTCGCCCGGCTCAACCGCCAGGCCTGGTCGGTGTCGAAGCGCATCGGACGGCGCCAGCCCCACCCGCTCAGCGCCGACCGGATCCTCGAAGCCATTCAGTGGCAGGCCGACCACTTCGAGGAGGTTCCGGTCGTCGTGGTGGCGTGCCTGCGCGGCTCCCGACCACTGTTCCCACCGATTGCGAGCGCCAGCTTCTACGCGTCCATCTATCCGGCGGTCCAGAACCTCCTCCTCGCGGCGCGGGGCCTCGGCCTGGGCGCCACGCTCACCACACTCCCGCTGTGGTCGACGGCGCTCGTCCGCCGCACGCTCGGCCTCCCGCGCTGGGTCACGCCGTGCGCAGTCATCCCGTTGGGCTGGCCCCGCGGCCACTACGGGTCGACGACCCGGCGGCCCGCCGCAGAGGTCGTGCACCTCGACCGATTCGGGAACCGACCCTACGTGGAGTCGCCGGCCGCGGCCGGACCGGTGCCCGACCGCCTCTCGAGCGCCCGGTAATCGTCCCCTAGTCGCGCATGGAGGCCCCGGGTTGCGGCATCATGGAGGTTCACTCGAACGTTCGAGGTAGGTGACGACGTGCCCAGAAAAGGACGAGCACGGCGCTTTCGCGAGGCTCGTGAGCTGAAGCAGGGGTACGACGACGGCCTGTTCCGGGAGGGCAGCGGGACACTCGCTGACCTCGAAGGCGGCGAGGCCCGCCGTTACCTCGACGAGGACGACGACGAGCTCGACAAGGAGCCGGAGCCGTGGGACCCGGATGCCGAGCGGGAGCTGGGCCGCGGCGGTCCCGACAAGCGCTGAGCAACCCGAGGCAGATCAGGTGACACGGGGGTCGGGCGCGTCGGGGTCGATCCCGTAGCGGCGAACCGCCTTCTCGACCGCCTCACCGCTCACCCGGCCCTGCATCGCGAGGCCGTCGAGCGCCCCGACCACGATGTGCGCGGGGTCGATCTCGAAGTGGCGACGGAGCGCGTCGCGGGTGTCGGAGAACCCGTATCCGTCGGTGCCGAGGGTGACGAACGGCTCCGGCACGAACCGCGCGACCTGGTCGGGCACCGACTTCATGAAGTCGGTCACCGCGACGATCGGCGCCGGCGCGCCGGCGAGCAGCTCTGTGACGTATGGCGTGCGCGGCGGCTCCGTGGGGTGGAGGCGGTTCCACCGTTCGACGGACAGGGCGTCCTCACGCAACAGCTTGTAGCTCGTGGCGCTCCACACGTCCGCCGCGACGTCGTGCTCCTCGAGCAGCAGCCGCTGGGCCTCGAGGGCCTGGCGCACCATGGTTCCGCTTCCGAGCAGTGTCGCCCGGAGCTCCCGCTCCTCCGGCGCACGCCGGTAGCAGTAGAGCCCGCGCAGGATGCCTTCCTCGGCACCCTCCGGCATCGCCGGCATCGGGTAGTTCTCGTTGTAGAGCGTCAGGTAGTAGAAGCAGTCCTCGGGATCGGGGCCGTACATGCGCTTGATCCCGGCTCGGACGATCACCGCCATCTCGTACGCGAACGCCGGGTCGTACGCCCGGCAGTTCGGTACCGAGGTCGCGAGCACGTGACTGTGCCCGTCGGCGTGCTGCAGACCCTCACCGGTGAGGGTGGTGCGCCCCGCGGTTGCGCCGAGCATGAAGCCGCGGCCGCGCTGGTCGCCGAAGCTCCACACGAGGTCGCCCACCCGCTGGAAGCCGAACATCGAGTAGAAGATGAAGAAGGGGATGATGCGCTGACCCCAGGTCGCGTACGACGTCCCCGCGGCGGTGAACGATGCCATCGCGTTCGCCTCGCTGATCCCCTCCTCGAGGATGCGACCCTTGCGCGACTCGCGGTAGCTCAGCAGCAAGCCGGCGTCGACCGGCTCGTAGAGCTGCCCGAGCGGCGCGTAGATCTGCATGTCGCGGAACAGCCCGTCGAGGCCGAACGTGCGGGCTTCGTCGGGGATGATCGGCACCACCCGCGCGCCGGCACCGGGATCCTGCATCAGCTTGCGCAGAAGGCGGGCGAACGCGGTGGTGGTCGACGCCTGCGTCTTCTCCCCCGTGCCCGCGAGCAGGTCGGCGTACGCGTCGTCCGGTGCCAGTGGCACGGGCTTCGAGCGGTCGACGCGATGGGGAAGGAACCCGTCGAGCGCGTGACGGCGCTCCATCATGTACTCGTACTCGGGCGAGTCGGTGCCCGGGTGGTAGTAGGGCGGTAGCGCGTCGCCCTCGAGCACCTCGTCGGGGATCTCGAGGTAGAGCCGGTCACGGAAGGTCTTGAGCTCCGCTTCGGTCATCTTCTTGATCTGGTGCGTCGCGTTGCGGGCTTCGAAGTCGGCGCCAAGGGTCCAACCCTTCACCGTCTTGGCCAGGATCACCGTCGGGCTGCCGGCGTGCTCCACCGCGGCCTTGTACGCCGCGTACAGCTTTCGGTAGTCGTGGCCCCCGCGCGACAGCTTGCGCAGCTCGTCGTCGGAGAGGTGCTCGACCATGGCCCGCAGCCTTGGGTCGGGGCCGAAGAAGTGCTCGCGGATGTATGCGCCCGACTCGACGGCGTACTTCTGGAACTCGCCATCGACCGTGGAGTTCATCTGGTTGACGAGGACTCCGTCGACATCGCGCAACAACAGGTCGTCCCACTCGCGTCCCCAGACCACCTTGATCACGTTCCACCCGGCGCCGCGGAAGATCGCCTCGAGCTCCTGGATCACCTTGCCGTTGCCGCGTACGGGACCGTCGAGGCGTTGCAGGTTGCAGTTGACGACGAAGATCAGGTTGTCGAGCTGCTCGCGCGCGGCGATCGACAGCCCGGCCAGCGACTCGGGCTCGTCCATCTCGCCGTCGCCGATGAACGCCCACACCTTCGCTCTGCTGGTGTCGGCGAGCTCGTGGTGGAGGAGGTATCGATTGAAGCGCGCCTGGGCGACGGCGTTGAGAGGCGACAAGCCCATCGACACCGTGGGGAACTCCCAGAAGTCGGGCATGCGCCGGGGATGCGGGTAGCTCGGGAGTCCCCCGCCGCCCACCTCGCGACGGAAGCGGTCGAGATGCTCCTCGGTGAGCCGTCCCTCGAGGAACGCCCGTGCGTAGATGCCCGGGGCGGCATGACCCTGCATGAACACCTGGTCGCCGTAGCCGCCGTCGGCTTTGCCGTGGAAGAAGTGGTTGAAGCCCACCTCGTAGAGCGACGCTGCCGACGCGTAGGTGGAGAGGTGGCCGCCGAGGCCGTCGAAGCGCCGGTTGGCCCGGGCCACCATGACGACCGCGTTCCATCGGATGAACGCGCGGATGCGCCGCTCGATGTACTCGTCACCCGGAAACCACGGCTCCTGCTCAGCCGGGATCGTGTTGATGTACGGCGTCGAGACCATCGACGGAACGCCGACGCCCTGCTGGCGCGCCTGTTCGAGCAGGCGCGTCAGGAGATAGCGGGCGCGGACCTTCCCGCGAATGTCGATGACCGACTGCAACGAGTCGAGCCACTCGCTCGTCTCCTCGCGGTCGATGTCAGGCAGTTGATGGACGAAGCCGTCGATGAACACGTCCGTTGCTCCATCGGGGGTCGTGTCACTGCCAGGTTACGCCCGGTCAGGTCGCCCGACGGTCCGCTCCGGAGGTGTGGCCGATCGTGCTGGTCGTGCCGGTGGGAGCCACCGGTGTCGCGGGCGCCTGCGTTCCGGCTGGTACGACGGTGTTGTTGCAGCCGACGTCGGCCCCACCCGCGGCCCGGCAGCCTTCGACGAAGCCGCGTTGATAACCCGCGCTCCAGCCGGCCTGGTTCCCCTTCTTGAAGCCGTTGTCGAAGGCACCCGCGCTGCCGGCGCGGTACCCGGCTTGCCACCCGGTGCGATAGCCCTTCTCCTGGTGCACGACGTCACCCGTGTGACGGAGGGTGAGCGTGCCCGCGATCCCGAGCGCGAGCGCGGCCACGGCAATGGCGACGGTCGCGACCCACCCCGGCCGCCGGCGCTCGCGAGCACGCTCGAGGTGGGCGGCCGACGGCAAGAGCTCCACCTGCGGCGCTGGGACCTTCACCGACGACGCCGCCGGATCCGGTCTCTCGGGCAGCACCTCGACTGCGGCGTTCGACACCAGGGTGAGCGGGCCCCGGTTCGGCACGCGCCGGTAACCCCGGCACTTGGGCGTCACGCATCCGGACAGCTCGTTCCAACAGGGCACGTGGTACAGCGCGCCGCACTCGGGGCAGCGCGCCGCGGCCCCGCTCGTGACCTCCTCGTTGCACGACGCGCAACTGAGGAGTCCGCCCGACTCCTGGGCCGCGTCGCGCTGCACCGGGCCGTCGGTCTGCACCCCTCACCTCCCCGCGCAGCCTCGCGTCAACACGCTACGACGCCCGGGCCACCAGGCAAAGCCGTGTGCGCACTCTCTCCGTAGACCATCCTGGAGCCACCCAGGAGCCGAGCCGGATGCCGGCAGGAAGGGGACAGCATGGCGACGCACAGCACGACGGCGGCCGTCGGCCAACCCGCTCCCGACTTCACCCTCACCGACGCCGCCGGCCGATCGGTGCACCTCGCCGAGGAGCTGGCTCGCGGCCCGGTGCTCGTTGTGTTCCTGCGGGGATTCGCCTGACCGTTCTGCCGCCGGCATCTCTCGCAGTTGCGAGACGACGTCGAGAAGTTCCGCGCTCTTGGAGCCGGGATCATTGCGGTCGCGCCCGAAGGTGTGTCCGAGCTGTCGCGCTACCCGAACGGCGGTGAGTTCCCGTTCCCTCTCGTCGGTGACGAGGATCACCGGACGTTCGACGCGTACGACGTCGCGAGCCGCGCACTGAGCCTCGGCCAGCGGCCCGCCGTGTTCATCGTCGACCGCGACGGCATCGTGCGCTTCGACTCGGTCGGGACCCAGCAATGGCAGATCCCGAGCAACGACGAAGTGCTCGACGTGCTCCGAAACTTGCCGCCGACTTCGACGTGACGGAGAGGTCGCTCGAGAGCATAGGAGGTGCCGTCACAATGCGTTCATGACCTCGCGTACCTCGACCGTCTCGAAGGGCACGCCGGCCGCCATCCGGCGCCAAATGCAGCAAGGGCCTTTGTCCCCTCTTGTGGCGGTGATGTCGCGTCGATGCTTCTCCTATGGACGTACCCGGGTGACCGACAAGAGCACCCGACCGGTACGTTCACGAGGTCGTCGCCTGACGGCACGCGGCTGGATCTTTGCGTCGGGCGCGTTCGCCGGTCTCGCGATCGTCGTCACGGCACTCGTAATTCTCGGGCCCTTGACCGCGGCCCGAACCGATCTTCGACAGATCGCCGACAATGGCGCGCCGGTTCAAGCGCAATCGGTCTCGCTCCGCACGACGCTGGCCGACTGGCAGTTCTTCCTCGAGCGTGAGCTCGACGCCCTCGCGCCGGGCGTCGTCCCCGCTCCGGCCGACGTGGTCAGGGGGGGGCAACTCCTGGCGACTCAGACCGCTCAGGCGACAGCACTGTCACGAGACCTTCGGCGTGTCGGGTTCACGAGCGACGCCCGCAATCTCGACACTGCGATCAGCGCCTTCAGCAAGGCGGTCACGATGCTGGCTCCGGTGGCGGTCGGCCAGCCGGTAGATCCCGCCACCCTGAGCAGGCTGGTGGGCGAAGAACGCACCGCCACTGAAGGGGTGTGGAGCGTCACAACACAGATCGCCAAGCATCTCTCGCAGGCCATCACCGAGAGCGAAACCCATCAGGCAGCGGATCATCTCGCAATCGCCTTTTGGGTCTCGCTGACCAGCGCGGGCATCGGCCTTCTCTTCGTGTCGGTCGTCGCGGCGGTCCTCGGGCGGCGCGCTGGGCACCGCGAGCGTGAGCAGCGCCGCGCCGAGCTCCGGCACGCGTACGAGGCCCGAGTGCAGGAGGCGTTGGAGATGACCAAGACCGAACCTGACGTCTATGTGATCCTCGGCGAGGCATTGCACGAATCGGTCCCCCAGTTCCAGACCGAGATGCTCGTCGCAGACTCCAGCCGCGCACACTTTCGACGAGCGTTCACCAACGGTGAAGAATTCGAAGGGTGCAGCGTCGTCTCCCCCCTCGACTGCCCCGCCGCGACAGTCGGTCACGCCCTTCTGTTTCCGAGCAGTGGCGCCCTCAACGCCTGCCCGTATCTCAAGGCCCGGCCGTCCGGCGAGTGTTCCGCGGCGTGTCTGCCGGTCAGCATCGCGGGAAGCACCATCGGCGTGACTCATGTCATCGGCCCCGACCGCAGCCCGCCGGCAGACCCGGATCTCGAAACGCTGAACTTCACCACGCGCCGCGGATCCGAGCGTATCGCGATGATCCGGGCCTTCGCGACCTCCGAGACCCAAGCGCATACCGACCCGCTCACCGGGCTCTTGAATCGACGAAGCCTCCAGAACGCCGTACGTGATCTTCGCAACGAGGGAGTCCAGTACGCGCTCGCCTACGGCGATCTCGACCACTTCAAGACGCTGAACGACACGCACGGGCACGAAGCCGGCGACCAAGCACTGCGCTTGTTCGCCAGGTGCTGGGCGATTCGTTGCGACCCATGGACATCGCGGCGCGATACGGCGGCGAGGAATTCGTGATCGTCCTGCCGAACTGCGACACCGACGCGGCGACCGGCGTCCTCGAACGAGTCCGCGAAAGTCTGGCCCTCGCGCTCAGAGCAGGACGCGTCCCTCCGTTCACCGTCACGTTCGGTGTCGCGTCGTCCGAACACGCCGCAGACTTCGACGAGATCGTCGCCGTCGCCGATGAGTCCCTCCTCGAAGCCAAGTTGGCCGGACGTAACCGCGTCCTCGTCGCCGAACGGCGGTAGCGGGTTCGCTTCAGGCGAGGGCGTCAGCGTTCCGCCAGCAGGTCCTCGATGACGTCTCTGGCGCTCTTCCGCCATCCCATTCGGACCCATCCGGGCGGAGCGGTGTCGGCGCCGAGGGCGACGGCGTGATGAACCTCGATCAATGCCTTCCACAGGGCCCAACCACGGCCGCGTTCCCACGTCGCGTCGTCAACGCCGATGGCATCCCGGAACGCGCTGCGGCTCTCTCCGTAGAAGAGCGTCCACGCGATCGTCACGTCACACGCCGGATCCCCCACCGCGGAACAGCCGAAGTCGATCACGGCGGATAACTCGCCGTCTGCGACGAGGAGGTTTGTGGCGGCAACGTCGCCGTGGACCCACACCGGGCGGTCGCGCAGCGGCGCTTCCAAGGCGCTCTCCCAAACCGCGGTAACCGCGTCACCGTCGATCTGTCCGTCCAGCGCCACGATCGCAGCACGCGTCTGTGCATCCCACGTTGTCAGCGGCCCGCCGCGGAAGTGACTCTGCAGGCCCGCGGGAGGGCCGTCGACGGACGCAATGCGATACAACGCGTCGAGAACCCGCCGAGGTCTCGTGCGAACCCGTCGAGGTCGGCGATCCGCTCGGTCGTCGCGTGCTCGCCTTCCAGCCAGCGGTAGATCGACCACGGGCGCGGAAACTCCTTGGACGGCGCGCCCTTGGCCAGAGGTTGCGGGATAGGGAGTGGCAGCTTCGCCGCGAGGACCGGCAGCCATCGGTGTTCCTTGTCGACTTGCGCCGTGTATGCGTCGCCACTCGGCAACCGCACCGACATCTCCGTGCCGAAACGAAAGGTCGTGTTGTCCCAGCCGTCCAGCTCGACGCGGGTCACCGGGAGATCGGCCCACTGCGGGAACTGCGCGGCCAGCAGACGCTTCACGAGCGCGGGTGTGATCTCGGACTTGTCCACCACCACACTCTGGTCGGTAGCGCGTTCCCGACGCAGCGGCTTTTGACGAGGTTTCAGCGATGGCGCTTGACGATCGCCGCGGGAGTCACCGAACGCAGCGTCGACGCGTCGTCAGCGTGCTTTGCCGGTGTCGACCCACCGTTGGAACGCGTCGACCTTTGCATCCGACCACACGCCATCGCACGGCATGGTGCCGGCGCGTAGGCGTCCGAGGATCGCGTCGGCGTGCCGGCTGACATCGTCGTAGGACGAGAGGTCGAAGGCCCAGCTCATGGACTCTTTGTCGGTGGGTCGGAACAGCGGTTTGACATGCCGCTCGAAGCTCACGGGCTCGTTCGAGGGTGGTAGCACGACTTCCTGCTCCTCTTCGTTCGCGATGAGCGAGTGCGGATCTCGACAATTCGGGTGTCGAGGCGGTCCGTCAGTGATCGTGTGACGTGAGGCTGATCATCAGCACCGCGACGCGTTGGAACGTCGACTCGCTCTGCCCGAGCAATCGAGAGACCTTGGTGACCGTTGCCGCTTCGTCGACCGTGTAAGCGCTCGTCACCCTGATCGCACCACGCGCGCTGTTCCGGTCTTCATGGTTGTCGTTGAAGTTGACGTTGCTCGCGTCGTGCGCGTTCCGGGTCACGAACCAATCGATGAGCCGCGCGAACGACACCGTCGCCTCGTGTTGCGCGACCTCATCGGTGTGGTGCGTCCGTGCCGCGAGGCGATGGAGCAGATCCGCATCCCGGCGGTCGTAGGTCGTCGTGAAGTGCACGGTCGCGCCCGCGAGGGGCGTAATTGTGATCGACGCTCCGCCGGTGTTCACGCCGTCGGAGACCGTCGCGTCGCGGGCCGCCGCGTCGAGGTGGTTCGAGCCGCCGCCACCTCCACCCCCGGACCCGGCGAACGCCTGGTACAGCCCGCCGCCCGCTCCCCCGCCGTACCAACCGCCGCCGCCACCACCACCGACGGCGTTCGCGGCATCGTCACCTATCGCCGTGCCGCCGACGCCGAACGCGCCGTCACCCGAATGGTGGATGATCACGTAGAACGCGTCGCCGCCGGCGCCGCCGACGGCGGGGGTTGCCCCCGCACCACCGCTGCCGCCGGGTGAGCACTGGCTGTGTTGGGCCGGACCGGGCGCCCCGCCGCCGCCGCCCCCGCGGCCTCCTGTGCCCGGTGTGCCGCACTGCGACGAGTCGGCGCCCGCACCGCCGCCGCCCGCGGCGACGATCAGCCGGTCGGCGAGGCCGAACGGTGTTGCGCGTACGTCGGCTGCGCCGCCACCGTTTCCGCCGAACTGAGAGGTCCCCCCACCCACGCCGACGTTGACGTGCAGCGTGGTGCCCGGGGTGACGTCGAACGTGCCGCCGACGCGCGACCCGGCCCCACCCGCCGAGCGGAAGAAGCTCTGCGTTGGTGTGTCGGATCCCTTCGCGCCAGTGGCGGTGATCCGCACGCGTGTGACGCCGGGGGGAACCTTCCAGGTCGTCGAGCCCGGCGTGTTGAACGACACCGGTGGCGGTGTGGACGTCGATGCCGCCGACGCCGTGACGCCCACGCCGGTCGTCACGAGCGCGATGCCCGCGAGTCCGGAGAGCAAGGAGATTCGTAACCGTCGCACAGCGCCTCCACGCGTCGTGAGAACCGGAGACCCGAGAACAAACCGTACCCACGGGCTCCCGATACCTTGCGCACCCCGGACGCGGGGTGACGGTGCCACTCGTGTGAGCAGGAACTCTCGCGAAACGCGTGGCGACAGCCGGTGACGATCGCGCGCTACGCGGTCGCGTCTCCGAGCAGCCCGTGCAGCGCATGGTGCACGACGTGACGGAGGAACGACGGCGTGAGCGGCTCGCCGAGCACAACGGCGCGGTAGTGGATCGGACCGACGATGAGCGTCAGACATGTCGCCGCGACCGGTGCCGCGGCGAGCTCGCCGCGTTCGACTGCGCGTTGCAGGATGTCCCCGAGCGCGTGCACGCGCGGGGTGAGGAGCTTCTCGCGCATCGCCTGGGCGAGGTCGGGGTCGCGCTTGGCGCCGAGCAGCACGTCGATCACGTTGCCGCGTGCGGCGATCGTGCGCGCGACATGCCGGACAAGGCCCGTGATGTCGCCCTGGAGCGTGCCGGTGTCGATCGTGACCGCCTCCGGCGCGAGCGACGCGATGGCCGCCGCGACCAGCTCGTGCTTTGTCGGCCACCGGCGGTAGAGGGTGGCCGACGAAACGCCTGCCCGTTCGATCACACCGGCGACGGTGAGTGCTTCATATCCGCGCTCACGGAGGATCTGCAGGGTCGCACCGAGGATGGCCGCGTCGGCGGCCGCGCTGCGGTGTCGCCCGGGGCCCACCCTGGCGGCGGTCATGCCGCACCCGCCTCGTCGACCGCGAGCACCCCTTCGGCCTCGGCGAACGTCACCGACGCCAGAGCGTCGAGCGGCCCGGCGACGGCGTCGGTGTCGGCAGCACGTGCAGGAAGGAAGGCGAACACGACGGACGCCGCCACCGCGACGATCGCGGCCGCGATGAGCAGCGCGATGCCGAGGCCGGTGACGAACTCCTGCCGTGCCGCAAGCGCGACCGATCGTCCAAGCCCGCCGGGCAAGGCCGACGCCGCCTGTACCGCGCCGCCGACCGAGTCG
>JRHI01002516.1_pt1 | contig 12465 bp, 6 predicted proteins | sample 215371 | NCBI WGS metagenome assembly JRHI01 (sample SAMN02929681, study PRJNA255918) | sediment metagenome | biome: cave system; feature: Ice Cave; material: Sediment; isolation source: sediment from deep within a dark volcanic ice cave with no known source of... ...
GACCATCGTTCCCCCGTACCCGAACCTTGACGCCGGCGGGCCCGGGTGAGGTCGTCAGGAAAACTGCCGATCAGGCTTCGGCGGACAYGACGGTAATGAGCGCCCGGATGTAGCCGAACGCAAACGCGAACCCCTGGAGGCTGTCCACGCCCTCGACGCCCGGGACGTGGTCGGGCATCATCATGCCGTCGTAGCCGACCTCCTTGTAGACGCGCATCGCCTTCAACATGTCGACGCTGCCGTTGTCGATGAACGTTTCGCGGAAATCGAGGAACTTCCCCTGGATGTTGCGGAAGTGCACGCTGAAGATTTTGTTGCGCGAGCCGAAGTAGCGGATCACGTCGCCAATCTGCTCGTTCGGATTTTCGAGCTGCTCGGAGATGGTGCCCTGGCAGAAGTTCAGGCCGTGGTACGGGCTCTCCTTGATCGCCACGAACTTCTTCAACCCCTCGGGTGAGCTGAGGACCGCATCGACGCCGCGCCAGCCCGATCCCTTCGGCACGCCTGGATCCTGCGGATGGCAACCCATCCTCACCTTGTATTCCTCGGCGACCGGCACGACACGTTCGAGGAAATACGTGATGCGCTCCCAATAGGTGTCGGCGTCGAGCCGCCCGGCCATCGTCAGCGGCGGATCCGGCTTCGCGCCCGCGTACACGAACTCGCTGTAGCGCGCCCGGCCCCGGCCCGGCGCCGTTCCCGTGCGCACCACCCCAAGCAGCGTGAAGTTGTACTTCACTTGGTTGATGCCCGCGCGCGAGCAATTGCGGATCATCTGGCAGATGTCGTCGATGTTGCGATCGCGATCGGGACTCTTGCCCAGGTAAATCGCGGGCATCTCGGCGCTCGAGATTTCGTTGGAGCTCATCGGCAGCGGCACCATGTCGAGCGAGATGCCGTGTGACGCCACGCGCTCGCGGAGCTTCGACAAGGCGTCCACCGACCATGCCTCGTCCAACTTCGCGGACGGCAGCCCGCTGCAGATGTTGTTCACGCCGAAGGCGGCACACGCCCGGAGAATCGCGTCCGAATGGCCGTGCTGCGTGCCCATCTTCATCTTCGCCTTTGGGGACGCCTTCGAGGCGGCCACCGCCGGCTTCGCCGGGGCCGTGGCGACCTGCGCCGAGACCACCGCTTCCGCCAGAGCGCCGATCGACATGCCGGCGCCCGCCAGTCGTACGAACTCACGTCGTTTCATGCGGCCTCCTGATGCGGCGGGTCGCTTACCCCACTCTGTCTCTCCGGCGCCCGGTGCGCGGACGACATCCGGATTCAGCTCGATCCCGGGTCCGGTTTCGTTGGTCACCTGGACAACGCGAGGGGCTCGAAGTCACCGCCGAGAACGCCCACGCCGATGCGAATCTCGGCCGGACAGGCTCTTTTCATCGGATTCACTGTCGAAGCGTCGGGAGAAAGCGATTCGTGCGCGCCATGTAGCGGCGGTCGTCGTCGCCGAAACGCTCGATCAGCTTCGCTTCCTCCGTTGGCGTGCGCACGACCAGCATCGACAGCACCAGCGGGCCGGCCAGCATCAGAAACCAGTTCGCGGCGATGAGCGAGGTGGACACCATCAGCAGGCCCACCGAGCAGTAAAACGGATGCCGCACCCAGCGATACGGTCCTCGCACGACCAGCGTGTGCTCCTGGCGCGTCACGACCGTGTCGGTGAGATTCGTGCCCAGGGCGCGGAGCGTCCAGAACAGCAGCGCGTCCGCGGCCAACAGCAGGCAAACGCCCGCCCATCGCATCCACGCGGGCAACGCGACCGCCGACCACGCCATGCGCGCCGGGCTCACGACGTAAAGGAACAACGCGACCATGAATGCGAGACCGAGGGGCCGAAGGGTCGCGAGGATGAACCATCCTTCCTGCCGCCGGTCGAGCGGCTCAGAAGTGTGCGCCTTGATGCGGTGATAGATCGCGATCGGAAACACCACCGCCAGTCCAATCAGCAGCAGCATCCGGAACGTCTGTTCGTCGTTCATCAGCATGGCGTTACCTGTCTGCGCATCGTGAACGATCAGCCACGAACCTCGCGTCCCGTCGGGCACGCCGCCGCTCCAGTTGAACGCGGGCGAGATCTCCTCCCCCGCCTGCGTGTGCTTCGCGGAAATCTGTCCGCGTCGGGCCGCGCGGTGGAGCAGTCGCACGCCCACTGTCGTCACTTGAACGACGCGGGCTGCGTCTTGCGCCAGGCGTCGTAGCGCATGCGGAGCGTCTTCACGGGATTGAGATTCTCGCCCGCCCGGATCGCGTTCGGCCCGTGATCGGCCGCCGGCTGCGACACGGTGAGATACATCGCGTACCTGCCGTTGTTGTGCGAATCGCCGTTGGTGTCGCGCTTCTCCGCCATCAGGATGTAGGCGACGTGCGCGGTTTTCTCGGAGCAAGGAATCGCCGGCGCCGATCCGTCGGCCGGCCCCGGCGGGCACGTGCAGCGGCTGTCGCCGCCCGAACGGTCGGCCGCGTCCATCGCCGCCATCACGCGATCGGTGATCGCGCCTTTCGCGTTGACGAACGCCTGCACCGCATTCGGCACCACGTGGCCGGGCCGCAGGATGTTTCCCTGGATCGAATAGAAGATCTCGGTGCCGGGCACCCGCCCCTGGATGTCCTGTGAGACGTAGCCGTTGGCGAGCCCCGAGTGGCCGGCGCTCCTGCCCTGCAGATCGAGGATGCCGAACTGCCGCGCCTGAAACGCGGGATCGGCGCTCAGCAGCTCGATGATGCCTTTAGGATCGGTCCCCTTCTGCAGCTCCTGAAACACCAGCATCTGGTTCTGGTGCGTGTTGTCGACGCTGGCCTGACAGGCGGCCACCCCTTTGCCGGGGACGACGACCGCCTGGACGCCCGTCAGAAACTGATCGTCGCGATCCACGCACGTGGCCGATGCGATCACGACGCGCCCGGTGCTGCGGTCCGCCGCAATCACCGACCAGGTCGCGAGCGCAGGGACAGGCGCGGTGAACAGCGCAAGGTTGACGAACAGGATGATGCGCACGGACGCATGATAGCCCACGCCCTAGGGCGTCGCCTTGATGAACACGTCCTTCGACGTGCCGTAGTTTTTCGCGCCGGGCATCGAGTAGCCGTGCTGGACGATGACCGTGGTTTCGACGGTCATCTCGCGGCCGCCCGGGCCGAGCGTGCGCGCTTCCTTCACGGTGACGGTGTAGCCGTTCACCGCACGCTGCGTTTCGGTCACGAGCTTGTCGCCGTCCCAGTACGCCTCAGGCTGACCGGAGACCGTCGATGAGGGCGAGCCGGACGCGCGGCTCTTCGTCAGCGGGTAGAGCACGTTCTCTTTCTCGTTGCCGCGCGTCGTTTCGATGCGCACCTGCGTGGCGATCTGCGTGATCACGAAGGTGACCGGCTTGATCGCCTCGCCTTGCTGCGCCGCCTCGCTTCTCGCGAGGTCCATCGTCCAAGTTCCGGAAAAGTCGCGACCGGGTTGCACAAGAATCGCGAGGGGCAGGAAGAGAGTGGCCGTCAACGCCACCGCAGGAATGTGTTTCATATTCCCTCCCGGGACATCGAGCGGCTCATTGTCCTTCGGGCCGACGCGGAGGGCAAACCAATAACGCGGGCGCGGTACGCCCCGCTGAGCTTGGTGATTTGTGTCACGACCCGAATCACGCCCGGCCGCACGACCCGCAATCGAATCCGCAATCGACAATCCGCAATCCGCAATCCGCAATCCGCAATCCGCAATTAGAAGTCGAACTGCCCGCCGATCTTGAAGAACCGCGACTGGAGCACGTTGGTCGGTCGAAGCCATGTCGCGCTCGCAGCGGTGGAGAACGTGTTCGACACCGCGAACGGCCAGTTGCTGTTGAAGACGTTGTACACGTCGAAGTCGAAGCGGACGCGATAGCGGTCAATCTTGAATCGCTTGGAGGCGCGCAGATCGAGCTGGTTGAGATTATTGTCTCCGTATTGGGTGCCGGCCTGGATGAGGTTCACCGACTTCGTGGTGGCGCCGGCAGACAATGGACGGCCAAGTGACTGCTGAATGATCGCGTTGGGTACGGCCCACGTCGCCAGGATGCTGTTCCCGCCGATCGTTCCGTTCTGCACCCCGCGGCTGAACTGATACGTGCCGCTCACCTGGATGTCCAATGGGAGCGTGTACGACCCAAGCAGTTTCACGTCGGGACGATACCCGAACTCCTGATGGCAGGCTCGGCTGCCGTCGGGATAGATTTCGGCCACTTCTCCGGTCGGGGGCGTCCCCGCATCAAGAACCATCTGCTTAATGCCCGCGTTCACCAGGTTGCACTGGTCGAAGATGCGTTTGGATGCGTTGATGCCTGCCTGAACGAACGCGCCCGGCCTGGGCCGCGCGATGGTTGTTACCTCGAAGCCCTGGTAGATGTTCTTCTCGCCGCCATAGTTCGACGAGAACGTGATCGTACTGCTGGCGGGCAAGCTGACCAGCGCGGGTTTCAAGTCGTAGAGTCCGCACACCGGGTACCCGCCGCCGCCAGGCAGATTCGGATCGTTCGGCGCGTTGATGCAGAACGGGCCGTCGTAGCTGCTCGTGTTGTAGCGGTTGTCGACCGTCCTGGTCTGGTTGCCGAACCACCGGCGATAGTAGCCGCCGCTGATCGATACACGAGGCGCCAGCTCGTGCTGTGCGCTGACGGCATACTCCCAGTTGTACTCCCGCACGCCCCACCCGTTCAGCGTCGCCGGGTCGGTCACCGTCGTCGTCGCGACGTTCTTCCCGAAGTTCGGGGTGGAGGAGGACGGGGTCAGCTCGTTGAACTGCAGGTTGCCGGCCGCGTCGAACGGCGAGCCGTTCTTGTCGAGATCCGTCCACGCACGCGTGTCGATCGTGCCAATCGTGAACTCCGGGTTGGCTGCGTCAGCCACGGCTATCTGCTGGCCGTTCACGTAGCGGGCCATGCTCGTCTTCAGCGCGGTCTTGCCGTTGCCGAAGACGTCGAACGAGACGCCCAGGCGCGGCGAGATGTCCTTCCAGTTTTGAACCCGGCCGGTGCAATTGTTCGCCAGGTTGTTCAAGCCATCCGGACACGCGTCGAACTGCTTGGCCGCGTTGAGCGTGCTCGCCGGTAGCGTTTCGGGCAGCGTCGCGCCCTGGAACCAGTCGAAGCGGAGACCGGCGTTGATCGTGGCCCGCTTGATGGTCCATCGGTCCTGGCCGTACAGGCCCGAATCGAACTTGATGGAGTTGCGCCGGTCCGTCGGAATGCGCAAGGTGACGGAGACGGGGACGCCGTTGTTGTACGTGATCCCGTTGTTCAGCGTCGCGCCGCCCGAGGGGCCGATGCCGACGTCTCCCGTCCATTGCTGGATGTAGCGCCACCGGCCTTCGCTCACCGCCCCGCCGAACTTGAACGAATGCGATCCGGTGACGTACGACAGGGAGGCCGATTCGGTGAACAGCTTCGAGAAGTGGTCGCCCGGGTTGGGCCATGCCGCGGCGAACTTGCCGGTGCTCTGGTCGAAGATGGTCTTGACCGGTATCGACGAGGCGAACACCTCCGGCTGGTACAGCTCGATGTACTCCTGGTCGTAGACGCCCAGGCCGGCCTCGAACAGCATCCGGTTGGACTGCGTACGCGTCCACCTCGAGACCGAGACGAAGCTGGTGGGGGTCGCCTGAATCGCCGTCGCCTCAGGCGGGACGTTGCCGGCGATGCCCCAGTGCAGGCGGACCTTGTCTTGTTCGTCGTGATAGTACGACACCTTGTCCTTGGAGCTGAGCTGCGCGGTCACGCGTCCGGCGATGCTCCGGATATGACCGTCGTCGATGCCGGGCCGCGAGAAGTCTGGGTCGTACTTGAACGGCGAGGGATCCTTGTCGAAGAAGCTGTCGGCGACCGTCTTGTTCACGCCCCAGTGGCGAAACGTGGCATAGAACCACGCTTTGTCCTTCTTGATCGGTCCACCAATGGATGGGTTGAAGTCCCAAATCTTGCGCACGTTGCTGACGTTGCTCAGCTTGTTGTTCGGGTTGAAGGTGGTATCGCCGTACAGCTGCGTGCGCGTGCACGGCTGGCCGACCGCGGTGAAGCCGCAGTTGTCCGACGCGAACGATTCACCGGCGTAGTTGCCCGTGATGACGCCGCGGAACGCGTTGCCGCCGTCCTTCGGCACCATGTTGACGCGCATGCCGCCCTGCCCCATTTCGGCGGAGTCGGCGCCGGTCACGTAGCTGATTTCCTGGAAGCTGCCGTCGTTCCAATAGATGCCGCTGTACGCGCCCTGGGCGCAGAGGTTGTTCAGGCGCAGGCCTTCGACCGTCTGCACCGTGTCGGAGGAGCCGTGGTATTGCAGCGGCGACTGCTGGAGGTTGCCCGAGCCGCCGACGTCGCGCGAGATCGCGCCGCCGCCGCCGACCGCGATCGTCGTACCGGGAATCATGATGCCGACCGCCTGGATGTTGCGGCCCGTCGGCAGCACGTCGAGCACCTCGCGCGTCATCACCGTGCGCGTCGTGATGCTCTGCGTGTCGACGACCGGCGATTCCGCAGAGACCGTGATGGTCTCTTCCAGCGCGCCGACCTTGAGGTCGCCGTTAATCGTCGCGGTGAAGTCGGATGTGAGCTCGACGTTTTCGCGCTTCACGACGCTGAAGCCGGGGAGCGTGAAGGTGACCGTGTAGAGGCCCGGCCGCAGCGTGGTGATCTTGTACTGGCCCGCGCTGTCGGTGACAGCGGACCGCACCTTCTCGATCAGCGCCGGGCTCGATGCCTCGACCGTCACTCCAGGCAGCACCGCGCCGGATGTGTCCTTGACCACGCCGCCGATGGCGCTGGTCTGTGCTGACGCGACGACCGGCAGCAGCGCCACCAGCGCGGCTGCGAATATGACTCGTGCAAACATGCGCATGCCCAATCTCCTCCTCGAAAATCTGTGCGTTCCCTAGCGTGTCCATCTCGCGTGCACTAGCCGTGCCGCGACTCTTTTCGGTTCGCTGGCCGATTTGGGCCTGATTCGGGCCGCGCGGCCGAGGGTCTGGCGCCGGCTTTCCAAATTTCCGTATCCCGGCGTCGTTCCGCGCAACCGGATGGATTGGATGGGAGGCTGCCGCGGCGTCAGTCGCGTCGAGCTCGTCAGGCGCATCTTTCGACCTCGTGCGCACTGAGGCTTTGAACGCCGATCAAGAACAGCCAGATCCTCAGATCCTCAGCTCCTCAGCTCCTCAGCTCCTCAGCTCCTCAGATCCTCAGMTCCTCAGATCCTCAGATCCTCAGATCCTCAGATCCTCAGAGCCTTAGAACCTTAGATTTTCAAGCGCCTCAGATTTTGATCGAAGAACGCCTCAACCCTGTGCCACGCGTCGCGCAGCACGTGCTCGCGCGTGAAGTAGTGAAACTCGCCCGGGTAGGTCATGAACGACACCAGGTCGCCCTTTCCCTTCTTGAGCAGCTCGTCGATGAGGCGCACCGAGTGCAGGTACGGCACGTTCACGTCCGAGGTGCCGTGGAGGACGAGCAGCGGGCGCTCGAGCCGGTCCACGTGCGAGAGCGGCGACGCGTTCTCGTACACCTTCGGGTTCTGCTCCGGTGTGCCGATGCGGCTCGCGGTCCAGCCGCCGTGATACGGATCCTCGTAGTACATCGCGTAGTCGGCGACGCCGGCGACGTCGACGGCCGCGCGGAACAGCTTCGGCTGATCGGTGACCGCGATCAACGTGAAGAACCCACCGTAACTCAGACCCCACACCCCGACGCGATCCATGTCGACGTAGGGCAGCGACCTCAGATAGTTCGTCACCATCCAGGCGTCCTTCGCGTCCTTGCCGCCGACGTCCATGTACACGCCCTCTCGCCACGCCTTGCCGTACCCGATGCTGCCGCGGTAGTCGGGCATGATGACGACGTAGCCCTTCTGGAGCAGGTACTGGTGAAAGCTGTAGTACACGGCGTAATTGCGCTGCACGTGCCAGCCGTCGTAGCCCTGGTTCACGCCGTCGCCGTGAATCCAGACGATGGCGGGATGTTTCTTCGTGCGATCGAGCCCCGTCGGCACGAACAGCCACGCCGGCACCTGCTGACCGTCGGGACCGGCGTAGCTCACCGGCTCGGGCTCGACGAACAGGGACCGATCGATCGAGGCCGGCATGGAGTTGGACAGCCGAATTGCGGATTGCGGATTCACGACCCACAGGTCGGCGGAGTTGTGCGGATCGGTGTGCTGGTACATCAGACGGGTGCCGTCGGGCGACCACTGCGGCGCGATATCGGTGCCGCGTCCGCTGGTGATCGCGGCGATCGTCGCGCGCGCGGGATCGGATCCGATCGTCGCGACGTAGAGATGCCGATCGCCGTAGTGATCCGGCTCGTTCGCGTCGAACGCGATGCGCGTGCTGTCGGGCGACCATCGCGGGCGCCAGGCTTCGAACTTCCCTTTGGTGATCTGGATGGGTTCCCTCGGCTGAAGCCGTCGCGCCACGGCGGCGCTCGCGCTCGTGTGTACAGGCGCCGGCATCACGTAAAGGTGATCCCAGCCGTCGCGGTCGCTCAGGAACGCGATCCACTTGCCGTCGGGCGACGCCTGCGCTCCGGCGTTCGCGTCGCCGGTGATGCTCCAGAATCGTTCCTCGACCTCCTCGTGGAGCACCTCCGGCTCCCCGCCGCCGATGTCGACGAGCGACGTCGTCCGCCGCTTGAAGTCGGCCGACGTGCGATCGACGAGAAGATGCCGGGCATCGAGCCACTGCCGTCCGCCGAAGCCACCGCCCGGGCCGAGCGGCTTCGGTCCGCCTCCAGCGGCGGGCACGATCTGCAGCTGGCCCGGCACGTTCTCGGAAATCGTGTAGATGATCTTCGAGCCAGAGTACTGCGGCGTCTGCTCGTGACGGATCGTGCCGCCGCCGTAGGTGAACAGCAGCGACTGACCGTCAGGCGACCAGCTGAGGCCGCCGATCGAGTTGTCGTCGCGCACGACGAGTGACTCCTTGCCGTCCGCCAGCGTGCGCGTCCAGAGCTCGCTGCCGCCGCCCGCGCTGCCGCGCCCGTGGCCGCCCCGCTCGGCAGCTGGAGCCGCCTGCGTGTCCGGCTGGCTCGAGCGCTCCCCAGTCAGCCACGGACGCACGAACGCGACGCGCGTCCCATCTGGCGACAGCGTGATGTTCGATTCCGACTGCGGCGTGGACCAGACCGCAGACGGCTCACCGCCGCTGAGCGCGACCTGCCACAAATCGCCCTGTCGCGGGAAGTACACGCGCTGGCTGTCGGCGCTCCAGAAGAATCCGGCGCCCTGCCCGTCCGGGTCGCGGGTCAGCGCGCGCGAGGCGGCTGGGGTTGAAGACGATGCGGTGACATCGGCGACAAAAATGTCGGCGATTCCGGCTCGCTCGGACAAAAACGCAACGTGCCGTCCATCGGGCGACCATACCGCGCTCGACGGGTGACGAATATCGATCAGCTTTTCGATTGTGAGCCGGCCGCTGGCACGAGACGGCGTCGATTGCGGCGCCGCCCGCACGACCAGCGCCCCCGTCGCGAGGGTGAGAGCAAGGGCGATCGCAAACAGGACGTTCATAGCGCGCAGTATAGCGAACGCGGCTGTCCATGGAGTCTTCTCGAGCGAACTTTCCAATCCATTTTTTCGAAGATCAGTGCGTCTCAACTCTAATTCGCGCGAAAAACATGGGACCCCTCCGCAGCACTTTGATAAAGTCGCAGTGCAGCACTTTTATTACCTATCCGAAGTGGCCGACCCGACGCGCCACGGCAAACCTACAGTCGTTCAGGAGAGAGCAACATGAAACACCTCGTGAGTTTTTTCGCCGTGCTGATCGGCCTGGCCATCGCCACCACGGCGAGCGCCCAGGTCCAGACCGGCAGCATTCTTGTCAGAGCCGTGGATCAACAAGGGGCGGTCATGCCGGGAGTGTCCGTCACGCTGACCAGTTCCCTCCTTGCGACCCCCATGTCCGGAACGACGGATGCGGGCGGTACGTTCCGCTTCCCGTCCCTTCCGCCGGCCACCTATACGGTCAAGCTGGAGCTGCAGGGATTCCAGACGGTGCAGCGCGAGAACATCACCGTCCAGGTCGGCGGGACCACGCCGATCGACCTCACGCTGAAGGTCGCCACCATTGCGGAGACGGTGACCGTGAGCGGGGCGTCGCCGACCATCGACACGACGAGCGCCAACGTCAGCGTCACGCTCAGTCAGCAGTTGCTGCAGAGCACGCCGGGCGGTCGCGACATCTGGTCGCTCGTTGAATACAAGGTGCCCGGGCTGGTGAGCAGCCGGCCTGACGTGGGCGGCGCCTCCGGCGGCCTGCAAGGGGCGATGGCCGCGCGCGGCACGCCGAACTCGCAAAACGTCCAGTTCCTCAACGGCGTGAACGTCGGCGATCCGGCGGCGGCCGGGTATACCGGGTTCTACTACGACTACGACGCATTCGAGGAAATCCAGGTCTCGACCGGGGCGCACGATTTATCGGTGCCGTCGGCGGGCGTGTTCCTGAACATGGTGACCAAGGCGGGGGGCAACAAGTACGCGGGCAAGGCCGCATTCCTGTTCCAGAATCACAACACGCAGGGGTCGAACGTCTCCGATGAACTGTTCAAGTTCGGGTTCCGGCGCGAAGCCCCGGCGGCCGGCTCGGTCGACTACGTCTCGGATGCCGGCTTCAACATCGGCGGGCCGATCAGCCGCAAGGTCCGATTCTTCACCTCGTTCCGCGACTGGCGCGTCCACGTCAACGTGCCCGGGTTCCCCGAGGTCGAACAGACGAACATGACATCCGGCCTGGGCAACATCACATACCAGGCGAACGACCGCAACCGCTTCACTGGCTTCTACGCCCGGCAGTACTACAAGAAGCCGAACCGGGGGGCGAGCGCGTTCAACAACCCGACCTCCGACTTCAACGAGGACGACGTGTTCAACATTGGGCAGGGGTTGTGGAACTCCGTGCTGAGCAGCAAGGCGTTCCTCGACGCCCGCGTCACGTTCAACACGATCTTCTTCCCGCTGTTCCAGAAAGGCTCGGATCAGGCGCTCTTCGACAACGCGACCGCGATCCTGGATCGCGCCGCGCTGCAGGAGTCTGTGTTCAACAGGAAGCGGCTTCAGGCGAACGCCAACCTTCAGTACTACGTGGATCAGGCGCTCGGCGGCCGTCACGAAATCCGCGTGGGGTTCGACACGGCCCACATGCCGACGACCACAGCGGTGCACCGGATCGACGACCTGAACCTGTTCTACAACAGCGCCACGGGTCAGAACTACACCGTCACGCTCTTCAACTCGCCGGTCGACTCAAAGGCGTCGGTCGACCAGACGGCGCTCTACGCGCAGGACAGCTACGCGGTGAAGCGTCTGACGGTCACCGGCGGCGCGCGGTGGGAACGGCTTGAAAGCTACTTGCCGCAGCAGTCGAGCGCGCCGAGCCGGTGGTTTCCCGACCAGACGCGCTCGTTTGCCGAGGTGCGCAACGTCCCGCTGTGGCACACCTTCGGCCCGCGCGTCAGCGTGGCCTACGACGTCGCAGGCACCGGGAAGACGGCCCTCAAGGCTTCGGTCGGCCGGTATTACTACACCATCTCCGCGGGCACGGCGGGCAACGTGAACCCGAACTTCAATGTCCAGGAAAGTTTCGTCTGGAACGATCTGAACAGGGACCTCCACTTCACACCAAACGAGAAGGGCGCGTCGCTTGGCCGGGCGGGCGGGTTGATCACGTCGTTCGATCCGAGCCTGAACCGTCCGTACACCAACGAGGTGTCGGCGGGCATCGACCACGAGCTGATTTCGAACCTCAAGCTGAGCGCGTTCTTCACGTACCACGCGGAGCGGAACCAGCTCGGCAACCACGACATCGGGGTGCCTTTCAGCGCCTACTCTCCGGTGTCGCGGGTCGATCCGGGCCGTGACGCGACCGCGGGGACGGCCGACGACACGACGATCACGGTGTACAACCTTGACCCGGCGTTCATCGGCAAGAGCCAGCTCCTGATTGTCAACGATTCGGCCTGGAATCAGGACTACAAGGGCCTGGAAATCACCGCGACCAAGCGGTACAGCAACCGCTGGCAGATGGTGGCCGGTTACACCTACAGCCAGACGATTCAAAAATCGCTCGCGCCAGGCCTGAATACGCTGTTCGGGTGGACCCCCAACCAGTTAATCAACGCGGAGGGGCGGCCGGATCAGACGAGCTTCGGTACGCTCGATCGGCCGCACGTGTTCAAGCTCACGGGCAGCTACCAGTTGCCCGGGGACGTGCGGGTGGCGGGTAACTTCCGGGCCCAGTCGGGGCAGTCGTATACGCGCCAGGCGCGATTTGCCCTCAACCAGGGCAACGTGCTGATTAACGCGGAGCCGCGCAGCAGCTACCGCCTCGACCCGCTGGTCACGCTCGACGTCCAGGTCGCGAAGGCATTCACCCTGGCGGGCAGGCAGCTGGAGGTGTCGCTCGACGGCTACAACATGACCAACGCGAACACGGTATGGGACATCCGGTCACTCACGGGC
>JRHI01002517.1_pt1 | contig 12465 bp, 13 predicted proteins | sample 215371 | NCBI WGS metagenome assembly JRHI01 (sample SAMN02929681, study PRJNA255918) | sediment metagenome | biome: cave system; feature: Ice Cave; material: Sediment; isolation source: sediment from deep within a dark volcanic ice cave with no known source of... ...
CACTTCGAAGACGACGCCCAAGACGCGTGTAGCCAGTGCCCGACGGGTGCCATCAGGTTACGGGCCTAAAGGCAATCGGGAGTGAGCCCTGATGATGGATACCCCATTCGGCGCCGAGGTTCAAGTGCGCCGACGGCGGGCCCGCCGGCGAAGTGCTCTCGCACGTCGTGGCCGTTGAGCACCGCTGATATCTCGTCCTCACCTCCGGCACAGGAGCGCATGACCACTCGAGACGATCACCTGCTTCTCCGTGGCGACCCGCCGTTCATCCCCCGCTACGTTGGGGCCAGGGTCGCCAGGAAGGAAGAACGACGCCTGCTCGACCGCTCGGCGCGGTTCGTGGACGAGCTCCAGACGCCTGGGATACTCCACCTCGCCTTGGTGCGCAGCACCGAGGCACACGCCACGATCGAGGCAATCGACGTGGGCGAGGTGCGTACGCTTCTGTTCGAGACGGCGGTGTTCACTGCGAGCGACCTCGGCGGTCCCGTCCCGGCTACCGTCGTGGACTGCGAGAACCCCGGCTTCCAGTCGTCGATGATGCCAATCCTGGCGAGCGGCAAGGCGACCCTCGCCGACTATCGGCTCCCGTCGAATATGGAGGTTCCCGACATCGAGGTGGTCCACCTCGAGACGCTCTCGCCGAGGACCACCTATTGGATCAAGGGGATGGGTGAGGGCGGGGCGATTGCTCCCATGGCCGCCAACGCGGACGCGGACGAGGTGGGACCAGATCGGGGCCGGGGCAGTCACCGAGGTGCCGCTCACTCCCGACCGCGTGTGGCGGGTGCTCAGCGGGGACGGGTCCTCGGCGGTGCCCGATCTGCGGCCATTCGATCTCGTCGATGCACGGAAATCACCGACCCGGGCAGGTCCTCCGGACCCACTCAATCGGTCAGCAGGACCCTCGCCTCCACCCGGCGACGCGGGGCAGTACGGGCAGCGGCGGACACGGACGACCGTGGAACGCCCACGATAAGGAGGGAATCATGTCTCGTTGGTTCTTTGGACCCGTAGCGCTGGTGGTCAGCGGCGCCATGATGGTTGCAGGGTGCGGGAGCGGAAGGAGCAAGACCAACGCCGCGAACATCGTGATCGGGACGTCAGCCGACTTCCCGCCGATGTTGTCGAAGGTGGCCAACGGCCAGCTCCAGGGCTTCGAGGTCGACATGGTCAAAGATGTGATGGGCCGCTTGGGTGACAGCTACACCTTCCAGCAGCAGGACTTCTCCGGCCTGTTGCCGGCGCTCCAGTCCAGTCGCATCAAGATCATCGTCTCGGACATGTACGCCACCGCCGCCCGCAAGCAGGTCGTCGACTTCATCCCCTACGCCCAGAGCAGCCTGGGCTTCCTTGTCGCCAGCGACCACGCGGGGACGATCAAGAGCTTCATGGACGTCTGCGGCAAGTCCGTCGGTGCGCTCATCGGCAGCCCGCCCGAGACGTCCGAGCTGCAGACCAAGAGCCAGGACTGCACCAGCGCGGGCAAGCCGGGGATCAACATCGGCAAGTACCAGACCGTCCCCCAGGAGCTCGCCGACATCGACAACGGCCGGCTCTACACCATGTTCGAGGACATCGCCACTGAGGGCGACGTACAGCACACGACCAACAACAAGTACTCGCTCGAGTACATCGACCCGGGCTTTCTCCAGATCGGCATCGCGATCCAGAAGAATGACCCGCTCGAGTCGTCCCTGAGGAACGCGGTCAACGGGTTCCTGCACTCCCCGGCTTACGCAGCCGACGCCAAGAAGTGGGGCCTGCCGGCGCAGTCACTCATCCAATAGGAGCTCGCGGCCGAAACCTCGCGCCGGTCCTGGCGCGAGGTCTCGGCCCATCCGACCCGTACGCAGAGACCTGGAGCCCGTGGGACAGTTCTTCCATTACCTGACGCTCGGATCGTTCATCGGGGGGGTTGGCATCGCCCTCGAGATCGCCACGTTATCGCTCCTGTTCGGGCTCCCGCTGGCCCTCCTCGTCGCCCTGGTGCGCAGCTCGAGGATCGCGCCGTTGCGCTGGGTCTCGGTCGTGTTCATCTGGGTGATGCGGGGCACCCCTCTGCTCCTGCAGCTCATCTTCTGGTACAACCTGCTCCCCCAGGCGGGCGTCCGCCTTAGCGCCTTCAGCACCGCCGTGTTTGGGTTGGCCGTCAACGAGGGGGCGTTCAGCGCCGAGATCATCCGCGGCGGCCTACTCGCCGTCAAGCGATCCCAGCTCGACGCCGCTACCTCGTTGGGCATGTCGCCGTCCCTGACCCTGCGCCGAGTGCAGCTTCCCCAAGCCCTCAGGGTCATCGTCCCCGCAATGGGCAACGAGGTCATCATCCTCATCAAGAACACCTCGTTGGCGTCGGTGATCGCCGTCAGCGAGCTGACGCTGCGTAGCGAGCAGGTGGTCTCGGCGACTTTCCGCTACGTACCGGTGTTTACCGCCGCCGCGGTGATCTACCTCGTAGCCACGTCCTCGGTGGTGCTGATCCAGCGCTGGCTGGAGCGACGACTGGACGTGGATGCCGCCGGGCGCAAGGCGACCGTATCCAAGATCGTGGAGCGCGCCGGTCGTCATCCGTCCACCGGGCTCGCCGACGACGCCCTCGGGGCGTCGACGACACCCGATACCAGCCCGCAAACGGCCCGGCCGGAGTCGGCGCCTCGCGCCCGGGCCGATGCCCACCGCGGCGCCCCCGGCCCTCTGCCGGAGCCCCGGGGCGAGCACGTCTGCATCCGGGGAGCGACAAAGGAATTCAACGGGAGGGTGATCCTCGACGACGTGTCCCTCGACATCGGCAAGGGAGAGGTGGTGTGCATCATCGGGCCCAGCGGGTCGGGGAAGACGACGCTGATCCGGCTCATCAACCACCTCGAGACCCTGAGCGGCGGCGAGATCCTGATCGACGGGCGGCGCCTCGGCTACCGGCAGTCGGGCAATAAGCCCGTCGCCGTACGCAGCGGGCGGAGGCTGGCCCAGGAGCGGGCGCGGGCCGGCGTACAGATGGTGTTTCAACAGTTCAACCTGTTCGAGCACCTGACCGCGATGGACAATCTCATCGAGGCGCCGGTGCGGGTCGTGGGCGTCAAGGCCGACGAGGCGCGCCAGCGGGCGGAAGGACTGCTGGCGCGAGTGGGGCTGGCCGGCCTCGGGGACTTCTACCCCCACCAGCTCTCAGGAGGCGAGCAGCAGCGCGTCGCCATCGCCCGCGCCCTGATGATGTCCCCCGGGGTGATGCTGTTCGACGAGCCCACGTCCGCACTAGACCCCGAACTCGTCGGCGAGGTGCTGGCCGTCATCAAGGAGCTCGCCGAAGAAGGCATGACCATGGTCGTCGTCACCCACGAGATGGGCTTCGCCCTCCGGTGCGCCGACCGGGTGGTGTTCATGGACGGCGGCAAGGTCGTGGAGGAGGGCCGACCCGACGACATCCTCCTTCACCCCAAGCGGCCCCGCACCCAGGAGTTCCTCGCCATCGTCGACCACAAGGGCGGATCGGTCGGATGACACCGGGCCGGGCCGGGCCGCCGTGCCGGCGTTCGCCACCGACGAGCTCGACTCGTCGATCGCCGACATCACCGAAGCGGAGACGCTGCCCCCCGGTTGCTACGCCGACCGGTCGTTCTACGACCTTCCAGCACGAGTGGCTGTGCTTGGGCCGGGCCGAGCAGGTGACGTCGGCGACTTGTTCACAGTGACGTCGCCGATGAGCCCCTCATTGCTGTCCGCGCCGAGGACCGGACCATCCGGGTGCTCTCGGCGGTGTGCCGGCACCGGGAAGCGCTGGTGACCGTCGACACCGACGCCCCCGACGGAGCCCTGGCGCCGTAGCGGCTTTGAGCGGCGGGGCCAGACCCGGACGTTCCGTTGCCGTACCACTGTGGACCTATGACCTCGAGGGCCAGCTCATCGCCTGCCCGGAGATGGACCGCTGGGCAGAGTTCGACAAGCGCGACGTGCGACTGCCTGAGCACGCCGCCGGCGCTGTCCGCTCTCACGTGCCCGACCGTTAACTCCTATGAGCGTCTGGTGCTTTGCCTGGCCGACGGCAGCGTGTCGTGGCCCCCCGTGTGGGCGATCTTGGCCGACAACAACCGTTCCTGCATGGTGCGCATGCCCCACAACCGCCCGGCGATCGAGAACCGCAGCGTGGACGCCGCGGCGACGAACACGGACCTGGCGTTAGCTTTGTTGCTGGCCGCCGGGCTCGAGGGCATTGAGAAGAGCCCGACCCCGGCGGTGCGCGACGCCGCCACGTGTGGCAGGACGGCGCAGGCCGCCGCCGGCTGCCCACCACGCTCGTCGAGGTCCTCGGCGCCTTCGAGCAGGACAAACTCGTGCGCCGGACTTCCCGGGCGGGGTTCGTTCGCGACTATAATTCGCTGAGATGAAACGAGACGATTGGTCGGATTACACGCCCTTGTCACCGAATGGGAGCGCCAGCGCTACCTGATCGACCTGTGACCGCGTAGATCAAGGGAGCACACATGGCTGCACCCTCTGCTGACAATCTTCCCGGGCGTCCCCTGTCGGACGACACCGTCCCGCCCGGGCAGGCGTGGACCGGCATCGTCCGCAAGGGCCATGTCTTGCGCATCGTTGACCTGGAAGGCCAACAAGCCGTCGACTTCCTCTGCTACAACGCCGACGACCCCGAGGAGCGATACAACGCGGCCGACACCGTCAAGTTCGCCGGATCCATCTTCCTGTCTGAGGGGACAGTGATCTACTCGGGGCTAGACAACCCCATGTTCACCATCGTGGCGGACAGCTGTGGCCGCCACGACACCCTCGCCGGGTGCTGCAGCTCGGAGAGCAACCTGCACCGCTACGGCGTCCACGGCACCGAGAACTGCCGGGACGTCTTCCTCGACGGGCTCGCCCGCCACGGGCTCGGGCGCAAGGACATCGTCGCCAACATTAACTTCTTCATGCGGGTCCCGGTCGGCGACGACGGCAGCATCGCCATCTCCGACGGCGTCTCGAAGCCGGGCGACCTCGTCGACCTCCGGGCGGAAATGGGCTGTCTCGTGGTCGTCTCGAACTGCCCACAGCGTCACAACCCGGCGAGCGGGTTCCGCCCGACGCCGGTCCGCATTGTCGTGTGCGAGTCGGAGGCCGGGTGAGCCATCCGATTCATCACCGGAGAAGCCCGAACCAATCCATCTTGCGTCATGTCGCCTGTCGTCATCTCGGCAAGGTCGAGTTTGGAGCAGGCCACTCGTACCTTGCCCGTGGACAGCAATGCAGGTCCCAAGAATCCATGATTCACAGACTTGCCTAGGTAGAAGTCACGGGTGCTGCCGTGGGGCGAGCCAGCCTCGTTGGGCCGCAACCCGAGGGCTCGCGCGCCGTTCGCTGGTCGGTCAGCGCTACGGGGATCAAAGACAACCGGGAGCGGGCCAGCGGACTCCAACTCACGCTTCGCTTCCTCGAGAACGACGCCCGCTGGCGGTAGACCGTCCTCCGGAGCCAGCCTTGCCACAAGGTCGAGCAGCCGGTCCCGCTCGTTGCCCTCATCGGGGTCATCGACGATTGAGGCAAACAGGGCGCTCGCCAAGACGAACAACAATGAGTCGGATCGTCGCCACTGATCCAGCAACCGCCCAGCTCAACGTCGATATCACCGCCGTCGAAGGCCTCGAACACCTCGCCACGACATACCCATGAGTATGGGCAACACCCGCAAGGAGATCATGCGCTGCCTCAAACGGTTCGTGGCCCGCGAGGTGTTCGCCGCGATCACCAACCCGCCCCGAGACCCCCCGACCGGCCCGGAGCTGCGCCAGCTCCGACTCCAGCACGGTCTGAGCCGCGCCGTGTGTAGCGCCCTCGCCACGAACCCGATCAACCTCCCCCGTATCGAACGAGGCCTCGCCCACGACACCCGCCTCGACCGCCGAGCACGCACCTGGCTCCTCGAAAACGCCGCTTGACCTCTATAGGCGCTTCGCTCGCTCGCCACGGCTATCGTGGCCCCCTCCCAGGTGAAGCTCCTCGTTGCCGTTCACTCTGCGCCGCTACGTTGCCTTGGTGCCTGACGCTCGATCCGGCCGGCCGACACTCGCCGAGTTCAACGTCTTGCTGGCCTCGGTGACCGCACTGGAGGCGCCACATCGGGTTTTCGGGGGCAGCACGAGCACAGGTGGCGGTCATTCGTCGCGAGTTGACGCCAGTAGCGCCGATACCTGTCGGCGCTTCGTGAGACTCGTTCCCGCAGCCGGTTTGTCTTCACTCCCAGATGAAGGTGGCGGGACACCACCGCGGGCCCAACGACACCCCCCGATACCGCCGGCCCCCCGAAGGGGTGCCGTTGGTCACATGTGAGGGAGGCAAAGCGGGATCGTCATCGACCCGTCCACACGAACGCGGTGTACTCCGGCTCGCACGTGCCCGGTGACTCAGTGACCGGGCCCAGGAGCACCAAGGAGACACCCTGTCTAGCGAGCTAGCGAGCGTCTGTCTGGTGTCCAATCTGCTTCCACCATCTACCGGCCGGCTCGGTCGCATTCAGGACCACCCGACGCGGCGAGTCCGCCGCAGACTCAGTCGAGAGCGATGCTTCGGACAACGTCGCCGGCCACAAGCTCGGCGAGCAGCCCTGCACAAGCGACGGACGTCGCCTCCTCCGACGGTCCTCGCTGTCCCAGTGGGCAAGATCAAACACGGACGGCCAGGTCGCCGTGATGTCGTCCCGCAGCGCGGCCGGGAACCCATGCCACCCCACCTCCTCGATGTTCACTCCGTACTTTTCCACAGCCATGTCCCGCCAGCCGTCCCATTCCTCGTCACGCACGAGCGGATGCCGTAGCTGGGGCCGTACCAACCCACGAAGCTCGACAGCAGGACGCGCGGGAGCGGGATGAACACCTCCATCAGAACACTCCCCGGCCCCTCGGCGGCCGTGGCCCGCCAGTCGGCCTCGAGCGACCGACGAGTCGTCCGTGCCCACATCCAGACCATGCCGGCCGACGGACGGCCCGGTATCGGGACAGCTCGGCTCGCATCATTCGTACCCGACCGAGAAGACGGCCCCGACCCCGGCCTCCCATTCCTCGCCCGCGACCTCCCAGTCGGCCACGAGGACACCGTCGCGGCTAAGGGCCTGGGCGACACGAGCCAACTGGATGGTCCAGCCCCGGATCGACCGTCTTGCGTATGGATCGAAGCGGAGCCGCCCCGCTCGCACATATTCCGGACACAGTCTCTCTCGATCGGCACGGTGGCCCGAGCGCCGGTCCGGTTCCCCGGCCGCGAAGCGCCAGACGGATAGATAGGCATTGACACAGTTGCACCGGCTGGTGCCCTCGGCCTGCGCCAGCCAGCCCACCGCCCACCCCACGTCGGAGGCGCTGCGAATGGTCGCTACTGGCCACGAGCGATGGCATGGTTCGTTCCCAGGGAGGCCGATGCGGGACGCCAGGAGGACGGCGAACGGACCGCAGTGAGCCCTCTACGCCCTGTTGGAGAGGTTGTCGGCAGGGTTGTCTGCGTGTCAGACGGGTCTGCGACCTGCGCCTTTGCGCCGACAGAGCATCCGGCGGAGATCTCGGCTGACACTGTCGCGACAACCGACGTGGCAACGGTCCCGTCGCATCTTCGCGGCCATGTCCGACCACCGACCGATACTTCCCCAGCTCCGAGACGGCCTGGCCGCCGTCGATCGTGATCCCGACGCCCGCGTCCGCGTCGTCCAGTGGGGCCACACAGAGCCCTCACTTGCCGGCGTCGACGGGGCCACCGCGATCGTGACGCGGTGTCGACGAGAGGGCTCACACACGGCCAATGCCCTGCTCCGTGCGTTGCTCCGGCACGCCGTTGAATCGGATCCGGACGGGCTGCTTGCCCGGCGGCTCATTTTGGCCGCGCTGGCTCCGGGCCTCCAACACGCCGCCGCCTCTCTTAGCCGGGCATGGGCTGCTGATCATGACGAGGTCGACCAGGCGATCGTGCTCGCGGCTCTGGAGCAGGTCGCCGCATCGGCCGGGACTAATCCGCGCTGGCCGGCGCATGACATCGTGTCGTTCGCCCGTGATGCGGTGCGCGCCCAGTTGCGCCGAGATGCCCGCCGTCGCAACCGCACGTTCTTGATGGACCAGCCGCCCGATCGCGCCGCGCCGACCGTCGAAGGCCCGTGCCATGACAGCGACGCAACCCAGCTGCTCATGGCCGCCGTCCGCCAGCATGTCATCTCGTCGGACGCTGCCGAATTGATCTTCACCACATGCGTGCTCGGCGCCACCCCGGTGGAGGTCGCCTCAGCATACGGGCGCAGTCCTGCCGCTATGCGTCGAGCCCGCCAGCGCGGCGAGCGGGCCCTCCGGCTCGCCGGTTGACGAGAGACATCGGCCCATGTTGCGCATCGCCCGTCTCGGTATCGGACGAGAGGACCCGCCCGGAGGTCATCGCCGACGTCCTCGACGCCCGGCCCGGGCTGTCCGCAGAACAGCGGCGCATGGTCGTCGCCCTCACCTCCTCGGGGGCGGGCACCGAGGTCGTGGTCGGACAGGCCGGCACCCTAAAGACCTACGCCCTCGACGCGGCCCGTCAGATCTGGGAGGCCAGCGGAGTCCCGGTGGCGGGCGCGGCGCTGGCCGCCCGGGCCGCGGCCGAGCTCACCGACGGGGCCAGCATCCCGGCTTCGACCCTCGCCGCCCTTCTGATCGACGTCGATCGACCTGGCCCCGACGGCGGTCTCCGGCCAGGCAGTGTGCTGGTGGTCGACGAGGCGGCCATGGTCGGCACCCGCCAGCTCGCCCGACTCCTCGATGCTGCCGGCCGCCACGGCACCAAGCTCGTCCTGTGCGGCGATCCCCGGCCGCTGCCCGAGATCGAGGCCGGCGGCGTCATGGCCGCCCTCGCCGCCCTCCCCGGCGCCATCCAGCTGACAGGGAACCGCCGCCAGCGCCGCCAATGGGAGCGCGACGCCCTCACCGAGCTGCGCGCCGGCGATCCTAAGCGGGCCCTTGCCGCCTAGGTCGAGCACGAACGCCTCACCGTCTGCCCCACCCCGGCCGCGGCCCGAGCCGCCCTCGTCGAGGACTGGTGGCAGGCCGGCGGGCCGATCCCGGCCACCCGCCGCTAATCCTGGCCGTGCGCCGGGCCGACGTCGCCGAGCTCAACCGCCTGGGCCGCCAGCGCCTGGCCGAAGGTGCCGATGCCCACGCCGTCAACGAGAACGAACTCATCGACTCGAACGAACATCACATCTGCCCACCTCTCGTGATGAAGGCGCCGCAGGACGTTGGTCAGCCTCGGTTGACGCCGACTCAAGCCGTTGCTCGGCCACGCTCCACAACCCTGGCAGTACCGTGACGAGCGTTCGATCCCGCGGAAGCACATCGGCGGCCATGAGGGCGCCCGAGATCGCTTCGAGACCCATCTGGGCGACGGCGCGGTGCACGGTCTCCCTGGGATCGAGCTCGATTCCCGCCTCCCGGAGCCTCCGAAGTCCGCCGCGTCAAGGGTGGGCATGGCGGCTAGCCAAGGCACCTCGCTGGGTGTGGTTTTTTCTGTTCACATCGTCGCGCGCGCTCCGTGGAAGCCGGCCGATAGTCTGGACGGAAATGCTCGACGCTGCCGGGCTCGGCCACTTGGAGGGTACCGACCTGCGCCTTGCGGTCGCGTTCATGGCCTCGATTGACCGGACTCGGCGCACTCGCACCGGATCAAGCTTGCGGAGAGCGACGTGGCATGTCTTCGTTGGCTTCTGACCAGAGGAGAACCGATTCCCTCTTTCCCACCAAGAGGGCGATCGGGCTCGCTCAAGCTGGTCGGGGGCAGGGTCTGGATTGACGCCGACTCAGCCGCGCAGCTACTCGGGGTCACAGTTGAGGAGCTATTTGAGCTAGTCAGAGCGGGTGTTGTGGCGGCCTTCAGGCTTGCCGAGACGATCAGGTTTCGGCGCGACGACCTAGCGCACTTTCGCAGTCCGCGCCCCGAGTCGCCTCCCTTGTGAGGCGATGACGACTGCACGACAGATAGGCCGTTTGGACCGCGACCTTTTGGGAGGACCGCCCCTCGAGAACACATGAACGCGGTCGGCAGGCTGAGTCATCGAGGCGGAGCTAGCCCAAGCTCGAAGGCTGAGGGTGGACGCTAAGCTCATCTCGCCAACGGGGACCCGCCAGGTGTTAAAGCGCTGATTACACGCCCATTACACCAGTGTTGGCGAAAGACGGCGAGGAGGGGCAACAACTAGCAAAGACTGTTGCGGTTAAATGAGCAGGTCAGAGGGAAGAATTGAGTTCCGGGGCTATAGCTCAGCCGGTTAGAGCGCAGCACTGATAATGCTGAGGTCGCTGGTTCGATTCCAGCTAGCCCCACCAACCAAATCGGGTGAACTCGCAGGTCACGGGCTGTTTCGGAGTTGGCTGGCCCTACCGCTGATGACTGTTCAGAACCGCCTTTTGACCGCTGTTACGGGCACGCGGGGGGCACGAAGGGCACGCGGGGGGCACGGACGATCGGCCTGATCGGTCCTTGCCGATGGACGTCAACAAGTGAATTCCGTAGGGCGATCACGAGTGCCTGGACTTGGCGCGAGGGGTGGTGACCAGGACGCCGGCGCGCGGGCCGCGTCAAGGAGGGCCGGCTCCCGACCGAGTCCTGATGTGGTGCAGCCGAACGTGGTTGATGACTGCCGCCACTACGAAAAGGGCGGTGGCGTAGGCGAGGCTCAGCGCGTCGACGCTTCTGGCAGGAATGGCGCCGCCGCCGGAGGCCAGGGCAAGACCGACGGGGCTGACGGACTGGCGCGGCCGAGACAGCCGTGACCTCGGCTCAACGACGAGCTGGATCCGGACGAGCTCGTCGCGCAGCTGGGTGCGCTCATCGATCCGGCGGTTCAGTCGATAGACGGCGGGGAGTCACTACGGTGCTTCGGAAAGCGAGCCGGGTCTAGGGATCGTCGGGATGCCGCTGCGCTTCCAGGTTGCCGACCAGTAGAGCCAATTTGTCGAGGTCCGTGTGGGCGAGCTTGTAACGGTTAGCCCGCCCTTCGGCTGCGGCGACGATGAGCCCCGCCTGCCGCAGCGAGCGAAGGTGGTACGAGACCAGAGATTGGCTCAGGCCAGTTACCCGTTCGAGCTCGCGCACCGAACTGCTGGTGCCTGCCAGCCACAACACGATCAGCAGCCGCTCTGGGTTGGCCAGGGCGCGCAAGACCGGCGCCCATGTTGTCGCCAGTCGCTGGCACTCCGCCAGCATCTTCGAATCCAGCGTCTCAGACATACCAGTATTTCTTGATGTTAACAAGACTTATGGATACCATGAGCAGATGGCCGATACAAGCACCCGCGTATCGTCCGCCGAGCGAGTCACCCTGATCCGGTGGGTGTTGATGCTGTCCTGGCTGACCGTGGCCTGGCTCGCCGTCGACGGCACCATCGGCATGACCGCCGGGATCACCGCCAACTCCGTGGCCCTGATCGGCTGGGGCCTTGACTGCGCCATCGAGTCGGCCGCCAGCATGGTCGTCATCTGGCGCTTCACCGGGAAGCGAATCCACTCCGTTGACGCCGAGCGCAGAACCCAGATGGCGGTGGCCGTGTCGTTCTTCGTCCTCGTTCCCTACATCATCGTAGAGGCCGTGGACCACCTGCTGACCGGGAACTCGGCCAAGGGAAGCTGGATCGGCATCGCCCTCGCGGCCGTCGACGCCGCGCTGATGCCCCTGCTCGGACGGGCCAAGAAACGACTCGGTGCCCGACTCGGCTCACACGCCACGACCAGCGCCGGAATCCAGAACGTCCTCTGCGCGTACTTGTCGGTCGCGGTGCTGGTAGGGCTCCTGGCCAACGCCACGCTTGGACTGTGGTGGGCTGATCCGGTCGTGGCTCTCTTGGTCGCCGTAGTCTGCGTTCAAGCTGGCGGCAAGGCGTGGCGAGGCGAGAACTGCGAGCAATAGCCCGGTAGTTGAGGCGTTGCGATCCCCTTGCCCGAAGTCGTATCGAGGCCCGATGGTCGAGCGTGCGCTAGAGCGCGAGGTGGGGTTCGTACAACAAGGGGAACCGAATGGCGGCCCGGCACAGGGATTTTGGCGCATACCTACGCGGCGGGCGCGGTTCCGATGAGACTGTTGCTTGGTGACCGAGTCTGTTTCCGCCGATCGCGGTGAGGATGCTGGTCAGGGCGATCGCGTCCTGCGCAACCCGACGGTCCTCGGGATCTCCCTGGCATCGCTGTTGTCGGACGCTGGCCACGAGATGGCCACGGCGGCTCTGCCCGGGTTCCTGCGTTCCATCGGTGCGCCGGCAGCGGCGCTAGGCGCTATCGAAGGCATCGCGGACGGTTCGATGTCGGCCGCCAAGGTCGCTGGCGGGGAGATCGCCGATCGGCCAGGCGTGGAACGTAAAGCCGTTGCGTCGGGGGGTTATGCCGTGGTGGCGCTCGGTCATGCCAGCTTCGCCCTCGCCAATGCGTGGCCCGTTGTAGCCGTCTCCCGAGCGGTGTCGTGGATTGCGAGGGGAGGCA
>JRHI01002518.1_pt1 | contig 12459 bp, 13 predicted proteins | sample 215371 | NCBI WGS metagenome assembly JRHI01 (sample SAMN02929681, study PRJNA255918) | sediment metagenome | biome: cave system; feature: Ice Cave; material: Sediment; isolation source: sediment from deep within a dark volcanic ice cave with no known source of... ...
ACGTCGTTGGGGTCGATGTCGAAGCGATAGCCGGCGGGCAGCACGTCGCCGACCATCGCGTCGATGCGGCGGAACAGCGCCTGGTGCTTCAATTCCTCGTCGCTGAAGCGAACGAGCGCCTCGAGCGCAACCTGGTCGCCGAACCAGTGATCCTCGCTCAGTTCCAGGACCTTGGCATTGATGAAGCGCTCGACCAGACCAAAGATATTGGCGTAGGTGCGGCCCTGTATCTGGCTGACGAACCGCTTTTCATCGGCCGATAGTGTGGTGAACGCGTCGGCCAGGGATAGGTCGTCCGGGAGGAACTTGTGGGCAGTATCGAAGCGGCGCCCACGAATAATATCCTTGTCGATGTCCCATCGCACGCGCTTGGACGTTATCGCTGACGCTGCGAGCTTCTCCTGGCTCACCTGCTTCGCGTAGTGCTCGACCATTTGCATCGACTGGCCGGTGATGGCCTGGACCTCGGCGGTCGTGCAGCCCACTTCGAGCAGCATCACGACAGCGCTCTTGCAGTCCATGGAAGACGAGCCCAGCATGCTTGATAGGCCATAGCGGATGAGGCCGCGGCAGCATGCCATGCTTCTGCTGCGGCGGCTCAAGGACGCCGTTCCAACTCGCACAAAAGCCATTGCTGGTCCACGGGAGGCCCGTTCTTGAGCACCGTGAACGCCTCGTCGACCGTGCGCGGGAGCTTTTTGAACTCCGCCCCGATCTTGTCGGCGCTTTCGAGCATCGCCTTGAGCAGATCGACGGCGGTGATCTTGCCTTCGGCCGCGAGGTCGTGAATGGCGCCCCGCGCGACGCCCATGTTCTTGGCGAGCTGTTCGAGCACGAGCGGCGCCGACCGCTGCAGCGACCGCAACTCGATGCCGTTGAGCGAGCCGCGGAGCATGGCGTGCGAGACCTCATAGAGGGCCGACGCCAGAGCAAGTCTGCCATTCGAGCAACTGAGCGAAGCAGAAATCCGCGAACGGGCCTCGGCTTCCTAAACGCGAATGGACCTCAACAAAGCGTTCCCAGGGCCGTCAACGCAGACGGTTCAGTGGTAGTCAGGTTTCCCGTCTGGACCGCGACTTCGGCTTAGGAAATTCCCTCATAAAAATAGACGCCATACGTGAGAAGGCCGACGACCCACGCGAGGGTCAAGGCGGCGAACAAGTAGAACAACAGGTTTTGACGGCCAGGTACTTGTTCCACTTGACCGAGGCTCAGCGCTGGCGGCAGCCACAGAAGACAAAGCGCAACCGTGTACCGCCAATCCGATTTATAGACATCGTTGGCGACCACACCAAAGATGACCAGAAACGCTGACGCGATGCTCGCCCACATAAGACCACTGATGAGCTTATCGAACTGTCGCATGACAGGCCCTCTTTTTAGCATCGGAGAAGTGGCAGCGCGTAAGCAAGAGGTAAGGGCACCCTGGCAAGAACGGGAAACCTGCAACGGGCGTTGGTTATTGAAATGGACCTCGCCACCATAGCATGGATCGTCCTTGCTGCTGTCGTGGGCTTGCTCGCGCTCGGTTATTTCTACGCTCGTTCGATGGACAAATGATCGGGGGTGCAATTTGCCAAGTACTGTGTGTCGGACCAGTCGCACACGGGCGTGGTCGCGTGTAGTGATTTTCTTCGCGGTGTTGGTTGTGGCTTTTGATTTGGCCGTCAACGACGGGAACTGGCTCCGAGCCCTTGTGGCAAGCTCGAATGCACTCATGTGGAAAGTGGGGCCGATATGACTTCAGCCTTGCCTCACGCCGCTGGCGCGGCGGGCAGCGAGAAGAGCGCGGCATGACCGTCGAAACAATAACATGGCTCGCGATCTTTGCCGCAATGGGGGTCGTACCTATTCGCATTGTCATTCGGCCGCTGTGGTCGGAAAAAACACCTTGGAGCCCCCGATCGACAGGTTCTGCCAGGGTTCCGAGATCTTAAAGGCGCTACTCGTTCTGCTCGAGAGCGAATAAATCGAGCGTTGGGTATGCCCGGTCCATCCGCGCCGTCCAGCCGATAATGTCGTCAACTCAGCGACCACGTTCATAACCGTGGTCGTAGGGGTCGGGCGATACTGCAACAATGGTGTAGGATACCGCCAAGCTCGCAAGAGCCAGCGCAAAGATAATAACGGCGCGTATTATCGCTGGACGCGTCAGTACGTGACCTCCCAACCTACATACCAGGATATGAGGTTTGCCTCGGAAGCGTTTTGCAACCCTGAGCCGACGGACACCAGCAGATGATTGTGTTCGTCGAAATCATATGAGCCACCAAAACTGAACCCGGTGCTCGCCGTCTCCCCGACGTTGTCTGCCGTTCGATGGAACACTTCCCCACCTAACGTCAGTTGGTCGGTAATTTTTCGCTGGAGCAGCCAGCCGTAAAACCAATAGTTCCTGTCTCCCGTCGGGTCATAGTGATTGAGCCAGTAGCCGCCGCCCCCGTAGGTCGTCCAGTCACCAAAGCTCTTTTGCACCCAGACGGGAAGGAACACGCGGGTGTGCCCAGCTCCCAAAGCGCGATGCTGAGTACCGGTCGGGAAGAAGACAGCGGGAAAGATGGCGACCTGGGGCGTAAATCCTTTCGTATCCTCGCCGATGAGCCGATACTTAAAGCTCAGTTGGGTATCGCCATAGCCGAAGTGGGTGCCTTCCTCCGCACTGTTGAATGCTAGTTCGCCGCCGATTTGCAACTGGCCGTTGGGAATAAGTCCATACGTGAGTTCGACGTTGGGCATGCCGCCAGAGGTATCACCCCTCGTGTGCGTGCCAATCGCTGCGGTATAAAGCTCGTAGTGACCGAGTGCGACAGGCACAGGATCGTCAGTTTGAAATGGTGGCCCGGCGTGCGCCGACTGAAACCCGGACAGCACGACGAGGAGCGCTGAATAAGACATCGCCAACGCACGTACCAACGTCACGCCACGCATTACACTCTCTACTTCACGCGAACCAACCTACTCGCCGGCACTTAGAGCTTTGCGGTCACACCGCCTTCGAGCCCCGTACTACATCGAACCTTGCTTGCCCCGCCCTTGTGGTGCGAAGAAAATGTACGCCAGCAAAAATGCGGCGAGTAACGCCGACGCAACAGCTCGACTGAGTTCGAGACCTCCGTCGGCGGCAGGCTGATCAAGAAAATCGCCAATTGTTGCTCCGAGCGGTCGGGTCAAAATGAAAGCTGACCAGAACAGAGCCACGTGGGATAGGCTCGTCCAATAATAACTCGCGGCGATGATGGTCAGAGCGCCAGTGAAGACGAGCGCGCTTTCCTCGTACCCGAAACCTTTTGCAGAGGCCAACCAGTCGCCCAGAGCGGTTCCCAGCGTCTGGGAGACCGCCACGGCCATCCAAAAGAATAGTACGGGGGCCGGACTGGTGACCGTTTCGACAGATACGGAGCCGAGCAACGCGTACCAGAGACAAAAAACCGCGCCGAGGGACATTAAGAAAAGGAGTGTGCCGCCTGAGAAGCCGATGCCTAATGTCCGATCAACAAAATCGGCCATCGCCGTGCCGAACATCGTGGAGGTCACGATTGCCGTCCAGAACAAAAGTGGACGGAACTCCTTGGTGCGAACTTGAATGAACACCAGAATAGACAAGATCACGAACAAAAGAACGGCCCCCTTAAGGTAGCCGAATTTCAAACTCATCGTGACCGTGTCAGATCCGGTTTCGCCAAGCGTTGTTGCCGTCACTTTGGGAATCCAGAATCCGATCGTGACCGTTGGCACCTTACGCACGCCGCCGATGTCAGAGTGCATAGCGCCTCCCAAACGGGGTAACCTTCATGGTCGTTGCAATGGACAGATGCTGCACGCTCTCCTCACTCGGCCGCATGTTGCCGTGCAAGCCGCCAACGGAATTTCTCCCGTCCCTGCGATATGAAAAGTATCGACACGAGCAGAGCTAGCGTGATGAGGGACGCATAGCCCCGTGGTAAGTGTAGGCCGCCCTTGTCGATAGGTTTGGTAAGGAGGTCGCCAAATGTTGCCCCAAATGGGCGAGTGAAGATGAAGGCGATCCAGAAAAGGATGACGTCGTTGCGTCGGGTAATAAAATGCAACGCGACAACTACGCCGATGACTCCGGCGGTTACAAACGCCCCTTGCGCGAACGACAAGCCTAGATTGTCGGTCAGAAAGTCGCCAAACGCGGTTCCAAGACTATTGGAGAACAGGACGGTGAGCCAAAACAGGACTTCAATGCCTCGCCCGACGATAGGATAAACGCGCAAATCATGTTCACGCACGTGCCAGATGCCGAGACTCAGAAAAAGTCCAGCTAGGAGGATCAGCGTTCCGACCATGTAGCCGAGGCCAAGGGATCGATCGATGAAGTCGGAAATCTCCGTCCCTACCGTTGTCGTCGCAATAATTGAACTCCAAAACAAAAGCGCATGAAAATGTTTTGACGCGACCTGCAAGCTGAGGACCATAACGAGAGCTGTAAATGTGATTGCGAGGCCGACATAATATCCCAGGTCTAACGTCATCGAGATAAAATCCCCCGCGGTCTCGCCAAGCGTTGTGGCCAGCACCTTCATGATCCAGAAGGCCAGCGTTACCTGCGCAGTCTTCGAGACGAGCTCTACATCCGATGCTTGGTTACGGCTCATGTGCACCCTTCATTCGCAAACTACGTGGGAAACCGTAGCGTAAACATCGCACCGCCGCCCGGGGCATCGCCGACCGAGACGGATCCACCGAGCGCAGCTACGGACCGGGCGACGATATCCATGCCAAGGCCGGCGCCCCCGCGATCGCGATTGCCTTGCCAGAACCGCTTGAAAATCAATTCGCGCTCCTCCGGCTTCACGCCAGGGCCGCGGTCAATGACCCGGAGCGTCGCGGGTTTCAATATTTCGATAGAAGCTGCGGTGCCGACGGGCGTATACCGCACGGCGTTCTCGACGAGGTTGCGCACGGCGCATGCGAGCAGCTCAAACGAGCCGTTGATGGGAATCGGATCGTTCGCCGGTAGTACCTCGACGGACTTTCCTACTTTAATTGCGAGCGGCGCCATTTGCGTCGCCACTGTTTGCGCGACATGATTGAGTTCGACGGTCTCACCTTTCTGCAAAGTGACGACGTCGAGCCGCGCGGAGTCGAGAAGCTGGTTGACGAGCCGTTCAATGGTGTCGATCTCTTCTTTCCAAGTCGCGTAGCGGTCGTCCGGCGGCAGCACGGCGGCATGAGCCCGCAGCACGGCGACGGGGGTGCGCAGTTCATGTGCGGCGTCGGCAATAAACCTCCGCTGAGATTGGAAGGCGACCTCAAGCCTGTCGAGGGCACGATTTACCGCGCCGACAAGGGCGTGGACTTCACGTGGCAAGCCTTCTTCCGGAAGGCGCGCCGATACCGCCTCTGGGCCAATGCTCTCAGCCTGCTCGGCCGCGCGCTCCAGCGGCCGCAGCCCAATACGAGCGACCAATAGGTTGGTAGCTAGTAGGCCGAGAACGAAGGGCAGCCAGATCCAGCCGATGTCCTTGATGAACTCTTCAAGCACTGAGTCAAAGACAATGTTGCCTTGGGGCAGAGCGACTTGGATCCAAACGGGCTGGGACCCGTAGGTACCCTTCAGGGTGAACCCATATAGCCCCTGTCCATCTCTCGTAGCGTCGGTCAGAAAAAATTCGCGCTCGTCCGCCATTTCGATTGGCGCTAACGGCCCCGTGACTCCAGTCGAACCTGTCACCAGCACCCCGTGCTGACTAATGACGGCGAATTTCCCTTTTCCCTGTTGGAAGCCGTCGGCAAGGAAGTCAGGAAGCTGAAGCGGGCGCCCCTCAGCCGCGCGGCGAAGAAGTTTGCTTATGACGCGCGCATCGTTCTGCAGCGTGCGATCGCGAAACGCAGAGTTTGTGGCGATGAAGCGCTCGTAAATGACAAAGCTGGTTACCGCCGCGGCGAGGAGCGAGACGCCGACCAGTCCGACGATTAACCGAAACCAAATGGACTGCTGCGAACCGCCTCGCTTCGGTAGTTTTCCCGCAGGCGCACGCATGCTGTCACGCCCGCGCATTGGTGAGCATATACCCAGTTCCGCGCAACGTGTGGATGTGCACGTTGGCGTGGGCATCTTGCATGCGCTTGCGTACGCGGTGAATAAGGACTTCAATCGCGTTCGAAGCGACCTCCTCCCCGTAACTATAGATCGCCTCTTCAATGGCCGCTTTCGGTACTACCCGATCGGCACGCCTGAGCAACAATTCGAGTACGCTGAATTCCCGGCGCCCTAAATCGACCAGGGTACCGGCGACCACGAGTACTCGCGTATTCGTGTTGAGCGAGACGTTTCCTTGTGTCAGCTCTACACCAAGGGCATGACCTGGGCGTCGCAGCAAAGCCCGAATGCGCGCCACGAGCTCATCCATTTCAAATGGTTTGCGCAGATAATCATCGGCGCCGGTGTTTAAGCCGAGAACCAGATCTTGGACGCCATCCCGTGCAGTGAGGACGAGAACTGGGGTTTGGTCCAGCCGCCTACGCATTGCGCCCAACCAATCCAAGCCATCAATATCGGGCAAGCCTAAGTCGAGAACGATGACATCAAATGAGGTTGCCATGACGGCCGATTCTGCATCGGCCCCATTGTCGACTATGTCCACGGCGAACCCGTGGCCGCGCAGAGCCACGGCGACATACTCAGAAAGACGTGCGTTGTCCTCGACGAGAAGCAATCGCAAGCGTGCAGTTCCCTGTGGTGCGACGCCCGACCGAGCGCCGGCCACGGCATCGGGATTGACCACGCTCCTAATCGTCCGTCCGGCTCGCCGTTGCCAGCTTCGCTGCCTATTGGGAGGTTGAGCTTACCGCAACATTACCGCTACGAAGCTCGCATCAATTATCGCGGGTATTTGAGATCAAGGCAGCCAAAGACGCCGCACTCGTTCGTGAGCTGCCCCGAGCCCGCAGCGTTAGTCTCAAAGAAATCAATAGTTTCGACCCGCAGCGTCTCCGCGCAATTGCGGCGGCAATAGACCCATCGACCGCCAGGTAGTTGAACCTTCCATCCAAGGCCCGCTCGGCGAACTGCGGCGCGAATGCTGCCGTTGCCATAACGGCTCTGGGCCACGACGACACCGCTTGGGTAAGGCGAAGCGGGGGCATTTTGCCCCTCACACGGCACTACCAAGAGCACCGTACTTCCGATCAAGACGGTAACACTGACGGCGATCCGCACTGAATCCATCAACAAGACGCTTTTTGCCACACTCTCCCGCGAGCTATGCCCCGACACTCAACGACTTAGCACGCTCCGTTCCGTCGGCTGTGGCCTGGCCGCAACATCCCCTCTGCGAGCGTGCGCAGCCGATTTGCGAAGGCTCGTCGTCAGAGTGTGCAAGCAGATGGACGCTGCCCGAGACCACGGCATGTACTGTCTTGAATGTCGCTATCGCCGACCGATCACCTGCACAATTCTGGCGCCGCCGGCTTACGTCCTGCTTACACGAAACTGAATGACTTCTCCCAGGAGAATTGGTTTTCGATGCGGTCAGGGTCCGGTAATCCTGCTTCTCCAGCTTACGCCCCTCTTTCGGCGCAACTGGAGCTCGGACATGCAGTATCTTTCGTACGCCGCTATTGCACGGTCGCCACTTAAAATCGATCCGTTCCAATATGTGATCGTGCCGAATTGCATCGAAAGAGACGCGCTGAGAAGAATAAACTCGGACTTTCCTATAGTGCCGGGTCCGGGCTCGCATCCACCTAGCGAGCTTGAAGTGAGAGGCCACTTTGCCGGGCTACTCAAGGAGCTTGAGGGCCCGATGTTCCGCGACGCTGTCGAGAAGAAGTTTGGTATCGACCTAGAGCAGCGGCCCACGATGTGCACGGTGCGCGGCTATCTGCAAAAAAAAGACGGAGGGATCCACACTGACAGCAAGACGAAGATCATCACCGTCCTGCTCTATCTCAACGAACACTGGAGTGACGAAGGGGGACGACTACGCCTGCTGCATAACGGCACGGACCTTGAAAGCTACGTTGCGGAAGTTCCGCCTACCGATGGCACGCTTCTACTTTTCCTCCGCTCCAACAATTCCTGGCACGGACACAAGCCCTACGAGGGGCCGCGGCGCGCCATTCAGTTCAATTGGGTGACCTCAGAGGACGTGGTCAAGAAGGAGCGGGGACGCCACCGGCTCTCGACACCCGTCAAGTGGCTCAAGAGCCTTGTCGTGGGCCACAGGCACGTCAGCCCTCACGGCGAAACAGGCGCTCGGTGAACGCGACGGCAAACGAGCGCGAGCGGAAGCGGAGTGCAACCTCATCGGGATCGTAGCGGCAGTCGACCCAAGTGCGAAAATCCATGCTGTCGTCGCCTCGATCGCGGCCATAGGCTTCGATTGCCTGCCGGAGAACGCCGGCCCGCGAGTAGCGAAGATGGCCAAAGCGTAGCGAGAGCTGCTGCTGGGCCTCGTCCGACGACCGGCCTTCGACGGCAATGAGGTAGACGGCGGCAACAAAGCCGGTGCGATCAGCCCCCGACTTGCAGTGGATCAGTGCAGGGTAGGACAGCGAAGAGAGTAGGTCGATGAGATCCAGCAGATCCTGTTTGCGGGGCGCCTGACGCGCGCGAATGGCGACCTTGTGCAAATCGAGCTGCAGCCGCTCGCACGCCTCCTTTTCAAGCGGCCATGATCCGAATGCCCGGCCACCGCGTACGCAGACCACGCTTTTTAGGCCTCTCTGCTTGAGGTTTGTCAGATCGCCCGGTGTTGGTTGCGCCGAGCGCCACAGGCGCTCGCTCACGCGATGCCGATTGCGGTAGCAAAGGCGCAAGAGTCCATGATCGAGGAATAACAGGTCGAACCACGCGTGGATGCGCGCCAGGGGTGTTAGCCCTGCCTCCCAAGTGTCTGCGCGGCGCGCGAGGCGCTGTTCGCGGCTTTGGAACCAAACCATTGCATCTTCCGTGTGAGTGCTACGGACGGCGGCCCGTCTTTTGGCCGCGCTTGTCCCAAACGGCTCTCAATTGATCGCTCCGTCTGACAATCGCCCTTCTTCTAGCTACCGCAGAGTTTGCCGCAATGCCGCCATACTTGCGGAACTGACCGCAACTTTCCAGCTGATCCGCTGTAAGCAAGCCGTAAGCTTCGACCTCAACGACGCGTCGTCGCACGACTTAAGACGGCTGCTTGCATCTCAGTCAGCTCTTTCGTCCACGGAAATTTGTCTCACGTAAGTCGGCCGTAATCTGAGCAATCCAAAAGAGTGCGTCGGGGGCCGTGCCTACAACGCGCTCGGGGGAGCCATGGAGCCTTTACGCGAAGCCACAGTCGCGGCCAATCGACTTTTACCTGAACCAACTCAATTGGCGCCAACGCTCTCCGTAATCGTCCCTACATTCAATGAAGCGGCAAACGTGCCCGTGCTCACTAGGCGCGTGTCGTTGGCCCTCAAAGGAATTTCCTGGGAGATCGTGTTCGTAGACGACAACTCTCCCGATCATACATCGATCGTCGCAAAGGAGTTGGGTCAGCACGACGCCCGTATCCGGTGCATTCGGCGAATAGGTCGCCGCGGGCTCGCTGGCGCCTTTCTCGAAGGGGCGTTGTCAAGTCAGGCGCAATTTGTCGCCGTCCTAGATGGTGATTTGCAGCACGATGAGCGTATCCTTCCGCAGATGTGGGAGCTGATGACGCACCAGAACGCAGACCTCGTCATCGGCAGCCGCTACGTTATCGGGGGGGGTGCGCAAGGCTTCGGCGCAGCTCGCGCTGCACTAAGCCGGATCGCCACCAACTGCGCACGACGGCTCACTTGTACTTCCGTCAAAGATCCGATGAGCGGCTTTTTCATGATGCGGCGCGATCTCTTAGATCGCATCGCGCCCGATTTGTCGAATGAGGGCTTCAAGATCCTATTTGACATCCTCGTCACCGAACGGACTGTCGATCTGAACATTATCGAGCTTCCCTATGGATTCAAGGCTCGCAAAGCCGGCGAGAGCAAATTCGATCTCCGCAACGCGGTCGACTTCGCGTCGCTCCTCACCGCAAAATTTATGCGCAATCTTGTGCCGTTGCGCTTTTTGAGCTTTCTTCTCGTCGGCGGCTCCGGCGTGGCCGTGCAGCTTGCCTGTCTCTGGCAGGGTCTTGCAGTAGGTCTGTCATTCCCATCGGCCCAAGCCGTCGCCACTCTGGTCGCCATGACCAGTAACTTTTTGCTCAACAATCTCCTCACCTATCGCGATCAACGTGTTGCAGGCTGGCGAGTGCTTCCGGCGCTGCTTAGCTTCTACGCCGTTTGCTCGATCGGTGCATTGAGCAACGTCGGCGTCTCTTCCTGGTTATACGCGCAGCATCCTGTGTGGTGGCTTGCAGGAATCGCCGGTTCAATCGTGGGAGCCGTTTGGAACTACGCGGGTTCCTCAATCTTCGTGTGGAAACGTTGAGAGTTGGGATGTTTGTTGCGGATCGAGCGCTAGCCGGTCTTGCGCTTGTCACCGCTGGCTTGTTGCTTGTGCGCCTTTGGCTCGACGCTCACCTCGAGCTCATGTTCGATGAGGCCTACTATGCGCTTTGGGCCAAACATCTCGCGTGGAGCTATTTCGACCACCCACCAATGGTGGCGCTATGGATACGGCTTTCGACGATCCTCTTCGGTGAGCACGAGTTTGGTGTGCGGGCGCTTGGTACGCTGGCGGCAACCGCCGGAACGGGAGTCATCTATCTCATTTCCTGGCATCTGTTCGGCGATCGAAAGGCAGCGATCTTCGCTGCGCTCCTGTATTGCGCGATGCTGCTAATTTCGGCCGGCGCGATCATTATCACACCCGACACCCCGCTGCTGTTTTTCTGGTCAATCGCGCTCTATGCACTCGTACGCATCTATGAAGACGGCGATTCGGGTTGGTGGTGGGTCGTCGGTATCGCTATGGGGCTGGCGCTGCAATCGAAATATACGGCCTTGCCACTCGGCGCCGGAATCGTTTGCGCGATGGCTGTTGTTCCGAGCCTGCGCCACTGGTGGCGCCGCCCTACGCCCTATTTGTCGGGCGCCTTGTCGCTCGCAATATTCGCGCCCGTCGTTGTGTGGAACTACGAGCACGAGTGGGCATCTTTCGCGCTTCAATTCGGACGTGCTGACGTGAGCGGTCTCAGCCAGCGATTCATATTTGAGTTCTTGGGAAGTCAGATTGGCCTCCTCACTCCTTTTGTATTTGTGCTGGCGGTTGCAGGACTTTTCCTCGCCTTCAGGCATTCGGAGGATAAGAACAACGAGCCGATCATATTCTTAGTGTCTCTCATCAGTCCGTTGCTCATCTATTTTTTGCTTCACAGCCTGCATGCCCGTGTGCACGGCAACTGGACTGCTCCCGCCTACCCGGTGCTCGCTGTCCTCGGGGCTGAAGCCGCCGCAAGACCACACAGTTTTGGGCCTCGTGCGCAGCGCGTTCTTGCCCTATCGCGCAAACTGGCGGTGCCGGTGGGTCTCGCGCTGACCGCGATTGCGTACTTGCAAGCGGCCGATGCACCCATGCCGCTCGACCCGGCCAAAGATCCGACGGCCCTAATGGAGGGCTGGGCACATTTGACCGCGCAGGTGAATGCTATCGCCGAAGATATGGACGCAAATTACATCCTCACGTCGCATTACCGGCTCGCCAGTGAACTGAGCACCTACTCGCGGGCACCGATCCCGATCGTGCAGTTCAATGAGAGCATCCGCTGGGTCTCGTTCCCTAAGGCGCGAATCACTCCCGACGCGCGCGGCATCTATGTTGTCGAAGACAATCGGGGTCTTGCCGGCTTTCCCTCTAACTTTTTTGCTCAATCACGGAAGATTGCTGAGATCGATCGCAGCCGCGGCGAACAGCCAATCCAAAAATACTTCGTATATCTCGTCGCCGACGCCAATCACGCGGCACTCGAAGAGTTGAGCATGATCGCAGGCCTCCCAAACGAGCGACGTAGTCGTCGATGACAACGCAGCGCTGCGCACTCTCATCGTCGAGATCTTGAACGAGCTGGCTACACTGTAGAGACGGTAGAGCACAAATCCCACCGCCATGCCGATCGCAGCTGCACAAAGGACCGCTGCAATAAAGGGCATCAGAGTATTCAAGGGTAAGCGAACCACCCAGTTCACGCTCGCGGCCAGTGTTCCGCCGCACAATACGCCGCACGAAGCGCTGTACAAACTCAGCGGTTGACATGGGGAACGTCGAGCCACAGCAGAGAAGCCCTGTACGACGGAAATCTCGGCGCCTCAACAGCTTGGCGGCATCCTGGAATATCTCTTAATCAGCGGGTCGTAGGTTCGAATCCTACATCACCCACCATCTCTTCAAGCACCTAGCAAAGCGACGGCGCGGCGTTGTGCAAGTTCAGCGCTCGCGCTGTACAGATTCGGTTCGCGGCGCGTTCTCCCACTTGAGGATCGCTGACGCCGCGAGCTTCTTCTGGGTAAGCGCTGCGCCGACCCCACCTTCCACGGCGTAACCTGATC
>JRHI01002519.1_pt1 | contig 12439 bp, 9 predicted proteins | sample 215371 | NCBI WGS metagenome assembly JRHI01 (sample SAMN02929681, study PRJNA255918) | sediment metagenome | biome: cave system; feature: Ice Cave; material: Sediment; isolation source: sediment from deep within a dark volcanic ice cave with no known source of... ...
GATCCGAGAAAAACGTCCTATGCAGCCTCTGTATGACTTCGGGCACTTCGTCCTCTTCGATCACGAAGGTCAGATTAATTTCCGAAGCCCCCTGCGAAATCATGCGAATCTTCTTGTCGGCAAGTTCACCGAATACCAGCGCGGCAATTCCAGGCTTCTCCCGGAGATTTTCCCCGACCAGGCACACAATAGCTTTTCGGCCTTCATACTTTACGTCGGCCAGCTTCGCGAGATCGGCGGCCAGCGCGGGAATGGCCTGATTGGAATCTACCGTAAGCGAAACGCTTACTTCTGAAGTAGAGACCACATCCACCGCGACCTTATGCCGGTCAAAGGCCTCGAAGATGGCGCGCAGAAAGCCATGCGCGAGAAGCATGCGCGGGGCAGCCACGTCCACAATGGTGATTCGCTTCTTGACGGCGATGGCTTTGAAGATGTTCCGTCCTTGCGGCGCGCGAGTCGTGATGCGCGTTCCCTCGCAAGAAGGATTCCGCGAATTCAGTACGTAGACAGGAATATTTTTCTGAATGGCCGGCAGCACCGTGGCGGGATGTAATACCTTGGCGCCGAAGTAAGCCAACTCGGCCGCTTCATCGAAGCTAATGACCTTTATTCGCCGCGCGTCCGGACAGATCCTGGGATCGGTGGTGAGAATACCGTCGACGTCGGTCCAGATCTCGATGCGTTCGGCACCCAAACCGGCGCCGAAAATTGCTGCTGAAAAATCCGATCCGCCACGTCCGATGGTGGTGGTGATTGCGGCGCGATTGGCGCCGACGAAGCCGCCCATCACGGGAATTTGTCCGGCATCAAGCAGCGGCTTCACTTTCTCCTGCAGACGGGCGTTCGTTTCCTCGTATTGCGGTACGGCTTGCATGTAACTGCTGTCGGTGACCAATACGTCGCGTGAGTCAACGTATACGCCGTTCAAGCCGCGCGCGGCAAAGGCTGCCGCTACGATCTTGCTGGAGAGGATTTCGCCGAAGGATGCTACGTGGTCCGTAGTGCGAGGAGTGATTTCGCCGACGGCCGAGATGCCGCGCAGAAGTTCGTCTAGCGCCTCGAAATCGCTGCCCAGGTCGGAATGAAATTCGGTGAAGAGCGCGGTGCCGAGCAATTCGCTGGCAGTATTGTAGTGGCGTTCCTGCAGCGAACGGCACAGCTTCAGCGCAGCTTTCCGCTCCCCGGCTCCAGCGGCGCGGGCCATGGTCAGCAGCGTGTCGGTGACTTTGGCCATGGCACTGACCACGATCACAGGTTTCTGTGCCAGGCGTCCTTGCGCGATGCATGCCACGCGGTCGATAGCGCGCGCATCTTCGACGGAAGTGCCGCCGAACTTCATGACGATCATCGGTGTGGCTTTCTAGAGAACGTGATGAAGAGGAAGATACGTTGGCCTGGATCGCCCGGCCTCTCAGGTACGATCATCCCAGGTAACCCTTGGCCTTGAGAAGTTCAGCGTTGAGGACCGCTGCTCCGGCGGCGCCGCGGATCGTGTTGTGCGACAGCACGGTAAACTTCCAGTCCAGCACACCGCAAGGACGCAGCCTTCCGACAGCCGTGGTCATGCCCGCGCCCAGATCGACGTCAAGGCGCGGCTGCGGACGATCGCACGATTCAAGGTAAATCACCGGGCGCTCCGGCGCGCTGGGCAGCTTCAGTTGCTGGGGCTCGCCGCGAAAACCGTTCCACGCGGCAATAATCTCCTCCGGCTTAGCCTTCGTCTTCAACCGCACGGAGACTGATTCGGTGTGGCCATCCTCGACCGCGACGCGGTTGCATTGCGCGCTCATGGCGAAGTCGCCGGGCACGATCTTCGATTTATTCATCTGTCCCAGGAGTTTGCGAGTTTCCTCCTCCATCTTTTCTTCTTCGTTTCGGATGTAGGGAATCACGTTGCCCAGAATGTCGAGCGAGGCCACGCCCGGGTAACCCGCGCCACTCACAGCCTGCATGGTCACGGCCATTACCGTCTCCAGTCCAAATTGCTGATGCAGCGGCGCAAGAGCGAGCACTAGGCCGATGGCGGAACAGTTGGGATTGGTTACTACAAAGCCGCCGGATTGTTTTCGCCACGCCTGTATATCAATCAACTTGATATGCCCGCCGTTGACTTCCGGAATTACCAGCGGCACATCCGACTGCATGCGCAGTGCGCTGGAATTCGAGACCACGGCGCAGCCGGCATCGGCAAAGCGCGGCTCCATTTCCGCTGCGATCGAGGCGTCGAGCGCGGCAAAAATAATTTTCGGCGCGCCCTCTGGAGTGGCCGGAGAGACTTTCATCGCCCCCACTGAAGGTGGTAGTGGTGTCTTCAGCCGCCAGCGCGCGGCCTCGCCGTAGGTCTTGCCTTCAGATCGGTCCGACGCGGCCAACCAGGCCACTTCGAACCATGGATGGTGCTCCAGCATCTGGATAAACCTTTGCCCCACGACGCCGGTAGCGCCCAGAATCCCTATAGGAATTTTTCGGCTCATATGCAGGTATCAGGAATTCTACAACACGCCGCGCAGGACAACGGGAGCCGGTAGATCGCGCGCCGTACAGGAAGGACCAAGGTGCAAAGCGGAACGGCTCTAAGTTCCCGTTGGAAAGAATTTCTTTGCCAGGGCTTCAACAAGTGGTACCGGTGCTGCGGCGAAATTTCTCCGCCCAAGGTGTCGGTTGAGACACAACCAGGAAGCGGTTACGGGGAGCGCCGAGCGCCGGTCCGTCACTTCCGCTGCCCAACCTCGCTGCCGATCGCATATTCGTTCAACGGCCCGAATTTTCTTTTTTCCGCGTACAGGCGCCACCGCCGGAAGAAAATACGCAGGCTCGCCATCACCGGGATAGAAAGGTAGATACCGAGAATGCCGGCCACCTCGCCGCCTGCCATTACCCCGAAAATCGCAGCCAGCGGATGCAGTTCCATACTTTTTCCCATGATACGCGGAGAAAAAACATAGTCCTGAAGCAGGCGCCAGCATCCGAGAAAGACCAGCAAAACAATCCAGTGTTGATATGTGATTAACAGCGCGACACTCAAGATGATTACTCCCGCCGCCAGCGGCCCTACGACCGGGATGAACTCGAGCAGGCCTCCCACAGTGCCAAGCACCAGGGCGTAGGGAACTTTCATTACGCCCAAAAAAGTCGAGTAGGTGACCAGCGTGAGCGCGGCCAGTATCAACTGGGCGCGGATAAAGTGGGCTAGCATCTGGTTCAAATCGTTAAGCACGCCCTGCAAAAGCTCCCGCTGGGGCCGAGATTGCACGGTTCCCAGCAAGACGTCTCCAAATGCCCGGCCATCCTGGAGGAAAAATATCGACAGGATGGGCACCACTAGAAATATCCACGCCTGTTTCGCGACATCGGCAATGCGCAGTCCGATTCGCTGCGCGATCTGAGTAATTTCCGCGTTATGGTTGGACAGAAAAGTCCTGAGGAGGTCGGTACTCCGGTAGTTCCAGCCATGCTGCTCGCCAATCTGTTCAGCCAACTGGCCGGAGCTCAGCTGGTTGAGCAGGGCGGGAATGGATTGTCCCAGCCGTGCCCCCTCCCTGGTCACGCGCGGTCCCACGGAGACGAAGAACATCACGACCATCGTAATCAGCAAGGCGTAGATAACGGCTATCGCACGCCCGCGCCCCCGCAGCAACTTTTCAACATAGTTCACTAGGGGGCTCATCAGATAGGCAAAGAAGATGGCAAACAGGAAGGCAATCAGAGTCGTGCGGGCCACGTAAAGAAATCCCATGGCCAGGGCGAACAGAAGTATCGTAACCAAAGCGCGCGCCGTACGTGTGTCAATCAGGACCAAAGAAGTTCTCCGCCAACCCTCGTCTGCCAACCGTCGTCTCTTGAGCCGGATCGAACCAGCTCAGTCCCGCACCACTTCCGTGTTATCGGCAGGGATGGCGACGCGAATCAGTTTGTACCGGTCGTGATCATCCAGGTACAGCGCCCAATCGAAGCCGTCTCCGCGCAGGTTCAGCCGCAACAACTCCCGTTGCTCTCCTCGAATGGTCACCTTCTCTTTACCCGCCAGCTCCATGCGCACACGCAACGAAGTGCGATCCTGCGGCACCAGGACCCCATACTCCTCAGGTTGGCATTGTCGATTGCCCGCATCCCCGTGACAAGGTGCGGTTGCCAGATAACGCCATGCCATTACCTCGCGATGAATAAAGAAATTGTTGTCTAGAATGGCCGAGGTGTTGGGCATCAGGAACGGCTGCTCCGCGGCCTTCGCGGTTGGCGTCGCCGTAATCTTCTCGATCAAAAACTCATCTTTAGGAAGAACGAGCAGAGACCCTCCCGTCGCCTGGCTCCATTCATAGCGGACGATCTGGCCGCCAGGGGTAATTTCCAAAATTGATTTCTGATCCGTCGGAGTAGCGCCCGCCGTTTCCTTGAGCTGCGCCTTGATGCTGCTGTAATCGCTTTCCTGCTGGATGCTGAAAGTCTCGGTGATGACTCGCTGCCCTTTGATGAACACGCCAAAGGATCCCGAGTCGACCATCTGAGGCACCGACGGTTTCCCCTTGTCCTTCTTGTCCGCGGCTTTGTCCGCAGCAACGGTCGCCACTGCATTCAGGAGTGCGACTGCAACCACCCAGCGAATTGCCGCTCCCAGCTTCAATCGTCCACTCCTTGGCGTCGTTCTGCTAACGCGCCTTTTGGCTAATTCTGCAGGCCCAGGGTTTGAGCAATCACGGTTGCGATCTCCTCGACGCTGCGACCGCCGGTTTCAATCCGGAGCGAAGCTTTCGAGTATCCACCACGCCGAGCCTCGTAGAGAGCAAAAAACCGTTCTGTACTGCCAAGCAAAGGACGTTGCGTGCCCGCCTTGCGGGCTTGCTCCTGGCAGCGCCGCCACAGCTCCTCGACCGGCGCATCCAGAAAGATCGTGGGAACTGCAGCCGCCTTCAGAAGTGCGGCGTTCCCCTTCTGCACAAATGCTCCGCCCCCCAAGGCGATGATCCTCGAAGGGCCCCGTGGCAACTCTTCGATCACTTCCCGCAGCGCTGCCCGCTCAGCCCGGCGAAATGCCAGCTCTCCGCCCGCTCGGAAGATCTCGGCTACGGTGTCGCCTTGTCGCCGCTCGATGCGGTCATCGAGATCTTCAAAAATCCAATTCAACTGCTGTCCCAGGACGCGGCCCACGCTGCTCTTGCCTGCGCCCATAAATCCGACCAGAACGACAGCGGCTGGCGCAGCCTGAGTTTTTGTCGCCTGCGGGTTCTTCTGGCTCACACACGAGCGTATTGGCACGTTGGCCGTTCTTTCTAGGACGCCTTTTCGAACGTTCCAGTTTTCTTCTCGTTGTTATTTTCTGCGTTATTTTTCTGCGCGCTTCTTGAGGTGGATTTTACCACTGAAGGTTCGCAGCACTACCGACGATGCTGCTTTGCCCATCGTACCCACGAAGGCACTCCCCTGCTTAAGGGGAAGCCAGGTGTGGGACCTGGGTTGGAGGGGAATGTCGTCCTGCACTTCGCCGCGCACCGAGCGCGCACTCACGTCCGCCGAGGTCGATTCCGGGACCGTGGCTTCGATATCGCCGCTGTGGCTGGTCAAACGGTATTCGCCACTGCTGCCAAAATCGCCGATGTAAATGATGTTTCCGCTGGTGGAAATAACCTGCACTAGCTGACCGGTCACGCCCGTCATGGTTACCAGCCCGCTCAGTGAGTCGACTTCTACATGCCCGTCGTGAATATTGCTCAGCGTCACTGGGCCAGTCAAGGTCTTGACGTGTACATGCGCATCGGCAACGTCTCGGACGTCCACCGTTGCCCCTGACCCTTCAAGCGATACATCGCCGTGCAGTTTTTCCGCGCGCAAAGGTCCAGTACTGGAATGCAGAGTCACACTGGCATCGGCTGGCACCAGAACTTCGTAATCTACGCGTCCGGAACTCGCATCAGCGCCGGGCAGCAGATGCGACTGGACGTCCACGCGATTTCCGTTTTGCCTGTTATCTACCTCGACTTTATCGGAATGCAACACGGCATTGATGACGACGGTATTATTGGTCGAAGGTTTGACTGAGATCGATCCGTAGGGATTATTTATTGAGACGCCAGCCTTGGGCCCCACATTGAAGCGCCATTCCTTGTGGCTCTCGGCGACCAGTGTCCCCGCCACCATGGCCCCGACTAAGACGAGTTTGATCGTGCGCGTGCTCATTAGATCCCCCAGATCTTGTCCCAGTTTTCCTGCAAGGGTCCGCCGGTCGCGCCTGCCATGTTTATGACGAAACTGCGACCCCTAGAATACCTATGGCGAAGAACGGTCCATCGCCATCTCAAAAAGCATGGCTTTTTCCTGGTAGGCCTCCATCAGCGAACGCCGAGCCTCCTCGTCATCCGGACTGGCCTCTGCAGTTATCCTGGCATCCTGAATATATGCATTCACTCGGCGCAGGTTGTCTTGATACTGCTCCTGCGCGACCGGTGTCTGGTCCGACACTGCCTGAAGCAATTCGTTATCGTTCAGGCCCGCAGGACCCACGTCCACGCTGGTCACAGGTACGATATTTTTTACCATCTGCCGCGAGGATGAACGCTGGTTCACATAAATTCCTGCGAGGATCAGCAAGGTGGCCGCCGCCGGCACCATCCATCGTGCCCATCCCCAGCGCGCGGCGAATGAAGATACCACGGGCCACGCCGCCTGGCGGCGGATTAGCCCTTCCTGTCGCAACGCAATTTCAATGGAATTCCAGACTCGCGGGCTAGGTTCGTCTGCCTCGACCAACTCCGGCGCCGACGAAATGATTAGTGCCAGTTCTTCTACCAGCGCCGTGCACGAGGAACAAGATCTCAGGTGAGCCTGTTGTGCGGCGGCGCTGCCGTCTTCGATCTCCGCCAAGCTGTGCTGCAGCTCAACGCAATCCATACTGCCCTCTCCCCAAGTGTACTGCGGTTCCCGTTCTGGCCGCAGCCCTTAGCGCCTCTGCCAAGGTTACCGCTGTTACTGCCTAAGACTTCCTGGCCTTTTCGGCTCTATTCATCTTAAGCAGGTCGCGCAATTTCATCCGCGCCTTATGCAACTGTGACTTGCTGTTTCCGATGGAGCATCCCACGATCCCGGCGATTTCATTATGCTCGTAACCTTCGATGTCATGAAGCACAAAGATCGTGCGGTAGCCCGGGGGGAGGCTGTCCACCGCCCTTTGCAACTGCAGCCGGTCAATGGATCCGGCCAATGCCACATCGTCGGCGCCGAAGTCTTTCTTCGGACTATCTTCCTCACCGCTGCCTTGCGTGGTCTCTTCCAGCGAAACCACGGGAAGACTTTTCTTCCTCAAGTGCATCAGCACTACATTCACCGACAGCCGATGCAGCCAGGTCGAAAAAGCCGACTCGCCTCTAAAAGTTGCAATCTTGCGATACAGCTGCAGAAATGCTTCCTGCGCTAAATCCTCAGCTTCGGCGGTGTTGGCCGTCATCCGCAAACAGAGCGAGTAAACCCGCCGCTTGTGCCGCTCGTAAAGCGCCTGGAACGCTTCCGCGTCCCCTTGCTTGGCCCTTTGGATCGTCTCGGCTTCGTTAAATTCAGAGTTCTGTCGCTGTCGTGGCTCGGTCAAGTCGCCTTTTCCGGCCGCACTCTTTCAGATGCGGCTTAAGTATCTTTTCGTTGTATGGCTTGCGGGCATGTCCTGTTTCCACGACTCCATTGCACCTTCAGAATATCAGAGTATTTCTACTAATCCTGGGATCCCCTATTTTCTCATCTCGCGTGGTGAAAACCCGCTAAATTGACGCTTTCAGCCCTTCCGCAGCCTGGCAGAGTACGTGTGCACTACTGAATTCGGCCTGCCATCTTCAGAAATCGGTATCCGGGGGCGCCTCTATGCAGTGGTCCCAGCAGTGGTAATGGTTTCCAGACCATGCCCGTGCGGCCCAGTTTCGCGAATCCGGAGGAGGATGGCAAATGCCATCCCAACAAATCCCAGGACAGAAAATATCCACATTCCCAACCCATACCCGGCGGGATTCTGCAGGCTCGCTCCTGCGTAATCGTTCGCCTTGCCAATCAGAAGATTCATGATAAAAAACCCTATCTGCTGGATTAACGTCATCAAAGCGTATGCCGTTCCTAGCCTTGACTCCTCGACGATATAGGCCACTGATGGCCACATCACCGCCGGGATGAGGGAGAAGACAATCCCCATCAATGTGACGGGCAAAAACAACGAAATGTTGGTGTAGCCCATTATGAGGTACACCGGCATCAGCAACAGCGAGCCGAACATCATGAACCAGGCGCGCTTGCCCACCCTGTCCACCAGGAGGCCGAACAACGGGGTGGCAATCATGGCTGACAAGGGAAGCAGGCTGTTGAAGAATCCAGCTTTCTCATGCGCCAGCACCCTGATGGCTTCGGACGCTGCTACACCGCCCTGGCCTGCAAGAATCTTGTTGGTGAAAAAATCGATGGCGAAAGTGCGGAACGGGAAGATTGCGGAATAGAACGTGAAGCAAAGGCCCACCACCAGCCAATAGGACGGATTGAAACGAAATATCCCGCGGAATTCAAGCTTGTCGATGGCGCCAGCCTTTCCCAAGTCGTAACGTTTTTCCGCCCGGCTCTCGAGAATCCAGTAGATGATTGCGGTGACGACGCTAAGAACGCCCGCCCCAACTGCGATCAGCAAGGGACCTCTCCAGCTTGGCGTTCCAGCCGGACCCTCAGGGTAAAACGCCGACTTAGCCCACGTGGGTGAATTGTCCGCCGCCACCGAAGCGATGCGCGCGATCGTAAGGTTGATTCCGAAGGCAAAGCTTAGTTCTTTGCCCTTGAACCACTTCGCTAACGCCGTCGTAACCGCGACGATCATCGACTCCGCGCCCAGCCCCAGCACGGTTCGCCCCGCGATCATCAACGGCGCCTGGCCCTTGGCCGCCGTGAGGAGTGCTCCCAGCAGGCACAAGAAAGCGAACATGAAGATCGCTTTCTTGGTCCCAATCCGGTCGATGATGATGCCCCCGACTAACAGCGTCGCCACTGCCGCTACGCTGTAGCTGGCGTTAAGCCAGCCAAACTGGGTGGCGGAGAAACCCAGGTGATCTATGAATATCCGCTCCAGCGGATTGATGCTGTCATAGATGTAGTAATTCCCGCCCATCGCTACACTGATGAAGACGAGGACCGACCATCGGTACCAAACCGGAGGCCGCGGTAATGAATTTTGTGCCATCAGTGTCGTTGTTACAAGCAGGGAAGATTAACAGAGTTGAGCTGAAGCTCCTAGCTTCTAAACAACCGCGGAGAGTGGTGGTGGCGAAGTTGCGCTCGCGGCGCCGGGCTTCGCCAAGGATTGTATAGCCGAGGCGGCTGTCGCCACATGCGTTTCGACTTAGCTTCCTATGTATCTGGCGTAGAGACTCCGTGCTACGGCAGTGTCAGTCGTCCCCTTGACGATGGCGCGGCCGTCTGGGAACAGCGTCATCTCATACGGGTCGTGCCAGAACTTCAGAACGAAGTCGTTGTGTCGCACCCGGCCATGCGGCTGCAGCCTTCGGCTCATCTCGGCGAAATCAATAGGCCGTTGCCGCTCATGGATTTGCACGGAATTCCTGCCGCACAACGTGATCTGCGGCCGGGCTTCGCCCGCTAGATGAATAAAGTCCCGCTCAACGCAGGCGCGGCATTCACTCCGGGGCTTCTCCGCCGCAATCTCCCTATGCTCATTGGTCCAAACGTCGAAAGAGAGGAGAGTTCGGCGTAATTGAGGAGCATCCGCGCCACCCACCAGAAACTTGAGCGCCTCGGTCGCCGCAATCGAAGCCACCAGATTTACTGCCGAATTCAGAACGCCAGACGTTTCGCACGTTTCCACCATGCCACGGGGCGAGTCCGGAAAGATGCAGGCCAGGCACGCCGTCTTTTCGGGAAACACGTTGAGGGTCACACCGTAGCTTCCAACTGCGGCCGAATAAATCCAGGGAAGAGCGTGCTTCACGGCGTAGTCGTTGATCAGATATCGAGTTTCGAAATTATCGGTCCCATCAAGAACCAACGGCATGCCCTGAAGTAAACCATCAATGTTCGCCGGAACGAGGTCGTCCACCTTGGGCTCGATCACGATCCCGGAGTTGAACGCCGAAATCTTGCGGGCCGCAGCTACGGACTTGGGCAAAGAATCGACCGCATCTTTCTCATCAAAGAGCGATTGCCGCTGCAGGTTGCTGAGCTCAACATAGTCGCGATCGATAATCCTTAACATGCCGACACCGGCGCGTGCCAGGAGCCCAGCCAGTGCCGAGCCCGTCGCCCCGCAGCCGACGATGGCGACGCGCGATTCCGCCAGCCTCTGCTGTCCCTGCGGCCCGATACCGTGGAAAAGAATCTGCCTCGAATACCGGTCGTCGAACTTTTCTCCGGACTCTGCTCCGAATTCGGCGGTTGTACGCCGCGAAGTATCTCGCTCTGTTTCGTGTGCCAAAGGCGTCACCAGTCCCAAGCTGCAAAACCTTTATTATAAGTGGTTGGGTTCGGGGGGAGTTGTTCATCGCTGATTTGCTGTCGTAGGTTGACGGAAGAACATTGTGGGAACGCGAGATCTTTGAGCGCAGTCAGCCTGTGGTAAGTGAAAATCAGTCTTTGAAGAAGATCGGCCTAGGGAAGCTGAGTCGGAACAATCCGAACAACAGGAACCTGCGCGCTTTCCATCGAAGTCGGTAGCTCCCGAGACGAAGGGAATTTTTTGCTGAGAAGGTACTCGCCATTTCTAATCGCGATGATTGTGTTGCTGTATCCGGCTGTTTCCCCGGCAGCAGCGCTCACCGTGGGGTCAGCCGAATCTCAGGATGCAACCAGCCAAGCCCCTATTAAAATTCAGGAGACCCCTTCCGTTCCTTCCAACGCTATCGCGGCCTATGAGGGAAGAATCGTTCAATCCGTACAACTGCCGCGAGCTCCGGATCGTGACCGGCAACACCTGCTGCAGTTGCTGCCACAAAAAGCAGGGGAGGCTCTCGACCGCGATAAGGTCCGCGAGAGCATCCGTGCACTCTTCGCGACCGGACGATTCGCCGACATCCAGGCAGAGATTGAGCCGTCGGGAAATGAAGTGGTCCTGAATTTTGCTACTTCACCCAATTTTTTCCTTGGGGCCATCGAGGTCGAAGGCGCGCATGGCAGGCCGAGCACAAATCAGATCATCAACGCTTCAAAGTTTGAGCTTGGAGAGGTTCACAGTCTCGATAAGCTGGACCGCGCGCTCCAAAACATCCGCCAACTCATGCAGGAGAACGGCTACTACCGTGCGCGCGTTACTGCTGAAAGCACGTCGGATGCTCTGAATCAGCAAGTAAACCTCATTTTCCACATTAGCCCCGGCGAACCGGCGCATGTGGGCGAGGTGAAGGTAAAGGGCAATGCCAGCCTGACCGCGGCCCAGGTTCAGGACATCGCTCACATGGATAGCGGCAACCGGGTGACCGCCTCCCGGGTCTCGGACTCACTACAGCGGTTGCGCAAACGGTTCCAGAAGCAGCAGCGTGTGCTGGCGCAGGTATCGATAGCGGAGCAGAGCTACCATCCCGAATCCAACGCCGTCGACTACACTTTCCAAATCGACCCCGGCCCAACGGTCGTGATCTTCGCGCGGGGCTTTCGCATCAGTCGTCGTGTCCTAAAAAAAGAAATTCCAGTCTACGAAGAGAACGCCCTCGACGACGACCTGCTCAACGAAGGGCAGCGTAATCTGCTCGACTACCTGCAAACCCGCGGTCACTTCGACGCCAAAGTGGACATTAAGAAGGAAAACGATCCAAATACGTTGCGGGTGATTTATGAGATCGATCCCGGTCCCGTACACAAACTAGTTCTGGTGGAGATCACGGGCAACCAGAAGTTCCTTGATGCAGCGTCGCTCAGGGCGCGCATGCAGATTCAGCCAGCGTCCCGCCTGCTGTCACATGGTCGCTACAGCGGAGCACTCCTGCGAAACGACGTGGCGATACTGCAAGCCCTCTACCGCTCCAACGGATTCCGCCAGGTGCAGATCACTACCCAGGTAGACGATAATTATCAGGGCGTAAATTATCGACTCGCGGTGCATGTTCGTATTGCAGAAGGACCGCAGACTTTGGTGAGTGATGTGCACATCGCTGGTAATCAAAAGATCGCGACCAGTAAGTTTCCTCCACTGGAAACGGAATCAGGACAGCCCTATTCCGAGGAAAAGCTCGCATCCGATCGGGAAAGAATCCTCAGCCTTTACTTTAATCGCGGATTTCCCAATGCGACGCTCGACATCAGCACTGAGCCCTCGGCCGGGCAACCTAATCGCGAGGATGTGACGTATACGATCGAGGAAGGCGAGCGCTTCATGGTCGACCGGGTGATGGTCTCCGGATTGAATCACACCCACGATTACGTGGTAGAGCGGGAAATCCAGGTTCACGAAGGCGACCCACTGAGCCAGCAGGATCTTCTGGAC
>JRHI01002520.1_pt1 | contig 12411 bp, 13 predicted proteins | sample 215371 | NCBI WGS metagenome assembly JRHI01 (sample SAMN02929681, study PRJNA255918) | sediment metagenome | biome: cave system; feature: Ice Cave; material: Sediment; isolation source: sediment from deep within a dark volcanic ice cave with no known source of... ...
CAGCAATACCGTATGGACGTCAGGCAGCGCCTTCCCCCTCGAGCGCCCGCCCGGAGCGGACATTGCGGTCGCGAACCTCTCCAGCCGGAATGCGGCCGAAGGCAGACTGTACTCCCGTCGCAACGCTCCCACCGCTGCGTCGGTCCGCGCCACCCGGGGTCGCGTTGATCCACGATCGGTTCGTCCGTGAAAAGGAGTGTTGATGAAGAGCCATGATCGAAACCCAGTCATGGACAACAACGACTCCGTCCCCAGCGCGCGCTCTCTATGGCGCCACCCGTTGGCGTGGAGTCTCGTGCTGCTCGCTGGGCTTCTTACTGCGACAATGACCTTCAGTTATCTTTACGGTTTCCTTGAGCCCACTCGCAGACTCCAGGACTTTCCAGTGGGGCTCGTGAACCTCGATCGCGGCGCGACATTCGGTACCGAACACGTTGACGCGGGCGCCCAGCTCGTCGCGCAAGCCACGGCCCCACTGCGCACCTCAAGGCAGCCGATCAAATGGCACGTGCTGTCCAGCCGCGGGGAACTGGTGCGGGCGCTTCGTGACTCAAACGTCGATGGCGGCTTCGTCGTACCCGCCGACTTCTCAGAACGGATCGTGACACTCGGATTACGCCTCGGAAGCGCCCCCACGGCACGTCTCGAGGTGCTGAAAAGCTCCGGCGTCGGGACCTTCGGTGTCGCGGTGTTCGACCGGGTGACCCAGCAGCTGGTTACCACCGCATCCAGTGAGATCCGGACGCAGCTCGTCGCCCGGCTGCAGCAGGGGGGTGCGCAGATCGCGCCAGACTCCGTTGCGGCTCTCGGCGATCCAGTACGCGCTCAATCCACCGACGCCGTTCCGATCGGCTCCCGCTCCGGCCAAGGGCTCGCACCATTCTTCTTTGCGTTCATCATGACCCTTGCTGGCTTTGTCTCCGCGACGAGCATAAGCATCGGCATCGACGTCCTGGCCGGCCACGAGGAGTTCGACGTGCTCGGACGCATTATCCGGTTCCCTCAGCGCGGCGTCACTGAGAGTGCCCGCTGGCGAGCCAAGCTGGCGGGCGTCCTCGCGATGGCGCCGATCGCCGGACTGGTTCAGACACTCGTGGCCGTCGACCTCCTCGGGATGGACACCTCAAGCTGGACGAAGACGTTCCTCTTCGCCTGGCTTGGCATCGCGTCGATCGCGACGCTCGCCCTCGTCTTCCTGTGCGCCTTCGGGATCACCGGCGAACTTGTCGCCATAATCTTCATCACGGTCTTCGGTATCCCCGCGGCGCTTGGCATCTTTCCCCAGTATGCCGTCCCACCATTCTTTCGATTTGTCTCCAGCTGGCATCCCATGCGCTTCGAGACCGACGGTGCCCGCGCCATCCTCTTCTTCAACGCCCGCGGTGCGGCGGGCCTCACCGACGCCGTGTGGGTACTTCTGGCCTACCTGGCCGGGGCCATCATCGTCGGCGGCCTGACCGCGGGAGTGGTGGACCATTTCCGCCGCCGGCACCCCATGATCCTGAACCCACGCTGATCACCATCGGCCTGCGCTGCGGCCCCCCGGCGACGACCGGTCTCCGGAACACGCGCCCGCGCTCGGAGCCAGGAAGAGAAGCGAACACCAGCCTCCTCGAGGACGAACAGCGGTTTATCGACCACTCTCGATCCCCATGCTTCATCACCGAGGAGTATGTGATGATCGATAGCAGCTCTGCTCAAAATTTGAGAACGATCTCTCGTTGATCGCCGAGCCCGTCCAGTCCGAGTGCCCCGGGTGTCGTACCGGGACCCGCGACCGCCCCGCTCCTTTTTCATGCGACCGGCAAAGGCCAGCTTGGTGTCGGGAGTGCGCGGGACCAACTCATGCCCCGGTGACGTCGACACGGGCCGAGTTTTAGACACGGTGTCCATCGCGTGAAATGCTCTTGGCATGTCGGGCCCGGGCGCTTCGCAGCCAACGGGTCCGGCGGCGAGCCACTCCGTGTCCGAGGCAGCCGGAGCCCCCGGGCAACAGCCGCGAGTGGTTATTCCCGCGTTCCGCTGGCTTCTGGTGCCCTTCGTTCTACTCGCTTCGGGCACGGTCATTTCCTTATTCATCGGAACTACGAGAACCAAGGATTTCTTCGCCTGGACGATCGCGCCACCGCTAACTGCTGCACTGCTGGGTGCAGCGTATGGCGGTGCGCTGATCCTCTTCGCGTTCGCACTTCGGGAGCGGTTTTGGGCCAATACTCGCATCGCTGTGTTTGGCCCGCTGGTGCTGAGCATGCTGACTCTGGCGGCGACCCTCATTCACCTTCAGCGATTTCATCTGGATGCTGGTTTCATTGCCGCCGGTGTGGCATGGATCTGGTTGATCGTCTACATCATCGTCCCGCCAGCATTTGTGCTGCTTGTCGCACTCCAAATCCGGGCACCGGGTGGTGATCCGCCTCGCAGTGCCCCGGCACCGGCCTGGTTGCGTGGGGTCCTGCTCGTGTATGGCATCGCTTCCCTGGTCGGCGGAATGTTCTTCTTCGTCGTTCCGAAGGAGGTTGCACCCCACTGGCCGTGGGCAGTTACGGCGCTCACGGGCCAAGCGATCGCAGCCTGGATCGTGGCGCTCGGTGTGGCGGCAGTGCAGGGCGTGGTCGAAGGCGATCTGGTCCGAACACGGGCTGGTCTAGCTGCATTCGCAATCATCGGTGGGCTCGGACTCATCGCCGTCGTTCGCTACTCCGACGATGTGCGGTGGAACGCCGGTGGCTGGGCGCTGGTCGCGGTCCTTATCGTGATGTTGGGAGCGGGTGGCTACGGTTGGATGCTGGCACAACGTGTCGCAAGCCACAATCGCGACGCTGGGCCACCACACCGTAGGGGCTGATCCGGGACGAGAGCCATCGTGGGTCACAGCCGACGCAGCCTGCACCATGTCGCGCGGCGTTCGCGTCACAGTGCGGTTCCGTTGGAGGTGACACTCACCCCCAACCGCGGAACGCGGTGCAGTTGACCTTGGCTCCGCTCAAGCGTCCCGCTCCGGACCCGCCAGCAACGCCGGGTCTGGCGCGTTGGGGGCCGTAGCCATCTGCTGCGCTGTGTGCTCGAGACGGATTGCCGAGCGTAGGCCAGCAAAGACGGCGAGTGTCACGACGAGATCGAGCATCGCGACGTGATGGAGCAGCTCCTCGACTTGTGCCACCAAGCGGCTGCCCGGCGCAGGTACGGCCGAGCAAGTCCAGAGCATGCCGCCGCCTCCCTTCATCAAGGCGCCCAATCGCGGCGGACTTGAGGGCCTCGAACGCGTTCAGCAACCCCTCCTCCGCCCGGAAGCGGCGGTGTTCAAATGAGCGAAAGGCCAAATACATCGCTCACGCTGCGATCACCCAGGCTCTGACGTCATGAGGCGCTCCGGCGTCCGGCTTCGATGCCGAGCGGCGAACCCACCTCCTAGCGTGCACTCCGGAGCGAGCGACAGAACGGGCCCCTGGGAATCGCATTGACGCGCCACGATGTGTGCCCGGAAGGAGCTTCGACCATGCGTGAGACCGAGGTTGCGTAATTCCGTCTGGGCCGCGAATAGCTGAGGAGAAGATTTCGCGATCCACTTGACGTGGGCCAGGGGCATCTCAGCCGATTTCGGGCTCGGATCGGTCTTCTGGTATCGCCGCGGCGGGTGACAGCGGACCGCGCCGCTGGCACCACGACGCCAAGCGGTGACCGACAAGGACGCCGTACGCAAAGCCGGCCACGCCAATGGCGGCCCTGAGAAGGGGCGCGTCGCGAAAATCGTCTGCGAGGTACGTCAATGGTGCCGTCGCCCCCACGATGCCCCCGAGCGCACACATCGTCAGGGCGTAGCGACGTCGTTGCGCCGGTGGTCGTCGACGAAACGCGGCGCTCACGGCAATCATGACGACCGCGAACGCGCCTCCGCCGATGAACCCGACGACGAGTCCGAGCGCTCCACCGAAGAGGAATCCGAACGCTGCGCCGCTTGAATCGCGCGTCCAGGCGGCCATACCGATGCTCAACCCGAACAGCGCGCCCCCGACCGCACCACCGGCAATGCCCCATGCAAGCGACAAGAGCACCGCGAACACCCACGCCCGCCCTCGGTGTCCGCCGATCCCAAACGCACCAGATGCTCCCGGCGAGGGTGCGCATCCCGACGACGGGGCTGGAGGTCGCGCTCCTGCGCCCGGTGGCGTGAGTGGAGTGATTTCGCTCATAGCGTCTCCTCGCGCCACTTGAGCCTACGCGCTACCTCGTGGCGGCCGTCAGTTGGTAGCCAGTTTCGTTCCCCCGACCCTCAAGCCCGGGTTCGTCACCTCGATCGCCGAGCCGATGGCGGTCGAGTTCGCCTCGTCGGGGTGCGGGTAGATCCTGGCTGCTGCATTAGCGGGTGGAGCAACGAACGAAGAGGCCGCGAAGCGCGCCGACGTATCCGTCCGGACCGTGAGTCGGCGTCGCGAGGATCCCGTGTCTTGCGCTCAGGTCGACGAGTTACGGGCCCGGAGTCTCGAAGGCGTCACCGCCGAGCTCGCCGCCGGTGCCACCCAGGCGGTCAGCACCTTGATCGAACTCCTCGGTTCGGACACGCCACCCACGGTCCGGGTCGCCGCGGCCCGGGCGCTCCTCACGAACACGCTTCAATACCATGACGCCGCCGAGATCCAGAACCAGATCCGCGAGGTTCAACGAACGCTCTACGTCACTCCCGATGGAGAGACTGGATCATGAGCCGCCGACAACATCTCGACCGGCTCCTCCTCGACGCCCAACGCGAGCATGCCCGCAGGGTCGCCGATCGCGCCCGCAGAAGCCTCGACCTCGAGGCTTTGACATAACGCGCGTCGGAAGCCGTTGATGAACTCGAGAAGCGTCGCGAACGGGATCGGGTGCACTGCGAAGCGGCCGGTCAACTCCCGCCACCGCCCCGCGCCTGTACGGCGGAACACTCGGCGGGCGACTGCGGCGAATGCCGGGACTGGCAGAGCACCGCCCACCGCAGTGTGCTCGAGCACGCCTTCCGTACCGGCGGGACGCTAACGACGGCGGGAACGGTCCTCCGCTACTCCTCACGACCGCCGCTTCGCCCCGACACGATCGAGCTCCTCCAGGAAGGCGCACGCCGCAGCCGGGCCGCGCTCCCTGCCGACGTTCGTGCCATCTACGAACGGGCGGAGGAAGCAATCAACGAACTTCGTAGGAAGCGGCGGAGCGCTCTGCGACACCTAGCGGACGAAACACGCCAGTAACGGCTACTTAAGCTCCAGAAGCCGTTACGAAATCAGGGAAATCCGTTCCCACCTGTCACCACACGCCAACTCCGGACACAATTCTCCCGGCCCAACGAGGGCGAGGGCGGGGGTTGGAGAATACCTGGGAGAAAACCTCAGAGTTCGTGCCGGGTTCGAAGTGCTTCCGGTGTCCCGGTGACGCGCATGGCGCGCGGCGGATGGTCTGAGGCCTCTGAGCGTGCTTCAGCCGCGTGGAAGCTCGTAGCCGTTCGGTCGCGTCTGCTGATCTGCGGCCCGAGCGGCACACGCAGTAGATGGTCGTGGACTCGGGGATCGTCGTGGGGTCGAAGCTCGAGAGTGGCCGGTGCTCGGCGTCGGGTGCGCGGCCAACAGCCCATTTCGGTGGGGACGCTGGTGTGCGAAGGGACATGAGGTGCTCCTGGTCGTGGTCGGATCACGGGGTCGGGTCGGGGGCGCAGGTGGGGAGGCCGGCGCGGGTCCAGGCCTCGTAACCGCCGAGGATGTCGGCGACGCGGTCGAAGCCACGGGCGCGGAGGAACGATGCTGCGATCGACGAGCGATAGCCACCGGCGCAGAAGACGACGATCGGGGCGGTCGGGTCGAGTTCGTCGACGCGGTCGCGCAGCTCGGTGAGGGGGAAGGATCGGGCGCCTTCGATCGTCCCGGCTTCTTGCTCGGTCGGACCGCGGACGTCAATGACTTGAACGCTGGGCTCGTCGGCGCGCCAGCGGGCGAGGTCGACAACGCTGAGGCGAGCCGCGGTGCTGGCACGTTCCGGTTGCGCGGTGAGAAGCTGCTCGGCGTTCGATGTTGCGCCGTGGACTCGGTCGAAGCCGATCCTAGCGAGCCGCACCTTGGCTTCGGTCTCGGCGCCGGGGTCGGTGACGAGCACGATGGTTTCGGTGGGGGAGATGATGTCTCCGGCGTACTCGGCGAAGCGCCCCTCGAGCCCGACGTTCAAGGCGCCGCGCAGATGCCCGGCAGCGAACACGTCGGGAGCACGCGTATCGAGAACGATTGCACCGTCGCGTTGGGACGACACGACGGCGTTGTGATCGAGTTCGTCTGGTCGCTCGTGCTCGTCGAGGAGGTCACGTTCGCGTCGGTTCGCGTCGGCCGCGAACGCGAAGTACAGGGGCGTGGCTCCTTGTCCCTGCGCGACCGCGTCGACGAATGCATCTTCGCTCATGGGGGCGAGCGCATAGTTCGTCGCGCGCTGCTCGCCAATGGTCGACTCCGTCGCGACAGACATGTTCTTCCCGCACGCTGAGCCCGCGCCATGAGCCGGAAACACGCGTGTCGCGTCGGGCAACGTCAGGAGTTGTTCGTGGAGCGAGTGGTAGAGCTGCCGGGCGAGGTCCTCGGCGGACCAGCCGTTCGAGACGAGAAGGTCGGGACGTCCGACGTCGCCGATGAACATTGCATCGCCGGTCAGGACGCCCCAGGGCTCGTCATCGACGTGCTCGTAGATGACGAGAGAGATCGACTCCGGAGTGTGGCCAGGGGTGTGGCGGACTTCGAGGACGACGCCGCCGAGTTCCAGACGTTGCCCATGGGCGAGCGCCTCGATCGGGAAATCGGCTCGGGCAGCATCGCCGTAGGAGATCACCGCACCTGTGGTAGCGGCGAGCTCGAGGTGCCCGGAGAGGAAGTCGGCGTGGAAATGCGTCTCGACGATGCGTTCGATACGGAGCTCGTGCGCGGCCGCGTCCGCGAGATATGCGGACACGTCGCGCTGGGGGTCGACGACGACGGCGCGGCCGGTGCTCTCGTCGCCGATCAAATAGCTGAACAGTGAGAGGCACCCGAGCTGATACTGGCGAAACAACATGGGTCCTCCTTCCTTGGGGTCAGATGAGTTGGTAGGCGAGGAAATAGACGGCAAAGCCGACGAGGAGCAGCCCGAAAGAACGTCGGGCCTGCTGCGCCGGGATGTGGAGCGCGAGGTGCGCGCCCGCGAGCGAGCCGGGAAGGAGACCGACGGCGAACGCGATCGCGACCGGCCAGTCGATGTGGCCGAGCGCCCAATGCGCAACCAACGTCGGGATGGTCAGCACACCGACCGCGACCATGCTTGTGCCCGCGGCCTCACCTGTGGTCAAGCCGAACACCACGATGAACAACGGCACCAGGAGAAATCCCCCGCCATTGGCGAGCAGACCGGTCAACAGACCGACCACGAATGCCGTCCCCAGTACCAGCGCGGTCCGGTTACGCCGCGCCGCGGCCTTGACCGCGTGGTCCACCGGGTCTGGCATTAGCACGCGGGTCCCGACGACGAGGAGCATCACTCCAGACAGCACCAAGAGCCTCGCCCCACCCAGAGGCCCCGACGCGAGGGCGCCGAGCACCACGCCCGGCACCCCACCCGCGACGGCCAGGCCCGCCACTCGGCGATCGAGCTTCCCGGCCCGCAGGTACCGGCGGGCTCCTGTGACCGAGGCCGGCAGCATCGCGGGAAGCGGCGACGCCACCGCCAGCACCCCGGGGACGCCCATCAGGGCCAGGACCGGTGTCGCGAACGCGGATCCACCCGCGCCGTACATTCCGAACACCACACCGACCCCGAGGCCGGCGAGCGCGATCTCGACCGGGAACATGGCTCTAGCAGACCTCTCATCGATCCAGAAGTCCAAGACCAAGGTTCGCCTCTAGAGATATGATTATCCTATGGATCTCCGCCGCCTCGGGCTGTTCCTCGCCGTCGTCGACCACGGCGGATTCACTGCCGCCGCACACGCAATCCACGTCGCCCAACCGTCGATCTCCCTCGGTGTGCGCGAGCTCGAGCGCGAGCTCGGCGCCGAGCTCATCGTGCGCTCCCGACGTGGCGCCACCCTCACCCCAGCCGGTGAGGCGCTCGTCGGCCCCGCCCGCCAGACGCTGCGCGACATCACGACCGCCGCTGCGGCCGTGTCGGCCGTGACCGGGCTCACGGCCGGGCACCTCGACGTCGCGTCGCTCCCGACCCTCGCCGCCGACCCGCTCGCACGCATGGTCGGACGATTCCGCCAGGAGCACCCCGCGGTCACCGTCCACCTCGCCGCGCCCGCCGACCCCACCGGCCTCGCCGAATCGGTCCGCTCCGGAGACACCGAGATCGGAATCACCGAAGCCGGCCGAGCCACTGAAGGACTCGAAGAGACCATCATCTCCGACCAGGACCTCGTCGCGGTCTCACCGCCGGGCACATCGGACACCGACGGTCCTGTCGCGCTCCGAAAGCTCGAAGGCACTCCACTGGTCCTCACCGCACGCGGCACCTCGATCCGAGCCCTCGTCGAGACGGCGCTCGCCGAAATCGGAGTGGAACCGCACGTCGTGGTCGAGACCGCACAACGCGACGCGCTCATCCCCCTCGTCCTCGCCGGCGCGGGTACGACCTTTCTCCCGGCCGGCGTCGCCGCGACCGCCGCATCCCGCGGTGCCACGGTCCGGCACACGCGACCGGCGATGCGCCGCACCATTGCGCTCGTCCACCGTCGCGGACCCATCTCTCCCGCCGCGGCGCATTTCGTCCATCTCGCACACTGAGTGGCGCGACCTACGTCGTTATCCCGTCGTCACGACTCTGGCGTGGCGGTTGCTGCGCGATGGAGTGCAGCATCCTTGGACCGAAAAGGTCTGTGCGATGGCAGTGTGGGGGTGCGATCTGATCGAGGGCACCAGAACAGCTTGTAAACCCGGCCACGAGGAGTGGCACGAGCGCGCCGATCGCGTCGTTGAAATCGCCGACTATCGGGTGACAACTTTGCGCGGTCATGCGGTAAGCCTGTGCTCGTGGGTGAGACCGCAGAGGCGGTCGCGGGGCTGGACTGGGTCGTCGGGCACGGTCGGTGAGGCTGTGGGCCGCGAGGGGTCGTGGGCGTGGACCCCAAGCGCCCGGTGGGGGCGGTGCGAGTTGTAGTGGGATTCGAAGCTGTGGAGTACGGCCTCGAGGTGGCGACGTCCGAAGAAGGGGATCCCAGTCGAGGCACTCGCGCCGCACGGTGTCGATCCGGCACTCGGCCTAGGCGTTGGCATGCGGCGCTCGCACCGGCGTCAGGATCGCTGCCGCCCCCTCGGGATGGGATGGGCGGTACCGTGCCTGCAACGGAGGCAGTCAACACATGAGTGCGCGTTTCGAGGAGCTCGACCGGCGCCGAACAGTGATCGGTGAGGTCAGCGTGCGGCGAAGACTTGAGCCAACACTCCAGATCGACGTGTACGAAGTGAAATTGGGCGACGAGTTCCTCATGTCAAGCCTGTTCACGGTCGCCGAGGTCGAGCTCGCCAAGCTTTCCCTCGCTGAGCTACCGGGTACCGACCTCGACGTCGTCGTGGGTGGGCTCGGGCTCGGCTATACGACGCGAGCTGCCTTGGGAGATTCCCGGGTGCGCTCGGTGCACGTTGTCGAAGCGTTGGGTGAGGTGATCGAGTGGCACCAACATCACTTGCTCCCGCTCGCCACCGAGCTGACTTCAGATCCGCGCTGCCACCTGATCAACGGAGACTTCTTCGCGATGGTCGCGGGAGGATTCGGATTCGGTCCCTACGCGCCGGACAGGTGTCACGCCGTTCTCGTGGACATCGACCACACGCCGCGGCACGTTCTCCATCCCAGCCACGCCCCCTTCTACAAGCCAGAAGGGCTGCGGAACCTCGCCGACCGCCTCCACCCGGGGGGTGTCTTCGCGCTGTGGTGCGATGACCCACCAGACAGCGACTTCATCGCCGTCGTAAAGGGAGTCTTCGCATCCTGCGAGGCGCACGTCGTCACCTTCCCGAACTTCTTAACGGGCGGCGAAGCCGCCAGCACCGTGTACGTCGCCAAGGCTGGCGATGGGTGACCCCGAAAGGTGTCGTTAATCGGCCGCGGTCCCGAGCCACACGTTCAACACACGACTCCCTCCTGCGAGTCATCGACCGGAGCATGAGCACCCGGACAAGTTGAACTTCCCCCGGTCCAGCGATGGATTGCACTGCACCCAACCCCGGGTGGCTCAGAACTCTCGCAGGAACTCTTACGCGTGTGGAAGAGTAGGGCGATGGAGATCAACGCTGGTAAGCCGTACGTGCAGGCCACAACCATCCCGGGACAGCCCGAGGAAGTCATTCAAAAGGTGGCGAGCGGACTGGCGGGGGTGCCCGGATACACGATGATGCAGACCGGACCCAACTCACTGGTGTTCACGCGTAGTTTCGTCCCCCAATGGGCCTTCATCACGGGCCTCATCGCGGGTTTGCTGACCTGCGTCGGGTTCCTGATCCTGCTCGTTAAGGAGGAGGAGACACTCACGGTCAGCGCCAATAGGACAGCCGACGGGACGCGTCTCGATGTGAATGGCGCTGCCAGCGGGGCGATGGCGACCCGCCTTTCCGGGTTGGGCAGCAGCCTCGGGGGCCAAGTTGCAGCGGCTCCGGGCTTCGCGCCTCCAAACGCGCCGGCCCCGCCGCCGTCGCCTACTCCAGCCACGTCGACGCCGCCATCACCAGCCGCGTGGCATCCGGACCCGACGGGTCGTCACGAGCAGCGCTACTGGGATGGCAAAGCGTGGACCGACGAAGTGATCGACCAGGGGACACCATCGACTGACCCAGCGCCCGGGTAGGCCGTCGCTGGCCCGCAGGGCCGCGCGTCGCGGGACCACGGCTTAGCCGACCCGACTTCAACGGTCGGATCAGACATCCGGGCTAAGAGGCAAATTACCCACTCATTCGGCCGTGACCAGACCCTCCGGGATCGACACGTTCCCGAGTCAGCCGTTATCAGTTCCCAAGCAGCCCGGCGCGCCCTGTAGGGCAGGTTTTCTACCGGCCCGACGAGGGCTGGTAAGGGTTGTGGGGCAACTTCGCGAACGCGTCGGGCATGCCAAACATGCAGATCAAGTGCGTGATCGACTTACGACACCCTTCAGGCTTGGCCGTCGAGGGCTGAGCCGGTCGTAGTGTCCGCGGTCATGGTGTCCACGCGGATGGTCAAGGGACACGTCGTGATGGGGCTGCTCTTCTTCCCGCGTGGCGGCTCGGCGTACGTATCGCGTTATCTGTCCGTGTCGCTCTCGGAGGCCTGCTGGGAGGTGTCCCTTGTCTGTGGGTCCCTCGGTCTCCCAGGGGCGGAGACTCACGCGCGGACGTTTTTCGCGGGCGCCGACGTGCACGACGTCGACTACACGGATGCGCTGCACACCTTCCGGGCGGGCGGCAGTGCGATCGCTGCACCCTTCCCGATGCAGCCCTCCTACGAGGACCGGGTCGACGCACCCGACGTTGTGCTGTCGTCGGTCGCGCCGGGACTCGCCGACCATCTCTCGTCGGTCTGGGAGATGCCGTTCGCTGCTGCGGGTGCCGAGGGGGCCGACGTCTTGCACCTGCACCATTTGACCCCCCAGCACGATGCGGTCGCCCGCCGCTGGCCGAGCGTCCCGGTGCTAGCTCATCTCCACGGGACCGAGCTCAAGCTGATCGAGGCGATCGAGGCGCGTGCCGAAGTAGCTGCGGCGCTGGGCACCACGCTGGCGGACATGACCGAGGTGGTGGCCGATGGGCGCAGTCGCAGCGGCATGCTCGACGGCGCTCAGGCCGAACTGGCCCGCACGACCCGGTGGGACCGATGGCGACACGGAGAGTTCTGGGCGGCACACCTTCGGGCGCAGGCGGCTGCTGCGGACCAGTTGGTGGTGGTGTCCCCGCCGGACCGGGTGACGGCTATCGAATTGCTGGGCGTCGAGCCTGAGCGGATCTCGACGATCCCAAACGGGGTCGACATTGCCCGCTTCCGACCCAGGGCGATCACACCCGCGGAGCGGCGAGCGAGCTTCCGGCGCTGGCTGGTCGAGGACCCTCACGGGTGGGACGAGGTCGGGGCGCCCGGAACGGTTTCCTACCGTGAGGGGGACCTCGATCGTCTCCTCGGGCCCGACGGTGACGCGACGGTGCTGATCTTCGTCGGCCGGTTCACGGCGTGCAAGCGGGTGACCGTGCTGATCCGGGCGTTCGCGCAGGCCCGCGCGCGATTCGAGCGACCTGTGTCGCTGGTGGTGTGGGGCGGGAGTCCCGGCGAGTGGGAGGACGAGCACCCAGCCACCGTGGCCGCTGAGGTCGGCGCCGACGGCATCTTCTTCACCGGCTGGCGAGGCCACGATGACCTGCCGCACGGGCTGGCGGCCTGCGACGCGTTCGTCATGGCCTCTGCCGACGACTCCTATCC
>JRHI01002521.1_pt1 | contig 12411 bp, 8 predicted proteins | sample 215371 | NCBI WGS metagenome assembly JRHI01 (sample SAMN02929681, study PRJNA255918) | sediment metagenome | biome: cave system; feature: Ice Cave; material: Sediment; isolation source: sediment from deep within a dark volcanic ice cave with no known source of... ...
ACGACTTGCCATCGCCGAATGGCTACCTTCATGTCAACTGACCCACTAGGACTCCGATCGGCTTTGTCCGGCGGGACGGCCGCCAACTATCCCGTCGTGCCGAGCTTGCCGAGCTCTCTGTCCGGTTCGGCCAGGCCGGCCAAGGAAGCTGGGCTGAGCACTCGCGGCCAACGTGCGGCAAGGGGAGCGAGTCCGGGCGCGCCGCGCCGGCACCGCGGTACCCCCAGCGGGATTCGAACCCGCGATCTTCACCTTGAAAGGGTGACGTCCTGGGCCGCTAGACTATGGGGGCCCCAATCCAACAGTACCGTGCCCGCTAGTTGGCTGTCAACGAAGTGTCCAGGCACCGACCACGCCCATCGCGACACCGGCGGCGGCCCCCACGGCACCGACGATCAGCAGACCCGGCGCGCGCTGCGCCGCCCGCACTCCCCGCGCGCTCACCGCTCGCCCGTCCCGGCTTAAGGACAGGATTGCTCCCACGGACAAGAGGGAGACGGCAACCGTCGAGCCCGCGGATGGCACCCCGATCGGGATCAGCGAGAACCGGTTTCCCCCGAGCGTCTCGACGACGGCAAAGATGTAGTCGGCAAGCATCACGGCCGGGATAAGCGCCGCTTGACCGGCCACGCCCGCCACCGCGCCTACCGCTGCCGCGAAGAAGCTCAAGGGGAACGCCAGGGCCACGGCCGGCGCAATCAGCAGATTCGCCGGGACCGTCAGCAGCGCCAAGCGGCCAAACGCGGGCAGCAACACCGGGAGTGTGGCCAGTTGGGCGACCGTGGTGCCGATGTACCCGGCGCGCAGCCACCCGAACGCCCCCTCGATCTTCATCGACGGCAGGACGATCGCCATGGCCAGTGCCGACGCCAGCGAGAGCCGGAAGGACAGTGACCAGAAGTCGGCCGGGCGCGCCAAGAGCTCGATCGCGGCCGCAAGGACGATGAGCGTCACGAAGTCCGGCCGGCGGCCGAACCGGCTGGCGAAGACCGCCCCCGTCGCGACGAGGGCGGCTCTCAGCGAAGGCGGCCCCAATTGGACCAACAGGGCATACGCCCAAACACCGGCGGCCGTGACGATTTGCCAGGTGAACCGGCGTCTCAACCCGGATGCGGCACCGGCCGCGGCGGCGATGGCGACGACCAGTGCGACGTTGCTCCCACTGACGGCGGTCACGTGGCTCGTCCCGGTCGCGACGAACGCTTCCCTGCGCTCCGGCGACAACGCACCATCGTCCCCCGTCACGAGACCCGAGAGGAGCGCTCCCGCGTCACCCGGCGCCGCGGCGGACAAACGATCGGTCATCGCCCGGCGGGTATCGTCAATCAAGCGCCGCCAGCCGCCGCCCGCTTCGAGGATCGTCATGGAGAATGCCGTCCCGAGCGCCGAGCAGCCGCGGAAACGAAGATACGAGGCAAAGCCGGGACTTTGATCTTCGACCGCTTCGGGCGCCCCGCTCAGGAAGAGCCGATCGCCCCTCCCGACACGGGGCACGATGGGACTGAAGATGCAGGCGCGGCCGGATGCCGGCCGCCACCCATCACGCGTCCGCACCTCCGACACCGCGAGATCGAACCGTTGCCGGTTGCCGCTCGGCACCGGACCGGTCACGACCTCGCCGCGCAGGGCCGTGGCCTGGTCGATCCAGTCGGGACGCGCTACGGGGGCCGCTGGCTCCGCCCGCCAGGCCCCGACCAGCGCGGCGAGGATGACGGCGCACAGCATCGGCGTCAGCTCGCGCCGCCAGGCGGCCAGCGCGACGGCCAGGACCACCGCGACGCCGACCGCGGGGAAACCGAGTGCGACGCCCGCGACGACGGCGCTGCCCAGCGCGATGCCGATCACGGTCAGACCGTGATCAACGGTCGCAGGTCGGCCACCATGCGCGGCGAGATACCGCGCACCTGGGCCAGGTCGTCAACCGTTCGGAACGGCCCGTGGTCCGTTCGATACTCCACGATCCGCTGCGCCAGGGCCTTGCCGATCCCAGGCAGCTGGTCCAACGCCTCGGCCGACGCCGTGTTGATGTTGATCGGTTTGGCGTCGGCCGCCGGTTGGGGTTTGGCGCGTCCGCTCGCGGGCGTTGGCGTCACTCCGGACCGCCCACCGGCCGGTGACGCCCCAAGCGACGCTTGGCCGGGAGCCGCCGCCTCCCCAGCGGCAGGCTTGATCGGGACGACAATTCGCTCCTCATCCTTCAGGCGTGCCGCCAGGTTGACCGACGTCAGGTCGGCGTCGGACGTCGTGCCCCCGGCGACACGCAGGGCATCCTGCAGCCGCGAGTCGCCACGTATTGTGTAGACACCGGGTGTGGCGACGGCGCCTTCGACCGCCACGACGATGGTTTTGTCTGGGCGCGGATCGTCGATGATGATCGGCGGCGCGGACCGGTTGTCGTGAAGGAGAAAGGCATAGGAGCCCACCGCCGCCCCACCAATCATCGTGGCGACAAACAGCAGCACCGGTTGAAGTTTGCCCGCCATCGCCCCTCGGTTCCTCGCGCCCTCGCGCCAATGGAGGTCGTAATCTTGGCAGGAGCCTGGTCCGCACGCAAGACCCCGCACGTTAATGGGTTTGGACGGCGCTCGGCCGCTCGCCGGTGCGCCGCTGGCATCGGTCAGTTGCCGGCCGCCGACGATGGCGCGAGCCACCGCCAACCAGGCCTCGCGGTTGCTGGCGCGGGCGGACTCTGCAGCGAGATGGGCCGGAGGTCCCTCGCTCGAGCCTCCTTGGTCAGGTCCCACCGCGTGCTAGACTCGTTTTCGGTTGGGGCGCGCATCCAGCGGGTGCGGCCCTGTTGGTGTTTGCATGCCTGACGCGGGGACGCTCGTTAACCGGGCCCTCGGCGGCACGCCGATTGGACCGACTCTCGGTGACCCTTCGCCACTTGTTGCCAAACCTGACCGGCACGTCGAGCGTCGCCTCGCTCCTGAGGCGACTGACCGAGGGCACACGCCACGCCAGCGTCGTCGACCTGCCGCTCGCGGCCCGCCCCGCGGTGATCGCGGCGGCACTGGTGGACGGTGATTCGCCCGTCCTCGTCGTCACCGCCCGCAACGATCGCGCGGAGTCACTGTGCAATGCGATCAACGAATTTCTGCCACCTGATCGCCAGGCCGTCGTCTGGCCCGCCCCCGACGCCCTTCCCTACGAACAGTTGCCGTTTGACCTTGGCGTGTCCACGCAGCGCGTCGCCCTCCTCGAACGCTGGCTGGATCACGAGGCTGGCCAGGCGCCGATCGTCGTTGCGTCCACCCATGGGCTGACCCACCTCGTGATGGCGCCGCGGGACCTCCGCGACCACCGTCGCGTTCTGCGCGTCGACGACCGTCTCGACGCGAGGGCGTTCCTGGATTGGGCGATCGGCCTGGGCTATCAACTGACGCCGCTCGTTCAGGAGCCGGGGACGGTGGCACGGCGGGGCGGCATCGTCGATCTCTTCCCACCGACCGGCGATCATCCGATCCGCATCGATCTCTTCGGCGACGTGATCGACAGCATCCGCACGTTCAATCCGTCGACCCAGCGGTCCGAGGCACGGTTGTCCGAGGTCCGCCTGCTCCCGCCGTCCGAGTTGCCGCTCTGGCGGCTTCGCGACGCGGCGCAGGCGGTCGCTCGTCTCGATCTCGACCAGCTCCGAGACGAGGTTCGGGACGAGTGGCGGCGCTTGCTCGATCGGATGGAGATGGGGACGACGCCTGTCTCGGTCGACCTCTTCGCGCCCTATCTCGTCCAGGGCACCGAGACGTTGCTCAGCTACGTGCCGCAGGACGGGCTCGTCGTCGTCGACGAGCCCGCGGCCGTTCGGCTCGCGGCGACGCAGCGGGAGGACCACGCCGCGGAGCTGGTGTCCGCCTTCATCGCCAACCGGGAGCTGCCCTCCGGACTCGCTCAGCCCTTCGCGAGCTGGTCGGAGATCCAAGCCAGGCTCGGGGCCCACCAGATCCTCGATTTTGGCCCGAGTGCCGAGGTCGACGCGCCCGACGGCCTGAGCCTCGGGGAGATCGTGGAGGCGCCGGTCTATGCGGGGCGCGTCGCCCGCCTCACCGAGGACGTCGGCGCCAAACTGCACGAGGGCTGGTGCATCGCGATCGGGACCGATCAGGTCGACCGCCTTACGGAAATTTTTGAGGAGCAGGACATCTTCCCGCGTCGGGCCAAGTTGCAGGACCGCTCCGCACCGGCGCTGTTGACTCCCGGCACGCTCGACATCCGCGCTTCTGACCTCGACGGCGGCTGGATGATCCCCGATCGTCACCTGCTCGTCCTCTCCGATCTCGAGCTGTTCGGCTTCCGCAAGCAGACCAGGCGCGGCGGCCGCCGGGGTCTGTCCGAGAACCTGGCCTTCGCGACGAGTTTGACGCCCGGCGAGTTTGTCGTCCACGTCGACCACGGCATCGCACGCTTCGCCGGGCTCGTTCGCCTCGAAACGGGTGGTGTCGAGCGGGAATATCTCCTACTCGAATACGCGAAGGGCGACAAGCTCTACGTGCCGGTCGATCAGAGCGACCGCGTCACGCGCTACAGCGGCGGCGGGGTCGATCCGGTGCCGACCAAGCTGGGATCCGGCGAGTGGGTCCGGACCAAGCAGCGCGTCCGCCGGGCAATCCGCGAGATGGCCTTCGAGCTGATCCACCTCTACGCGGTCCGCGAGACCGGGCAGGGACTGGCCCTCGGACCCGACACCACCTGGGACATGGAGCTTGCCGAGTCGTTCCCGTACGCCGAGACCGCCGATCAGCACCGCGCCATCGACGACGTGCGCGCCGATCTGGAGTCGACCAAGCCGATGGACCGACTCGTCTGCGGCGACGTCGGCTTCGGCAAGACCGAGGTCGCGCTGCGCGCAGCCTTTAAGGCGGTCAACGGGGGGCGCCAGGTCGCGATCCTGGTCCCGACCACGGTGCTCGCGTTGCAACACTTCGCGACGTTTTCGCAGCGGTTGGCGCCCTTCCCGATCCGCGTCGAGATGCTTTCCCGACTGCGCACGCCGCAGGAGCAGCGCACCGTGCTCAATGGGCTCCGCGATGGCTCGGTCGACATCGTGATCGGAACCCACCGCCTGGTCCAACGAGATGTGAAGTTCAAGGACCTCGGGCTCGTCGTGATCGACGAGGAGCAGCGCTTCGGCGTCCGGCAGAAGGAGTTTCTCAAGCAGCTGCGCACCGAGGTCGACGTCTTGACCATGAGCGCGACCCCGATTCCGCGCACGCTGCACATGTCCCTGGCCGGCATTCGCGACATCAGCGTGATGGACACGGCCCCGCAGGCGCGCCTGCCGATCCGGACATTCGTCACGGGCTTCAGCGACCACCTCGTGCGGGAAGTCATCCTGCGCGAGATCGACCGCGGCGGACAGGTCTACGTGGTCCACAACCGCGTCTCGACGATCGACCGGCTGACGCACCAGCTCCGCACCCTCGTGCCGGAGGCGCGCCTCGGCGTGGGCCACGGCCAGATGGCTGAGGAGGTCCTGGAGGAAGTGATCCTCGGCTTCGTCCGACACGAGTTCGACGTGCTCGTGTCGACGACGATCATCGAGTCGGGGATCGACATCCCCAACGTCAACACGATCGTCATCGACAACGCCGACACCTTCGGGCTGACCCAGCTCTACCAGCTGCGCGGGCGCGTCGGCCGCAGCACGAACCGCGCCTATGCCTACCTGCTGTACCGTCCCGGCAAGGTCCTGACGGCCGAAGCGCAGGCACGGCTGGAGGCGATCCAGGAGGCGACCGAGCTCGGGGCCGGGCTACGCGTCGCCATGCGCGACATGGAGATCCGCGGGGCGGGCAACATCCTCGGTGCCGAGCAGAGCGGGCACATCGCCGAGATCGGCTTCGACCTCTACATCCGCCTCCTCAGCCAGGCGGTCGAGGAGATCCGGCACGGGCGCCCGGTCGCGGAGCCGGGGGCGGTCACGCTTGACCTCCCGCTGACGGCGTTGATCCCCGCCTCCTACGTCGGCGACGTCGAGCTCCGGCTCGCGACGTACCGGCGGATCGCCGGGGTCTCGACGCTGCGCGGGTTGGCCGAGATGCGGGCCGAACTGGAAGACCGCTTTGGCCCGATCCCCGTCGAGGTCGAACATCTGCTGGCGCTGATCGCGCTGCGCATCCGCTGCACCGACCTCGACGTCGACTCGATGGTCGAGCGCGAGCGGGAGATCGTGATTCGGCCGATCCAGACCGCTCGCCTTGACGGCCGCCGGCTGACGCGCAACCTCGGCCGGGCCGTCAGGCTGACGCCCAACTCGGTCCGGCTGCGCCTGCCCGACCTCGAGATCCCCTGGCAGACCGCCATCGACGAGATCCTCGACGCGGTCGACGCGGCCAACGCCACGCTCGTCCGCGCGGCGGGGTAGCCGCCTGGGCGACGTCGACGACGCGCGCACGCCACCAAACCTCCGGATCCAGCCCGCGGTTCGGCGACCCCGTCGCGGCCGGCGTGGCGACCCTTCTCACTGCTCCCGCAGGTAGGCGATCGTGACGCCCTCGCCCCCCTGGTTGGGCGCCGCGAGCTCGTGGCGCGCAACGAGCGGATTGCCGTTGAGGAGGTCCCGCACCACCTGCCGGAGCGCCCCGGTGCCCTTGCCGTGGATGATCCGCACCAGAGGCAGCCCCGACCGGTAGGCGTCGTCCAGATAACGGTCGAGCATCCCCTCGACCTCGACGGCGCGCTGACCGCGAAGGTCGATCTCGATCGGGACGAACTCGACGGGCGGCGGCTTGAAGATCGCCCGCTGCTGGGTCACCGGCTGCGCGCGCCCCAGCCGGCGCAGGGAATCGAGCGGCTGCCGCAGCTTCAGGGCCCCAAGCTGGACCTCAGCGACCGCATCGGTGACCGCCAGGACCTCGCCCTCCTGGGAGAGCGGCACGATCATGACGCGATCGCCGGCGGTAATGGGCGCCTGGGGGAGAGCGACCGGCGATTTCGCGACCCGCTCCCGTCGAAACGTTCGGACGGTCGCCGCCGCCTGATCCGTCTCCTGGCGCCGTTGGTCGACATGTTCCTTCGTGACGGCGACCACCTCGCGGTCGCGCTGCAACCGCCGCAGCGTCTGCCGCACCTCGTCCAGCTCGGTCTCCGCTTGGGCGAGTGCCTCCTCACGCGCGGCCTGCCGCTGCTGTTCCGCTTCCCGCAGCTCACGCGAGGCCAGCCACCGGAGCTGCTGGGCCTCTTGTTCGGATGCGCGCGCGCGCTCCAACACCGTGTCCGCTTCGTCGCGGCGGCGGCGGATGTCCTGGAGGAGAGCGTCGGCGCGGACCTCGTCCGGGTCCAGCAGCGCCGACGCGCGATCGACGACGTCGCGCGGCATCCCCAGCCGCCGCGCGATCGCCAGCGCGTTCGACCGACCCGGCACGCCGATCATCAAACGGTAGGTCGGCGCCAGGGTCGCGACGTCGAACTCGACGCTCGCGTTCTCCACGCTGGGGGTCGCGTAGGCGTAGGCCTTCACCTCGGAATAGTGGGTCGTCGCGATCACGATCGGTCCCTGGTCGAGGAGCGCCGAGATCAACGCCCGGGCGAGCGCGGAGCCTTCCTGCGGATCCGTGCCGGCGCCGAGCTCGTCGAGCAGGACGAGGCTGTCGGCCGTCACCTGGCGCAGCATGGCGATGATGTTCCGCATGTGGGCCGAAAAGGTCGAGAGGCTCTGGGCGATGCTCTGCTCGTCTCCGACGTCGACGAAGACCGTCGGGAAGACGCCGACCACCGACGAGTCGTCGGCGGGCACGTACAGTCCGGCCTGCGCCATGAGAATCAAAAGCCCGACGGTCTTCAGCGCCACGGTCTTCCCGCCCGTGTTCGGCCCGGTGATCAGGAGGACCCGATAGGTCTCGCCGATGTGGACGTCGATCGGCACGACCGTGGCCGGATCGAGCAGAGGATGGCGCGCCCGCACGAGCGAGATGCGATGCGTCGGGTGACCGTCCTGGCTCTCGGCCAGTCCGCTCCAGATCGCCGGCCGCGTCGCCCGCATTGAGAACGCGAGCCGCGCCTTCGCCATAGCCAGATCGATCGTTGCGACCGCGTCGACCGTCAGGTGCAACGCCTCGGCCTTGGTGCCGACGCGCGCGCTGAGGGCGTCGAGGATCCGCTCGACCTCATGCTGCTCGGCCAACTGCTGCTCGCGCCACCTGTTGTTCAGATCGACCACGTCGAGCGGTTCGATGAAGAGCGTTTGGCCGCTCGCCGAGGTGTCGTGGACGACCCCGGGGACCTGCGCCCGCGCCTCGGCCTTGATTGGAACCACGTAGCGTCCGTCACGGGTCGTGATGATGGCGTCCTGGATCGCGGAGGCGTAGCGGCCGCCGGCGAGGATGCCGTTCAGCCGGTCCATGAGCCGGGCGTGGGCGGTACGGACATCGCGCCGGATCCGGCCAAGTGCCTCGCTGGCCATATCGAGCACGTCCCCCCGTTGTCCGATCGACCGCGCGATCTCGGCCTCGAGGTCGGGCAGATCGGCGACGTGGGTCACGAGCGCGGCCAGCGACGGGAACCGGGCGGCGACGTCGGGCAGGCGGAAGAACGAACGGCGCAGATGGCGGGCCGCCGCGACCATGTCCTGGATTAGTAGCAGATCCGGCGGGAGCAGCCGGCCGCCCTTTTCGGCGCGCGCGACGAGCGGGCGAATGTCCCGCGCCCCGCCGATGGTGATGTCCGGAAAGTCGGTGAGCAGATCGACCGCCTCCGCCGTCACCGCCAACAGAGAGCGAACCGTCGCGACGTCACCGCTGGGGGCCATCTCGCGCGCGCGCTCAGCGGCGACGGAGAACCGGCAGTTGGCGGCCAGCCGTTCAAGGACCTGCGGGAACTCAAGCTTGGTGAGGACAGCCTCGGGTCCGGGAGTCGCCACTCAGGATCGCTTACCCCTGCGGCACCCCAGCCAAGATCGGCGGCAACCCGCCCGGGAACCACGGCGCCAGCAGTCGCGTGAAGAACGGCGCCATGTCGAGAAAGATCGGGACAAGCGTGGAGTGATCGATCTCGCCACGGATGAACCCGAGCACGGCAACCCGGCCGGAGAAGACGAGCGTCTGGTTGAGCACCTGCACCATGATCGTCAACAACATCGCCGCCAGCGTCATGGCGAGACCGGACACGATCACGCCAAGTGCGGCACCGCCCACATTATCGGCTATTTCGATCCGTCGTGGCAGCCTGATCCCTCCGAGCCAACTCGAGAGGATCATCGTGAAGCCGACCGAGAACAGGAAAAAGAGCAGCAGGAAGAAGACGAGCTGACCCGTCACCGCCCCCATGGTCGTGAGATAGCGCTGCGCGAACTCGGTCATCGGGCGGTAGACGGCGGCGGCGAAGACCGCCGCGAAGTAGATGGCGACGATCGCCGACGAGACGCGGGACACGCCGTTGAGGAAGCCGACGCCGATGATCGCGAGGAACATTAGGATGATGAGGAAGTCCATCGCGTTGAACATGGCTGCGCCGCCCTCACGGTCGACCCCGCTTCGCGCGATCCCATGCGCACGACGGCGGTGGCCGTCGAACACCACCCTCCCTCGGATTCTAGAAACCGCCGCGCCGGCTGCTTATCCCCCATTGGACCCAACTCCAGTTGACACGAACAAGTGTTCGTTCCTATAATGGCGTAGCCGGCTGCGGTGTCTCTATCGCGCAGCCTTCACGACAACGAGGGGATGCCGACCATGAAAGACCTGTCCCGGCGCCAGCGCGCCATCCTCGACTTCATCGAGGATTTCCTCCAAGAGAACGAATACCCACCGACGATCCGTGACATCCAGCGCGAGCTTGACATCTCCTCGACGAGCGTCGTCGACTACAACCTGAAGGTGTTGGAAGCCCGCAACTGCATCCGGCGCAACCGCAACATCTCTCGCGGCATCGAGCTCGTCGGGCGCACCTTTGGTCGGCGCAACATCGTCACGATCCCGGTGATCGGGCAGATCGCCGCCGGTTTGCCGATCCCGGTGCCTGGTGACCTGGAAGGCTCCGATGTCGCCGAGACGATCGAGCTGAGCACCGATCTGGTGCCGGACGCCGGCCGGGGGCTGTTCGCCCTCCGGGTCAAGGGCCACTCGATGGTCGACGCGCTGATCAACGACGGCGACATCGTGCTGCTGCGCCGCCAAGAAACCTGCGACAACGGGGAGACCGTCGCGGTCTGGCTCAAGGACCAGAAGGAGACGACGCTCAAGCGCCTCTACCACGAGGGCAACCAGGTTCGTCTCCAGCCCGCCAACGTGACCATGGAGCCGATCTACACCGCCGCGGACAACGTCGAGATCCAGGGCAAGTTGGTGACGGTCGTGCGGTCGATCGCGTAGCCGCGCGGCGGCGGAGCGCGTGACGACCGAGCGCTGCGCTCCGGCATCTGCCGGGGCGTTTTTCCCTCTGCGCCGTGGTGCATGATGCCGGCGCGGTCATCTATACCGGTGCTTGGCTGAGCGGACGCCGGCCACGTCAAACAGCCTCTTGGGCCCGCCATCGGGCATCCCCGGAACGGCGAAGTCCGGTGCTATACTGCCGATTCCGTGAGGTTGGTTCGGTGCGAACGACCGACCGAGGAAGGCCCGTGCCGTGGACAACGCCATCCTCACCGGACTCGGTTTGGCCTTTCCGGCGGGTCTCAACGCCTACCTGCCGCTCTTGATTCTTGCGCTCGCGGACCGGTTCTCCGGCCGCGTGACGCTCGATCGCCCCTACGATATCCTCTCCTCGGGCTGGGGGATCGCCGTCCTGGTCGTCCTGCTCACGGTCGAGATCGTGGTCGACAAGATCCCCGGCATCGACCACGCCAACGACCTCGTGCAGTCGGCTATCCGTCCGGCGAGCGGGGCCGTCATGATGATGTCGGTCACCCACTACAAGAATGACATGAATCCCGTCATTGCTATGCTGATCGGTCTGTTCGCCGCCGGAGCGGTGCATGCGGTCAAGGCCACGGCACGCCCCGCGATCACGATCACCACCGGCGGCGTCGGCAACCCGGTCGTCAGCATCGTCGAAGACGCGGTCGCCGCGCTGACGTCCATCACGGCCATCCTCGTGCCGATTCTGGCGTTGATCCTCTTCTTCCTCAGTGGTGCCTTCCTCCTCTGGCTGATGCGGCGGATCGGGCGATTCGTTGCCGCCCTCATCCGTCCCTCGCAACCGAACAACTTGCGTCGTTGAGACTCAAGTTTTACAATACAGCTAATGAAGGCAGGCGGGGTGGACGGATGGCGACCGTACAGTTCAAGGACTACTACAAAGCACTCGGAGTGAGCCGCGACGCGGACGAAAAGGCGGTTCGCGCCGCCTTTCGTCAGCTTGCCCGCAAATACCATCCGGACATCAACCAGACCGACAAGCAGGCTGAGGAGCGATTCAAAGAGATCAACGAGGCCTACGAGGTCCTCTCCGACCCGGACAAGCGGAAGATGTATGACCGCTTCGGCGAGGACTGGCGGCGCTATCGCGACGCCGGTTTCACGGGCAACCAGCCGTCCTCCCGCGCGCAGCCGGGCGGCAGCTACGAGGACTTCGGCTCCTGGTTCTCCGGCCAGGCGCCCGGGGCTCAATCGACCTACCGCGTGGAGTTCGGCGAGGATAGCGGGGGGTTCTCGGATTTCTTCCATACCCTGTTCGGCAACCTGGGTCATCGACGATCGGGCGGCGGTTTCACCGTCTCCCGGCCGATGCGCCGCCGCGGCGAAGACGTCGAGATCGCGGTGGAGATCACGTTCGACGAGGCCTTTCACGGCGCGACGCGGCAGTTCCAGGTGCAAACCCACGAGCCGTGTCCGACCTGCGATGGCACCGGCTCTGTCCGCCAGTCACCGTGCCCAACCTGCGACGCGACAGGCGTCGTCAACCGCCCGAAGACCATCGAAGTCAAGATCCCGGCGGGCGTGGCCACGGGGTCGCGCATCCGGGTCGCCGCTCAAGGCGGAGCCGGCCAACACGGCGGGCCGAACGGCGACGTCTACCTGCGGGTCGCCGTCCAACCGAGTCCGCTCTTTGAGCGCGAGGGCGACGATCTCCGGACCGAGATCGAGGTGCCGCTCTACACCGCAGTCCTCGGCGGTGAGGTCGTCGTAGCGACGCCAACCGGTCGGGTCGCCCTCACCATCCCGCCGGAGAGCCAAACCGGGCGCCTCTTCCGCCTCCGCAAGCAGGGCATGCCGCGTCTGAAGGGTGGTCAGGACGACCGAGGCGATCTCCTCGCCCGGGCCACGGTCACGCTGCCCACGAAGCTTGGCGAGCGCGAGCGCGAGCTCTTCCGGCAACTGCGCGATCTTCGACCAGAGGGCCGCTGACGAGCAGCGCGCATCGTTCGTGCAGGATCCCGGTTCGGGTGGTGTCCGTCGGGGCGCGCTGTTTCCTGCGCCCTTGTCTCGGCTCGACGATGCTCGAGCCTCCCCGCTGGTCCTGCCCGAGGGGTGGTGC
>JRHI01002522.1_pt1 | contig 12406 bp, 14 predicted proteins | sample 215371 | NCBI WGS metagenome assembly JRHI01 (sample SAMN02929681, study PRJNA255918) | sediment metagenome | biome: cave system; feature: Ice Cave; material: Sediment; isolation source: sediment from deep within a dark volcanic ice cave with no known source of... ...
TCGGCGTGGTCATGATTGACTACGTTTCGAGCAACGGTTTCGCCTCACAGTATAGCCGCCGGGACGTTACGGCATCACCGTTTTCGTTGCGCGGAGGCCGCTAGCTGAGAATCCACGAAAGCGCGTTCGCGGTTCCTGCTCCGTAGGGCCAGTAAGTGATGGACAGCCACTTCGTGGCGTCGAGGCCCTGCCGCGCCGTCGAGAGCCAGGTGAGACGACGATTCGGCAAGTCGATGTCCCAGTCGACCCCTTGCCGCTGCTCGTAACCACCTTGGCCGGTGAGACCCACGACAACGCGGATCGCGGGTTTGGAGACCGGCACCGACTTGATCGTGAAAGGAAGGACGGTGCTCACGCCCAGAGGGGCGACGTAGCCAGAAAAGTGCTCGACGACGCGCAGCTGCGTGGTGTCGAACTGAGCTCCGCGAATCAGGTCGATCGGCATGGCTCAGTTCCCCTGGTAGAGGGCGCGGACCGTGATCTCGTCGCCGGGTGCCAGAGCGAACGCGGCCGTCGATCCGCGCCAGATGATCTTCTTGTTCGCCATGTCCACAGAGTAGTCGTAGATGGGGCCCTGGCGCATCCAGACGCCACCCGGCTGAGCGACCTTCCGAACCGTAAGTTCGAGACACGCCGGACTCACGGGAACGTCGGGAAGCGTGAAGCTCAGCGTCGTGTCCGCGCCGAGCGGCGCAGTTTCGCCGGTGTAGACGTTCGTCTGGATCAACGACGAGTCGAGTTGGGCACCCACAAGGCCCAGAAGCGCCTGCGGTGTGAACCCAGGCACGTAGGCGAATGCTTGCGGGAGCACTAGACTGCCGAAGCCGCTTGTGATGACCTGCACGTCCACGAGACCCTGCGTGTGTGCGCCCGTCACGCCGGTGATCGTCGAGGAGTTCGGAACGGCGAGGCTCGACAGCGGAACGCCGCCGACAAGCACGGACGTGACACCGGAGAAGTTGAAGCCGCCGATCGTGACTGCGGTCCCTCCGGCGAGCGGCCCCAGGATCGGACTAATAGAAAGCACGCCGAAGTTCGTGTTGTGGACAGCAGGCGTCGCATCCACCATGAGGATGGTGCTTTGAACGTAGACCGACGGATAGATGTCCGCGTCGACCTGCGTTTGTAGGAGTCGGACGGCCGCCGGAGGATCGAGACACGCCTCTGCCTGGAGGTCCAACGTACGCATCAGTGCGAAGTTGCAGTAGATCCCGAACGTCCCAGTGTAGATCTGGGTGATCTCAGTCTGACTGAGCGCGCGGTTCCAGATCCGAACGTCCTCGATACGACCCGGCCACCGCCACTGACCGCCGCTGAGCTCATCGTTGCCGATATGGAGTGCGTGCGTTCCGTTTGAGTTGTATGGGACTGTACCGGAGTTGGCCTGTTGCGCCTCAAAGACGCCGTTCACGTAGATTCTCAAGAAAACGCCATCGTAGGTCGCAACCACGTGGCACAAAGTCCCGTTCGTGTATGTATTTACGCCAATAACAACGTCGGGTGGTGAGGAGTCGATGTTGTCTGAGATTTCGAGGCGGAACTTCTGATCCGAACCCTGCCAGAAGATATAGCTCCAGGTCGCTCCAGTGTTCGGAACAGCGCCGTTCGGGTCATTCACCTTCGACATGATGACCATGTTGGTGCCGGTGTTCGGGCCAACGACGACCCACGCTGCGAGCGTGAAGTTCGCGGTCGGCTCAACGGCCGCACCGGCTGGTACGGTCACGCTGTTCGTGTTCAGGGGAAATGCGACATCAGGCGCCTTGACGAGCGTCGGCTTGAAAAAGGGCGACGTTGCATCGGCCTGCCACGTGGCTCCGTTGAGCGTACCGTTGGCCGCGCCGCCCGACTGGTCGGCCGCTGTCGCGCCGGCTCCCTCAGAGAAGGGGATCGCGAGAGTGAGCCTGCTCGTGATCGCATCAGCAACGAGCGTGGGTGTAGTTGGCTTGTATCGCGGATCTTGACCATCGGTAATCGCGTAGGGGAAGGTCGTCGCGATCTGCGCGTCGACCATGATCACCGTGGACGCGACATTCGCGGCCGGTCGAATGTCCACCTCTGTCTGCATCGCGAGTTCGCGAATCGCGGCCGGCGGATCGAGCGTGGCCTCAGTGTGGGTGCTGAGCATCCTCATCTGCGCCTGCTGCGCCGAAAAGGTGTAGAGGGCCCACGGATTGTTGACAAGTGTCAGGATCTCAGGCGCCGTGAGGACACGCGTCCACACGCGGAAATCGCCGATGTATCCATCGAGGAAGTAGTTACCGCCTGTATCCGTGCTGCGGCCGAGCGTCGGCGGGCTGACCATTGCGCCCACGCCGAACTCCGCAACCGTCGAGGAGATCAGCGTGCCGTTTATGTAGACCTTGTAGAACGAGTTCGAGACTTGTGTGATGGCGAGGTGGTGCCACTGGGAGCGATCGGTACCGCCAAGGGGGACCGCGTTCACACGGATGTTGGTGCGGAAGACAGAGAAGTAACCCTGCGCGTCTGAGGGATTCGGATACAGCGTGGCCGCGCCGGCTCCGGTCATCGCCTGGATCGTTGCGAGACCAGCCTTCTGCTGAGTTGCCGGGGTCGCGTTTCGGAGCCGGAGCCAGAATGCGACCGTCGCCGTCGTCTGGATGGCGAGAATTCCGTTGATCGCGTTGTCAAGCGCGACGTAGCCAGAGGTGCCGTCCAACTGCAACACGGTGCCAAGCGTCGGATCGTTGAACCAGGTGGCGACTCCGTTGAGGGCGCCGCTGTGACCGTTGCCACTGAGATCGGTCGCGGTAACGCCGGAACCATCGGACAAGGGGAGGGCCATCAGCAGACCCACGAAATTCGGGTCTACCGTGTTCAGAACCGGCGTGCTCGGCTTTGCCGAAACCATTAGCGCTCCTCAGCTTACGGGATGGTCTCAGCCGCTACGCGATGAACTGAGCCCCGGCCTGAATCGAGTTGATCTCGTTCGGGGTGAACGGGCTGTTGCCGTTGTTCGGGTTCGACTCGAACTGCTGGGTGACGTAGTTGTAGCCACCGACCGGCAGAGTGACACCCACTCCGACGCCAGCGGGGAGTGCGAGCTCAGACGGCGGGTTCGCGGTTCCAAGCGACGCATCGGCCAGTGCGTCGGTGAAGACCGTGGTCGTGTTGTCGGGGATCTGGCCCACGAAGAAGAAAGTAGAACCGCCCGCCTTCGTACGGAAGACGCGTCGTGCCGCCGTCCCCGTGGGGCCGAGCGGGATCGCAGTGAGATTCGCGGTCTGCGTGCCGCTAACGACCGTAATGACGCCCGATGCCGGACCCGGAAGCGACTCGTTGTCGTTCGGATTGATCGACTGCACGTTCGTGATGAGCCACTGGTGCGTGCCGGCGTCGACAGAACCGCCGCCTGCCATCGTGACGGTGGGCGCCGACACGGGGGCGGTGTAGCCGGGCTCCAGGAGCATCTTCGCCTTCGTGATCGCGGTTCCATTGCGAACTGCGAAGCCAACGCCTTTGACGATCGGGACGCTACGGAACTCCTGAGGAATACGCGGAAAACCGTAGGTGTCTTTCGTGTTCGGTGTGTTGGACCCGACGAAGGTCGTCGGGTTCTGCGTGACCAGCTGATTCACGTGATTGAAGTTGTTGGTACTGGTCCCGTAGTCATTCGTGAACTGCGAGAAGATGCCGGTGCGTGCCGGAAGCGTGCCGACCACGTAGCCGTTTCCACATCGTCCGGTGTTCACTGTGCCGGCGATGTTGTTGCCGAGACCGTCCGTGATCGCATTGACGGCGATGTTGTCGTAGGCGCGGAAGTTCATGCCGCCGCCTGTGATCCCGGTCGTGTAAATCGCCAACAGCGTGAAGAAAGTCTGCGCGGCTGGACCAACGATGGCACCCGTCGCAGTCCAGATTTGAATGTCATTGACCCACAGCGTCACGACGCCGCCCGACCCGCCCATCTTGAGATAGAGTTCGATCTTGTGCCAGAAATCGTTGCGAAACCCGTACTGTGCAGGGTGGATGATGGTCGTGTTGTTGTTCTGGTAGAACCCAAGGTTGAAAAGTCCGCTGTAGTAGCCGCCAGTGGAGTGGTCTTGGAGTTCCAACGAGAAGATCACGACGCCATTGGCGTCGAGGAACCGAAGGATCTCCCAGCGTCCGTCCGCGCGACCGCCCGCGTGGAAGTGGAACCGCACGTAGCACTCGCGGATTCCGTTCGGAACCACCATGTTTCCCGTTTGGAAGTTCTTCACCAACCCCCACCCTTGCGCGGGCAAGTGGAAGTAGTATTTTCCGCCGTTCCCCTGCGGCGTGAAGGCCCCACCAGGCTGATTGAACGTGGGGCTATCGGCGACACCGTAAGCCGCAAACTCGTCGGCGGTGTAGTCGTTCAATTCGTTGCCAGCGGTGAAAACTCGCATGGATTAGTGACTCCTAGACGTTGAGCCTGACGCCGAACTCGATGTTGTTGAGGTCGGTGAGAGTCCAGGCGGCGGCGGTCTGGGGATTGTTGTTGAAACTCGTGGTCAGCCACGCAGGTGCGTCACGCGGAAGCGACCTCTGCGGCCCTGTCTGCTCTGACGGGCCGACAAATTCGAGTAGGTGCGTGAGGTGCGCGAACTTTGGATCGCGCGTGGCGCATAGCGACATGACACTAACAGCGCTTGCGCCGGAGACTTCCAGAGGCAGTATGCCGGACGGCCGATAACTGTCCTTATCGCCATCCACGCCGGGCGCTACGAACGTCTTCGCGAAGTCAGTTGGCCCCACGACGACGTTAATGCCGGGCAACGAGAACGCATTGACGAGGGTGTTGGAGGTGTTGACGAGGCCGATGGGCCCGGGGAGCGCGAGGGCGGTTGAAAACGGGCTCGCAGAACCGTCGGCCCAGGCAGGTATTGGCTGGCGTCGCGCGGAACTTGCGTTGTCCACATTCGTTCCGCGATCGTTCGTCATCTTGTTCCCACCGGGAATAAGAACGCCATCGCGTCCAGGCTGGAGCATCATCACGTAGCCGTCGCCTGGCCACGAATTGTTGATCGCACCGGTCGTGTCATTCACCACGATGTCATCGTAGGCATTGGCGGTTCCGTTGTTCTGGGTCCGATTCCAGAACGCAATGTAGGCGACCTGTGTCTGTCCGATGTTGCCGCGAACGTCGCCTGAGAATGACGCGATCGGGCCACCGTTGATGCGGACCTCAGCCAGGCCGCCGACTTGAGCGAACTTGAAGTGCCACTCGATCGTCGTCCATGTGCTGCGATCGAAGTTCGTCGCGGCCGTGACAAGCGCCGCACCTGACGGACTTCCGTAAACGTCACCCTGCCACAGTTGGGTCGACGTGTTCGGCTGGCCTGCGTCGTTGATGATGATCTCGCCGATGATGACGAAGTTCGAGTCGAGCAGGATCATTATGGTGCGCGTGCCGACCGTGTTCGCGTTTCCGTTAAACGCGAAACGGCCGTAGAGCTCCGTCGGCAGGATGTTCGGACCTTCCGGGTTCGTCGGGTTGAAAAACTGACGCTGGATGCGGGAGTTCTGCGGAATGCTGAAATAGCCACGACCGCCGTTCTTCTGAGGAGTCTGTCGTCCGCCAGGCTGGTTCACGCCAGGCCACGGATTCACACCGTCGTTGGAGACGACGGTCCAGCCCTCTGCGTTGGCGTCGAGCAACTCGTTTCCGCTGGTGAAAAGACGCATCGTCGAACCCTCTTACGGCGGCGAAGTGTAGTATTTGGCGACCACGGCGAAGTTCGGACCCAGAGCGAACCCGTTCCAGGTGATGGTGCTGAACGGGGCCCCGCCCACGGTAATGTAGCCGCCCGCCTGCGTGTAAGTCACCCCGCGAATGATGAACTCGACCTTCGTGGCATCGAGCGGGAAGCTCGGACCGGGCAGGACAAAGACCGTCTGGTTCAATGTGGGCGTGAAAACCACGTAACGGGCACCAGCGTTTGAGGTCACGCCTGGAGGGCCTGCGACACCTTGGGAGCCCTGCGGGCCCGTCGCGCCAGCCGGGCCACCCGACGGACCGACGATACCTTGTGGACCCTGAGGGCCGATGGGCCCCGTCGGACCAAGGGGCCCCGTCGCGCCCTGGGACGCGATCAGTTGCCAGTTGGCGGAGGGCGGGAGCGAGTTCAGGCTGCCTGAGATCGCCACGTAGGCCGACCCAGACGACTGAACTACGTCATTGGTGGCATAGGTGACGACGCCCGACCACGGTCCGCGCCACGTGAAGCCACTGCCCTGCGAGGCAAGGAGGTCCCAGGCTGCGCTTGGCGGCGGGGTGTTGACGCTCGGAGAGAGCGCGACATAGGTCGACCCACCGAAGAAGATCGCGTCGTTGACGACGTAGTTCGTGCCGGAATTGAAGCCACCGCGCCAGGTAAGACCGCGTGCACCCGTGGGCCCGGCTGGACCAGGAGGGCCGCTTGAGCCGGGAGGGCCGACAGGACCGGGCGTGCCCGCGCCACCCTCAGCCAGCACGCTCCACTTCGCAGCCGGCGGCATGACGCCAAGACTCGGAGCGATGGCGATATAGGCCGTGCCGTTCGAGAGGACGGCATCGTTGACGAAGTAGTTGGTGAGACTGTCCCAACCACCGCGCCAGTTGATTCCTGGCGGTCCTGGCGGACCAGCAGGTCCCACAGGACCAAACGTTCCGCCCGGGCCACTAGGACTGACCCCGCTGAACACGATGATCAGGTTGATGCTCAGAAGTCGCAGGATCGACGGTAGGGTGGGGTTCGCAGAGAAGACCGCGCCGGGCGGGTACGAGATCGACGAGCCGGAATCCTCAACGACCACGGGGGTCGAGGAGATCACTTTGTATGTCTGTAGCGCCGGCATACTACGAGCTCTCCGCGATGCGCGAGATGATTCTACTCGCGCATCGCCTCCGCTGCATAGTAGCCATTAGCTAACTGATGCGGCCGGGGATGGGTAAGATCATGGGCGCAACCACGTTAGACGCGACGATGTGATCGAAGCGACCGCGATGCTTGAAGCAGAGGCCGAACCGTCGCTGCCCGACTGCGACGTGGAAGTCGATGTTCTGCGATCCGCAGACGAGGCACAGATGCTCCATTGCCTTGGGCGAAAGCGGACCTTTGTAGTCCGGGTAGTTACGACCGAAAATCGGGCCGCCACATGTCGCGGTCTTGCCGCAATCCTCGCTCTGCTTGGCCCAAGCGTTGTGGAGGTGCTCGCACGTCGCACAGGTAATCGGGAACCCGAGCGACATCGCCTCCTCAGCAGCCTTACGAGCGCGCACGGCGCCCACGTTAACTAGCTCAGTCATAGCCACTTGAAGGCTTGCTCTTGAAGGTGTTGATCGCCTTCACGAACTTCGCCTTGTCGCCGCCATAACCCGGACGGGTGAGCGCGTTCTTGTCGAGGGGCTTCTCGCTCTTGTTCTTGGTGGCGTTGCACTTGGCGAAGGCTCCCGAGAGGTCTTCCTTGTCCGTGGGCGCGCCGCCGGTGATGGCCGCGACGCAACGCTGCACGAACGGCGTCGTCTGGTCTTCCTGCTGGTTCGGGCTCGTCGAGCGGTAGGACTTGCCCATGAACTTGCCACGAACGCCACCAGCCCACGGGAGGCTCATCGCCCAGTCGCCCGGAGCCGGCGCCTTCGCGGCACCGGCTCCGTCAACGGCGTCGTCGTCGATCTTCTTGTCGCCCTTGTTCTCCTCACCGTGGTCATCGACTTCAGGCCCAGCCTGCGGATCGTGGCGCTCCGGCGCGAAGTTCGGTCCGTGCTTCGTGGCGGGGTAGATGATGCTCAGGATGCTGGGCTTGCCCAGCTTGCCTGCCCGCGCCTTGATCGCCTCGCGCAGTAGCCTGGCCTTGAAGCCGTCGTTCGCTTGCACGTCCATCGGGCTGCCCTCGCAACTAGCCTCCAGGCTAGCTCTGGAGAATCTTCTTCTTGAGCTCAGCGAGGCTCTCCGTGAGAGCGCTCGTCTTCGCGAGCTTGTCGTCGAGGGCCGCAGCCTCCGCCGATTCGGTCTTCACGAACGTGTCGAACGAGCTCGTGGCCGATGCACCACCCGCGACGAGCGAGTCGAAGGCGCTCGGAGTGCTTGCCTGCTCCGCCTTGAGGAGGCGGAACCGCGAGCCGCCGGACGCAGTGACGATCGTGTCGAACACCGACTCGTCCATCCCGTCATCGTCGTCTTTCTTGGCGAAGGGGTTCTTGCCGTCCTTCTTCGCGCCGCCCTTCTTCTTGATGAACTTCGCGAACGCGGCGGGCATCTTGCCCTCAGTGAGGAACTTGTCGAACACCGACGACGCCATGTTCTCGTCCTTTTCTTTCCCGATCCCCGGGAACTTCTTGGGGCCGCTCATATCACTCACCTTGGAGTTTCCGCTCGGGCGTGAAGATCGTCTTGCGGATCAGGTCGAATTTGAACGCCGTGTAGAACCCGAAGCCGCCGAACCGATGCGTGTTGCGGTCGACGTGCTTCACATCATAGAAAGAGTTTAGCAGGTTCGGCAAGCGTATCACATCGTTTGCACGCGGGTAGACGCCGGCCGCCTCCATCAACGCGCGCGGAATGTGAAGCGTCAGCTTCTTGGTGACGACCATGCCGCGCTCGTCGGCTTCTTCTTCCCTCTCTGGCTGGAGTCCCACAGCGCGGAGAAGGACGGGTTCGCCGTATCTCCAGTCCGGCACGACCTCGCGCTTGGTCGAGTCGATCCGGTTCCCCACCGTGACGGGCTCGCCGTAGAACCCCACATTGCCGCTGCGCCGGGTGATCTTCTGCGGCGGCGGGATCGACTCAGTGGGCACCTTGATCGTCATGGTGAAGTTCTCGTCGGTCGTTGTCGCGGACGTAGGCGTCGGGTTGCTAAGCGGCTGCGTCCCGTCGATGGTTTCCGTCGAGTCGAGCAGCTTGTAGTAGTAGCAGTCGACGCCGCGAATACGCGCCACTTCGAGGACCCGGCGGTCTTGGAAAGCCTTGTCCCTGGGTCCGAAGAAAGTGTCCGGGAACGCGCCATTCACACCCGACGTAAACGGAGGGGCGTCCGGCACATCCGGCGCCTTGTTGGTCGGGGACTTGGGCGGAAATTCCACTTAGAGCACTCCTGGCGACCCAGAGCCCGCAGGCCCCGTAGGCGCGCTCACCGGAGCAGCATCAGACGCCTTGCTGCCGCCGTGGACGTTCGGGTCCTGCTTCGGCATGTTCTGCTTCAACTCGTCTTTCAACTGTTTCCACCAGCGGGCGAACTCTTTGAGCTTCTTGGCCGTGACCTTAGCCTCCTCACCGCGATGAACTTCGACTTCGCGCTGGAAGCCGAAGCCGACCATCTGGATCTCGTGTTTGGAGGTGATCACGAGGCGCGGCGGTCGTGCCTTCACCATGCCGAAGATGACGACGTTGAACCCTTTCCGGTAGCGCTCCATGAGCGAGCCCTGGTTGGCCTTCTCCTCGCGCTTCATCACGTCATAGATCCCACGAAGGAGCAGTCGCGGCCACTTGTCGAGGGTGTCCGACTTGAGGATCACATCGGGATCAAGGCCAAATGGCGGGGCATAGTGCTGCACGCGTCACCTCAACCAATGATCATAGGGACAGCGCGGCGCCAGTTGATGATGTCCTTCTCGATCCGCTCCTTGTCCTCCTTCGCGCGCTGGAGAAGCTTCTCGCCGTTGAGCGAGCGCTCGCCTCCCAGGTCGGGCAGGGCATCGTGCTTGTCGCGGATGTCGCCGAGCGTCTCCTTCGCATGGGCAACGAGGTAACGAAGGAACAGCTGCTGGTCCTCTGGCTGGAAATCGCGCACGTCGATGTTGCGAGTCCAGACCTGCACGAGCGCGTTGCCGACGATCGAGGGACGCGGCATGATCTGGAGCTCGTGCGTGTCGGGGTTGTAGTCGAACTCGCGGTCGGCGGAGAATATCTTCGAGCTCGTCTTGAGGTACTGGAGCCGCTGCACGAGGTCGGAGTAGGGGAGCGGCGACGAGCCCGGGGACCGCCACTGACCGAAAAGCATCGAGTAGGTGTAGGAGAAGTCGTCCGTGTCCACGGCGGGGAAATGCGTCGTGGGCAGGATGACCTGGAGCACTTCGGTCACGTCGGGGTCCATGATGTAGACGTTCGTGGACGTGACGAGCGGAAGCTGGACGATCCTCTTCTGGCCGAGCCGGAAGGCGAACCACCGCTTCGTGTCGTTCATAATGTCCTGGATGTGCTCCGGTGTGAGCTCCACGTCGATGATGCCGTAGCCCAGCTTCCGCACCAGGTAAGCCTTCATGTCGTCCTCGCTCATCGACCCGAAGGAGCTCGGGTTTGGCGAGAACGAAGGCTGCTGCGGCGGGAGGTTGTAGGGATTCGCGGACGGATCCGGCATGGCATGGCCCTCGACGCTCTAGTCTAGCTGAGCATCAGCGTCAGGACTACGGCGCTAGTCGGCTGCCGCGATGGCGATTTGCTCCAAGAGGCTCTGAGGATGGACGCGGATCTTGAGGTTGTAGCCGACGCCGCCAAGGCTGTCCGTCTTGTCGCAGCTGATCTGGAAGGATCGTTTGTGTTCCAGACGGCGAACTTGCCGGGGCTTGACGGCTGCTGGTCCATTTGCTTCAATCAATGGCGTTGATTGCGATTGGGCCAAAAGCCAAGGCCAAATCGCGATTGATGCAATTAGTGGATTGGTCGCCGGGAGTTGCCCGGAGACGAAAAACGCCTGTGGAGTCGGTATAAGACGAGATGATCGCAAGATCGTTTCGCAACCGGCTATGAAGCAGGAATCGGCGTGATCATGATTGATCACGTTTCGAGCAACGGTCTCCTCTTCTTCAAGCTCTTCAAGATCGGGCGTCGAGACGAAGTGCTTCTTGGTGGCACGTCGGTCCATATCCTTGAGGCGCTTGCTCAGGTTGCCCAAGACTGAGCTCGAACTGATGCTCAGCTGATGTTATCCTACTCTTGAGGGCGCATCGACCCCGCGCCGCCACGAGGAGGAGCACTGTGCCGCTCACCGCCACTCTTGCCGGCGCTCTGCAAGGTCTGTCGACGATCGGCGGCAACGTCGATCCGGTCCAGTTCTCGTACCCGCTCACCGGCGAACTCCAGCATTTCGACATCGAAGTGAATGTGCTCCCCACCAACGTGGTGGGCTCCAAGAGCCTCGCCATTCCGAGCGTCGGCGTGCCCACGCTGTTCTATCTGGAGACAACGACCGACGTGACCATCCTCGTGAACGGCACCATGTCGTTCGCGCTCAAGGCCGGCGGAATCATCACGTGGTGCGGCGGCCCTCTCATTACCGCCGTAGCCTTCGGCGGGAACGGCGTCACGCCCTCGACGGTCTGGTTCTGCGTCGTTGGTTCGTAACCACTTCTTCAACCGCTGAACAGGAGATCTCATGGACGAGCTGTTCATGTGGGGGAAGTCCGTCGGCGTACCCACGATCATGTTGATCGCGGCAGCCTTCATCGTCGCGAAGCTTGCGTTGAACAGCATCCTCACTACGGTCCGCACTGAGCAGGAGGCTGCTCGGAGGGCCGTCAAGACCGCCGTCGATGATGCCCAGAAGAACTTCACCGACGCCTTGGCCGGAGCCCGCAAGGAATACATCGCGTCGCTGAACACGACTCGTCAGGAGTTCCTGGAGGCGCTTGAAAGACGGGACGCGCTCTCAAAGAAGATCGCGGAGGAGCACGCACGCACCGAAGCGAGGTGCCTTGCGAGCAGCGAAGCGATCCAGCGCGAGCTTCTGAGCGTCATTGCGGGGCTAAAGGGCGTCCGGCGCATACCGGATGCCTCGACGAGACCGCGACCGATCAGACCACTTCCACCGGGAACGCCTCCCCCGGGCCCTTCCACTTGAAAAGGGTGAGCTCCGCCCAGGCGCGGAGCGTTGGCGTGGGGGTCGCGACTCGATCGTTGTGGACGCGCTGCGCCCATGCGTAGAGGTGGCTGCCCGCGTTGTCGGTGAGGATGCCTCCCTCGAAGGGCGGCCAGGCGTCTTCGACAATCTCTGGACGTTGTGAGAGCTCGCGCACTCGCGCTAGACCCAGAACGCTTCGATCTTGGTAGTCCACGACGAGCGCGAGAAGGAAGACCGTCTCGCGTCGCCTCCGCACCGTCACGTGGTGCGCGAAACAGAGCCACTGCGAGAACACCCTGGCCTTCTTGCCGAAGTAGAGCGACTTTCCGCCGAGCGGTTTCTTCGGTCGCGGACGGGAGACCGCGACGCGCGCTCCCAAGATAAGCCGCGCGATCTTACGTCGCGGTCCGACGCCGGGCTTTGGAAGCTTGGACACACGCGCCACGAGGCGGTCGATCTTGCCTTCGAGCGTCGCCAGGTCGTCTGAGGACGCGTAAGCAATGGCCTCCAGGAGCGAGATTCCTCGCTCCTCCTCCGCAGGGTTGACAGCAGCTTCGCCAATGAATACAATGAATACAATGATAGGCAATGAAGGGCAATGAAGATT